>Ga0180434_10006087_pt1 | contig 13980 bp, 11 predicted proteins | sample SS_ome_7_FD_132453 | JGI IMG/M metagenome (GOLD analysis project Ga0180434, IMG submission 132453) | Hypersaline lake sediment archaeal communities from the Salton Sea, California, USA - SS_1_D_2 metaG | ecosystem: Environmental > Aquatic > Non-marine Saline and Alkaline > Hypersaline >... | reverse complement strand
TTACCATATAGGCAAGCCGATCTCACGGCATCTGCTTCGTTACAGGGTACTCGCGGTGAAGGACCACAGCTTCGCACCCTGTGCCTCGCATCTGCAGCAACCTCGGCTTGTGAATAATCCAGGATAATAAGGAGCACCGCTAAAATCACAGCCAGCATGATAATAATAATAAAGGAAAACAAGATTCCGATTACCTGGCTCCTCCGTTGATAGAATCAGATAAATGGAAATACATCATTGATAAAATTCCGGATCCCAAATATCACACCTTGCGCTATACCATCAAAACTCCTGAGAAAACCCTCTCCATGACTCTTCAGGGTTCGCCTCAAACCACATGAGTTTCGGAAAGACTGATCAAAGAGAAAAAAGACATCCAAATATTTGAAAAGTATGCCCCCTCCCCTGTTTGTGATGTTTCAATCATCAATGAAAAAGCACAGGAGTTCGAGGATCAAGTATGTATAATCGGCGGCTTTGACCAGTTTCACTATTTCAAAGACTGCACTCCCCAGGAAACCCGAAAAGAAGTGAGGCGGTGCTTTGAAGAAGCGGGAGAAGGATGAGGATTCATCCTGTCTCCTTCAGATCATTTTTTTGATGCGGAATTAAGGCTCATCAAAGCTTTTACCGACGAAGCCAAAGAATGCACCTATTGAACATCACTTAAGCCTCTCTATAATCCTAATAACTTTTCTGACCAGCTTCTTAGTCTCCATTATTCTGCCTTTCAGGCGAGCCGAATTGGAATCCGTGTGTTTCTTGTGCTCGGTTCAGATTTTTAACGCTATTCCTATTGAAAAAAAGCAATATAAGACACAGATTTACGCAGAAAAAGCTGCCTCAATTTTATGCGTGGGCACAAAAATTATTTGATTTCTCATGGAGGCTGATTTATTTCGATTTGTGAATAATTCAGGCTAATTATAGCGGATGAAAAAATTTATTTTTATGTTGCAGCAATATGATTCTTCCTATTAACACAATGAGGCAACTTTATCGGCTTAATAAAAGTTTATATAATCATACAACAATGCGATGGATGATTCATGATATTTATCATTGGTGATCATAGGGCTTTTTATGAACATTCCAGATAAAAAGGAGCTTAATATGAAAGAAATAAATAGGGAAATAATGTGTTTTCTGATATTGTTTTCTCTCTTCTTTTCTGTATCCTCTTCCCAGGAAATTGAAACAAAAGATGGAATCCGATTCATACATAATACTAAGAAAAGTCTGAAAAACAGCTCTATAAATATCTCTATAGAATTGGTCCATACCTTAGGAGACATCAACACCACGGATGAAAACCTGGCCTTTTATCTTCCGGAAGATATTGTTTTTGATGAGAAAGGAAATATCTACATCCTGGATTCAGGAAACCACCGAATACAGAAATTCAATTCGGATCATGAATACATTACCACCATAGGAAGACAGGGGCAGGGACCCGGAGAATTCTATCTTCCCGCATCCTTGGATATAGATAAAGACAATTTTCTCTATGTCTCAGATCCTCATAACAAAAGAATCCAAATAATAAAACCAGACGGCCGTGAACACAAAACCATCAAATTCCTCAGGGAATCTGTGGGTTCGATCAGAGTACTCAATTCCAGAAACATCATCATGAATCAATCAGGAAGCCTTCTGATGATCTCTCCATCCCAAGAAAATATTCTTTCCGAATTGATCAAAGTCTTTGACAGAGAAGGAAAACTTATCCATAAATTTGGAGACCCCTTTGACTTCAAACATGTATTATTAAACCATTTGGGAAACCAGTATGAATTTGCCGTGGATAATGAGGAATGTATTTATGTCACTTTTATGCACCAAAACAGGATAGAGAAATACTCACCCCAAGGAAAGCTTTTATGGAGCGCTGACCGGCCTTTGAACTACAGTATGGATCCTCCAAAAAACAAGGGCAAGATGGAATCAACAGGGAGAGGTCAAATGGTTCAACTTCCTGAGATGAACAAATGCAGCACGGGGATATCTGTGGAGGATAAAGGAAGGGTTTGGGTTGTGACTTTAAAACGACAGCTCAAAGATGATGAGAAAGTAAACAAATCAGTGAGATTTATGAAAACACCCGGGCAGCGCTCCATGTCCGTGAAATTACATGGCAATACAGAACTGACGAAGACGGATGCATATCTTCTGGAGATATTCAGCCCCCAAGGAATTTTAATCCAGAGGATTGCATTGGACCACTTTGCAAACCAAATCCATATCCATAAAGACCACTTGTTCCTCTTGGATAAGGAGCGTGGCACCAAATATTATGAATACAAAATTATAGAAAATTAACTGAAAATCAGAAAAGGAATTTAAAATAGGGACCTTTTTTATAGAGTTAAATTTTTCTCAATTCAAGATTAATCGAGAGGCCAAAATTGATTATCAAACCAGATCTTTTCTTTAAGGTCATCATCGATTTTAGCCAACATCATCATATGGTCCTTTTCCCAATCACTAAGCCATTCAAAAAGTTTTTTTTCATCCTCTGACTGAGCATCAGCCGCATGGTCTGAATAATACTTAACCGAGTTTTTTTCAAATTCTAAGGCTGCTGAAATCACCGCCGCCTCATATCCGGCTCCAGAAACATTTTCCTTAATAATATCTGACAAAACTGCCTCTGAGGTTTCTGCATGAATATCTTTGATTTCAGAGAGGTCAAATCCCTTTGCTTTGGAAATGCGGGAGAACTGTTTGTTCAAAACATTGATGTGCTTTTCTTCTTCCTTAGCCAGAAAACTGAATAGCTCTTTTACTTCTTTTACCTTAGATGAATCGATTACTGACTTATAAAGAGCTCTGCCTTTATGTTCCAAAAGAATGGCTCCTTTTAAAATCTCAAGTAATTTATTTTCAGACATAAATCCTCCTTCTTAAAATTTTAAATGATTGTTTTATTGTAAACTTAACACAAAATAGCTTAAACATATCAAACCCGGTTTGATCATAGTATTTGCTATATTCTTGACCCCTGTTTTTATGAATCATCCAAACTAGTAATCCGGGTCTAAACTCAGCTTATCCAGAGGCATCCATTTTCCCTGTTCCCATCCATAGATATTCTCAGCAAAAGTTTTGGTGAGTTCCTGAAGTGAAATGTCCTGCTGACATTCTTGACACAACCGAGGATGTGACTTCCTGAGTGCTGGATTAGGAATAATATCCAGCAGTTTTAATTGATTGCTGAAGACATATTCAAACCTAATATCGGAACCTTTGTTTTCAAAACTCCATGGGGAAATGTAAATATGAAATATATTTTTATCTGCATAGTCAAAAATCGGGAAAATATGAGTTTTAATATACTTTGAAAAATGATCCGTTTTTTTGAATCGAATATAGGCGATCTGACTCCCGGCTTCTGCTTCATCTGCAATGTATTTCTGCAACAAATACTGGAGATGCTGGTATTCCGGTTCTATGCGATTGGAGGGGCAGATTCCTTTAAAATCCATAAGATCCAATACACCCAAAACAGCTTCGCCGTGGAGAAGGTTGTTGGTGGCTCCAAAAATAATCTCATCGATTCCATCCTGATTTAAATCAAGAGGAACCAAAAAGGAAATATGACCTGTATGAATATATTCATTTAAGAGGTTTCCCTTTAGATCATATCTCGCAAAAACCACGAGAAACCGTGTCCTGTGGCGCCATGCTGTTAGAATAAATGTTTTTTTTTGATATTGAGTGAATTTACTGCGAATGGGATAAAAATTAGATCTGAGTAAAAGGCCTCTAAAACTCTGGTCGTTGATAAATCTCTTCTGCCAGATTCTTGAACCATCGTTGTCAAACAAAGTCAAATAAAAACGATTGGTCTCCTCATCATATTCCTTGGCAATAACCTCATTCGCTTTGTCTCTGTCAATATCATGGAAATCCAAGTTTGTTTCAGCGTCCAATTCTTTTCCACTGGGAGGTTCCTCATTTTCAATATAAGTCCATATGATTTTGCCCTTTCCATCTTTGATATTCACATAATTACCTTCAAGGTAAACGGATCTGGGATTGGGCACAGGCGAAACATAAAAGTCCTGCTCACGATTTTTCGTAGATAAAAAATTCCAAATGAGAATAATAAGAACTCCTGCGCACAAAACAACAAATATTCCTAGAACAGTCTTTTTCTTTTTTCTTTTTTTTGATTGAGACGAAGGCCTTTTTCTCAGCCATTTTTCGATCTCATCTACAGAAGCATAAACAGTTCGCTTGCTGGAATCGCCAACTCTGTGGAGAGGAAAATTGAGTTCCTGCTCCCAAATGTAAACATTCCTCTCACTGACATTTAAGTAATCAGCAATAGCCTTAACCCCAAAAATATACTTTTCTGAGAGAGATTTCTTTTTTTTATTTTTCTTCATCCCTGCTGTATCATTTCTACATGAATTTTCCAATCACATTATCTCAAAAAGCCGATGTTATTAATAATAAAGTAATCAAATTATTCAATCAATCAGAAAATTAAAAATACATAGTTTTTTTGATATAATAATAACAATTATTTCATGACAAGTATCATATGTACTATAGGTCCGGCTAGCGAAGATAGAAAGGTTATGTATCAAATGGCCAAAAATGGGATGGCGGTAGCCCGGATCAATTTTTCCCACGGAACTCGTTCCCAACACATCAATATCATCAAAAACATCAAACATATGAACAAAAAACATGGAACCCGTGTCAAATTACTTCAAGATCTGGAGGGATTCCGGATACGGGTGGGTCAACTCCCAGAAAACAAGCCCATAAAATTAAAGGAAAATCAAAACGCTTTCCTTATCCCTCTTTCAAGTGAATACAGATCCAAACAACAAACCATCATCCCTTTTGATTACAAAGGAAACTTGACTAAGATCAAACAGGATTTCGAAATCTACATAGATGATGGAAACATCCTGCTCCAAGTTCTATCCAGTTCACAAAGTCACATAAAAACTCGAGTGGTCATTCCTGGAACAATAAAAAGTTATAAGGGGATAAACATTCCTGAACTGAACATCAATTCCTATTCCCTCACAGAAAAAGACAAAAAAGATATCCTGTTTGGCATCCAACATCAGGTTGATTTCATGGCTCTGTCTTTTGTGTGCAATCCACAAAACATGATTCATCTTAGAGAATTCATCAATCAGCATCATTATGACTGCCTATTGATCGCCAAGATCGAAAACAGGGAAGGACTCAATAATCTGGAAAGCATTTTGGACAAATCTGACGGAATCATGATTGCCAGAGGAGATCTAGGAGTGTCCATTCCCATTTATGAAGTCCCGGTCATGCAAAAACGGATCATTCATCTTTGCAACCAGCAAAAAAAAATCGATATCACAGCCACCCAGATGCTCGAATCAATGACCCGTCACTTGAGACCCACCCGAGCTGATGTTTCAGATGTGGCGAATGCAGTTCTGGATGGATCTGATTATGTGATGCTGTCCGGCGAGACCGCTGTGGGAAAATATCCTGTGGAAACCGCCAAAATGATGAAACAGATCATTGATTTCACTCTGGATAATTTAGGTTAATAATTTTTCAATCCCAATTTACTATCGCAGTTTCATTGATAATAAATGTCCGGGTTGTTTCAATGGTGAACCTTTGTCATATTTTTTCCGTTTATAATAATAGTCATCAAGAATCCAAAATATGGATCTGAAGGAAAAAACAATGAAAACATGTTTCACATCCGTTTTGATCTTTATGATTCCCTGTCTTGTGTTCTCCCAGGACATAGACAGTGGAGTCACCATGCCATCTCAAGGAAAAACCTCTTTTGGATTTTCTTATATGAATTTATCCCGGAACTTCAAATTTGATGGGATGAAAGAAAAAGTAGATAGAGACATTCTTAAAGCCGCTTTCAGGTACAGCCTCTCCCGATACGTAAACTTATACGGATTTGTGGGAACCTCTGATTTTCCCAATGGCTTTTTCTCAACTGAAGACATTATCTATTATGGTGGAGGGATTAAGTATACCTTAACCGGAATGGTGGATATTGAAGAAGAGAACGGAGACCATATCAATATAAAGGGAAGCACGGGATTCGATTTCCAAATCGCACGCCTTCAACCTCTCAGTAAGTCAAACTATTCTGATTTCAATCTGACCAAACTCCAAGGAGCCATAGATTTTGGAGTGAGGATGTTTCGTTTTGCTGGCTACATGGGATTTAAAATAAATAAGCTGTTAGGAAAAGCGACTCTTCCTTTGGAAGAAGAAATGGATATCAAAAGCCGGGGTTTTTTCAGCATGTTTCTGGGATTCGATTATTACTTCAGTCACGGATTGGCATTGACTTCTGAATTTTCCTTTTTTGCAGACAGCTCCTGGGCCCTGGGCCTTAGAATTGATATATAAAAAAATCCTGCTTCTCTGCCAATTGCTAGAATAACAATCACACCTGAGTTAAGATCTCTTTTGAATATCTCACGAACATACATAAACTTATTCATCCAATACCCGCCTGATTGCTCCGGCCATCTCCTTGGTGGTAAAGGGCTTCAAAATGAATTCCCTAATCCCCTCTTCCTTTACTATGTTTTCCTCAATTCCCTCATTGAGCCCTGCACAAAGGATAATCGGGGTGTCCCTTCTGATTTCCATGATTTTTTGACTCAGTTCAGAACCATTCATGTTTGGCATAGTCTGGTCAGTGATAATTAAATCAATATCATCAGGATGTGAACGGAAAAATTTCAAAGCCTCATCACTGTTGGAAACATCGCTGACCTTGTAGCCAAGCATCTCCAACATATTCTTTTCGCTTTGTAGAACCGGCTCATCATCATCGACCAGAAGGATCCATTCTTTTCCCTTTGGTATATCAGCTGATGAAATACTCTCTCTCGCTGGCTCACTCTTAACCAGTGGAAAAAATACATTAAAGGTGGAACCCTTTCCCTCTTCACTGTATACAGTAATTGTTCCACCGTGATTTTTCACAATCCCATGAACAACAGCAAGACCCATCCCTGTTCCTTCACTTCGCTCCTTGGTGGTGAAAAAAGGTTCGAAAATCCGTTCCATCCTTTCTCGATCCATGCCTTCACCAGTATCGCTCACAGATAGCCTGAGATAATGCCCTGGTTTTAGATCTGCATGCGAAGCGGATAATTCTTGATCGATCTCTACTCTTTTAAGACTGATCTTCAATAATCCTCCGGTCTCCCTCATGGCATGGGCAGCATTTTTACAAAGATTGATTAAGATTTGATGGATTTGTATAAGATTAGAGATCACCATATCAGCAGGATCATCATCAATATCTTCACGTATCTTTATGTCTCCTGGAAATGATGTTTTAAGGAGCTTAAGGTCTTCTTTTATAATGGATGCGATCCTAATAGGTTCTTGTTTTTGTTCTCCCTGTCGGCTGAATGTTATAATCTGCTTCACCAGTTCCCTTCCTCTCTGTGCAGCATTAAGCGCATGATTAAGATATTCTGACTGGTTTTTCATCCCAACAGAGTCTTGAAGAGCTAATTCTGTATTCAAAATAATGGGCATAAGGATATTATTCAAATCATGGGAAATGCCTCCGGCTAATGTACCGAGTGCCTCCATTTTTCGGCTCTGCTGAAGCTCTTTCTCCAATTTGATCTCATGGGTTATATCCCGCTCAACAGTCACATACTGTGATACATTACCTGAATCATCGCAAACAGGGGTTATAGTCAACTCCACATCATACGGGATTCCATCTCCTCCTTTTTTCCTTTTTAGGCGTCCCCTCCAGGACCCGTCTGTTCTAAGAGCCTCCTGAAAAGGTTTGTGGAATTTCCCATTATGTCTTCCGGACAGATAAGTATCCGCATGGCTGTCTATTATATCATCGCGCTTAAATCCGGTAATTTTTTCAAAAGCCGGATTCAAGTATTTGATAATACCATCCCTATCAGTTACGGAGATCCCTTCCACAGTATTTTTTACAGCGGCCATCAATCGGGACCGATCCTCCTCTGCACGTTTACGTGCGGTAATGTCTCGAACTACACTTACTACCCCAGTCCTTTTTCCTGAATCGTCTAACATCTCTGTAATTGTATTCTCAGTAAAGAAGACACTGCCATCTTTTCGGCGCATTTTATACTCAGTTCGAAACATTCCCTTGGCGTCCAAGGCATGGAAAAGTTTCCTTCCAAATTCTTCGTAGGTCTCCTTGCTTACGTGAAGAAAGCCGGTATTTCTTCCAATGACTTCTTCTTGGCTGTATCCGAAGATTTTCTTAACAGAGGCGTTGCAGTCAGTGATAATTCGAGTGTTTGGATCCACCACGAATACAACATCGGCCAAGCTGGAAAGAGTCATCTCCAAGAATGTCTTGGTCTCGCTGAGTTTAATCTCTGTTTTTTTGCTTTCAGTAACATCGAGCAAGCATAGAAGAAGTTCCTTTACGTCTCCTGTATCATCTTTAACCGGCTGCAGGGTCCAATCCCAATAGGTAACTCCTTTTTCAGGGTGTTCCGGATACTCAAAAGGTTTTGCGAAAGTGGTATAGGGCTCTCCAGTCTTGACCACACGCTGAAAGAGAGCCTCATTTTCTTTGTTGGGATAAAGTTCAAAATGATTTTTCCCGATAAAAAATTTCTCTTCCCGGCCTTCTGCCTCTGCATAGGCTCGGTTTACCCGGATGAAGTTAAAATCCCTGTCCATAAAGGCAATAAGAAGATACGTGGTGGAGAAGATCTTCTCGAAAATTTCATTTGTAGTTCGCAGTTCTTTCTCCATCTTCTTGTGCTCAGTGATATCAATGGCAATTTCATATCGAACCTTTCTCCCATCAGGCCAGTGTATTATCTGATCGGTAAGCTGGAGATCCTTATTGATCAGGGGATTATGATGCTCCCATATATATGGTTTTTTGTCCTTTTGGATAATATCATTGGTGCAAAAGTCGCACGGAGTACTGCGCCCCTGAAATTCCTTATAACACAATCCTCCAACTGGATTTCTGCCAAGAGCTTTTTCAAGTGCCTTATTCACAAGAAGGACTTCATATGTCTTAGGATCAGAAATGTATAAGCTTTCCGCAAAATTATCTATAATGGCAGCGAACTGCTCCCATTGTCGTTTTGACTCTTCCTCCAATCTTTTTCTCTCTATAATCCTTCCCAGTCTCTCTGCAATGAAATCTATTAACTTTCTTTCTTTCTTGAGAAATGGGCCTTCATCTAATTCTGGTCTCTCTTCAAGATAAAAAACATCTAAAAAACCAATTTTTTTTTCTTTAACTACAATATCTGCAGCTTGTCTCCACTTGGAAATTCTGAAGTTGTCTGTCACAAACTCTTTATCCTTCATAACAATCCGGGCACAGGTAATTTCCGGATACTGCCATGAAGCTGAAAGAAGAAAAGGCACTTCCTTTAGAATCTCATTTAAGGAAATATTATGTTTTTCAATCAACCTTGAAAATTCATAAAAACAATTCAGCTCTTTTTCCCGCTCATTAAGTTTTTTTTCGAGCTCATTAATTCTAACTATTCTCTGAGTCATGAATGCCCCCTTTATTCCTGTAAAGAACGAAAGCTACTATATCTGATTTGTGAGTATTGCCGCTTAATTTTAATCAATAACTGTCTTTCTAGCTTGTATGCTTAGAATGATATACAAATTCAGCTTATCCTGTCAATGAACAGGGCATAATTGAATATATTATCAAAGTTTTGGGCATCTCCCATAGAAAAGGATTCTGGATGGGATAATAAGCATCCAGGTCTATAATTCTGGTCCGAAGTTATGGATGACCTGGTTGATAACGCTTTGATTCTCGATCTTTCACAAATAAAAGCGGGAAAACAATATCACTCAAACAACAGGGAAGCCAGACCGCTAAGAATAAAAATAAAAATACAGCAATATAAGAGAACCAGCTCATAGAAACTCCAACAGCCATAAGAATATGAAATAAGGAAGACCAGGTGCTGAGCAGGACATGACCGGCATGAGGAACTTTTGTGGTGGGCTTGAAATAAGCAAATAATACCCCTGTAATAGCCAGCGGATTCACCAGCCACCACTTCTCAATAAAACCGAGATGGATTTCGCGGTGGGGCATATTCAATAAAGTTTCTCCGAGAAAAGGAATGATTGAATCGCTGATGGTGGCAATTCCAATGGAACCAATGTAACCAATCAAGAATAAAACCCAAAGATTGCATTGACCTTTAATGCACTTCTTATCAATATGTCCACAGGTATGAAGCTTATAAATGGATGCGGTGACCAACGCACTAAGAACCACATGTATGGGATGAAGAACATAAAATATATTATAGGAGATATTTTTTGGCATTCTTAATGAAACAATGATAATCAGGATCCCTGTCAAAGCTCCGAAACTGGTAAACGGTATATGCCGTTTGAGTTCTTTTGAAATCTGCCCAATCATGTCTCCACCAAGTTTTCTTCTATTTCAAGTGACCTCCTTAAAAGAGACTATCTGCGCTCAGGAAGCGGCTTCATATTGTCATGTTCTACGAACAAACGAAGCCATTTCTCAGGATAACCCACCTGTATTTGCTTACGGTCTTGGGTGTAGATATATCCTTCATTATGTTTCACCAGGAGATCATCCCCCAGCTTCCACCAGGCATCAATAACTTTCCGGGCATTATCCAAACAGTAATCAGTAAGAAATTCGGCTGCTTTATCCGGATCCTCCTTATAAAGGGACATGGCTTTTTCTTCAATTTCATGTTGACGGGCTAGAGCCTCACCTTCCCACTTGGCTTGTGCCTTTTTCACATCCTCAATGGCATAACAATACTTGGGAATACAGTGGAAATCAACATAATTAAAAGCCCAGCGCGCAGAATCGCGGTTGAAGTTCCAGTGGTCTCCGATAGTAAAAGAGTGAGGAATTTCAGTAATGCCCGCATAAAAGGGAACAAAACAGGATGTTGGAGTCACTCCAAGCGCTACCCAGACCAATCCCCCTATTCCATCGGGCATGTTGGCTCGGGATTGAGTAATGGTGGTGTATTCGCAGTGGCCCAAGGCAATGGGTCGGTTGAAACCATATCTTTTGCCGTCAAGTTCAAACACGTAAGGATTATTGGCAATAGGATGGTTATAAGGTCCGGAAACCAGTTTGTTGGTGCAGTCATAAATAGTACCTTCATAATGATCGCGATGGATTCTCATGATGTCAGCGACTGTAACCTTCTTATCCGGTTTCACTGAAAACGGATACTCATCATTGGGTGTCTTGGGGTCAAGATTCAAAGAAGGGGCTAAAAGATCAAAAGCACGCCAGAGACGGTGATTTTCATAGGTTTTGAACCAGGGCGCATAGGTCTTTTTCCAGTTGAAAGGCTTACTGCCTTGGGGATCATACCAACCTTTATCCACTGCATAGGAGATGACATTAGGAGATGCCATGAAATAATCAGTATCCTCAAGATCAATCTCCCCTATTTGATTCTCATTGGGGCAAACCGCAATCTCATCATCCGGAATACGCTGCGCACACCACACAGCTCCCGGTTTTCCGCTTTCAGGGGTCCACAGGGGCCCGACAGGCATGATCTCAAATATCCATACTTCTTGGGGATCAGCAACAGAGAGCATTTCTCCGCTGTCCAGGCCGTATCCGTATTTTTCTCCCAAAGAACCCATGAGTTTGATGGCTTCGCGTGCGGTTTTGCATCGCTCCATGGCAATCAAGGTCAGCTCAGTGAGATTCATCAGGCCACCCGGGTTTCTCATCTCCGCACGGCATCCCACGGATGATTCGCCGATTGCCAATTGATGTTCATTGATAACACCGAACATACCGTGGTGATAGGCATAAGTATGCGAAACCTGAGGGATCTCCAAACCAGTCTGTTTCTCTGTATTGACCAGATCCCACTTGAGTCCTTTTTTGGGATCAAATGTTTCATATTGCGAGATAGCCCGAATCTTTCGGGTCGCGCCTTTGGGATGATCCTGGGCTGAGACATGACGCCATGTGAAGTCACAAACCGCACAATCGCAACTGTGTGTAGTCATGGTTGACCCGTCTGCAGAAGCATCTTTGCCCACCATAATAGAAGTACATCCTCCTTCCACGGGGCCCAAAACTTCAACCTGAGGCGTTTCTGCTTTTTCAGAATATAAAACCAGAAAAAGAAAAAAGGCTAGGAATAAAACCAGCGTTCCACCCATATAAGTCCATCTTTTTAACTTCATGTATAATACTCCTTTAAATAGTTTGTAAACTTTACAAATCCATCATTGTTAACCCATAATACAAAACTTATGATCTCAAATCCTGTTTCTGAAAAAAAAGACAATTCATTCTTTGGGGTAAAAGGGATAGGTATCATAACAATGTGATGTATCTCCTTTAGAAGTCGATTATATGAAAGACAATCTGTAAGGTCAATAAAATTGAAAAAGAGTATGGAGAAATGATTCAAAGATTTCTTGGACCATTTCTATTGACTGGATAAACTTCCTCTCTTTTTAGTTGACTTGCTGATATCAATAAGGGAGAGAATAAGACAATACTCATAAAAAATGGAATGATCTTTTTCTTCACTTTGGCTCCTTTCTGGAGCTCTCAATCAATACTCTTACAAGAGATCAGTTGATTTTTTTCTATATTTTAATGTTAAAAGTTTTTCTGGTTCTTCCTATGTCTGGTTCCCCTATGACCAATACATCGAAGAAATACTTACCCGGCTCTAAATCAAAAGAAAAATTAAAACTTAATTCTTCTTTGTCCAGCAGTTCTTCTTCTGTAGATTCAAACCGCCTGGTTTCTGTATAGGTATTTTTTTGGGCATTCTCTTTATCTGCGTACACATTGAACCTGAATTCAAATTCTGCTTTTAAAAGTCCGTCTTGTTCCACAAAAGAAATCCCTTTCACAGGAATCGAAATATTCAACTCATTTTTACTTTTGTCATAATTGAGCTTGAAGTCTATATATTTGCTTCCGATTTTATCAGAGTTATAGGCCTTTCCTACTTTTACTTTCTCCATGGCTTCAAAAAATTCACCGTGTATTCCTGAATAAGGATTAATCACATAAGTATTATCCCCTTTTCTGTCAACAAACTCTACTGCAAAATTATATCTGTAGTATATCCAGAGGAGATAACCTTTAATTGACGGACTGTTAATCCAGGGCTCCTCTACGATCTTGTCAGGAAACCCAAAAATGATATAAATCCTTCCTCTGTCTGTCTTCCAACCGGGTATTCCTTCTCTAAACCGCTCATTGGCATATTCCACCCTTTCATAAAACCCTTGCTTAAACTCATTAAGCTCTGAATACGGAGAGGGATCCCTTTTTTTCCAAAAATCTTTAATAAATTCCTCCCTTGATTCTCTATCAGGAAGGTGTTTAAAAATTTTCTTCTCCTGTTTGGTCATTATTAGGCGTGCTTCTTCATAAAAATCTTGACTTTTAGGATCAAGTTCCAATCTATTTGATGTGCTGCAACTGATAAGTACGGCCAGAAGAGCAACCAATAATATGGTTCTTAAATTCATGCTGACTCCCTTATTTTCACCTCAATTATTCAGGAAAATCTTTCTTTTGGTTAGCTTCTTCAGAATCTATATTTATCTTCAAATCCTTTTTTATCCATGCCAAAGATTCCTTGTTTTTCAAAAACCACAAATTTCTCTTTTAAAAGATTTTCCTCAGTAAAAAAATCAAATATCTTTAAAAATCCTCTGTTAGTGATAATAGCGGAAACATGCTCATTCTGTCAATGTATAGAGAGTGATTATGAATAGGGAGCTTCATTCTCTAACCAAAATAATTACAGTATTTTAGAAAGATCTAACCAAATATTAATCCTTTATTCATACACATTTCATAACCTTACCTATTCATAAAAAAATGGCGATGTTCATTTATTTGTTTTGATCTCAAGGATATGCATACTTTTTAAAAAAATGACAACTGAAATATTTTTGTTTGTTTTTACTTTCATTTTAATCGCCATT
>Ga0180434_10006086_pt1 | contig 13980 bp, 15 predicted proteins | sample SS_ome_7_FD_132453 | JGI IMG/M metagenome (GOLD analysis project Ga0180434, IMG submission 132453) | Hypersaline lake sediment archaeal communities from the Salton Sea, California, USA - SS_1_D_2 metaG | ecosystem: Environmental > Aquatic > Non-marine Saline and Alkaline > Hypersaline >... | reverse complement strand
CGCTGCTGGCTCTCCAGGGCATATTCGTCCTGCTCCTCCCTGGATACGCCGTACTTCTCCGCTACATTCTCCGCCGTCATACCCATGATGAAGCCTGTATAAGGATCATGCAGCACGTCCCACAGGCCGTCTATGAAGTCACCGGAACGGAGGCGTTTTCCCCAACGCATATCGTTGCTGTAGAAATGGACGGCGCTCATGTTCTCCACGCCTCCGGCTATTATCACATCGGAGTCCCCCAGGCGGATGCTCCGTGTAGCCTCGATCACCGCCTGCATGCCGGAACCACAACCCCGGCATACAGTGGAGGCCGGCACTTCCTGGGGAATGCCCGCTCTCAAGGCCCCCAATCTTGATACCAGGCAGTTCTCATCGGTGCGGGGCACCACGTGGCCGAAGATGACCTCGTCCACCTGGTCGCCGGAGATACCGGCCCTGCCCAGGCCCTCCTCGATGACGATACGGGACAGCTCTCCGGGCATAACACCCTTGAGGCTTCCCCCGAATTTTCCTATCGGTGTACGGCAGGCACTAACTATGTAGGCTTCCTTCATCTCTCCCTCCCTGGCTACATCTTGTTCAAGACTACTGATCTATATACTTTTTAAATCAACTCACTGGCACTCGATGAAACGTCTTATAGTGCGGTCATAAGTACGCTCGACCTCCGGCGGGAAGAGGCAGGCCGGCAGCTCTCCCAGGCGGCGATGATACTCTATACACTCACAGCAGTATCCCTTCTTTGAGCATGGCTCGTAAGTGCAGTTGCAGCGCTCCATATTTGCCTCGTAGTTCTTACATTCCTCAGCCATACCATCCTCCTTGGACTTTGAAATGACACCATGTCGAAATACGTCCCTTATACCTTAATGAGCAATGATAATTCGTGCAAGAAAACACCGGGGTGATTGCAGCGCGAAAGCACTAGCGCCGTCTGCGGCGCGACGGTGCCTGCGCCTGGACATTTCCGAATGTCCTGGCCTGGCACGCATACATCTTTAGCAAAGCTAAACTTATGTGTATGTGGGGGGCTGACCCCATCTAATTGGTCCCATAGATGATGAGCAGGTCGCCCGGGGTGGCACCGGTGGTGCGGGCCAGGCTTCCCCCGTTGATGCCCGCGGCCATCACCCCCGAGGAGTCCTCGAACAGCAGGATACTCCCTATCTCCACCTCCCCGAAGGTGGGTGCATAGGTCGCCTCCAGTTCCCCCTCCCCTACTCCCAACAGAATAGTGTCTCCCTCCTTGTATCCCAGGGACTTGACCTGGGCGGGATAGGCGTTGAGGCGCAGGGACCCGAAGCGGTCCACGTCTATCACCAGGGCGTAAACGGCCCCCTCCCCCTCCTTTGCTCTTCCCCATGGCGCGGGAGCAAGGTCCTCCTCATCCAGCGGCGGTCCCACCTCCTGGGGTGAGACTCCCAGGGAAAGATGAGCCGCGGCAGGAGCGAAGATGTCCCTGCCGTGAAAAGTGGGGTGAACCGGGATCTTGAAGAGATTCTCGTTTTCAAGGGAATAGGCCTTCTCCACTCCCCCCAACCTCTCGACGGCTGGGAGGAGCAGGCCGTTATCCGGTCCCACCAACAGGTCCCCCCGGCCCGCCTGCAGCACTACGGCGCGGCGTCGCGTCCCCACTCCCGGGTCCACTACCGCCACATGAACACCCACCGGGAGGTGAGGCAGGGCTGCGGCCAGCACAAAAGCACCCTTACCGATATCGAAAGGGGGGATATCATGGCTGACATCAACTATAAGGGCGGCCGGATTGATGGAGAGGATGAGCCCCTTCATCACCACCACCCATTCCTCGATGGAGCCGAAGTCACTGGTCAAAGAGATCAATGAATCAGCCACCGGCGATCACCTTCACCTTCACCCTCCTCCTGCGCGGCCCGTCGAACTCACACAGGAAGACCCCCTGCCAGGTACCCAGAACGATGTCTCCACCCTCCAGCAGCAGGGTCTGGGAGAACCCCATCATGCTTGCCTTGATATGAGAGTCGGCATTGCCCTCGCGGTGGCGATATCCTCCCCCTTTGGGCACCAGTTTCTCCAAGTGCTCCAGGATATCCGCCGCCACCGCCGGGTCGGCGTTCTCGTTTATGGTCACCCCTGCCGTGGTATGGGGGATATAAACGATACACAAACCGTCGGATATTCCCGCTTCCCGCACCAACTCCCGCACCCTCCCGGTTATATCCACCATCTCAGACCTGGAGGAGGTGGATACCTCGAAGGAACCGCTGGCAGTCATGCATTCTACCTCCATAAAATCAGGAAATCACATCAACGTACTCGTCCCATCTCACCGCTTTTAACCCTGGCTCATACGCAGCGTGGCCTCCAGGTTGAGAGGAGGCATATCGTCGGGATCGATGATCACGTCCACCACGGCCGGACCCTCAACGCTCAAGGCCTCAGTGAGGACAGTCTCGATATCCTCCGGCCTCTCCAGCCGCCACCCGTTGGCGCCGAAGGATGTGGCCAGGGCGGCGAAGTCCGGGTTGCCGTGAACCGTCCCAAGGATCCTTCCCTGGTACTGCGCCCTCTGCCTGAGATTAAGTACCCTGTACATGTTGTCGTTGATGACCAGGACACGGATGCCGATATTCTCCCGCACCGCCGTCTCCAGGTCCTGCAGGGTCATCATGAAGTCGCCGTCCCCCAGGATCGCTACCACCTCTTTTTCGGGATAGACCAGCTTGGCCGCCATGGCGGCGGGAAAACCGAAACCCATGGCTCCGAAATTAGTGGCGGCCATATAATCAAGGGGATGGAGGCAGGGCAGAAAGACCATGGGATAGAGAAGATGGGTTCCGCCCCCCGCGGTGATCACGCGCCCCTCGGGGAGCAACCGGGAGAGCTCATGCACCACCCGGCCCGGCGAGAGCGGGACTTTATCCGAGGCTATAACCGCCTCCACCGCGCCCTCCCATTCCCGCAGTTTGGGCTCAAGCACCGCCCACCATTCCTCCCGGTAAGGAGGTTGGTATCCCTTCAATGCATCCAGGGCCTCGGAGAGGAAGTCTTTAACGTCTGCCTCGATGAAATGCTGGGCCTGGAAGGTACTGGAGAGCATGGCCTCCAGGTCGATGTTCACCAGGCTCACCTCCGCATTCACCGCCAGAGTATATTCATAGGTGGTCATATCCGAAAGAGTGCAGCCCAATCCCAGGATCTCATCCGCCTGGCTCAACGCCGTGTCCGCCACTGTATTTCCTCCCCCGAATCCCACCCTTCCCAGGCAGAGAGGATGGTCGTCGGGTATGGTGCCCCGGCCGTTACCGGTGGTTATCACCGGGACCTGCAGCGCTTCCGCCAAGCGTACAAGCATATCGGAACAGCGGCCGTAGGCCACCCCTCCACCACAGAGCAGGAGGGGTCTGCCTGACTCCTTGATCAGGTCCAGGGACATCCAGACGTCCTCCACATGTAAGGGGGGTTTATGCTCAACCGATAATGTGAACTCGGGCTCCCCGTCCACTATCTCCTCCTCCCAGACGTCTTCGGGAACCTCGATAAGAACCGGCCCCCTCGCGCCCGACATGGCCAGTGAATAGGCCCTGGAGAATATGGCCGCGGCCGAGTCGGCGCTCTCCACCCTGAAAACACCCTTGCACAGCGGGGAGAAGATGCCGGCGTGGTCCGCCGCCAGCATGCCGTCCGACTTCGCCAGCTTTCTCTTGACCGCCCCGCTGATGACCATCATGGGGCTGCAGTCTTTGTATGCGCTCCCCACCGAGATGAGGGCATTAAGGGTTCCGGGGCCGGAATGGGTAAGAGCTACTCCCGGGATGGCGGTCAATCGCCCCTCCGCGTCGGCCATGCTGGCCGCCACCTGCTCGTGCCGGCAGGAGATGTAGCGGATATCCTCCTGGTAATCGAAGAGAGCGTTTACGAAAGCTATGTTTGAGGTGCCGATTATGCCGTATATCCTGCTGGCCCCCATGGCCTTGAGTCCCTCAATCAATACCTGCGAACAATTCATGCTCAAGCCCCTTTCAAGGGAAATAACGCGAACGCCTTGCCGGTTCAGACCACACCGTTGACCACGTTGAGGGGCCTCTCGCCGCTCAACACCCTGACCACGTTGTCTATAGTCACTTGGATGATCCTGATCCTACTCTCGCTTGTACTTCCGGCCAAATGGGGCGAGAGGATGACCTTGGGCGATTTCAATAGAGGATTGGCGGGGTCGATGGGCTCCTGCGTAAACACGTCGATCCCGGCACCGGCCAGGCGGTCTTCCTCCAGGACTTCTGCCAGGGCCTTCTCGTCCACCACCTCGCCCCGGGCCAGGTTCAACAGGAAAGCCTCGGGCTTCATCAGGGCCAGTTTTTCACTATCGATGAGATGCCGGGTCTCGGGGGTCAGGGGTACGTGAAGGGTCACGATATCGCTGGTGCGCATAAGGTTATCCAGCTCCATCCTCTCCACCCCCAGCTCCTCCTCTAATTGCGGCGGAAGGCCCTCGATATCGTAGTAGACCATCCTGCAACCGAAGGGCCTCGCCCTTAATGCCACCTCTCTGCCTATGTTGCCCATGCCTACGATACCCAGCACTTTGCCGTCCAGCTCCTGCAGGCCTACTGTGAACATTTCCTGCTGGCTCCACTCGCCCTCCGCCGTCTTGTGGTGGAAATAGAGGGCGTTCTTGAGCAGGCAGAGTATGAACATAATGGTGTGTTCGGCCACGCCTCTGGCGTTGGCAGCCCCCGCGTTGGCCACCGGGGTCCCCTCCCGCCGGGTGGCATCCAGATCGATGTGCTGATACCCGATGCTGGGCTGCTGGATAAGCAGGCACCCCCGCGCCGCCTCGGCCGCGGCCTCGTCTATGGGCAGCCGGAAGCTGTAATCGCCGATGATCACGTCGGCACCCCTCACCGCCTCCGCCACTCCCGGGCCGGGGTCCCCGTTGTATACCTCGACCTCGATCTCAACATCTTCTCCCTCCGCCCGCGCGGCCACCATGGCCTTTATCATCTCCTCGGGCAAGGGCGAAAGAACGACTATCTTAGGCATGTGAATACCTCCCAGCCACCGTCTACAATACGCATTTAAGACCGGGGGAAGGCGCGGCTCCAGGCGTCCGTTCGCTCCCCCGTTTAGAAGTTATCGAACCTGCTTATCTCTCTCCTGCGCCTGGCCTCCCGCTCCTCCAGTGTGGCGGCGAGCACGTCGCGAAGGGCGCCCGCCAGTTCGACTGGGTTAAAAGGCTTGGTGATATAGCCGTCCGCCCCCATCCTCCAACCCCTGGCGACATCCATGTCCTGGACCCTGGCGGTGAGGAGTACGATGGGAAGGTTGTTAAATTCCGGATCCGAACGCAGCCGGCGTAAAATCTCCCACCCATCCATCTGGGGCATCATGATATCCAGCAGCAGCAGCTCGGGGGGGTTGCCTTGCAGAACCTCCAGGGCCGCTCTTCCATCCCATACCTCCAGTACCTCGAAATCCTCCATCTCGAGATTGATGCGCACCAGGCGCGTGACCATGGGATCGTCATCAACCACCAATACGCGATTCATATCCACCTCCGACCAGCCCAACTCCCCCCAATTCTATCAAACTTCGTGGTCTAGGATGAATTCGTCCCCATTCCTCCGCCCGGCCAAGACCGCATTGCCGCGGCAGTATCCCCACCTGGTGGTTGTGATATAATTTCCCCGCATTTTAGGTGAGCAGTACGCCCGTGAGGGCAATCCACACCGTTTAGACGATTAGGGAGGAAAGATGAGCTACGATATCTTCCAGCCGGTTCACGAGGACTTCCGTAAAAGCCTGCGAGAGTATGTGGAAAACGAGTTGGCCCCTCATGCCGATGAGTGGGAGGAGGCCGAGGAGTTCCCCCGCGAGGTCTATTCAAACATGGGCGAGCTGGGTTTCCTGGGCATGGCATATCCGGAGGAATACGGTGGAGACGACGACATCCTGGCCGAGGCCGTCTTCTACGAGGAGCTGCCTCGCTGCGGGTCTGGAGGGGTAGCGGCAAGCCTCGGCGCCCACGTCGGTATAGCCATGCCCCAGATAAAGAAGTTCGGAACGGATGAGCAAAAGCAGAAATATCTCCCCCCCGGCATCAGGGGGGAGACCATAGGCGCCCTGGGTATAACCGAGCCGGAGACCGGCTCCGACGTGGCCAATATCAAGACCTACGCGGTGAGGGACGGCTCCGATTGGATCATCAACGGCTCCAAGACCTTCATCACCAACGGGGTGCGCTGCGACTGGGTAGTCATGGCGGCTAAAACCGACCGCGATCAAGGCTATGCTGGGCTGTCCCAGTTCATAGTGGAGCGCGATAATCCGGGTTTCGAGACCTCAAAGAAGCTGAAGAAGCTGGGATGGAAGGCCTCGGACACCGGGGAGCTGGCCTTCATGGACTGCCGGGTCCCCGCCGATGCCCTGCTGGGAAAGGAGAACAAGGGCTTCATCCAGATAATGACCAACTTCGTCTGGGAGAGAATGATCATGGCCCTGGGCGCCGTGGCCGGGGCCCAACTCCTCTTCGACGTCGCCCTGGCATACGCCAAGGAAAGGGAGGCCTTCGGGCAGCCCATCGGCAAGTTCCAGGCCATCTCCCACATGCTGGCGGACATGGCCACCCAGATCGAGTTGGGCAGGGCTTTCACCTACCACGTTCTCAAGCTCTACGTGGAGGGCGGCAACCCCCTGAAAGAGGTGGCCATGGCCAAGCTTTTCACGCAGGACATGGCCTGCCGCGTGGCCGACCGCGCCCTGCAGATATACGGCGGTTACGGCTACATGGAGGAATATCCCATCGCCCGGGCCTGGAGGGACATGCGCCTGGGACCTATCGGCGGCGGGACCGACGAGATAATGAAGGAGATAATTGCCCGCTCCTACGGCCTATAAGCGAGGGGCAACGGGCCCAGGCCCAGGGGACACGCCTGGCTTTGGCCCAGGCCCAGGGGACACGCCTGGCTTTGGGCCCGAGACGTTTCGAGGCACGGGGGTCAGCCCCGGACTTATGCCTGAAACGTACAAATTACATTCCTTATGAATGGGGTTTTTGATCTCTCATTCCACAGGTCAGACGAGGCCGCGCTTCTCGAGCTGTTTCACGATAGGCCGGGCGAGGCCGATCCTGTTGAGGAACTTCCAGTTCCTGAAGAACGCCGGCGATGACGTGTGCTTCATGAAGAAGTTGAACCTGCCGAAGGGCTGGTCGCGCTCCTTCGCTATCCGGGTCAGGGTATCGAAGACGTTGGTAGGTACCTCGCGGGTCTCCTGCTTGGGGAACAGCGATATAGCGTCCTCGGGGCAGGCTGAAAAGCAGAGCCCGCAGCCGATGCACCTCGCCAGGTCGATCTCCATGGATCCATCGCCCTCGATAATGGCGTCCATCTAGCACCGCTCCAGGCAGCTCTGACACTCGGTGCATAGCCCGGGGTCTATCCTCGCCTGGAAGGACGACTGTACCACTTCTGAGGGCCTGGGAAGGCTTTTTAGGTTCTGGAGCATGAAGCAGCAACAGGAGCAGCAGGTGCACATGCCGTTGAGCTCGCGGGCGTTCACCGGCTGAAGGACGAACGCCGCCTTCTCGCACTCGTCGAGCAGGCTCAGGGCCTCGTCAACGCCTATATATCGCGCGTCCCCATTCTCCACGAAGTGCTTCGTATAGGGACCGAACACGAAGCACGTCTCGCGGGGGCGCCCGCAGTCGTTGCCTAGGGTGCTCTGCGTAACTCGACAGAGGCACGGCATCACCGATATCTGCTTCTGCCGCCTCACCAGGCCCCGTATCCTGTCGTAGGTCTCGACGGTGGGGGTGGTCTCCACCGATGATTCCACCGGGATGACCCTAAACATCTGGTTGTCCCGAGCAGTCCAGGTCGGGAAGTAGTATTCGTTGTGCTCCAAAAGCATCTGCGCGAACTCGTCGTCCATGAGGCGGAGCTGTGTCTCTATGATTCCGGGCATCCAGGGTAGGGCCATGTAGAGCGCCCTGTCGCCGCTGCCGACTGGGAAGAGGTGCCCTTTACTCGCCATGCGGGCAAGCATCCCGGCGGCCTCTATCTCGGATATCCCCGCACGCCCCGCTATCACCGAAGGCGGCTCGGCTACCAGCTTTCAGTGCAAGAACAACTCCGCTTCCTCGGGAGTGAATATCTTCTCGAGCAGTCTTATCTCGACCCCCGTCGGAGTCTCCGGGTACCCGGCCGGCAGCTCGTCCAGGTATTTTCGCAGCCTGGAATAGACGTCATGATCTGTCGTGGTATCCTCCATCGGAAAGCCTCCTTGAAGTGAGTGAGGTTGATTGTCGGATCATCATCCGACATCCTCTATTCAGCGTCTCTAACGTCGATATTCTACCACGATTCGAGCCGTCTCCAAGCACCGGAAAGCCGGCAGAGTGAACTCGAATAACGGCTTCCCGTCCTCGCATTACTACCGGCGGTTCATCCTTTAAAAAGTATATTATTCATCTGGCCTCGTTGATGGCCGAGGCCAGCTCATCGGCTTGCTGCGACCCGAACAGCAGGTTTCTCCCATCAGTGAAAACCAGTTGGACCCCACGATTCCCCTTCACATTGTAGGCCTTTCCCCGCGAGCTCAGGCGTATCCCCCATCCGCCGTATTCCCGGATGGGGCGATAGGTCCTGGCCTCACACGACTCTATGTCCACGTAATCGATACGGTGAAAGGAGCGGTGAAAGGGCACAAAGCGGTAATAGAGGGCATCCTGTCGTACCTCGACAATCAGGCAGGCGAATATGAACAGCAGGGGAAGCAGTATCCCCACCAACACCCATATAACCAATACCAGGATATCTCTGAACAGGTACTCGCCGAAGGGATCGCCCATGAAAAGCTGCGCGATCACCGTATACCAAGCGATCCCCGCCACCGCGATCACGATCAGCCATATCCACCACTGGGCGAATCGCTGCGTCTCGCGAAATAGAACTGTGCTACCTGTCCGGGTTTCTGGAACCATGATCGACCTGCCTCCGCATCTCTTGTCTATACATCGCACCCGCACCCCTTTTCCCTTAACGCCTGGACCTGTTCCTGGATGGAATCGACGAACTCGGTCTGCCTGTTCTCGCCGGCGGCCAACCCGTCATCCAGGGGGCTGTTATGTTGGTATCCCCTTCTATGCATCTCCTCGACCAACTCCTCGTGTCTCAGGTACAAGGCCCTCAGTTTCCCTCTCCACCTCTTGGTCTCGGGATGATTGGCATAACCCTTCCTCCCCTGCGTCAGGATAGACCATAGGGCGTGGAGCTCGCAGTGCTCGCCCAGGAGGTGTTTGCGGCAGAGTTTGCGAGGCTGGATATCCCATATCCTCATATCACGTCACCCCCATCAGACCACATCCAGGTCCGGACTACCCGGGCTCGCCCGGTAGCGATAAATCAGGATCCCCACACTTACCGCAAAGATAGTCGCGCTCAGGGCCTGGAAGAAGGGGGCGGCGCGGGGGTCGGCGTGGACACGCAGGAACTCCATGCAGAAGCGAATAAGGGCATAGCCGGCCAGGGACAGCAGAAAGAGGTCCCAGTCATGTTTTAAGCGCTTTCTTACCAAGAGCAGGAAGGCGAAGAGCACCAGGTCCAGGACCAGCTCGTAAAGCTGGGTGGGATGGACCGACGTAGTGGAGCCCGGAAAGGTCACCGCCCAGGGCAGGCCGGAAGGCTTGCCCCCACAGCAGCCGTTGAGAAAACAGCCGACCCTGGCGATGGCCAGGGACAGGGGCATAGCCAGGGCTATCGAGTCCGCAACGGCGCCTACCGGCATCTTGAGGCGCTTGACGACTATGACGCAGGCTGGGATGGCGAAGAACAGCCCACCGTAGAAGACCATACCCCGCATGTTGAGGTCGAACACCCTGCCCCAGTTGCCGCTGTACTGCTCCAGGTTGCCCAGTATATAGAAGATGCGCCCCCCTATTACCCCGCTGATGGCCGCCACGGCTCCGATGAGATAGATAGCCGTATAATCCAGTCCCCGCCTCTTCAGCTCGCTGCGGGCGACGAAGATGCCCACCAGGAAGGCCGTAAAGAGCATGACCCCATAGGAGTAAATGGGGAAATCCCCTATGTAAAACAACACGGGCCGCATACAACTTCTCCTTGATTTGACCTCGACATCGTTTTCGATTCGGTTTTTCGGTTACCAGCATACCAAAGAAAGGGCTACTCCCTCTGCATTCCATCCCCTCGTTAAGAAGCCCCACCCCTGCGCCGAATAGTAGAACAGGTAGCGATTAAAGGCATACGAGTGAGGACAGCACGAGATGAGAAAGGTCTTCTTCGCACTGGGCACCATATTCACCCTTCTTCTGGTGGCATCCGGCCTTTTCCTTTTCCTGCAATACGACTCCGCGAAAAACCAGGAGGTCCTGCCGCCGCACATAGCGGAATACACGGCGCCGGACGCGCCGGTTGACGACCCGGAATCCGCCGTTGCGGAGACCGGAACGGAATCGTCCATCGGCCAGCCCGGCGACGAGCTTTACTACCCGGAAAGGACCCCGGGATCGGAATCAAGCAATGTCGGGGAGGAACCCCCGGCGGAAAGGACGGAGTTGGGCGAGGCCCAGACTGAATACCAGAAGGCCCTGGAGGACAAGGACAAGCAGGTAAACGCCTAACGCCTTCTCCTGTTCATCATCTGCGGTGTGTTGGCCTTATTGGCATTGTTCAGCTTCATCCTGGGGATTATATACGAGAGGCCAAAACGCAAAGAGGCGCTTCCCTACGACATGGACAATCCTCCGGAACCTGGGGCTTTTTCCTGAACCTAATATCAAAACACCGCCATTAATGCATCATTTCTCATCTCGTCCGGCGATATTACGAGCGGCGCTTTAAGATGCATCATGGTCGATGAAAAGGCCGCCGTAGAGAATGGTAATAAACTCGCGTTTCAGGAGAGAGGGCGAACAGAACGGCGATGCTTTGGCGTCTAAAGGCTAAAGGTCCACGGCTTACCGGTCGTTTTGGGTTTTAAGGAGATGATTTCTTTGGCATCGAGGTTCAAATTGCTGGTAGCTATGGGGCTGCTCGTACTCCTGCTCATATCCCTGGCGGTGGGATGTAACCAGAGCGAGGAGGCCATCGAATCCATCGAATTGGTGATTATACAGGACCTATCCGGCATGAGTGTTGAGGAGGCGGAGCAGAAGCTCCAGGAGATGGGCCTCGTGGCAGGAGAGAAGTCAGAGGAATTCAGCGACGACGTGGCGGCTGGAGCGGTCATCTCCACCCTGCCCTCAGCCGGCGAGGAGCTCGAGAAGGGGACCGCCGTTGCCCTGGTGGTCAGTAAGGGGCCGGCGGCGGTCTCCGTACCGGCGGTCATCGGAGTTGCCGAGGCCGACGCCGTTGCCGCCCTGCAATCCCTGGGTTTCCAGGTCGAGGTCTGGCACAACTACAACGAGACGGTAGCCGCCGGTCTGGTCATAGCCGTGGAACCGGCTGCGGATACTCCCTTGATGAAGGGCTCGAAGGTCATCGTCACCATCAGCCTTGGTACCTCTTATACCACATGTCCCACCTGCGGCGGGTCCGGACAGATAACCACCACATATACCTGCCCGGAATGCGGCGGTACCGGATTTTGTGACACGTGAGCTAACCCCACACCGTGCAGTTTGTGCGGAGGTAGCGGGACCATAACAGAAACGCAGACCTGCCCCACCTGCGGCGGCAGCGGCAATATCCGGCGCAAATAGAACCCTATTAGCGCCTCGTCCTTAATCAGCTTGAGGACGGACCTCTCAGATGATGTTCCACCAGGCCCAGCAAGATACCGTTATCTATTCCCAGATCGGTAAAGCTCCTGACGTTCTCCCGGGAGGCCTGGAGTTTCGGAAGCGATTCCTGCAATTCGCTGTCGCCTGTATCCTTGACGCTGTCCTTGAATGTCTCGAAAAGGAAATCGAAGATCTCTAGGACGATCCTGGTCGCCTGGGTGTTGGGATCCGGATAGCTGAAAACCATCATATCGTCCTGGAATCTCCTGATATTGCTGTAAAGATCGAATCCGGAACCGGCATTCTCGCACAGCAATCCCAATAAAACATGAAGATCGCCGTTGCTCACGTGGAGGTTCTCCTTGTCCATCCTCTTCGTTATAGCCTGGATCTCCGCGAGCATCTCATTGGATCCCGATCCCTCCACCACCTCGCGTACAAGTTCTTGAAATTCCCTCAAGGAGTCGCTGTCCACTCCTATAATAGAATTCTGTCTTGCTGTCTCAGCAAAATCGGAGTAAAAACGTTCGGCTGACGCAGCCGTGTCAGGCACTATCATCCCTCCTTAAATCCTAATATTCTTCCCTGTCGTTCGGGCCTTATCGAATCCAGGTGCGCGCTTGGCACCGCTTTTTAACCCACATCTTATGTTGGATATATTACCTGAAGCAGCCTTTTTGAAACATCGCCGGAGATGAAAGCATCAGGTGCCTTGCCAAAATCCATTAATCGGCTGTAAGCAGGATCATCGCCCTCAGTTCATCGACGTTGCTGACAGGACCGTAAGGGGTATGATTTACCCATTCCACATTGCCGAAGACAACCGCGAATACCTCGGCGAAATCCTCCTCAACGGAACCCATGTAATCATCGGGATTATCCCAGGCTGTTCCCGGGAGGATGTTGCGCAGCCTCATGTATTCCTCTCTCTCTTCATCGTCGAGGTACTCATCATCGAAGGCATGGCCCCATTCATGAAAGATGATACGGTCGACCTTGTCTGCCGGGACAAGAGCAGCGAAGCTTACGGTATCGGTGCCGGGATTATAATAGCCGTAATGATCTGCGGGGACCTCCGGGTCCGTTATCATCCCATATTCCAGGTCCGTGATGTAATCGCAGATCTCAACAGGCAATCCAGGCTCCAGTTCATCTACCCGTCTCATCACGTCCTCGAACCCGACTCCCCCAGCCACTAATGGCTGCGGCATGGGGATGGTTATCCGCCACCAGTATGCTGTATCTGTGAAGTTTGAACCGGCTTCGAACTTGGCTCCGAAATCCTCCAGCAGGTAACCTTCGCTATAAACACCGGGCAATAACTGGACGGTATGAACGGCCCCCGGCGCCAGGTCGACACACAATGTGCTGGGCCCGCTGAAGAAATAACTCAGGACGAAGCCAGTCTGGTTTATGACCTCGACCTTTATCTGCCCCGGCGAGGTCGCCGATTTGGAGGGGGGAGGCGCGCCCGTGTAATTGGCAACGGTCATATCCACATAATTTGACAGAGCCTTGTTAGCCAGGGTACCGGCCGGCCATTCCGTGTAACATTCCTCAAAACGCGAGGCGGCAGCGGCGTAATCACCCTGCTCCCTGAACTGTTCTCCCCACCTGAAGAGGATCCTGGCTCGAAGATCCATGACGGAAACTGTATTGTATCCTTCAGGGGCACAAATTAATGCGGATTCGCAACACGCAAAACCCTTTTCATATTCAATCACCTCGAGGCAGGCTTCAGCCCATTCCATATATGTCTCCGCTTTACCGTGCCTGGCATCAAGCTCATATTCTTCCCTGGTCTCGGCGAGCTCGTAATGGGCTATGGCTTCCTCGTACCTGCCGCGTACCAACAACTCCTGCGCATACTGAAAAGCGGAATCGGTCTTGACATAATACGCCTCCTCAGCCTGCTCGCTCCCGGGATGTCTCTCCTCCAACTCCTGGCAGTGCTTCACCGCCAGAGCATATTCACCCTGCTCCATCTCGCCCCTGGCCTGATTGAGCAACCGGGATGGGGCCGTGGCCGAGAAAACCCACCAACCCAGTAGCGCCATCACCACCAGCACGACCGCTATCCCTATCGCCCATCTGTTGGAAAAGGTGGGGAGGTAGCGCCCGATATCGCCTATTCTGCCGGGAGGCTTGGCGGCTTGATAGGGCACCCTGACCAAGGTCCTCTGCGGCAAGGAGGAATAGCTCTCCAAGCCCAATACCTGTGCTGCCATCTCCTCGATGATGGGACGGTGGTAGGGATT
>Ga0180434_10006085_pt1 | contig 13981 bp, 16 predicted proteins | sample SS_ome_7_FD_132453 | JGI IMG/M metagenome (GOLD analysis project Ga0180434, IMG submission 132453) | Hypersaline lake sediment archaeal communities from the Salton Sea, California, USA - SS_1_D_2 metaG | ecosystem: Environmental > Aquatic > Non-marine Saline and Alkaline > Hypersaline >... | reverse complement strand
GATGCTGTGGTGATATTGTTTGTTAGGACGGTCCCGAAAGTTTCAGTAGCGCTTCCGCCGCCTCCTCCGCCGCCGCCGACGAAGGCACCAAGCATAGTTGTGACTAATGACATTACTGTAAGCTCCTCGCAACACTTAAAATGACCCTTTGAGCACCCTCAGCACTACCGGAAACGAATCTTAAAAATCGCACACCAACAAAATCGCCCGGATTGACAACATAGAACCGGCTGGCTGCAACGGTTACGCTGTATTCGGTATTAGCGGTGTTATAAAGTGATGTGTAAGTATCACCGTTTGGGCTGCCTTCGAATGTTATTGAGGTGCCGGTGAATGCCGCTGGCATTTGAAAACCACACAAGCCCTGCGCCCGCAAATCGATGATGTCGCTTGTGGTTTGGCCGCTCTCAATCGTGATGGCATTAACCACGTAGTCGCTGCCCAGGCCGCCGCCGTTGACTAAATATGGCATTATTTTTTGCTCCTTTTGGATTTCTTGGCTCTTTTTTCTTCCGATTTCTCAGTAACTCCAAGCACTACCCCGTATTTACCAGGATTTTGAAGAACCTTAGATACAGCCGCCTCTACATTTGCCACGCTTTTAAGGGATGGCTTTTTGGCATAACTTAGCCGGACCAGCGCATTCCTTCCGATTTTTGTATTGAGAAGGGCTTTTGCAGCCACCCACCCTAAAGCGGCTTGCGGGGCAATACCTGCCTTAAGTGCCCCAAAAGCGGCAATCAACGGATAATTCTGAACCCCTGTCATTGGCGGCCGTGCCGAAGTGGCTTTCTCAATCGCCCGCATCATCTTGGTCAGTCCTTTTAGCTCCTTGCCGGCCTCTCCTTTAAAGAAAACTGCGCGAGAGGATTCGAGCTTCTCGAGCTCTGTTGCAAACTTGGCGGGGGAAAATTCTCCCTTGGCGTCAAAAGCTTTATCAGTGGCTCGCTTAATCATGTCATAGCGGACCGCTGCCCGACCTTTATCATCCAAAGCATTGTAAAATTTTTGCGCTCTTCCGGTGCCAACACCCCCTTCTTTGCCGGCAGTATTGGTAAACATTCGCGCAATTTCATCGGGGTTGGTTTCGGATTTTAGAGCCCTTGCAAGCTGTCTGTCTTTGAAGGGAACCACATTGTCTTTATAGTACTTGTCGGCCTTTTCCCAAGCGACTTTTAGTTCCGGATTTTTGGTCGTTGCAAAGTCACTTAAAACCTTGTTCAAGGATTGTTCAACGGCGCTCAGTGCTGCCACACCCTCTCTTCCAACCAAGGCATTAGGGCCGCTCATATAGTTTGAGATTTTACTGTTGAGACCGCTGCGTGCCCGCCGTGCGTCTCTGAACGATAAGTCGTTACTTAAGTCGGCTCTCAAGTCTTTCAAAGCCGTTATTTCTGCCGCATTGGTTTTCTTCAAAACGGACAAATCTTTGATGTGATTATCAATGACTGCACGGGTGGGCTCAAAGCTAACAGGGCCCAAGCCTTCGGCAAGCCTCTCAACGTTGTCGTAAAGTCGGTCTGCCGTGAGCTTGTTTTGCATCAATTTAACGTTACCAGATGTTTTGAGGACCTTGTTCCAGTCTTCTCCCGCATCTAATACATCTTCAAGTATTTGCTGCGCTGCCCGTGCACGTTTGCCGCCACTGTCCGCAATTTTTTGAATCTTCTCGAGGCCGTCTGCACCCCCAAAATTCTCAGTAATCATTTCAGACATTTGCTTCTCAAGGAGTTCCCGCGCAACGTCTCCGGCTTTCTCCATTTGAGAGCCCCGGTCAAACGTTTTAAACAACTCTGCTTTGCGGGCAACCGTGTCGGCCATAGACCCTGGTTTGGTTAAATCTGATGGCGAAACGGGTACGCCTGTTCTCTCGGCGGTTTCTATCACCTCAAGAATCTCAGGGGGAACAGTTTGCCCTAGCTTTCCAGGGGTTCCTTTTGCTGAATCAAAACCTTTTTTAACAAGCTGGCCTGCCTCACCAAGCACTTTGGGTGCTCCAGCCAGTCCTGCCAGTGTAACCGGGTTAACATTAGATGCCGCGCCAAGTAGCCCAAACTTTCCGGCTTGAAGCAGCGGCCCACCAGGGACCGCCCATGCCGGCGCTTCGCCAAGGCCTTGTAAAAGGACGTCGCCCCACTGCTCTTCTGTTAACCTCGATGGCATCGAAGCGCCAGAAGCTTTAAGTATATCTTCTTGCTCTGCCGTTAATTTTGGCAAAAGCGAATCCAGAGCGGCTCTAAGGTCCGTTTCATCTCTGGGAAGAGCCTCAGCTGCCTCTTTGCTGATGATGCCCTTTTCCGCCAAATAGCGTGCTACGGTAGAAGGTGCATTAGCGATGCCTTGTCCAAGCCCGGCTGCTCCCGTAAGCAGGTTTCGCCCCACTCGAGAGGGGTCAGTCAAAACTTGTTTGAGCGCTCCAGGGGTTTCTTTTGCAACCTCTGTGACGAGTCCGACGGCTGCGCCTGGAATGGCTTCAACACCAGCCCCAACATCACGCAAAATGCCGCCAGCGCCTTTCTGGTAGCTTGGGACAAAATTAATCCGGCTATAGAACTCATCCCTCGACATTTTATCGGCATAATGCTTGTCAAAAAGACGATTAGCCAGTGTTTCGTCTGGGATGTCCGCATACATGGGATACTGTTTCCGGAAATCATCCAATGTTGCCATTTTATTCCCCTAATAGGTTTAGTGGGTCAGCCGCTGCTTCTTTCGGTTTCTTCTCGGGTTTCTTTTTGTCTTTTCGCGCTGCTTGGCGATACGTTTCGCCTTCAGCCTCAAGCAATCTCTTGATTTCCAAGAAGTTCTTTTTGGCGGCTTCCGGAGACAAGTTGTAAGCAGTTGGGTTAACAAGCTTTTCAATTTTATCCATCATCTTCGGAGAAATTGACGCACCATAAAACTGTCTAACTTGGTCTGCCAGCAGCTCAGATTGTGCTTTTGCTGTTTGATACCGCTCATAATTTTCGGTGCCTGGCAGCGGGGTTACTGCGCCATAACCTCGTTGAAAGGTCCCAAGAAGCCCAGAATACTGCGTCAAATCATCGGGGTTAATCGCTTCCAATGTCTTTTCAATGTTCTCGGCTGACAATAACTTAGAGGTTGTTGCGCCATCAACTTTTTCGGGCTTCTCGAGCAATATTTTTTGAGCTGCTCCCAAGTCACCTGCATTGAGGGCAATCTGAGCACGACGAGCTGTTTCATCATCGAGCGCTTGAGCGTCAGCCACGGCTCCAGGCTCACCGGATATCAATTTTTGGAAGTACTCCAGCTGTTTTTGCTTCTGCTCTTGTGTCGCTTGAGCCGCCGCTTGAGCCACGCCAAACTTCTGTTCTTCAAGCGCCATACCTCTTTCAGCCAATCCCATTTTCTGTTCTTGCATTCGACGTTGTTGCTCAGCCTGTTCAGCCTGCTGCATGCCCAGCAACCCAGCCCCCAAAGCCTGCCCAAAAGGGGCGCGCCTTCCGTACTGGTCATATGGGGCAGACAGCAATCCTTGGGCTAAACCCATGGCCTGCGGAGAGCCCAAGAATTTCGATAAAAGTGCGCCATAATTTTGTTCATTTGCCGCCATTTACATGCCCCCCAGTGCGCCTGTTTGGCCGATTAATTGTTGAATCAATTGGTCTCGCAAACGGCTCATGTTGTCACGCATTTCAGGTGCCTGTTGACCGTACCCGAAGCCGCTAAAACTATCGGGTAAATTTGGCAAGCCTGGTGCCATTCCAGCAAAGTCAGTTGGGATTTCTTGACCCATCATTTGCGGCATGTAAACATCGGGCTCCATCGGCAATTGACCCAGTCCTTGCAAGTACTCAGAGCCCGCAACTGGCCGCTCCATTGGGTTCACATTTTGCGCCTGCATCTGGCCCATGAGTGCCTGTAACATTTGTGGGTCTAACCCGTCCAATAATCCTGGCATTATAAAAATCCTCCTAGCAATCCGCCTCCAACACCCCCAATGACCGAACCTATGGGGCCAAACATTCCTCCCAGTTGTGCACCACCAAGTGCACCGCCTAAAGCACCTTGAACGCCACCCGATTGCCTGCGCGGAATGGGTATGGTTTGGGTTGTTTCTCCCCCATAGCCGCCACTAACCATCGCCAAATATTCTCTTAGGCGTGCCCGTGGGTCCTGAAGTCTTTGCTGCTCAATGGCCTCTCTTTCGCTTCCAATGGCCCCGAGCCGCGCAATATCAGCATAGTCGGCTTCAGCTGCTTGTGGGGCAAACAGCATGGCCCGAAGCTGGTTTTGTCTCTCTTGCGCAAACTGCTTGGCAAACACGTCCCCTAATGCCTCGGTCATAGCCCGGTGAGACAGTCCGGAACCACCCCTGCCTGCGCGAGCGAACTGTGATTGAACTTGGGGTATAACTTGTCTTTGAGCTGCTTCAACAGCGCGGGTAAATGCCGGACCCCCGTAGAGCTGTTCACCGGCCAAAGTCGAGCGCAATTGCTCTTGCATTTGCCGCATAACAGGAGAGCCAGCACGAGCCCTAGCTTCTCCCATTTCGAGGGCCTCTATTGACCGTGGGTCTGGCTCTACAAAACCTGGGATGTCCACCTGTTCTTTCGCCCGCTTAAATATCTCTTGCAAGTGTGCTCGCTGCGGACCCCAAGGCTGCGATGTTTGGGTTGTTGTTTGTACCTGGGGAGACCTGCCGCCTTTGGCGTAAAAAACATCATGCTCTGAGACGTTTTTCAAGCGCCCTTTTTTGAAATGTAACCCCGAATCTTTTATCTCAAATTCCGGATTTAAAATAACCAATGTCATCATAACTTTAACCTCATCACCGTGTGTGTTTTTTCAAAACCCATCGGCTTCAATTTTTTCTCCCAACCAGCTCGACCAAAGAACTCAATTGAGACAGCATTGTTGTCTCTCGCCCACTGCTTTACTGTACTAAAATGTGGCGCAATATCTGCGTCAAAATCCCCGCAGCTTAGAAATGGAACACCCAAAACTTTTGCGCAAGGGTACTGCAATAACTCTGTCACAAAACAACCGATAACCTGGCTTTCATTATAGACCACCCACAGCTTATAATTCTCGCGCTGAATCTGCTCGAAAATTACGCTCAAATCATACTTCCCGTCTGCATGCTCCAATGCTGCTTCAAGGAAGGGTTTGACCGACTGCCAAGCATCGACCAGCAGGTCAGTTTCAATCGGAAAAATGTAGCTCATCCCAATATCACAAACTGAAAAGTTTTATCGGTGTTGGCGTCGTTTGTGTGCGTCAACGTGAATCGATTATTCGTCGCATCCACCGTTGACAAAAACATCGCGCCATCTGCAAAATTGGCCGCTGCATTGGCCGTTTTTGGGTAATAAACAATCACCGAATTTGGCGTTATCAAACCAGGTGCGGTTACCACCATTGTAGAAGCTGTATTGGCACCCAAAGTGAATGTGCCAAGTGAATTCATTTTACCCCTAAGCGAGTTGTTTGCGGTGTTTCTAACCTTTGTTGCCCACTCGTTAATATTCGTCGAATTGTAGGTGGGGACACCCTCAAAATAGGTGGTTGTGAATATGGCTGTCTTTGTAGTTGCCATTAGCGTCGTCCAACCTTTGATTGCTGCATCAAATTAATTCCATACGCATACTCAAAACCGCTCTCAATCTTGATGAACGCTCGGTGAAAACGCGCATTGTTTCGGATGTTTGCAAAGCCTGAGGCGTTGAGTGTCACGGTTCCAGAGAACGATGCGCTGACATCTTGATCGTTTCTGCCAGAAAGCGCCATCGTGATCGTCGCGTTCCCTCTTGGTCGCTCAATAAACGGCCGAACCAGGCTGATAGAGGTTCTGGCTTCTGGATTTAATTGAAACTCGCCGGTCTCAAGGTAGGCGTCGATGTAATCAGTATTCGATTGCGCCTCAAATGCCGACAAATCATTGTTCGTGTCCATGACACCCAGCAGCTTATTAAGACCCGCCCAAACACGAGAGTCTAAACTATATGGCAGGGCATCAATGCTTGAACTTACGTTATCCAAACCTTCCAGCGTATAAGAAATCGCAAGCTCGCTTCCAAGCACATAATGGTCGATATTTGTTGTCCCAGCCTCCGCATCACGTGTATTTGTTCGGAGGACACTCCAGCGCGTTTGAGAAGTGGGAGAATAGTTGTAAAACAAGATAACATCGCTCACCCCAACCGGGTCAGCATTCACACTGGGATACGACCAGGCGATGATTTGCTTTTCAGGATAATGTGCCGCATTAACACGCTCAACATAGCTTCTGTCGAAGGCAATCGGACCCGAGCTCGCAAAGAAGCTCTCGTTAATTTTACCCTCGCCAATCGGAATGGATTGACGCCCATCAAACGCATAAAAACCATCGCTCGCGAGATACGCCACCGTGTCGCCAATCGGGATAATCGAACCCGGCGCATAAGCCCCCCTGTCATGCTCAACCAGGTCAAACTGGAAGACCAAAGGAGAACCAACATAGGTCATTCTGGTGATGGCAAATTCTTGGAAAATAAGTCCGTAGTCACCCCCGACAACGCCCGTAATCCACCCAAAATTGTTTCGCAAATTCTGCTTGTCTGATTGCGTTGTTGGACTCACCGTCCAGGCTGTAATGTCGTCAAACCCAGACCACTGAACACGCTGTGGCTGCTCGTTATCAACCGCATCATCCAAGTTCCCCAGAACCAAAAAATCTTTCACGATGCCAACGTAACGCGCCTTTGGCGGAGAACCACCCAAATTGGCAAAATTAGCACCCCCGAGTGTGTTCACCTGCACCGCATCTGTGAAGTTTGTCGCAACGACCTGATTGCCCCATTGCGCAAACTCCCAGCGCTCTGTGGAACCGGTAGAATAACCACCCCCGACAGATACATCCGTCCAACCGTTGTTATTCAATTGATACAGCTTCGAGGCATTCCCAACATAGGTGTATGTGGTGCCCTGAGTGGCCAGGTCGCGAGCAGAGAATAAACCCTGTGCCCTGGCATCAATTTGAGAGGTCGTGAGGGCGTGCAATCCCGGAATCGGGGCATATCCCTTGTCTTCCGGTAAAACGCCTTCAGCGCGTGTTAAACCGTCGTTTAAAAGGGGCGGCAAATCGGGCTTGTATTCCCCCAAAAATTTCATGGCGGCTCCTAAAATTTAGTTGCTCTAATCTCACCGTGGCGGCCAATAAAATTCTGGGTAACCAGACGACAATTTTTCAGCGCTTCGTCTCTTGCCATTCGACACTTTTGTGCCATCTCAACATCCAAAATGATGTTGTTGTAAATCTGATATTCGGCTTCCATTTCGATTAGAATTTCGGCCTCTGGGTTGGTGGTGAAATCGTTGGTATCGCCATCTGCAGACAAGTCCGCATAATACTTCTCATACCAGATTTCGACCGCGTAGATTTGGTCCGGAATGGGGTAAAACCACAGCTGCGAATCAAACCAAGAATACGACAATGGCAAACCAGGATTGTCGTTCACATTGCGACGAACCACCTGGTCAATTGAACGCTGGTCCACTTCGTAATAAGTGCCCCCATTATCGCGCAAATAAAAGTCGCCAGCCGTGCTGTTGTAAACAATCGTTACAATCTGATTGGCCAGCAAATCACCTTCCTGTAGCGCAACACCATTGGGGCGAGTTATATCAACTGCACCAACACTGTCTATATCCACCGTTGAGGCCCCAGTATTGGCATTGGCTACTTTGAAGGTAAAAGTATCGCCATTACTATAACTAGATGTGGCGGGACTCGTTGAAAACGCATAAGCATCGGCGGAACCGGTGTCCGTATTAATCGTGTCAGTGTTTTGGTTCAGCCGAACAAAATTAACAATTCTAATATCGGTTGGAAGCCCATCGGCACTGTCGTAATACTGCTGGTTTATCGCTGTTGAAAAATTCAATTTTTTGGCCGAAAACCACATGGGTTCCCGCGCGTATTTTCGAATCGCCCGATTGATTTCCCGGTTAACTTGAGTTGTTAAATCTGTGCGATTTAAATCATCCTCAATCTTGTCCCGCATTTGCAAATACGTGCTCATTGCTCATCCTTGTGCTTGGTTCTCATATGCGAACTCAAACCAGATTTGGTCTTAAAGGTTTTGCCGCAAATAATGCATATAAATAATTGCTTGGGCTCATCAGGCGCTACCGAGGCGGATTCCCGCCTAACTTCAGGCGCTTCCGAATTTACCGCCTCATTGATTTTTTCAGCATTTTCGACAGACTCAGGCGCTTCCGCCTTAACGACCGCCTCCCTGGCTTTTTCAGCCTTTTCGAGGGCGGCCTTCTTTTCGTCTGCTTTTTGCTGCTCTAACAACCAGTCACGCTTGGCTCTTAGGTAATTGGCCCTAACCTGCTGCGCCCGCCGATTTCTGCGATTGATGTTCAAGTTTTTGCTCCTCTTCCATGATCCGTGCCAACTTGTATTTTGGCATCAACACGCCCTTGTGTTTTGCTGCATGAACAGAAGACCCCATCAGCTCCTTCCATGTCGCCGCAGAGTTCATCATTCTGTGCTCATCCAGCCAAACCCCGGCATGCTCACTATCTTCGGTTTCTTTGAAGCAGGGCACACCCTGAGTATAGTGTATAAGCGACGCATCATTGCGGGGGGCATCGTAACCAACCAAGTGATTCCAATGGCTTGGTAGCTCGCCAATTCTGGCCTCTTCTTCAACCCATGAAATGCAATGTAAACGTTCTGCTTCTTCAACGTATTTCGGTACCAGCTTTTGACATCTGGCGTTATTAAAAAGCATCACAGAAGCCCACTCAAAACGCTTTTGGTTTTTGACAACCATCACGTCATATTTGTCGTCTGCGTAATCAAATAATTTCGCGATATCATCGATTACAATCATGTCCAAATCGAGGAACAAAGACCACCCCTTGAACCCACACAAATACGGCGCTAAAAAACGCGAATAAGTGAAAGGGGTTAGTCCCGTTCTCTTGAGGGGAAGCTGCTTCAACACAAGAGGAGTGATTGAAACGGGTTTGCTCGATCTAGCATAAATGCTCTGCTGCAACACATTCAAAGAAATGGGCTGCCGATGGTCATATCCGATAAAGATTTTAAGTGGGGTCAATGCTTCCATGAAAACTCCAAAAAACTACTAAATACTACTTGGCATCTGTCCCTGCAGTCTTGCCACCAGCAACCCATGAGGTGCGGTCTTTGGGGCGCATGCAGTCCTGTGACAATGCTTTTTTACTGCTTGATAAACGGCCAACGTTTGCATTCTTCATGCTGCCTTTAGCCATCATTTTTGCGTCATTTTCAACGCCATATTTGCTATGTTTCATGAGGTACCCTCCGTGGTATCTGGTTTTTCAATTGAAAAGCCGGGGCGTTTCACTCCAGCTACTAAGTATTCTAGCACAGGTCGCTCATTGCTGTGCTTTTTGCCGATATTCGCCGAAAATGTAATCAATTCGAATCTTGGCAATAATGCACCCAACCAAAAGATTTCATTTTCCTGAATCAAGTGAGCGTTGCGACCATCTGCCAGTTTTTTAGCAGCCGGACCATTGTGAATCACCAAGAAAACACCCTTGTTACAAAGCGACCAAATGTCATTCAAAACATCATCCAAACAGCTCGGTTCAATGTGCTCTAACACATCCGTACACACCACCAAATCAGCCGGGTTCGGACGGCTGGAGTGCTTTTCAATTGCTGGATCGTATTGCTGAATATCAAACGGCATATTGGCCCCCAAGGTGCCCTTGCCGCAGCCATAATCTAGAACGCTTTGAGTGCCCATCCCTTCGGCTAAACTGAGCACATGATTGGCCCACTTTGAGCCATAAGAACCGTAGTCTTTTCTGTCACTGTGAAGCTGTTGATTGAGTGTTCTATATTCGTCTGAAATTAACATATGTTGACCTCTATAAATTGAATTCTTTTTTAACCATCTTGATGGCTTCGTCCATCACGTATCCCCACCCCGCATGCTCTTTCTGCCAGATGTTGGAGACACTCGAATACCAGGGCATATCGTCGCCATACACACCCATTTGCCAGATGTAATTGTAAGGGCAAAGCTGGAAGGTTCTCACATCCATAGCACCCGCCAAATGAACGATAGATTGCGGCACAGAAATGATGCAATCAAGCTTGGAAATCATTGCCGAAGTTAAGTCGTAATCATCGATTTCTTTTTGCCAATGATGAATGGTGTTGCCCGTTTTTTCTTCGTATAAATCGACATCCAAACGACCATTATCATCGTACTGAAGCGAGATAAAATTGGCGTCTATTTCATCAAATAATTTATCGAAAAATTTCATGGGGAGATGGCGGAAAGTTTTGTGGCTCCCATCGGTTCCCCCTTTCCAAGACAGCCCAATGTTGAGCTTCTTTTTGGGGAGTTTTTCGAACCGGTGAGCAACCGCTTTAACTTCGTTTTCATCCGCTTTTAAATACGGTTTGCCAGGGAAGTCTTCGGCATTTTTTCGGAAATGTTTTGCGAGCGAGCCAAGGGGGATTTTGTACTCGGCATCATAACGGCAGCACCAAGCCAATTGGTGATCTTTTCGAGTCCCGTAACAATCAATTCCCAGATTCGCGAACGCTCTTCTAAACATTCGATACAACCGCGGGTGACAATCATAAACAACCTTTTTCGACACCTTTGCTAAATCGGGCAATATGGTCGCAAACATGAGCTCATCGCCAATGCCCTGTTCACCGTACACCACGACGGTTTTATCGTGCTGACCGTCCCAGAATGGCGTCTCAGGTGCGCCTTCAACGTGAGCCTTGTAATGCCGACCCTGTTTCCTGGTTAAGCGCCGGTCTCCGAACTCATATTCGTAAAAACCAGTCTCATAATCGCCCAATTCTAAGCAAGCAAGCGCCTTGTTCCAGTGCGCGTTTGTGCAGTCAGGATTAACCTCTAACGCTTCATTTAAGTACCGGAGAGCTTCATTAGGTGAATGCATCCCAACGTAAGCAGACCCAATATTAGAAAGATAGTCAGATAGAAGGCTATCAGCTCGCCCCTTAGCATCTTTCTTGAACTTCTCGGTACGCCCAATTTCAACGGCCTTTTTAAAAGCCTCAATCGCTTTATCCTGAAATCCCAACTTGCGATAAGAGCCGCCAACATTATTAATGGCTTCCGAAAAATCTTTCGCCTGTGCACACGCTGCTTCATAAAAAATAATCGAAAGACCGTGGTCTTCCATCTTCGAGTGATAAGCACCCCACAAATACAAAACGAAATGATTCCAAGGGGTCTTGTTGATAAGCAATTTTAGACGCGGTAATGCCTCGTCCAATCTATCTATTTTGATGGCGTCATGCGCTTCCAGCATGAGCTCATTTAAATCCGTGTAAGCCATACTTCTACATCCTGTAATAGCGTTACACAGATGATGACAAAAAGCACAGGTGGACGCAACTCAGGTCGAGGTCCGTTAACCTGAGCTACATCCAAAAGGTTTGCTAATTAAGCGTTGCCGTTTAACGTATAAGTTACGTTGATTGCAAGCTCAATAGCTGATGTTGCGGTTCCTGGAGTCGCACCACAGTACACTTTCGCGTATCTCGTGACCTGGCTGTCAGGGCAAGAAACAGTGAAAGGTAAAGCACCCCCAAGTGGGGTTACGGTGTAAGCAGAACCGATGGTGACCTGGCTGGCAAACCGAGAAATGGTTGTTGAACCTGTGGTCACTTCAATTCCGATATCAACCGGACAAGTAGCAGCACCAGAAGACCCTTGATACACGATTTCTGTGATTTGAGCTCCGTGAGGTACTTTAACCATTTGCACAGTCAAAGCATTCGCAGATGCTGTAATCGTCGCACCAGTGTATGTGAAGTCAGTGGCTTTCGAGATAAGTCCTGTGTGCGGAGTTGTGATGGGCACCGCAGACATTGCTGTAGCTGTAGAATTAGTCGTCATGATTACACTCCTCCATTTGCTAAGGCTGTAGTGTAGATGGTGATAACACCATTATCCTGACTATTGAACTGACACTTTTTCAAGCCCCAAATCATACCAGCTGAGACACCAAGTTGGTTACCATAATCAAACAGCTCTTGAGTCCAGCTAACTTTGCGTCCTTCGTTGTCTTGCCCGAAAGCCAAAGTTGCAGCTTGAGCACCACACATAACCGCGCGATAAGCGTTATTGCTATCAACTGGGATACGTGGAGATTCGTGCATGATAACCCCGTTGTACAAGCCTAAAGAGCCTGTGAAGATTGGGTTACCGGTGATTTCACCACCTTGCAACGCTGCTTGCTGAATGTCGAACCATTGGCCAGCACTGGTGTTTGTTCTCATTGCCGATACTTGGTATGGGTGTAAGAACAACACGAAGTATTCGCTGCCGTTGATTAAGATTGGGCGCAGTGGGAAACCACTACCAGCCGCGTTGTTGTTCAACTTAGCTTGCTCTAACGCGTAGTCAATCATTGTGATGTCGAACACGTTACTTGCTGTTGCACCAGAAGACACAACAGAGGCTGTGGTTGAACTGTTGGCTAGCACAACGTTGGTTGGTGCAACTGGGGTGTTGTTACCAGCTTGGCGAGTATCAGCAGTTGTGATACCACAAAGTTGGTTGAATCCGCCCAAGTCGAAAACACCAGCATACCAGTCAGACAATGCTTTTTGTTGCTGTTCAAGCACTGAGAAAGGAACACGTTGCTCGCTCATTTTACCGCTAGAGCGGACAGCATTTCTTAACTGGTCGATGAACAAATTGTCTGTATAGACATTCATTTGCTCTTCATTGCCCTCAAGCGTGCTGTCGCCTTGGATACCAAGAGCACTTAACTGAGCGCGTAATTGAACGGTGATTCTGTCTCCGGGACCTTTTTCTGTGTCGTCCAAGACTTGAATCATAGAGGAATCGTCCTCACCCATAAATCTATACAGCCAAGTTTGGCGTAGCGCCTCAGAGAATAATCGACGCGACCAGAGCTTGACGGCATTATCGGAGCCACTGCCCCATCCTGTAGTTGCCATAGTCAAATTCCTTTTAACTAAAAGTAAGTTACATATAGTATACCGTTTTTTTGCTCGGTCAGCTGTTCGAATTTAACGCATTCGGAGGCGGAGACGTGAGTGAGTCTTCTCACGGTTATGGTAAATATAGCAGATATTGGGGAATGGACAAAGTGAGTTCAAACGATATAGTTGGAGCTATACCGTTTGATATTGCGTGTGTTTGCGCACAGCCAAGACTCAATATTCTCGAGCTTCGGGAAGAGATTTAGAGAGTCGCCCAGGCTCGCGGGGAGCCTGGACTAGGCATTGGTTTACGTTAACCCGAACTCTATTGGCTGGTCAACCCTAGTAGTTCATGTAGTTGCGGTCTTTTTTTGCCTGACTCTTCATCTGAGAGAAATATTTGTCGAACTCATCATCGCTCATTTGGTCAATCATGCTGGCGTCTAGCTTGCTTGTGACGCTTTTAGATTTGGCGTTTGATAATGACTTGGCGTTTTTGAGCCCTTTCTCGACAGATTCGAGCTTAGAGGTTTGCGGGGCAGTCTTTTCGGGCACGGCATTCGGCGAATAACCCCGCGCGACCGCCATCTGGTATAAACGTTCTGCTGGATTCACGCCATCTTGCCACGCCCGAGACGCCAATGCTACCTCATCTTCTTGCAACATTCTAGAAGCTTCTTGAGCGGTATATCCGGCTGCTGTGTATTCTGTCATGCGTGAGCTTTCCAAGAACCGGTAAGCGTCTGAAAAGTCGGCCTGCTCTTGCGCAAACTCGTTGGCTTGCTGCTGGTAAGCAGACACGAATTGGCTCATTTGCTGTGCGCGTTTTTGCTCTTCTTCAACCCGTTTTTGATGCTCTTGTTGTTGCTTAACCGTGCGTTCGAGATTTTCGAATTGATGGGCATAGTAGCCCATGGGGTCTTCGTCTTTGTCCGGTATCTGAACCTCAGGTTGTGCTGGGGCTCGTACGTGGCTCGCCAATTGGTCGAGTTGCTGCTTAAGCGCTTGGGTTTGCTCTTGCTGCTCACG
>Ga0180434_10006084_pt1 | contig 13983 bp, 11 predicted proteins | sample SS_ome_7_FD_132453 | JGI IMG/M metagenome (GOLD analysis project Ga0180434, IMG submission 132453) | Hypersaline lake sediment archaeal communities from the Salton Sea, California, USA - SS_1_D_2 metaG | ecosystem: Environmental > Aquatic > Non-marine Saline and Alkaline > Hypersaline >... | reverse complement strand
GCACGCAACCCGGCTCGCAATCGAGCGCGAGGCGGCTCGTATGGCCTGCCGGTTTGAGGAGTCGGTCGCCCGGGGACGGCCCTGATGCGCGTTCTTCTCCACCTTGACGTCGTAGCCGGGCTTGCAGCCTTCCGCGGCCACGTCCACCGGGCGCGCCTACGTTTGGCAGCGGGCCAACAGTTCGTCGAACTTGGCCCGCATCTCGGGGCCGCCTAGGTCCGGGTGGAGCGCCTTCAAGAGGCTGATGATCTTGGCGGCCAGCTCGCTGTTGCCCAGCCGGTGGTGCAAAGCGGCCACAGCATACTTGGCCCGAAACCAGCGCGGACTCCCCGGTGGCGACTTCTGCTGCAGGTCGCGCCACTTCTCCAGCGCCCGTTCGAGCGACGCCCAATCGTCCGCCTCCAGGAGCAACCGGGCGTATGCCTCCTGGATCTCCCCGTCGCGCGGATAGGCGTCGGCCAGCGCGCGGTAGGCGGTTCGGGCCTCCAGGGTGTGTCCCCCGTCGACCAGGGCCCGGGCGCGGAGCCGGTCGAGGCCCCGCCGCTGCAAGGGGCTCGGCGGCTGCTCGCCGCGCTCGAGCAGTTCGATGGTGCGCAGTTGCAGTGCGGCCAGTTCCCGGCGGACCTCGGGCTGGGCCTCGGCGGCGATCCGGCCCAGCCCGTCGAGCGTCGTGAGCAGGGCCTCCGGCGAAGCGGCGGAGATCTTGTCGAGCAACTCGGCTGCCTGGGTGCGTTCCCCCTGGCCGGCCAGTGAGACGATCAACAGGGCGCGGGCGTCCACTTTCCAGTCTTCGGCGGCGTCGCCCGCTCCGCTCAAGGCCGCGGTGAGCACGGCTTGCGCCCGGGGGTAGCCGTCGACGGTGTAAGCGAGCCGGAGCCGGGCGGCGCTCAGCGCGGCGCGGCGCTGCAACGGGCTCCATCGCTCGGGCGCCCGGCCTTCGGCGTCGACCAGGAGCGACTCGAACCACCCGGCGGCCTCGGCGGCGATCGTTTCGGTCGGCTGTCCCGCGGTCTTTCGCTCCTCGAGCCATGCCCGATAGCAGCGGCCCACGCCGGCAACCGCCTCTTCATACTCCTCCGCCTCCGGTGAAACGGCCGCGTACGCGGCGATCGCCCCCTGCCAGTCGCCCTGGTGCTCGCGGAGCCGGGCCAGCCGGCGCCGGGCGGCGTCGGCGCTCGGCTGGCGTGGCCACGTGTCAAGGTGCTCGCGAAGCAAGGTGACGTACAGATCGAGCGCGCCGGGCGACTTCTCGCGCGCAAGCTGGGCGGCGTGGTGGGCGGCCAGCAGGTGGGCCTGAGGCGCCTTGGCATGCTGCACGTTTGAGAGCGCCAGCTCACGGAAACGCCCTACTGCCGGGTTGTGGCGCCCGCGGTCGTGTTCGATCGCCGCCGCGGTGTAGCCCAGCGCGAACGCCCTGTCGGGCGCGCCCTGTTGTCGGGCGGCCTCTCGGGCGCGGTCGTAGGCGGCCAGGGCCTCGTCAAGGTTGCCGCTGCGGTAGGCGCTCTCGGCGGCGCGGACGAGCATGTCCAGGCTTCCGCCGCCCGGCTCGCCGCGGACGTACCCGGCCAGGCGCATCTCGGCCCGCCGACCCCAATAAGGGCCGTGGCGGGTTTCGATCGCCTGCACCTGCTGGGTGGCGCGGTCCTGCCACGCCCGGGCCGTCGCCTCGTGGTTCGCTTCGACCGCAGCGCGCCAGGCTGCGAGGACCGCCTCAAGGACCGCGTAGTCGAGTTCGGGCGAGGGGAGGCCGCTCGGCGCGCGCCCCTCTGAGGCGAGCTCGAGCGCCTCCTCGAGACGGCCGGCGTCCAGCAGAAGCGCGATCGCTTCGGCCCGCGCCTTCAGGCGTATCGCCGGCGGCACCTCCTCGCGGAGCAACCGCTCGACGTACCGCTGGGCCTCGTCGTGCTGGCCCAATAGCCGCGTGCAGCGGGCCAGGTCAATCGCGCTCTGGTAAGAGAGGGGATCGGCTGCCGGAAGCCTGGCCAGGAACTTCAGCAGCCGGCTCGCCTTGACGAGCGAGCGGGCCCGATCGTCGCTGTCGGCCGGGTACGAGAGCGCCTGGTTGCGGTATGCCCTGGCCAACTGGTACTGGATCGTGTTTCGAAGCGACTGGAGCTGGTCGGCCGAAAGGGGGTCGTCCGGTGACGGGCCGGGCGACGGTCCCCGGCGAATTTGCCCTTCGACGTCCCGGTCGAGCGCCTCCAACCGGCCCGCGGCCGCACGAAGAGAGGGCTTTGCTTCCTCGTAGCGGGTCGGCCCACCACCGAGCAGTTCGGCCTCCTGCCGGGCAAGTTCACCGCGATCCAACAGCGCGAGCGCGGCCTGGAGCCGGACCAGGAGCCGCCGGGAGTTCCGGGGATTCTGCTCGATGAACTGTTCGGTGACCTGCAAAGCGCGCTGCCAGAGCGGCTCTCGCTCGCCCGGCGGCGAGCTGGCGGCCTGCTCGGCGAGCACTCGGGCCAGCTCGATGGTGAGCTCGGCCCGTTGGGTCTCCGTGAGTTCAGGATCGGCCAGGCGATTCGTGCAGTGCTTTTCCGCCAGGAGATAGAGTCCTCGCTCGCGGAGCCCGGCGAGGAAGCACTGGTCGGCGGAAGGGCCGTCGCGGCCGGCCGCGCGCCCCGTCGCGACGACCAGCACCGCCCCCGCGAGCCAGCAACCCATCCACGAGGTACTTGGGACCAACTGCCGCACGAGTCGATCCTCCTCCCCTCAACTCTCCCCGGAGGCCGCAAACTGGATCCGCTCCAACCCGACGGCCCGGCAGAGGTCGTAGACATCGATTACGTGTTCCATGGGTACGGGGGCTTCCACGTCGAGGATGACCGGGAGGTCGGATTTCACTTCGCGCGTGAGCGTCAGTACCGCGTGCAAGTCGGCCAGCGAGGTGTATTGTCGGCCGGCGATCTCCCATTGCGGTCGCCCGCCCCGCCATTGCACGTCGATCACGATCTCGTCGAGATCGACGATTTCCGGGTCGAGCGGCACCGGGCTGGAGACCGAGCCGGGCAGGGTGAAGTGGCCCGGCAGCACCTCCTCGACCGCCCGAAAGCTGGCCGTGGCCACGAAAAACACCAAGAGCAGGAAGATCACGTCGATCATGGGCGTCATCTTGACGTCCAAGCGTTGTTGACCATCGCGATAGGGAGAAGGTCGACGCATCAAACTGGTCCATGTGAGCGAGGCAGGATCAACGGCTGCGGATCCTTCATTCGCACTTCATTACTCATTCTTTCTACTTCTCGATCACGGCGAACGTCACCCTCCACACGCCCGCCTCGGCGCAGGCGAGCATGATGGGCTCGACCACGCGGTAGGGCACGCGGCGGTCGGTGCGGATACGGACCTCCAGCGGGCCCCGGGTTTCTCGGGCTTCAAAACGGATCAGTTGTTCCAGCTCTCCGGCCTGCATCGCCCGGGCGCCGACCATGAGCTGCCCGCCCGGCTGTGCCCGAGGCAGCACGTTGACGATCACCCGCCGCGTTTCGTCCTCGCTGGGCCGCTCGCCGGTCCCGGCCTCGGGCAGGTCGAGCTCCATCTGAACCTCTTGGCGGGCCAGGTGGCTGGAAACGAGGAAGAAGATAATCAACAGGAACACCACATCGATCATCGGTGTCATGTTGAAGCCGATGGCCCTACGGCCGGGTTGGCTCGGCGCGCGCATCAGCGGCCCCTTCGCGGCGGGGGAGCGGGCGGCGTGGCAGGCGGCGTCGGTGCGCCCGGCACCCGACCCGCTGCGCCGCGCTTCAACGGGGCAAAAGCGTGCTGCGCCGCGTACGACGTCTCGGCCACAAGCTGGTCGACGCGCGAGCGAAACACGGCGAATACCGCCAGCGACGGGATGGCCACGATCAGCCCTTCGACCGTAGTGACCAGCGCCAGGTAGATGCCCTCGGCCAGGTCGGCGGCCCGGGCAGCGCCCTGGGTATCGGCCACCTCGCGGAAGGCGAAGATCATCCCGATCACCGTGCCCAACAAACCCAGCATCGGCGCGATGTTGCCGATCACCGAGAGGTACTCGATCTTTCGGAACAGCCGGGCCGACTGGTCGGCCATGGCGTCCTCGCCGGCTCTCTCGACGGCCGGGTAGCCGCCGTCGGCCTCGGACAGCCCGGCCTGGAGCACGAAGGCCAGCACGCTGGGCTGCTCGTGGCACCGCTGCATGGCCCGGACGAGGTTCCCCTCGGACAAGGCCGCACGCACGTCGTCGGCCAGTCCCCGCGGCATCAAGACCGGCCCGCGAATCGTTATCACGTGCTCGATCACCAGGGCCACGGCGGCCACGGACAGCAGCAGGATCACGATGCCGATCAGGCCGCCGGCCGCAAGGATCTCGCCCAGCCCGCTCGGCGATTCAACCTCCGGATCGTTCTCGGCCGACGTCGCATCTGGGGTGGCTGGCCCTGACGCTGCCGAACCGGGCGCCGCGGCGCCTGCCGGGGGAGTCGGGGCGGCGGCCGCTCGGGCCGAAAGACTCGCGCCCGTCCAAGCCATTGCCAGGGCCACAAGCGCTGCCGTGCTGAGGGCGCGTTTTCGCAAAGTCATCTCCCGGTCCGAGGGCTCTCGGTGCGCAGTTCCGCCCGCTCGTCGACGCGTTGTCCAGCAGGAGGCCCGTGGAGGTTCGGACGGCCGCGGTGCGTCTTGGCATCGGCACGCAGCGGCCTCGTCGGACGGCGGGGCAGACGGGTCCCGCGACTGACAAACGACCAAAGCAAGATCCCAAAGACCATGCCCACGCCGACCATGGTCAGCAGCGGAGCCGGGCCGGCGAGGTGCTCCACCCCATTCGCCAGGTTCGCGCCGAAGATGGTCGCCAGCGTGGCGATGGGGAAGAAGAAGGCCACGAGCAGGTTCAGCCGATGAGCCGAGGCCGCCATCCGATCGGCGCTGTGCGATTGCTCCTCGGCCCGCTTGGCAATCGCGAACTCCAACGTGTTGCGGGCCTCGTTGTAGAGAAGCTCCGCAGTCCGCTCCGTCTCGTAGGCCAGGTCGCGGTAGACGAGGACGTCTCGGTCCTCGGGGCACATTTCGCGGGCTTCCTGGAGCACGTGGTGCAAGTGCATGGCCGATCGGTGCAAAGGGGCCAGTGCGTGCAGCACGGCAAACAGCTCGTCGGCGCCGGCAGCCCTCTCGACCTGCCGGTCGTAGCGCTCCAAGATTTCGGCGTACTGGTTGATGTGGCGTTCCAGGGCCTGGGGGCCCGCGCCCAGGTCGCTCGAGTTCCAGGCGCCGTCGGGCCGGCGCCAGAAGAACCGGCCGACGCGCACGACGTCGTCGGGTCCCGGCGGGCGATGGAACACCAAGAGCAGGTGACCATCGGCCATCATCGCCCGCTGGCGCCCGGCTTTGCGCCCCACCCGGTCGCGAAACTCCTGGGGGACTTCCCAAAGCGGCGGCAACGCGCTCTTCGCGGCCATGGCGGCTACTCCCGGCTCAGGGTCTCCAAGCGGTGCCGCGCCTCGGCCACGGCCCGGTCCTGCTCAGGATACGCCTCGAAGACCTCGCGGTACAGCCGGGCGGCCCGCCGGGGGCGCCCGAGCTGCCCCAGTGCCCGCCCCGCCGCGACGAGGCCCGCGGCGGCCAGCCGCCGATCGTCGGGGTAGAGGATCGGGGCCCTGAGCGATGCCAGCGCCGCCTCTTCCCATTGCTTCGCGTGCATCCGGCCCTGACCCAGCACGGAATAGGGCCCTGCCCGAAGCGGCTCGGGCATCTGCTCCACGGTCTGTTCCCACGCGTCGAGCTGGCCCGCGCCGGCCGTGGTCACGGCGGTCCGCCATAGCTGGGCTGTTGCCAAGAGCGCGATTCGCGGGTTCGGGTCGGTCGAGAGCCGGCGGAATCGGGCCACGGCCTCAGGCCGGGCCGCTGTCGAAAGCAGATGACTTGCGCCCAAGAGCCCGGCGACGGGGTCGTCGCGCCCCAACCAGCCTCGGGCCGCCTGCTCCAACGCCGCCGACCGCTGCCTGGGCACCCAAGCCAGGGGAATGCAATGGAACTGGGGCGTGTACGGGTCGCTTTGCACCAGCAGGAGGAACTCGGTTCCCGCCAGGTCGATCCGGTCGATGGCCCGATAACAGCGGACCTTCTGGGCGAGGATCTGCCGCCGCACCCAGGCCCGGGGCTCCTCGTTGCCGGCCCGGGCGTACAGGGCCAAGGCCTGGTCGAAGCGCCGCCGGGCGAAAGCGGCATCGGCTTCTTGGTGCGTTCGCACGTGCTGCGTCTCGACCCGGAGGACCCTCTCGCCCGGGACCGTCTCCCGCCGCCCGCCGGGATGCTCGAACTCGACCGCCCGGCCCGTGTACTCAAGCACCCGGCCGATCATGACCCGCTTGCCCCCCGTGGCGCCGGCCACGTGGACCCGGTCCTGCCCCGCCGCCGGGGCGAGGCCGACGACGAAGATCGCCACAGCGGTCAGTGAGGGGAACGGAATCATCGATGGGAAACGAGAAAATCATCATTCGTTTCTGTTGCGGAAACGCCCCTAGCGGGGTCCGTCGAAGTAGCAGGCACACGCCATGTGCCGTCCGCCGGCAGGAACGCGGCCGGAATCCGCAGGCTACGGCACACGGCGTGTGCCTGCTACTTCCCGCAACAGAAGCTCATTCGTTTCTGTCCTTACCCTTTGCCCTTCTTCCTTTTCTCCCCCCTCCGCTTACGGCCCGGACCGCAGCCGGGCCACGTTGACGTAGGCGTGGCGCCCTCCGTTATCGCGAGCGAGCTGCTTCAGGAAGTTGTCGTCCTCGCTGGGGGGGCCAATGCCGAACTCGATGGCGTGGATGGTGATCCCGACCGCCCGACGCTTGATGTCGGCGAGCTGCCCCGGCCAGAGGATCGGCCGGTCGGCGTCGGTGAGGAAGAAGATCACGTCGGGCTGGAGGCGGATGGCCAGCAACAGCGCGTCCTCGTGCTGCGTTCCCCCGAGGGCCGTGATCCCCCGGATGAACTTCTCGGCCTCGGCCTTGTTCCGATCGGTCGCAAAGAACAACTTGTTGGGTTGTCGCCGACCTTGGAACCGTTCAGGCTTGTCGTTGTAAAAGATGATTTGAAACTGGTGGACCTTTTCGAGGCTCTTGAGACTGGCGATCAACTCGGCCTTGGCGGCGTCGAGGGGCCGGGGGACCGGCCCCCCCATGCTGTAGCTCCGGTCGAACACGTAGACGAACTTGGTACCTTCGCCGGGGATGCCGAAGACCTGGGTGACGCCCTTGCCCAGACCGCCCAGGTCCCGGCCCAAGCCGCCGGGCCGCCCCCCCGGTTCCCGCGCCGTGGTCCCCCCGCCTCCCTCCAACGCCCCCGGGCCGAGGATCCGCAGATGGTCGGGCAGCGCTTCGCTCGGATCGGCCGGGAGCTGGTCGCTGAGGACCTCTTCGAGCGAGGTATCGGGCGTGCTCGGGGCGGCCGGGGCGTCCGCGCCCCCCGCCTGTTCTCCGCTCTCGAAGTACTCGATGTCCCCCTCGGCGTGCTTCAGCACGATGCCCACCTCCGCAGTGCGCTCGGCCGCTGCGCCCCGATCGGGGGAGAGCCGAAGTGTCGCCCCCAGGAGGATCATCACCCCGAGGTGAAATAGCAGCGATAGGAGCCAGCTCGGCAGGACTGCCCCCCGCTGAGGCATCTCGGAGAAGCGGTCCGATGGCGGCGCTAGCTCGTGGGCCTGGGACATGAAGACTCGGCCGAAAGAGGACAACCCCCGGAGGGTTAACCTATTGGCAGCGAAAGCACTTACGACGAACGAACGCATTCTAAGACGGGGCCGGGCCTGAGTCAACGCGACTCGCGAAGCCCTGCTCGTGGGTCCATCGGGGCCACCCCTCGCCCCCGCTTGGTCGTCTACTATAATTTAAGCTGGGACTCGTTATTTTGCCCAGCTTATTACGGAGCCGAGGCCCGTGCGGATCGTCAAGTACCCTCATCCCACGTTGCGGCACAAGTCCAAACCGCTTCGGCGGGTTGACGCCGAGCTGAAGAAGCTGGTCCGCGGGATGCTCGACCTGATGTACGAGCACAAGGGGATCGGGCTGGCCGCCAACCAAGTGGACCTCCCTTACCGGCTGTTCGTTCTGAACCTCCAGGCCGACCCGAAAGAAGGCGAGGAGTTCGTCTTCATCAACCCGGTGATTTCCCGCCCGAGCGGGGGAACCGCCGAGTCCGAGGAAGGCTGCCTCAGCTTCCCGGAACTCTACGCACCCGTCCGCCGGGCGGAGAGGGTGCTCATCTCAGGTTACGACCTCGACGGCCGCGAGGTCCGCTACGAGCTGTCGGGCCTGTTTGCCCGGGCCGCCCAGCACGAGGCCGACCACCTCGAGGGCATCTTGTTCATCGACCGGCTTAGCGACAGCAGCAAGCTGGACGTCAGGGACAAGCTGGCCGAGCTGGAGGGCGAGTACGCGGGCAGCCTCCGCCGGGGGGCGGTCCCCGACGAGAGCCGGGTCGCCGCCCGGCTGGCAGAACTCGAGGCCCTGCGGACCTGAGAAGGACGGGTCAGAGCCAACCCTGTTTGGCACGAGTATTGACGTGCTGATGGGGAAAGGCGATACGCGGGACGATTCCAACGTGCCGGCAAGGGCCCTAGGCGCGGGCTAGGTCGATGCGGTCGGGTCCACCACGTACGGCTCGCGCTGCTCGCGCTTCAGCGACGCGTTGGCCTCGTCGTCGCCCGGGAACTCTTCGCGCTCCGGGTTCCACGTGAGCTTTCGCCCGAGCCGCATCGAGATGTTCGCCACGTGGCAGACGCTCACCGAGCGGTGCTGGGAAACGACGTCGGAGACGGGCCGCTGCCGGGTCTTGATGCAGTCGAAAAAGTTGGCCATGTGGTTGATGATCGCGTCGAGCTTGCCGGCCCGCGGCGGGCGGTCGAGGTTGTCGTGGTCGTAGAGCTTGAACTCCTCGCGCGGCAGTGGGTCGTGCGCGAGGTCCTCGACCGGCTTGCCCGACACCGTGCCGCGGTTGACGAAGATCCGGCCCTCGCTCCCGGTGAACATCACGCCGTTGCGGCCCGTGTCGGTCACGGTGAGGATCACGCCGCCCGGATAAACCATCTCGACGTCGTACTTCGTGGCCACGTTGTAGCCGTTCTCGACGTGGGGGAAGGTGGCCCGACCCTCGATCTCCACGGGCCCGGTGTGCTGCATGCCCGCCCCCCACTGGGCGATGTCCAGGTGATGGGCCCCCCAGTCGGTCATCTGGCCCCCGGAGTATTCATACCACCAGCGGAACGTGTAGTGGCACCGCTCCTTGATGTAGGGGACGGCCGGCGTCTGGCCCTGCCAGAAGTCCCAGTTCAGATGCGGCGGCGGCGGCTCGATCTGAAACGGCCCCCCGGTCTTGTTCGGCCCCAAGACCACGTCGACCCGCTCCAGCCGGCCGATCCGCCCCTGCTGGACCATCTCGCACGCCAGGCGGAAGCGGTGGTCGCTCCGCTGCCAGGAGCCGACCTGGAAGACGGCGCCCGTTTCCCGGACCACGCGACAGAGCAGCTTGCCCTCGTCGACCGTAAGCGTCAGCGGCTTCTCGCAATAGACGTCCTTCCCCGCCCGGCACGCCGCCACGGCGATGGCCGTGTGCCAGTGGTCGGGTGTGCCGATCGTGACGACGTCGACGTCGTCGCGGCGGAGCATCTCCCGGTAGTCCTCGTAGAGCTCGGCCTTGCCGCCGAACTCCGCCCGGGCCTTCTCGGCGATCTCGCGGTCGACGTCGCAGATGGCCACTACGTCGCCGTGGGCCAAAGCCTTCTTGGCGATCACCGAGCCCTGATACCTCATGCCGACCGCGGCGATGCGGAAGCGGTCGTTCTTCGATCGGGGCAGGCTCCGCTCCTCCGCGTCGGCGGTGAAGACGTAGGGGGCGAGCAGCCCGCCGACTGCGGCGCCCGCCGCACCGCCAAGGAAGTCGCGCCGAGTGGTTGCGGTTTGCTTCATCGCTTCGCTCCGGGTAGTGTGCGTATTTCCATGCGCCGGCTAGAAGTTCAACGCGGCACGGGCCCGCCTCTGCGAGCACCCCCCCTACGTTATTTTGCACTAGGCCCGACCGCTTGGCAAACCATCCGCCGGCTTTCCGGACGAAAAAAGGGGGCGGAAGTCTTCTGTTGAGGGCCTCACGGGATTTGGATCCGGCGCCGAAATAGCTTCTGCTGCGGAAACGCCCCTAGCGGGGTCCGTCAAAGTCGCAGGCACACGGCGTGTGCCGTAGCCCGCGGATTCCGGCCGCGTTCGTGCCGGCGGACGGCACACGGCGTGTGCCTGCTACTTCTCGCAGAAGAAACGAAATAGGGCTGCTTTCCCGACCGCTCCAGATGCGCCGACGGCGTGGTCCGAGACGATTCTCCGTCTGCGCGAGGCGGAGCACCTCCCGCGATGTCGCATTCCGTGCTTCAGGGGGTGAGCGCCCTTCGGATGGCGGCCAGGGCCTCCCGGTCCGCGGCGCCCTGCGCAGCGGCGAGTTCAACGGCCACTAGGCCGAGGTCCCGATAGATCCGCTGCACCGATTCATCCCACCCTCCCAGCGCCTCGCATTGCTTTTCCACCACGGTCTGCTCGCCCCGGGCGATCGGGCCGGTCAGCGCGCGGGCGGGGCCGAGCCGAAAGACGTTGTCCACGGTCCCGCGCACGATCGGCTCGAAGACCTCGATTGCGGTCTCTCGGCACACTCCGGCCCGCTCGAAGCACCGCAGGCCGACCTCCGTCAGGGCCACCAGGTAGTTGGACACCAAGACCGTGGCCGCGTGGTAGATCGGCTTGTGCTCCGGGTCGACCTCGAAGATCTCGGCGCCGATCTGCTCGAACACCGCTCGGAGAACTCGGCACGCCTCCGCGTTTCCCTCGATCCCGCAGAACGTCCCGGCGAATGTTTCGGCTGCTGCGGCCGGGTCGGCGAAGCTCTTGACCGGATGGACGCTGGCGATTTTGGCGCCCCGGGCCTTGGCCGGCTCGAGCACGGCCGAGGGGAGCGAGCCGCTCGGGTGAAACAAGACCATCCCTTCCTTGACGGCGCCGGCGCGGCACAGCTCCCTGCAACAGGGCCCGATCGCCTCGTCGGGCGTAGAGAGCATCACGAAGTCGGCCGGGCCGAGCTCGCCGCAGCTCGTCACGGCCCGGCCGGCCCCGATGAACTCGACCGCCTGGGCGCCGCGGGCGGGACTGCGGCTGAAGACCGACCGCACCTCGAGCACGTTTCGCTCGGTCCAGAGACGCCCGAGCGTCCGCCCGACCTTCCCACCCCCGATCACGTTGATCGAACGCACGATGCTTTCCCACGTCAACTCGCTACCGGCCGTTTCCGTCCCCGGGCACGGGGTATTGCCGACACAACTCGGCCACGCCGCCGCGGACCCGCTCGGCGAGCCGCTCGTCGTCCGGCGACCGGAGCAGCTCGACGATCCAGCGGCCGATGGTCCGCATTTGATCGGGCTCCATTCCGCGGGTGGTCAGGGCGGGCGTGCCGAAGCGGACCCCCGACGGGTCGACCGGTTTCCGCCCGTCGAACGGGATCACGTTTTTATTGGCCGTGATGCCGCAACGATCGAGCACCTGTTCGGCCTGGCGTCCGCTAAGGCCCAGGGGGCTGACGTCGACGAGCATCAAGTGATTGTCGGTCCCGCCGCTTACGAGCCGAAGCCCGCCGGCGAGCAGGGCCTCGGCCAGGGTCCTGGCATTTTCGACGATCTGGCGGGCGTACTCTCGAAACGCGGGCCGGAGCGCCTCGCCGAAACAGACCGCCTTGCCCGCGATCACGTGTGCGAGCGGGCTTCGCTGAACGCCGGGCGAAACGGCCCGATCGATCGCTTCGCCGTGGGCCGCCTTGCAGAGGATCAAGCCGCCGCGAGGTCCCCGGAGGGTCTTATGGGTGCTTGAGCTGACGTAGTCGGCCACGGGAACGGGGTCGTGGTGGGCGCCGCCGGCCACCAGGCCCGCGTAGTGGGCCATGTCGACCCAGAGCTTCGCGCCGCACTGGCGGGCAATCTCCGCGAACTTGTCGTGGGGGACCTCGCGGGGATAGGCACTGGCTCCGGCGAGGATCAGCTTGGGCTTGTGCTCCCGGGCCAGGGCCGCCACCTGGTCGAGGTCGATCCGGTGGTTATCGGGGCGCACGCCGTAGTGGTAGAAGCGGTACGATCGGCCCGAGACGTTCAGGTTCATCCCGTGCGTCAAGTGCCCGCCGTGCGTGAGGTCCAACCCCAGCACGACGTCGCCCGGCTCGACCGCGGCGAGGTACACCGCCATATTGGCTTGCGCCCCGGAATGCGGCTGGACGTTGACGTGCTCGGCCCCGAATAGCTGCCCGGCCCGCCGCAGGGCAAGGGTCTCCACGTCGTCGACAAACCGGCAACCGGCGTGATGTCGTCGGCCGGGGTAACCGCGGGCCGACTTGTCGCCGAAGACCGTCTCGGTGGCCTCCAATATCGCCGGGCTGGTGTAGTTCTCGCTCGCGATCATCACCAGCCGGTCCCGCTGGCGCTCGATTTCGCCGGCGACGGCCGTCCAGACTTCAGGGTCTTGCGTTTCAAGGGCGCTCATCGTTGTCGTGGCGGCGCTGGAGGTGGGAAAAAAGGGATGGTGAGAAAAAGGGGCTCGAGCGTCTTTGGTGCGAAGCACCCGTCGGGCCGTCCCGGCAAAAGACTCCCGACCTCGTCTTGCCCGCATTCTTCGGCCGCGCCTGGTATACCTTCGGTTTCCTCATCGTCCGCCCATCCAGGCGGGGAGCCAGTCCACCGCGGGAAGGTGGACGACGCTCGCCCGGCTGATCGGCTCCAGCCTCAACAGCTCGGCCACGGCTTCGGCCGGGGGCTCGCTGTCCAGGGAGAAGACGCCGATGGCTTCCCCGCCGGGCGCCCCCGGACCGCGGCCCACCGAGAGGTAGGCGATGTTCACCTGGTGCCTGCCGCAGACCTGGCCGACCTTACCGATCACGCCCGGCGTATCGCGGTGCTCGGTCAAGAGCAGAATACCCTCCAGGCGGCTTTCCAGCAGGAAATCCCCCTTGCGCACCAGGCGCGGTACGTTGTTGCCGAAGAGCGTGCCCGCCGCGACGGCCGTCCGGCCCGCGCCCTCCAGCCTCGCAGTGACCAGGGAACGGAAGTCGCCCAATTCGGCCGAGCTCTCCTCGACCAGCTCGACCCCGCGCTCGCCCAGCAGGATCTCCGCGTTGACGATGCTCACCTCCGATTCCATGGCGTGTTCCAACAAACCCGCGGCGAAGGCGGCGGAGAGCAAATGATAGTCCTTCTTCGCGACCTCCCCTTCGTAGCACAACTTGCATCGCCGCGGCGGGTCGCGCACCACCTGCGCCAGCAATAACCCCAACCGGTAGGTAAGGCTCAGGTAGGGGCGTAGGCTCTCCAGGGTCCGGGGATCCAGGGGCGGCACGTTGACCGCCTGCCGGATGGCACCGGTGGTGAAGAAGTCGACCAGCAACTCGGCCGCCTCCAGGGCCACTCGGCTTTGGGCCTCCTCGGTGCTGGCGCCCAGGTGCGGCGTACAGAGCACGTTGGGCGTCCCAAACAGCGGGCTGTCCGTACAAGGCTCCGACTCGTAAACGTCCAGGGCCACGCCGCCCAGGTGTCCGCTCTGAAGTCCCTCGACCAGGGCCCCTTCGTTGTAGATCCCGCCACGCGCGCAGTTGACCAGCCGGACGCCCCGTTTCATAAGCCCGATCTCCTCGCGCCCAATCAGGTTCCGGGTCTCCTCGCTCAGGGGCGTGTGTACGCTCAGGTAATCGACCTGAGGGAGCATTTCCCGAACCGACGAACAAATGTCGATTCCCTGCTCCTTGGCCCGCTGGGGGGAAAGGAACGGGTCGTAGCCGAGCACGCGCATTTCCATCGCCACGGCCCGGGCGGCCACGGCCTGTCCCACGCGCCCCAGACCGACGACCCCCAACGTCTTCCCGGCCAGTTGAGCGCCCATGTATTGCTTGCGATCCCAACGGCCTTCGACCAGGGAGCGGTAGGCCGGATAGAGATTGCGCGACAGGGCCAGCATCATGGCGATCGTGTGC
>Ga0180434_10006081_pt1 | contig 13985 bp, 11 predicted proteins | sample SS_ome_7_FD_132453 | JGI IMG/M metagenome (GOLD analysis project Ga0180434, IMG submission 132453) | Hypersaline lake sediment archaeal communities from the Salton Sea, California, USA - SS_1_D_2 metaG | ecosystem: Environmental > Aquatic > Non-marine Saline and Alkaline > Hypersaline >... | reverse complement strand
CGGCGCTTGGAGTGACTATTTTCTATGGCAGGTGGCGAATACGACAGTCCGATAATTGTATAAGTACCGGCCCTGTCATTGGTTCTCTACAGTCGAACGTACCGCAATCCGTAAAGAGAACGGGCGAGGCCTCGGATGTAATCTTCGCAAATCTTGCGGAAAAAAGCAGAGCTGCCGCCGAAGCAGGTGCAAGACTTATCGTCTGGCCGGAAACAATGACCCAGGCGATACTTAATAAGGAAGTCTGGCCCCTGCTGAATACTTTGCCACTGGAAACGGCTAAGGCCTTTGATGAAGCGCTTTCTGAACTGGCCAATGGCAGCTTATACCTGCTGGTTGGCGCATACGGAGCGGGGGTAGAGTCCGGGCAAGACTCTTCGGGCTACCTGGCCAGCTACAACAGTGCTTTTCTTTATACACCCAAGGGAATTCAAGGCCCGAAACAGTATCGCAAGATTCACCTTGTTCCGTTCGGCGAGTTCGTACCGTTCAGAAGAAGACTGCCGGCGCTTTACAATTTCCTGATGAAATTCACCCCTTACAACTACGATTACTCGCTCGATGCCGGAAGCGAATACACGGTTTTCGAGATGACGGGTCGAGACAACCAACAGTACAGGTTCGGCGTAATGATATGCTATGAGGACACAGTGCCTGCTATTTCAAGAAGATTTGCAACAGACCGTTGGGGTCACAAGAAGGTCGATTTCCTTGTGAATATCAGCAATGATGGCTGGTTCGTCAGGTTCAGAGATGGCCGGGTCCTGCCAAGCACTGAGCTTGCCCAGCATGCCGCGGTGTGCGTCTTCAGGGCCGTGGAGAACAGGCTTGCCGTGGTGCGGAGCGTAAACACCGGAATAAGCTGCATTATTGATCCTCTAGGGCGAATCCAAGACGGGTACGCTGCGGGCAATCTGCCTTCCAAGGCCATGAAACGGCAGGGTATGGCTGGATGGTTCGTTGACGAACTGCCGATAGATAACAGGGTAACATGGTTCAGCAAGCACGGCCAATGGCTGGATTTGTGTTGTGCTCTTTGCGTGGCTGCGGCGATAATTATACCGGCGGGCACGACGCTTGTGCGGCGGCGTAAGACGGTGAAAAAGGATAGCAAAAAGCATTAAGGGCGTCACAGCGATGAACAGAGGGTCCGGACAGAAATGTCGAAGGCAATTACCAATTATTAATTTCGATTTGGCGGCAGGCGTTTTCTTTGGCTTTGGGGTGCTTTTAGTCCTGGCCGGCTCATTGTTGCCGGGTTGTGCCCGCTCACCACAGCCGGCGGAAGGCCCGGACATGGGCGTGGTCGGCGACCTTGTGGGGCGGGCAGAAGAAGTCGTTCGACAGGGCCTGGGGGACCAGAATCCTCTAATGAGGGTCAACGCTATAGAAGTTGTTGCTTCAACGGGACAGGTTAAGATGATGCCCAAGGTTCGCCGAATGCTGGGTGACGGGTCTGTGCGCGTAAGGTTTGCGGCGGCACTGGCTGTAGGTGAGCTCAGGTACGCTTTGGCCAGGGACGAGGTCGCCGCCCTGCTGAACGACCCAGACCAGAACGTCCGGGTTGCCGCCGCGTACGCGACGTACAGCCTCGGCGATGCAACAAGCCTTGGGATACTGAGCAAGGCTATAGCCAGCAGCGACCAAACGGTAAGAGCAAATGCAACTCTCGTGCTCGGCAAAACCAGGGATAAGAATGCGCTGAGAATGCTCTACGTCGCCCTGAACATGAGAGATTCCGACGACAGGGTCAGGTATCAGGCAGTGGAATCGATAGCAAAGCTCGGCGATGAAACCATTTATCAGCGAATCTGGACGATGCTAATCAGCGCTTATGCCGATGTCAGGATAATGGGCGTGCGTGCGATGGGCGCTTTGGCAACGATACGGGCGAGGGATTCTTTAGTCAACATGCTTGATGATGACGTACCGGAGGTGCGACTTGCAGTGGCTGAACAGCTCGGCAAGCTGGGTGATAAATCGGGTGAGGGCGTGGTTCTGGATGTTTTCAGGAGAAACCTGACAGCGACGATGGTACCGGAGGCCCGCGAGCGTGTCGGTGTCCTTGCGGCCCTTGCCGTGGGTCAGATTTGTACGGACAACCTTCGGAAGTTTCTGCCCAAACTGTTGACAAGCCCATCCCAACCCATTCGGCTGGCCGCAGCAAAGGGTGTTTTTGACTGCGTAGCTCAGCAGCGTCGTAACATCAAATACCCGCAATAAGGTTATCGGAACCGCCCAAAGTTGCGGGCCTTGCGCAATTTACCAAAATTAACTTGCATTTGTTTACGCAAGCCTATATAATACGATTGTGTAGGTAAATGGGAGTTTCCAGAAACTACGCACCGGTGGTGTCACAATTCGGGTTCTAGCTGGAAAGGAGCTGGTTTTGAGTACCCTTACAAAGATTTTGATAGTGGTGCTGACGTTGGCGTCGATATTTCTGTGCGGGACAGTAGTAACTTACGTAGCAAATGCGAATAATTACAAAGGGCTGCTGACCGATGAGTCCAGGCAACGACAGTTGGCGGTGACAGAGAAGAATAAGGCTGAAAGCGACCTGAACGAGAAAAAGGCCGAATTTCAGCGTCGAGAGGACGAGTTGACAGCCCAGATCGCGGCATTGCAGCAGCAGCTTCGCGACGTAACAAACAATCTGAGGAGACTCCAGACAGATAAGGCCGACCTTGAAGCAAAGGTTGAAGGCTGGGCGAGCAACGTCGCACAGTTGAGCGAAACGAACGCCGATCAGCACGCAGAAATACAGAAAGCAACAGATGATTTAAAGCAAGTCAAGGCCGAGAAAATCAAACAAGACAAGGAACTGGCCGAAACGACCGACCAACTCATAGCCAAAATGGCGATAATTGATTCGCTCCAAGCCCAGAAAAGGCAGCTCGAGGAAGCAAATGTCGCGCTGCAAAACCAGCTCGACGAGATTCTGAGCAAGCAAGGCAGGAAGGTTGCCGCGGTCGAGCCGGTGACTGTGGAACCGTCTCTGGTCCGGCCGGTGCGACCTATCGAAGAACCAATAGGCCTGGCGGCAAAAATAGTTGCGCTGGACCTTGTCAATTCCGTTGCTGAAATCTCGGCCGGCTCGGCAACGGGAGTGAAGGAAGGAATGAGGTTCTTTGTTACTCGCAACGAGCAGTTTATCTGCGAGCTGCTGATTATCGACGTCGAGCCGGAAAATGCAGTAGGTGTCCTCGAGCGTGTCCGCGAGCAGTTCAGGCCCCGGGTCGGAGATAACGTCTCGACTAACCTGTAGGCAGGGTGGATGCGGTGACGGTATACCAAGCAAGCACGACTTATTACAGTGAGGATTGGATATGAGTCCGGGTGGACGTAATCGTGGCGGGAATGTAACGGCACAAGACAACCTCTACAAGGCGGTGCTCGCCCTAGCCTGCGGTGTGGTTCTGGCGACCGCGATTTTCGTTGCCCTCAAGTGCTACAGCCAATATGATACAGTCTTCAAGGCGCCCGAGCGGACAATGTGGCGCTCCAGCTCCTTGAGAATGCGGTAGCAAATTGACTATTGACAATTGCCGCGTCAAGTGGTAAAGGTGTCGGCGGTCAATACGTTTGGAAGGGATTCTGCGTGCTACTGGATACACTCTTAGGCTGGTTTAGCATGGACATGGGCATCGACCTCGGTACGTGTACCACGCTGGTTTGTGTCCGCGATAAGGGAATAGTGCTTAACGAGCCTTCCGTGGTTGCAGTTCGAAAGGGAACCAACATTGTCTTGAACAATGGGGAGGCAGTGGGTCTAATCGCTCGGGAGATGCTGGGTAAAACGCCCGGCTCGATCACGGCGATAAGGCCTCTAAAGGATGGTGTTATAAGCGACTTCGAGATTACTGAGTCAATGCTCAGCTACTTCATAAGAAAAGTCCACGGCAGAGGCGGTCTGTTCAGGCCGCGGGTGGTCATCGCGGTTCCCACTGGAATTACGGCGGTGGAGCGTCGGGCAGTTATCGACAGCGCTGAAAGGGCGGGCGCCCGAAGGGTTTACCTGGTGGATGAGCCAATGGCGGCGGGCATAGGCGCGGGTCTGCCGATTACGGACCCGACGGCGTCGATGATCGTGGACATAGGCGGCGGAACGACCGAAGTGGCGATTATGAGCCTGGCGGACATAGCGGCGTGTAAGTCAATACGTATCGGCGGGGATGATATGGATGAGGCGATCATAAATCATCTCAAGCGCACATACAACCTGCTGATCGGAGAGACGAGGGCCGAGAAAGTGAAAATCCAGATTGGCTCGGCCTCGCCGCTCGATGAGGAGCTTACGATGGAGGTTGCAGGAAGAGACACTATTTCGGGGCTTCCGAGGAAAATTGTCATCACAAGCGAGGAAATTCGTGAAGCGCTTAGAGAACCGGTGGCGTCCATTATAGATACGGTCACCGCGACGCTCGAAAAGGCCGAGCCTGAACTGGCAGCGGACCTGATTGACAACGGGGTATTTATATGTGGCGGCGGCTCGCTGCTTCGCGGCATGGACGCGGTACTTGCAAACGCAACGGGTTTGAAGGTCACACGGTCGGACGACCCGCTCACGTGCGTCGCCCGAGGAACAAGCGTGTACCTTGAGAATCTTGAGTTGTGGAAGGACACGATGGATCATAATGAGTACGGGTGGGAATAAGACGCATCTGAAAAAGGCGGCGTTGGGGAATGCGTTTTATTTGCACCTGTGGTGAGCACAGTGGCAAGGATGCGTACGAAAGTCTCACAGAAAATGCTTTTCACCTGGCTCGCACTGGCCGGCTTAATTCTGCTGCTCGCCCCGGAAAAACTCACAAGCCGGTTTAACTTTGCGTTTGCAAGGCTTTTCCGCTGGCCGCTCAGCATTGGACACAGTGTCTCCTTGGCCGCCCGCCCTCGGCACCTGCCAAAAGGCACGGTGACGCAAGACGAGCTCAGGTACCTCAATTACATCGCGAATCTTGAACAGCAGGTGCTTGAAGAACACAGGAAGGTTGAACAACTGGCGGGCCTTCACACCAGACTGCCGCTCGAAGGTGCTGGGGTGGTGCCTGCAGAGATTGTTACCGCGTCGCTAACAGGCTCACACAGTGAGCTTGTCATAAACCGAGGTTTGGATGACGGACTTCGTACAGGCCAGTTTGTACTCGCGAACAACGGAATCATAGGGACAATCGTTCACGTCGAACCTCGGCAGGGTCGAGTCAGGCTCTGTACGGACCCGGCTTCGAGGATCAAAGTGAAAGTGGAAGGTTCGAAGATATTCAGGGTAATGGAGGGAACGGGGATAAACTCTGCGAAAATCTCCAACGTTTCGACAAAGCACAAAATCGAGGGAAATGCGTTCGTTTTTGCACAAAAAAAACCGGGGCTGCTGGACTGCCCTATGGTGATCGGAATAATTGCCGAATGCAGGCGAGACGATGAAAAACCGCTGCTGTGGGACATAACCGTGCGTCCGGTCTGTGATCTCTCACAGCTTAGGGAAGTCGGGGTAATTGTAATGGACCCAGATGAGCATTTGAGGTTGTAGAATGAGGTGGCTTCGTTTTGCGGCGCTTGTGCTCGTCACCGCCATAGTTCAGGCCGGGTTCCTCGACAGAATTGCACTGGGGCTCGTAAATGCGAAACCCGACCTGCTTCTTATTCTGCTGGTTTTCTTTTCCCTTTACGGAATTCCGAGAAGCAAAGTCGCCGAGTCGGGCGGCTACAGATTCGATGTATCACCTGCAATCATCACTTCGTTTTCTCTCGGCTTTGCCTCGGACATCATCCTTGTGGGTTCACCAATGGGAACGCAGACGTTAGCCTTCGGCATTGTGGGCACTCTACTGGCGTACCTGCACCGCATTATCGTCATCAGAAAGATGCCCTATCAGGCGCTTGCGACATTCATCGCGTGCGTTTGCGTGGGGCTGTTGGTCGCCGGCCTGACCAGATTCAAGGGCCAGCATATATTTAACTTCAGGCTAATCCTCTGGCGGTCGGTATATTCGGCGGTAGTGGGCCCTTTTTTGTTCTTGCCGGTCGCGTGGTGGATGCGTATAAGAACACATCGACTCAGACAATATTGACGTTACGCCGATAATTACAAGAGGTATGTACAGCAAGCGAATCAAGGTGTTCGTGGCGATAATTGCGTGCTTAACGGTCGTCTGTCTGGGGCGACTGGTGCAAATGCAGTTACTCTCGAGATCTTACTACCGTGGCCGAATCGAAGATTTGAAGCGCCAGGTCGGCCGCTACCGCCAGCTAAAGACCCTTCGCGGAAAAATACTCGACAGAAAAGGGCGAATACTTGCCGTTGACGAACCACAATTCCGCCTGTGCATAGACTACAGCTTGTCCAGCCTCGTCGACGAGAGGGTGGAGCACAAAGCAGAAGGTCGGCAATTTCAGGACCGCCTCCAAGACCTGCGGGAGATAATAAACAAATGCGCGAAATTCAGAGGGGCGGAACCGGCCCAGGTTTACGGTCGCATCAGAGAAATCAACAATCTGATCTGGAACCTGAGGGCCTTCCAGGCGTGGCGAAGAAAATTCCCGAATTCGGCCGTTCTGGAAGGATACGAGAGCATACTATCCGTTCCACTCGATATAGCGCTGGCGGACTTTGCAACGAATGAGCCGGACCCTTTCGAACGCCGAAAGCTCGTAAACAAGATTGACATAGCGGAAATGTACGAGAGCTGGCCTTTGCTTGAACTTGAGACCGACGATGACATCTTCACCGCGCAGCTCGAGTTCGACGTTAACGGGATACGGGTGCAGGCGAGAGCGCATCGTCATTATCCCTATGGCGCTGTTGCGGCGCAGACGATAGGATGGGTGGGCAGGCCGCAGCACACAGACAGAGAGTTGTTCGGCAACGACAGGCTCTCAGCGTATCTTGAGGACGAAGTGGCGGGAAGAGAAGACGGCGTGGAGTATGTGTGCGAGACGATGCTGCGCGGCAGGCGCGGCGAAGCTGTGTACGACATTGACCGCCGGCTGGTGAGTAGAACGGACACGGAGTTCGGTGACGACGTTACAATCACAATCGACGTGGAACTTCAGCAGCGAATAGAACGCCACATTACAGACTGCAACCTGAATCTTCTCAACTGCAAGGCGCCGACGGCGGCGGTGGTTATCGACGTGACGACCGGCCAAATTCTCGTTCTCGCCTCTACGCCGACGTATGACCTGAACCGGGCCAGATACGACTGGGTCCGACTGGACAGCGACTCCAATCAGCCGTTGCGAAACAGGGCAATATACAAGCATTACCCTCCGGGCTCAGTAATCAAACCAATAATACTCATCGCAGGCCTGGAGTCCGGGAAGGTCAGTAGCGAAGAAGTAATCTCCTGCCCGGCGCAGGCCGCCCCAAGAGGTTGGCCAAGCTGCTGGATATACAACAGATACAAAACGGGGCATGATTACAGTTGGCAAAACCACGCACGAAATGCAATAAAGGGAAGCTGCAACATCTATTTCTCGCGTCTTGCCGCGCGAGTCGAACCGCGGACGCTTCAGAATTGGCTCTTTAAATTCGGCTATGGAAGAAAAATACTTTTCCCGCCCGCCGCGGCGAGACTGGCCTCACCCGACAGGAACCTGCGGCAGGCGGCGGGACAAATCGGTTCATCGGTGCTGCCAGCGGGCATTGAAGTATTCTTCTTCGAACAAATACCGCCTCTGAGCGGCGCGGAGCGGAGGTGGTTCGGCATAGGTCAGGGCAGCCTTCGCGTAACGGTGCTGCAGGTGGCAAACGCGATGGCTGCCTTGGCGCGTGGCGGATTCTATAAGCTGCCGCGGCTTTTCATGGAGGCGGCGGACCCCTGCGAACAAGACTCGCGCCGGACGAATAGCATTGAGCAGAACGATATCGAAACGGACCTCGGCATTAGCGGCAAGACCCTTGACGTGCTTATTGATGGGATGAGCGCGGTCGTCAACGAGTCCGGAGGAACCGCCCACAGGGCGTTTGAGCACAGCGGTTTTGCCGAGCAGGGCGTAAGAGTGTGGGGCAAAACCGGCTCGACCGAAAAACCGGATAACGCCTGGTTCGGAGGCTTTGCCCGGGATGGGCAGGGGCGCTCGGTCGCGCTTGCCGTTGTTGTAGAGGGAGGTCAGCACGGCTCAAGGGATGCGGCGCCTCTGGCACGAGACATTATACAGTTCGCAATCGAAGCGGGATATATCGGCCAAGGTGCCGCGGCATCGGCAGATGGGCAGGGGAGTTTGAGATAGAGCCGGCCTGCTTATGGGCCGCAAAGCGCCGCCGGCGAACTGCCCGTAAGGCAATTCGATTATTATGCGTTAATTCTTTCGGCTTTGTGTTCCTTGTGGCGAGCTTTTACGGGGCGTTCAGGAGAGGGAAATATCAATAGGTGTACCGAGTCTGTTCAATACCGTCTGCAGAATGGCGAAGAACTGCTCGTTATCCGGCCAAAGTATCCGCTCATCCTCACTTGCAGGCTCGTCAAGTCTCTCCATAAGACGAGCTAAAGAATCCTTATTAAGGCTGATTGACGAAATCCCCAGCCCGAGCTTGTCAATGTAATGAGCGTTCACCATCTGCTCGTATTGACCGGCCACCGGCAGAACAAGCATCTTCTTTTTCAACTGCAGACATTCACTTATCAGCGAGAAACCGGCCGAGGCCACAACTGCCTTGGCTGTTGCCAGGTCGGTGAGAAAACCTTCCGTTGAGCGCTGCTTAAACACACAGTTGCCGACTTCAGCTGCATCGGCGAACCCGTAAACAAGAAACCTGGTGTTGGGAAACCTGGTGAGCAGATCCTGAATTTGCCGCCGTCCCTTGCCGCTTGTTGAATACACCAGAATATGGTCACCGGCCTGCGGCTCAAGAGCGGTGACAACAGGCCTTACGATAGGAGGCGCCAGAACAGCCGAATCAATACGCAGCGGCGCCTTGAAGAAATTGACTATCACGTACGCGGCCGCCCCCACGTAGTAACAGTTTGTCACCAACTCGGCTGTCAGCCGCGAAAACCAACTCCTGGCGGGATGCTCCAGCTCACAAAGCGTAAGCATGTGTTCGTGGTCGATACTGATGAACGGAACGCGATTGCGCCATGCCCACCACGCGCTGAAAGGCTCAAAATCCGAGATAACAAGAGCCGGTGCAAAAGGCTCAAAGACTTTGCGGAAAAGCTCGTCATTCTGACGGTTTCCCTCCGGCAGATTAAGCAGATTGCGTTTAAGAGTCTCCGACTTGTCGATACGGCCTTGCTGGTATTCAAAGTGAAGCCCGAAGATTTCGTTGACGCGCCGGCCGAAATAGTCCTTGAGGTATGTGAGGCTCTTGCCGTAGCCGACAAACATGACGTCGTGTCCTGCATCAAGGAGCCTTCGGCCTATTAGATGGGACCGGCTGCTGTGCCCGAATCCTTCTCCAGCAACTCCATAGATTATCTTTGCCATTATGTTGTGTTTCCGTCGGGCCTCAGGAGTCCGGGTCCCTGGCCGGAACCCGAAGATAAGTAAGAGTTTTTTCAATAATGCTTGCGGCGACGGGCGAAGCCACCGCACCGCCCGTATAGCCTTTGCCTAATTTTTTGTTCGGCTTGCGGATAGAAACAAGCACGATTATCGCAGGGTCCTCGGCGGGGGCGCCGGCCACAAACGAAGCAACATATTCGCTCTCAGAGTACCCCCTCTCATTGCTTTTTGCAATATTTGCTGTTCCCGTCTTGCCGAAAACCTGCCAGTTCGCCAGTTGAGCTCGCTTTCCCGTTCCCTCCTCGACGACGCCGACCATGGCATTGCGCACAATCCACTGGGCGACTTCCGGGTCCACAACGTAGCCCACACTGCTTGGTCGGGGCCTCTGAAGCTTAATAACCTTACCATCGTTGTCGATTAGCGCCTTGACTATAAACGGCCGGACGGAGCGCCCGCCGTTGGCAAGTATGCAATACGCGTGCATCAACTGTATGGCCGTGACAGTGATTTCCTGGCCGAAGGGAATCCTGGTCACACTATAGCCGGTCCATTTCTCAACGGGCCATAGAAGCCCTTCGGCCTCGCCCGGTAGATCGACACCTGTCCTGCTGCCGAATCCAAACAGTCTCAGGCCCCGGTAAAGACGCTGCTTACCCAGTCTCTGACCTATCTTGGCCATGCCTATATTGCTCGACTTGACCAGAATCTGGCGGACCGTCATGTCACCGTACCTGTGGTACCTGTATTCCTTGATACTGCCGAAACCTTTGCCATGGTAGTGCCCGTTTTCGCAGAATATCGTTTCTTCGGTGTTCACTGCGCCAGCGTCGAGGGCGATAGCGGCAATAACCGGCTTTAGAATACTGCCCGGCTCGAACTGGTCATTCAACGCACGGTTACGAAACGTGCATGGGTCGGCATGCTGAAAGCCGGCGGGGTCAAAATCCGGAATTGAGACCATCGCCAGAATGGCACCTGTTTTTGGCTCTGCAACTATTGCAAGGGCAGCTTCGGCCTCGAACTCCTCGTGGCGCTTGACAAGCTCGGCACGCGCGAACTGCTGAATGGTGGCATCCAGCGTCAGGACCACCCCCATCCCGTCAGTGAACCGGCCGCTTTGACGGTTCAGACGAATAGGACGCCGGGACGCGTCGGCAAAGAAGACGTCTTGCCGCGCGACGCCTCGAAGCTCCTTGTCAAGCTGTAGCTCAATGCCGGTCAGTCCGCGGTTGTCAATACTGGTAAAACCCACGGCGTGAGCGGCCAGACGTTCCATAGGATAATGCCTCTGCCAGTCGGACTCAACACCGATTCCGTAGTACTTACGAGCCGCGGCACACTCGGCGGGGGTGGCGCCCGATTTGAGCCTGACATAGCCCGGATTGGTGCTCTCGGTGATGAGTTTGTTGAGTTGAATTGCCTCTATATTCAGAATCGGCGCGAGTTCGACAGACAGGCTCGCCGAATCCTTGATAATGCGAGGCTCGGCTTTGATGAGCTGAAATTTGTTGCTTGCGGCAAGTACCCGGCCTCGACAGTCGAGAATCTCGCCGCGCTGAGGTTTCTCGACCGAGAACCTGCGCTGCTGCATGAGGCATACATGCCGGTAGTGGTTGCTCCTGAGCTTCTGAAGATAAAAACATCTTGCCGCCAAGAACAAAAAGACCACTATCAGCACAAGCAAGAAGACGATGGCGACTCGGATGCTTTTCAATTTTTCACCATATATCGTTGCCGGCGGCTGTCGGATGCCGGTATTTTCTCACCGACCTCCTAACCGCTCGGAAACAGCCGCAGGATTTATCAGGCTTTCCAGTTGAAGCTGTTTCTCAAAAAGCTCCTGCTTCAACCGCCCCTGCTCGGCCCGGAGCCTGCAAAGCTTGTAAAAAAGCCGGTCGTTAGCGCTTCGCAGGTGTACTGTCAGAATCAAAACAAAGCAGAAATAGAAAATCACAAAAATAAAGCAGAAACGAGACCTCATTGACTACCCGCTCGCCCAAACACTCATTTCGCCGGCAGCCTCAATCGCATTCCGACAACAATCCTGTGCTCGTTATCAAGAGCATCGCTGTTGAGCTTTACTATCTCTTTGTAACGATTACCGTCCCCAAGCGTTTCTGCCGCAATCTTCCACAAGTTGTCCCCGGCGCGAACCGTATACTGCTGCAACTGCAAGCGCTGAGGCCGGTTTCTTGAAAATCGTGCCGCACCAATCGATTGAACCTGTTCAAAAAGCCTGCCGTCAAAGATGCCCGCAGGGCCGGTCCCGGCGGCAGGGGCACCTGATAAAGGCGGTATGATAAGTTGCTGGCCCTGACGTACGTTGTCAGGCGAGTTCAATGTACCACGATTTGCGCGAAATATCCGGTTGATGTTTCTTATCCTGTTGCCCTCCTGGTCGCCGTAGAATTTCTTGGCTATGACACTAAGATTGTCGCCTGCACGAACGGTGTATAATAGCGGCCCCGCGGGCTTGGCCGGCACGTCATCGCGTGCAGGCTCAGGCGCGGTTGGTTGACCAGTACGTGGCTGAGGAACAGCCGGCTCATACCCGGCGTTTTCCACCGCCTCGGCAATTGTGTCGAGCGGCAGCCGGGAGCGTACAAGGTCGTCTTGCTGCTCAGTTTCATAACTGAAGGTGGATTCGGCACCCTGCCGGCGGTTCGCTCCAGTTGCACCCTGACCATGATTAATCATAGTAAGCTGGCGATTGCTTATGCCCAGCCTCGAATCGCCGGAGCCGGTCATTATGCTTGTCAGTTCGTTAGTGTCCCTATTACCGCGAAGGCTTGGAAGGCCGTTTATCAGAAATGCAATTATGAAGATGAAGAGAAGCCCCAACAACAATCCAACCTTGGCATCAGATGTCATAGCCTGAACTCCATTTCGTTGTTAATACGTAACTAAATCTTTTCTGCTATTCTAAGCTTTGCGCTTCTTGCCCGGCGGTTGAGTCTGACCTCCTGCCGAGACGCAGTAATCGGTTTTTTGGTCAGGACCTGGTAGGCGCCTGTTTTCTGGTTTTCCCTAAAATTGTTCTTGACCAATCTGTCTTCCAGACTGTGATAGCTTATAACCGCAACTCGTCCCCTGTTGCGCACCAACGCCGGCGCCGACTCAAGCATCGCGGCCAGATTATCCAGCTCATGGTTGACGGCGATCCTTAGCGCCTGAAACGTCCGCGTCGCCGGATGAAGCCTGGCCCTGGCTGTGCCTTTGGCCAGCGCCCTCGTGACGATGCCTGCCAACCGGGCTGTAGTCGTAATCGGCCTTTTCTGCCGCTCACGAACAATGAACCGCGCAATACGCCGCGACCCCCGGTCCTCACCGTAGCGGTATATCAAATCGGCCAAAGACTTCTCGTCCAATTCATTAACTATATCGGCAGCCGTCCGCTTTAATCTTTTGTCAAACCTCATGTCGAGCGGCATATCCACCTGAAAACTCAGCCCCATCTGCAAATCCGCGAGCTGAGACGAGCAGACCCCGAGGTCGGCGAGAATAAAATCAACCTCCTCTATCCCGTGCAGGTTCAACTGCTCGCATATCCTGGAGAAATTCGCGTTTATCAGTATGACTTTGCAGCCAAGTTTGCTCAAATTAGAACGGGCCCTGCGGATACATGTCTCGTCAACGTCAAAGCCGACAATTACTCCGTCAGGGCCCAGCATTCGCCCGAACCGCAAACTATGACCTCCATGCCCTATGGTCGCATCGACCATCACCCCTTCCGGGGGTAAGTTTACCTGTTCGGCCAGTACATCTAAAAGAACCGGAATATGTTCTAAGTCAGAAGCATTCACCGCCAAGCCCAAAAAGGCCGGTCCGCGCCCAGCCGGGCGGACAAGCCGCCTCGCCGCCGCACGAATATCTTTTACGGGCTTAGCCCACCGCAACGGCGTTGTGCCGCTTTCTCATCGCCTCAACAGCCGGCGAAAAAGAAACACCTTCAAAAGTACAATCCAGTGTCCTGAGATGTTCGAGCCTCTCTGAAAGAACCGCCACCGATGCAAAAGTTTTCTCATCAAGGCCGCGTTGCCCAGTAACAGTTTCTCTTAGAATGCGGAAATGGGTGGATTCTGGCTCAATCATTTTGTCTCCTCTCTGAAGTCAGTGCCTCTTCACTTTGTCTTCGCAGAACAGCCTGCCTGGCCTGAAGCATTTTCTGCTGGTATTGGGACATATGCGTCTGCAGGTAGCGTTCCCAGTCGCTGCTGTTCCAGAATTCAATATGGTCTCTAACTCCGACCAACGTTATCTTATCACTCAACCCCGCTCGTTTGCGAAGTTTGTCGCTAAGAAGTAGGCGTCCCTGCCTGTCGAGCTCCACCTTGCTTGCCAGGGCGAAGCCTATCCTTTCGAAAGCGACGCTCTCGTCGGGGGCATCTCGCTCCGGAGCGGCGGCAAATGCAATCTGCTCAAAGTAGCGCTCCGGATAAAGGCAGAGTATCCCGTTGGCCCCGCGGACGAGATAGAAATTGCTGCCGTGCTCATCGAAGTCAATCTGAGTTCGGAGTTTGTTAGCGATTAAGACT
>Ga0180434_10006080_pt1 | contig 13986 bp, 16 predicted proteins | sample SS_ome_7_FD_132453 | JGI IMG/M metagenome (GOLD analysis project Ga0180434, IMG submission 132453) | Hypersaline lake sediment archaeal communities from the Salton Sea, California, USA - SS_1_D_2 metaG | ecosystem: Environmental > Aquatic > Non-marine Saline and Alkaline > Hypersaline >... | reverse complement strand
TCCATTCCCCTCGCTTGCGCTTCGGGTTGGTATGAGATCCGAATTCATCGGAAGGCGACCGCATCCCGGGACCTCGCATGCTCAGCTTCACCATCAACCCGTCCGAGCGCCGCATCTTCTGGCTGGTCACCATGATCGCCGCGCTGGTCGCATGCGCGGGCTTGGTGACCGGCTCAACGCTGATGCTTCCCGAACAGATGGTTCAAGGATGGATGCGGCTGAGCTCGTTAGTGCCGGCCATGCGTCCCCCATAGAGGCTATCCGGTCATTCAGCACGCGCAATGGGTACACGTTCATTTTCGGAAGCGAACCTGACATATCAATCCGCAATGCCGGTGGAGTACTGGTGAGTACGGTTGAAGTCAAGTATGGCCTTGACCCAGCAGGAGCGTTGGAGCGGTATGGAGCGGCCAAGAAGTCCTTTGAGCATGCAACGGCCGAGAATCGCCGAGTTCACAACGTGTATCTGGCCAGTTGCATCACCGACGAGGTGCGGAGTAGAATTGCCCAAGACAGGCTCGTCAACGAAGACTTCAATCTCACGGAAGTCCTCGCGGATAGTGAGACGCGAGGACGCTTTCTTGCGCATATCCAGCATCAGGTAAGCCTATGATTGCCCTGGTGTCTGGGGGCTATGAATCCCTCACCTCACCCCCCCCGGCGAAACGCCCAGAATATCCCTCCGAGTATCAGCACGCCGCCGGCTATCTCGCTCCAGGTAGGGGCCTCGCTCAGTATCACGAAGGCCAGGGCGGTCGCCAGCACCGGTTCGCCCAGCACCGCTATCGTCACCATGGTCGCCGAAACGAAGCGCAGCGCCCAGTTTAGCGAGGTATGTCCCAGTAGCTGCGGCACCACTGCCAGCAGCACCAGCATCAGGTAGGTGCTGGAGGAGTATCCGAACAGTGCCTGCCCGGAGGCGAGTACCGCCAGCACAAGCAGCACGGCCGCCGATGTGTAGGTTACCGCGGCGTAGCTCAGTATCCCAATCCTCTGCCTGAGCCGGCGCCCGATGAGCAGGTATCCTGCCACCGCCAGGGCGCCTGACAGGGCCAGTCCACCCCCCAGCAGGGGCTGCGGGCCGAGCTGCCAGTTGCCGTAGCCGATGAGCACAGCCCCCGCCAGGCACAATATGATGCCCGAAATCACCCGCATGCCCAGCCTCTCGTGGAAGAGCAGGTACGAGGCAATCGCCACGAAGACGGGGTTGGCGGTAACCAGCACCACCGAGGTGGCTACCGATGTGTAGCCAAGAGATGCTATCCAGAGGGCGAAGTGGAGCGCCAGGAAGCCCCCGGAAAGCGCCAGGAGGATGGTTTCCCGGCGCGAGAGCGCGCGTAGCTCCTGCCGGGCTCGTATCCAGGCCGCCGGAGCAAGTACCAGGGAAGCCAGGCACAGCCGGTAGGCGGCAATCACAAGCGGCGGCGCCTCGGCGAGGCGAATGAAGATGGCGGCGAAGGAGACCGATATCACCCCCAGGGCAAGAACTGCGTGCTGCCGGGTCATGGTGGCTACATACTAGCCGAACCTCCATGCCAAATCCACCGCCACGCACCTTGCCCGAGGCGTGGGGTCAGCCTGAGGGCCTTTGCGTCTCTGTGAAGAGACACCGCAACCTGCGAAAATCATACTGGTTGACAATGACTCTGACAGACAACCAGAGGCAAACCGACCGGCCGCCCATAAATCCTTTAGAAACCACCGGCTAAATGGGGTATAATGGGGCGGTGACCATGGCTTCCCAGGTGTTCTATCGCAGGTGGCGCCCGCAGACGCTGGCTGACGTAGTCGGGCAGGAACCCGTCACTCAGACCCTGCTCAACGCTCTAACCAGCGGCCGCATTTCTCACGCCTACCTCTTCTGCGGACCGCGTGGTACCGGCAAGACCAGCACCGGGCGCATCCTTGCCAAGGCGGTGAACTGCCTCGGCAACGGGCACGGGGAGCCCTGCAACGCCTGCGCCATGTGCCAGGCTATTACCGAAGGCCGTGCCCTGGACATCATCGAGATAGACGCCGCCAGCAATACCGGCGTGGACAATATCCGTGACCTCCGTGAAAGGGTTGGCTATGCCCCCAGCCAGGCCCGCTACAAGGTCTACATCATCGACGAGTTCCACATGCTCAGTACTGCCGCCTCCAATGCCCTCCTCAAGACCCTGGAAGAGCCGCCGGCACATGTCATCTTCGTCCTTGCCACCACCGAGGTGCACAAGATACTCCCCACCATCATGTCCCGCTGCCAGCGCTTTGACTTCCGCCGCCTCTCCCAGCAGGACATCGCCGCCAAGCTTGCCCGTATCTGCCAGACCGAGGGGATCACCGCCGAGCCGGAGGCGGTTCGCCTCATTGCCAGGAGCGCCACCGGCAGCCTCCGCGATGCTGAAAACCTTCTTCAGCAGGTAACCACCTACTACGGTACCGAGATCGGTTTGCACCAGGTGCAGGAGCTGCTCGGGATCACCGGCGACCGGCGTACGCGCGACCTGGCCCGGCACATCATTCACGGCGACATCGCGGCCGGGATAGCAGCCGTTGGCGGCGCCAATGCTGACGGCATCAACCTGCGCCAGTTCAACCGCGAGCTCGTGGAGTACCTCCGGATGCTCCTCCTTGTCAAGACCGGTGCGGAGGAAGCGGTCGATCTCATCTCCGAGGAGCTCACCGAGCTCAGAGAACTTGCCGACTCCGCCTCCCTGGCTCAGATCCTCAAAGCCGTCAAGACCTTCGGCCAGCTCGAAATCGGCCTGGATAACCAGTCGACCCTTCCTTTGGAGCTCGCCCTCGTCGATTCCATCATCAATCCGCCATCGCAGGAGGAGAAGCCCCCTCCGGCACGTCAGGCAGCCCCGCGCCCCGTGCAACAGGAATCCACGCCCCCACCCTCTCCGCCTGCTCCCAGGCAGTCCGAAGTCAGGTCTGACACCGGCGAGACACCGCCCCCGGAAGTTAGCCCGGCAGTTGCCGGACCGGCTCCTGCTGAAACGGTTACACCCGTCGCCGCCAGCGGTCGGGCGTCCGCGGCAGCCGAGACCGAGAGACTGCGGCAGGAGTGGCGGCAGGTAATTGAGCAGGCCCCACCGGAGACCAAGAGGACCCCCGCCCTGGCCATCCTCAGGAGCGCCGGCGTCCAGCCGCTATCCGTAGACGAGGACACCGTGGTCCTCTCTTTCCGGTACCCCCTGTTCAAGGAGAAGCTGGAAGACCCGGAGAACCAGAAAGTGGTCGAAAAGGTCATCGGCAGCTTTCTCGGGCACCCCTGCCGCGTGCAGTGTGTTGCTGAAGACAACTACCTGGTCAGGGAAGCCCTCAGACTCGGCGCCCAGATCGTAGACACGGAGGAAGCATGAATCTATCCATGATAAACCAGGCACGGCAGCTCAAGGCCAAGCTCGAAGAGGCCCAGAAGGAGCTCGCCCGGACCGAGGTCCAGGCCGAGGCCGGGAAAGGTGCCGTGAAGGTCACTGCCAACGGTCAGCAGAAGATTGTGTCCGTGACCATATCGCCCGCCGCCATGGACCCGAAGCAACCGGAGCAACTGGAGCAGCTGCTCTTGAAGGCGATACAGGATGCCCAGGCGAAGTCCGAGAAGGCAGCTGCCAGGCGCATGAAAGGCCTGACTGGCGGCCTCAAGATCCCCGGGTTGTTCTAGCCCGGTCTCACCGGTGTACAGCCGCTCCAGGACAATCTAAGGAGAGCACGTATTGCACCAGGATGCCGTTACTCCCACCGACCCCATTGAGCATCTCGTTCGGGAGCTCAGCAAGCTGCCCGCCATCGGCCCCAAGAGCGCCCAGCGCATCACCTACTACCTGCTGCGTTCCTCCCGCGAGCAGACCGATGCCCTCGCCGATGCCCTCAGAGACCTCAGAAGCAGGATCACGCTCTGCTCAACCTGCTACAACGTCACCGATGTTGACCCCTGCCGGATATGCCAGAACGAGCAGCGCGACCGTACCACTGTCTGTGTCGTCGAGCAGCCCCAGGACGTGGTCGCCATTGAGCATACCGGCGGCTTCCGCGGTCTCTACCACGTGCTCCACGGCGCCATCTCCCCCACCGAAGGCGTGGGAGCGGGTGACGTCAGGATCAGGGAGCTGACCGATCGCCTGAAGGACGGCGCCGTCCGCGAGGTCATCCTGGCCACCAACACCAACCTGGAGGGTGAGCAGACCGCCATGTACCTGAACCACGTCCTTTCACCCCTCGGCATAAGGGTCACTCGTCTGGCCCGCGGACTGCCCTTCGGCACCGAGCTGGAATACGCCGATGACGCGACTCTGACCCGTGCCCTGGAGGGGAGGCAGACCCTCTAGCCGCCGTTACTTTGCCGCCCGCGGCCCCCGGGGATGATCCATTGATTGAGGAATACCGCGAAGAAACGCCCTCAGGCCTCCAGGGTACCATCATAGACATCGAGACCATTGGCCGGTTCGACCAGCGCTACCGGTTCACCAATGACGCTCGCGAGTATCAGTATGTCCAGCCGGTGATATTCGGTTTCATCGACCGGTTCTGTCTCCGAATCCTCTACGTATGCCGCCGCAGCGAGATAACCGAGCTCAGCGAGCGCGTCTCGGTGGTCCTGGCCACCCTGCCCCGGCCTTTCTACGCCTTCAACGCCAGCTTCGAAGAGGCGGTGCTGTTCCACAACCTCGGTGAGGAGTGGCGCTTCGACGGCGAGCTCCAGGCAGCCAGGTTCGAGTCCAAGGCCGAAGCAGTGCGCAAGCTGGGCATACCCAACTACGGCGACCCGTTCTATGACAAGGGCATTCTCTGCATGTATGCCTGGGAGAACGGCGAGTTCCGCAAGGCGGTCAGCCATAACCGCGCCTGCCTCCTGAAAGAACGGGACATCCTGCTTATGAGGGGCTTCCGCGAGCCTGACGAGCTGGTATTCGTGAGGTAGTCAGTGGCGAGCAGGTTCCAGATGGTTTTGGTTGCCGGGAGGGTAGAGGACGTCTGATGCCCGCCATTTCTACAGGAAGAATCCCGGCACCGCCCAAGCCGCTTGACGTGTGTGACCCTTTGGGACGCCACGTGGACATCCTGGAATGACCAGACCGCGTAGCTATCAGACCGAGGTGGTCATCATCCGCAAGACCCGCCTCCGGGAGGCGGACCATATCCTGACTCTGTATACCCCTGACCTGGGCAAGACCCAGGGCGTTGCCCGCGGCGTCCGGCGTCCCCGCAGCAAGCTCGCCGGCCACCTGGAGCTGCTCACCCACAGCCAGGTCTCCCTGGCTCGGGGACGGCACCTGGACACAATCACCGGCAGCCAGACCATCAACGCCTTTCTCCCGCTCAAGAGCGACCTCGTGCTCGGCTCCTGTGGCCTCTACGTCACCGAGCTCATAAACCAGTTCACCCCCGAGCATGTCCCCGATCCTCCCCTGTTCCGGTTGCTCGTGGACACACTGGGCAACCTCTGCCAGGATGCGGACCGCGAGCTCACCCTGCGCTACTTCGAGGTCAACCTCCTCCACCATCTGGGTTACCGGCCTCAGCTCCAGACCTGTGTCGCCTGTCACCGGCCGCTACCGCCTGGCACCAACTACTTCAGCCCCTCCGCCGGAGGAGTGGTCTGTGCGGAGTGTTGCCCCACCCAGCCCCTCGCCTACCCACTTTCCGTGAATGCCCTCAAGGTGCTTCGCCTTCTCCAGAGCAGCGGCTACGCCACCATCAACCGCCTCCGGATTGACGATTCTCAGCTCATGCGCGAGCTGGAGACAACCATGAGACACTACCTCAGGCACCTGCTTGAGCGTGACCTCAAGTCTGCCGACTGGCTGGACGCCCTGCGCGAGCAGCTCAGGCCTACCACCGCCACTGAAAGCGAGTGTTGACCCGGAGTTGCCTTTACCTTTACTACCATCCGGAGATGGCCTATACTGGGTACCAAACCACCCGCTGCCAGGTACACGACATGACGTCCCGACAAGACCGTATCATCGAGCAGAGACTTGATAAGCTGGACCGCATCCGGAGCCTGGGTATTGACCCCTACCCCGCGCGGTTCCCACGCACTCACACCGCCCAGCAGGCCACAGCCCTCCTTGAGCAGATGGAGGCTGGCCAGGCCCGCCCCGGCGAAGTCAGCGTTGCCGGGCGCATCACGGCGCGGCGCAAAATGGGCAAAAGCGCCTTCCTCGACATCCATGACGACTCCGGCAAGATGCAGCTACTGTTTCAGGACGCACACCGCCTGGGTGACAGAGACCTCGCCCTTTTCAATGACCTGGATACCGGCGACATCCTTGGCGCCAGGGGTACGTTGCTGCGCACCCGTACCGGCGAACCAACCGTCGCTGTGAAGGGCTTTGCTCTCCTCGCCAAGTCGCTCCGGCCCCTGCCCGAGAAGTGGCATGGCCTCAGTGACCTGGAAACGCGCTACCGCCAGCGATACCTGGACCTCATCTCCAATCCTCGCACACGCAAGACCTTCCGCATCCGCGGACAGGTCATCGGCGCCATCCGCCGGTTCCTGGACGAGCGCGGGTTCCTGGAGGTGGAAACACCCGTTCTCGCCTATTCCGCGGGCGGTGCCCTTGCGACACCTTTCGTCACCCACCACCACGCCCTCGACCATGACTTCTATCTGCGCATTTCCCTTGAGCTACCCCTCAAGCGCCTGGTCATCGGTGGTCTAGAGCGTGTCTATGAGCTCGGGCGCGTCTTCCGCAACGAGGGCGTGTCCACCAAGCACAACCCGGAGTTTACCCTCCTGGAGAGCTACCAGGCCTATGCCGACTACAATGACGTCATGGCCATGGTGGAGGAGCTTGTCTCCACCGTTTGCCAGCAGGTTATCGGCGGCCAGGAGGTGGAGTTCGGGGAGAGCACCATCAGCTTCCACCCACCCTGGCCGCGTATCGGCCTGCGCGAGGCCATCAGGGAGCATAGTGGCATCGACTTCGTCCAGTATCCAGATGTGCTCCGCCTGGGGGCACGCATGAAGGAGCTGGGCATGGAGGTGGACCCTCGCCAGAACTGGGCGCACCTGGTGGACCAGTTGCTGTCCACCTTCGTAGAGCCCAGGTTGGTGCAGCCCACCTTCCTGGTGGACTACCCTGTCTCCATGTCTCCCCTGGCCAAGACCAGGCCGGGTCAGGAGAGGGTGGTGGAGCGCTTCGAGGCCTTCGCCGGCGGCATCGAAATCGCCAACGCATTCACCGAGCTCAACGACCCCCTGGAGCAGCGCGAGCGCTTCCGGCAGCAGCAGCGGGACCGCCAGCCGGAAGGACAGCCGGGGGAGACCGTGGACGAGGACTTCCTGGTCGCGCTGGAGTACGGCATGCCCCCCACCGGGGGGCTGGGTATGGGCATAGACCGGCTGGTGATGCTCCTCACAAACCACCAGTCCATCCGCGAGGTCATACTCTTCCCGCAGCTCAAGGACAGGCCGGAAGGATGAGGCGGCTCAGCAGATGGAGTGGCAGGGCATAGTCAGCATAGTGGCGGCAGTAGGAGCAGTAGCAGCAGCCGGGGGAGCGTGGAAGTCCGCGCGGGAGACTCGCAGGACTTCTCAGGCACAGATGGTCATGCAAATCATGGCTGTCTATAGCTCACCCGAGATGCTCGAGGCCCTGAAGAACCTCCACTGGCATCAAGAGCATACCCCTGATCTCGCGACACAGCTTGCCGACGGCACTCTTAATCACTCGAAGCGCTCGCGAGTTGAGCAGGACACCAGGCTCGTTGCTAACTACTTCCACCGCCTGAGACTACTGCTGGAAATCCGCCTCGTGGACGGGGGGTTCGTCAAACGTTTGATAACGCCCGACCAGGCCAGGTTCCTGCTTCAGATGATTGAGCCAATCGACAAAGCCCAGAACGCCAACTATGACCGTTCAACATACGACGTTTTCCGCAGCCTTTTCCCGGACGCCGGTCGACCGTTCGGAGGGCGAACCCATGTCTGACTTGAGATTCGTCCGGGGAGAACACTGAGGTGGCGCTGCAGGTTCAGACGAACCAGCGGCAATTTGCCCTCATCACGGAGATCAGCCGGCGTCCGAGAGGGGCCTCGCCCCTCTCGCTTTCTCTCCCCTCTCCCTTGAGGGAGAGGGGGACACAGGGGGTGAGGGTGACACAAAGGCCCGAAGGAGAAACCAATGCTTGACCTGAGATTCATACGCGAAGACCCCGACGCAATCCGCGACGCTCTCAGAAAGCGCAACGACACCGCCCCCGTGGACGATATTCTGTCCCTTGACACCCGGCGCCGCCAGCAGATACAGGAGCTGGAGGACCTGCGGCGGGCCCGCCGCGAAGCCGCCCGCGACCGCCAGACCGCCGCCGAGCAGGGCCGCCGCATCCGTGACCAGATAAAGGAGCTGGAGCAGGCCGTACACACTACCGAGGAGAGCCTGGAGCAGCTCCTCCTCCAGGTGCCCAACATCCCCCACGACTCCGTCCCCATCGGCAAGGATGACGCCGACAACCCGCTGGTACGCACCTGGGGCGAGCCGAAGTCCTTCAGCTTCACTCCCGCCCCCCACTGGGAGATTGGCGAGAAGCTCGGCATCATTGACTTCGAGCGGGGAGTGAAGCTGTCCGGCTCCCGTTTCTACGTCCTGAGAGGGGCCGGTGCCCGGCTCCAGCGCGCCCTCATCGCCTTCATGCTGGACCTGCACACCCGCGAGCACGGCTACCAGGAGATATATCCGCCCTTCATGGTCAAGCGCGACTGCATGGTGGGGGCCGGTCAGCTACCCAAGTTCGCCGACAACATCTACCATGACGCCGAAGAGGACTACTGGTTCGTGGGTACCGCCGAGATACCCCTCACCAACCTCCACCGCGACGAAATCATACCCCCGGGCATGCTGCCCATCTACTATGTCGCCTACACCGCCTGCTTCCGCCGTGAGAAGATGTCCGCCGGCAAGGACACGCGCGGCATCAAACGCGGGCACCAGTTCGACAAGGTGGAGCTGTACAAGTTCTGCTCCCCGGAGAGGTCCTACGACGAGCTTGAGAAGATGGTCACCAACGCCGAGCAGGTCTGCCAGCGCCTCGGACTGCCCTACCGGGTCAGGGAGCTGTGCACCGGCGACATCGGCTTCGCCTCGGCCAAGTCCTACGACATTGACGTGTGGGCGCCGGGCTGCCAGGAGTGGCTTGAGGTAAGCTCCTGCTCCAACTGCACCGACTTCCAGGCCCGCCGCGCCAATATCCGCTACCGCCCCGCCCCTGACTCCCGGCCGGTCTTCGTCCACACCCTCAACGGCTCCGGCGTGGCCCTGCCCCGCATCATGATCGCCGTCCTGGAGAACTACCAGCAGCCGGACGGGTCAGTTACGGTGCCCGAGGTGCTCAAAGGGTTTGTGGGGACGGAGAGGATAGGGTAGTATGTCCGTGAGGCAGCAATGACCACGGTCGGCAAGAATATACCTCTCTTCCCGCACCCGCCCATTGGTGATCGCTTTGGGATTGAGGACATCGTCCTGCACCTGGGTGACGCGCGCGAATTCCTGGCCACCATTCCGGCCAATACGGTCAGGCTGATTATCACTTCACCGCCCTACAACATTGGGAAGGAATACGAGACCCGGTCCAGTATCAATGCCTATCTACGCGCTCAGGAACCGGCCATAGACGAGTTGGTCAGGGTACTGGATGACCACGGGAGCCTCTGCTGGCAGGTAGGCAACTTCGTCACAGACTCTGAAGTCTTTCCCCTCGACGTCTTCTACTACGACCTCTTCAAAAAGCGGGGTCTCAAGCTCCGCAACAGAATAGTGTGGCACTTCGGACATGGTCTACATGCATCAAGGAGGTTCTCGGGTCGGTACGAGACTATTCTCTGGTTCACCAAGACGGACCAATACGTCTTCAAGCTCGACAGAGTAAGGGTACCAGCCAAGTACCCCGGGAAACGCCATTTCAAGGGACCCAATAAGGGGAAACTCTCGGGCAATCCCCTCGGGAAGAACCCGTCTGATATCTGGGAAGTCGTAGCTCAAGATTGGGAAAGGGAGCTGTGGGACATACCAAACGTCAAGGCTAATCATCCTGAGAAGACTACCCACCCGTGCCAGTTCCCGGTTGAACTCGTAGAACGCTGTGTGCTTGCACTGACAAATGAAGGTGACTGGGTGCTCGACCCGTACTGTGGGGTCGGTTCGGCACTGGTGGCAGCCCTCATGCATGACCGCAGAGCCGTGGGCTGCGATAAGGAGGCGACCTATGTAGAGACCGCTCGTCGCAGGATTGCAGCCCTGTATAACGGTACTCTACCGGTGAGACCCTTGGGCAAGCCAAAGCACGTTCCGAGCGGCAGAGAGAGAGTTGCTCAGCTGCCTGATGAATGGGTGGGTGGTCACCAGACATGATCATCGCCGGTGAGTTCTCCTTCAATGGTGGCAAGGATTATGTCCAGAAGAAGTATGCATCCCTCTTGCAAGAGGTGATTGACATCATCTCGATCGTGGATGCCAGAGATCACAGAACGAAACGTAGCAGAGAGAAGACCATGTCCGGCACAATGCTGTACAGCCCACGGTCCCTGAATGGCGCTTTCAAAGATGAGTTCAGCAAGCGCAATTGGCAGAGGATCAGGGTCAAATGCGAATACTCGACCGAGTACTACACCAAGGACTACACACCACGGCTCCTCAGAGGTGGTGCCTTTCGAGAGATGGACTTCCTCAAGGGGAAGTTAGGAGTTGAAGTACAATTTGGCAAGTACGCTTTCATGGTGTACAACGTATGCGCCAAAATGACTATCTTCAACAAGATGGGGTATATTCACGCAGGGATTGAAATAGTGCCTATCAAGCAGTTCGCCGATGAGATGTCAACTGGCGTATCCTACTTCCAGCAGTTCGTCTGGGACTTAGAGAAGAGGGGGTAGCGGACATCGACATTCCGGTTCTGATCCTGGGCATCGACGCCTGACCCCCTACATCCACCCCCACCCCTTCACCAGCTCCTCCGCCTCGGCTATCATCCCGTCAATGAACTCCTTCACCGTGGGCACGCCCTCGAGCGCCCCCACCGCCAGTGAGCCTACCCGGCTCGGCTCCGGCTCACCCTCCGGTACCATCCCCTGGTAGTCGGTGGCCTTCGGCTGGGCGCGCTCCAGCAGAGGCAGCCACTCGTTCAGCGGCAGCTTGCCCCGCTGCGCCAGCACCTCGGCGTACTTCTTCGGGTCGGTGGAGCTCAGCACCCGGTAGCGCAGCATGGGGTGGTCCGGGCGCGAGCGCACCATCTCCTGCTTGGACTGCTCGTTGGTGGGGCACTCCTTTGTGGCCATGAAGGCCGTCCCCATCATTATCCCGTCCGCCCCCATCGCCAGCGCCCCCAGCAGGCCGCGCGCGTCACCGATACCTCCAGCGGCAACGAAAGGCACCTCCACCTGCCGGCTCCCCCAGCTTATGGCTATGAATGTCGGTAGCTGCTCCGGGTTCTTGAACCCCACCCCTTCTAGCCCGACCACTATTACCGCGTCCGCTCCCAGTTCCTCCGCGTGCTGGGCATCCTTCACCCGCGCGGACTTGTGGACCCAGGTCAGGCCGCTTTCCTTTATGCGCGGCGCGAGCGAGTCCGGCTTGTAGATCGCCGTCTCCACCGGCACCCCCTCCTCGATGCATACCTCCAGCATCTCATCAATACGGGGGCATATCCCGAAGCTCAGGTTCACCCCGAAAGAGCCGGATGTGGCCTTCCTGCAGCTACGGATATCCTCGCTTAGCTGCTCAGGAGTCCGTGATACCGACGCGGTGATACACCCGTGTACGCCTGCATTGGCACAGGCGGCCGCGAACTCCCAGCCTCCGAATCCGCCGTAGGCACCCTCCAGGATGGGGTACTTGCAGCCGAATAGCTCCGTGATCCGGGTCTTCCACTCCATTCCTGTCCTCCTTCCGAGAGTACCTAGAGCATAGCCAAAGCGGCAGCCTCCGTCAATGTCCCTGCACGGGCGGGTTGCTTCAGCAGAAAGCCTTGGCGGGAGTAGAATGGTGTCCCGGTGCACGCAACCATAGACTACCGGTCTGTAGCCCCTTGGCCACCGGGATTCTCGGAGCGCGCGAGATCCCTCACCGCACAGAGAGGCCTGAGCAGAGTCCCGGGAGGTGAGGGTGACGGAGGGGGTGGCAAGAAGGTGGCCACTGCATCATGCCACGCTGACGCTGGTGCAGGCCGTCATGCAGGCGGGGGTAGTCGGCAAGACGGGCACCGGCTATGGTGAGCGGGCGCTCTTTGCGGTGGTGCGGCAGGTGTATCGAAGGGGTATCAACGCGACGGGGCGATGAAGTGTTGAAGGCGCTGGGATATGAGGGATCACAAGGAGCTAGGTGTCACCTGAGCCCGCTCATACTGATTCCGACAGACAACCTGAGGCAGGAAGTACGCCCGCTGGAATCACCGGCCTCGGCTGCTGGTCAGGTCTGCCTCTGCCCGCCCCCGGAGTTCCTTCGCCACTCTTAACGTGCCCGCAATACGCCCGTAACACGGGCCGGATACACTGGTTATGATGGCAATATTGCCTGATTGCATCCCCGGAAACGAATAGCTGTCACACGATGTTCCCGACACCCGGCCTGACGGGGAGCAGGAGAAAGAGAAGGAGAAGGGAGATGTCATACGATTGGGGTCCGCACTACATCATGCCAACGTCAGTAGCCATGCGCTACTCGGGGATTGTCCGTTTACGTGAGCAGCTTGACGATGACCTGCTTGGCAAGGAGCTTGAGGCCCTGGGAATCCGGGGAACTGTCCAGCGGGTAAACAACCCGTGGTACTTCCGGAGGAAGGGCTCAACGACCTGGATTCTGATTGGGGAGTCTGACGACCGCGCTGAGAACTTCCCGGTGACCTGGAATACCAGGGAGCTGGAGAACGGCGATTACGAAGTCCTGGGGCTGATGCACGTATATGTGAAGGAAGGCGGCAACGTCAGGGTCATTGCCCGTCAGAATGTAGTGGGTGTAACAGTTGAGAACTAGCTTGTCCTTTCTCTGCCCCACGCACGCCTGCGGCAGCCCACGCACAGAAAAGTGCTCCCGTGGCCGGTCAGCAGCCCCGGAACCGACTGGTGATGGGCAGCCGCCGGTCGCGCCCGAATGCCCGGGGGGTTATCTTGACCCCGGGAGGGGACTGGCGGCGCTTGTATTCGCTCCGGTCAACGAGCCGCACCGCCCTTTCTACCAGTGAGCGCTCGAAGCCCATATCCACGATCTGCTCCACGCTCTTGTCCTCTTCAACATAGGCGGTGAGGATAGGGTCCAGGAGCTCGTAGGGCGGCAGGGTGTCCGTGTCCTGCTGGTCCGGCCTCAGCTCCGCGGAGGGCGGTTTGGTGATTATGGTCTGGGGGATGAGCTCTTCGCCGGCGAGCGAGTTCCGGTACAGGGCCAGCTCGCGCACCAGGGTCTTGGGCACGTCCTTGATCACGGCAAAGCCGCCCGCCATGTCCCCGTAGAGTGTAGTATAGCCGGTGGCAATCTCGCTCTTGTTGCCGGTTGTCAGCACGATCCAGCCGAACTTGTTGGACAGGGCCATGAGGATATTCCCCCGGATGCGGGCCTGGATGTTCTCTTCGGTGGTGCCAGGCTGTGCCCCGGCGAAGGCGTCCTGCATCGTCTCCAGATAGGCCCGGAAGGCGGTCTCTATGGGCACTGTCATCAGGCGTATGCCAAGGTTGTGGGCCAGCCGCACAGTGTCCGACACGCTGCCGGACGAGGAGTAGCGGGAGGGCATTGACACCCCTACCACCCTGTCCTTGCCGAGAGCGTCCACGGCAATGGCGGCTACCAGGGCGGAGTCAATACCGCCGGAGAGCCCGATCACTACATCCTCAAAGCCGTTCTTGCGTATGCAGTCCCGTGTCCCCAGCACCAGCGCATCGTAGACTTCACCGGGCATGCCGCGCAGAAGCACCTGCCGGGCCGGTGGTGGTGGCTTGGGCATGGTCCTCAGGGCGTCTGATATCACCAGCCGGTCACTGCGCCACGGCTGACCGTCGAGCAGCGGGCTCTC
>Ga0180434_10006079_pt1 | contig 13987 bp, 7 predicted proteins | sample SS_ome_7_FD_132453 | JGI IMG/M metagenome (GOLD analysis project Ga0180434, IMG submission 132453) | Hypersaline lake sediment archaeal communities from the Salton Sea, California, USA - SS_1_D_2 metaG | ecosystem: Environmental > Aquatic > Non-marine Saline and Alkaline > Hypersaline > Sediment... | reverse complement strand
ATTTTGAGGTGCTGAAGAAAGGCGTCGGTGCTGACCTGCTCGGCATCCAGCTCGAAGGCCAGCATGGCGCCGAAGCCGGTCATCTGCTTGCGTGCGACGGCGTGGCCGAAGGCATCTTTCAATCCGGGATAAAATACCCTTCGCACCATGGGGTTGGCGGCCAGGAACTCCGCCAGAAGGCCGGCATTGGCGGTCTGCTGCTTGACCCGCAGCGCCAGGGTTTTAAGACTGCGCTCCAGCAGGTAGCAGTCGCCGGCATTCAGGCTACCCCCCAGGTGGCGGGCCAGGTGAAGGATCTTCGCCGCATGGGGTTGCGACGATACCGCGACGCCGCAGCACAGATCGCTGTGGCCGCCCATGTATTTGGTGCCGCTGTGAACGACGATATCGATCCCCAGTTCGATGGGTTTCTGGTTGATGGGGGTGGCGAAGGTGTTGTCGATGATGGTCGCAATACCGCGGGCGCGGGCGAGATCGGCCACCTTGCGAATGTCGATGATCCCCAAAAGCGGGTTTGTGGGGGATTCGATCACGATGACCCGGGTCCGGTCGGTGATGGCGGCGGTGATGGCGTCTACGTTGGTTTTGGCAAAGGAATAGCGGATGCCGAGGCGTTCGAAGGTGTCGGTGACAAAGGCATGGGTGCCGCCATAGAGCTCATCCATCAGGATGACATGGTCCCCGGCCCCGGCCAGGGCCAGAATGGCGGTGCTCATGGCGGCCATGCCCGAACTGAACAGGACGCCGTCTTCGGCCTTTTCCAGGGCGCAGATTTTCTTGACGACGACATCCTGATTGACGGTGTTGAAATAGCGTGGATAGGGGGCCTCTTTCCGATTCAGGTAATCATAGGCCGAAGAAGTGAAAATCGGGGTATTGATACCGCCGGTGGTTTTCTCAAAATAGCCGCCGCTGTGAACACATTGGGTGTCGGTTTTCATGAGGGGCTTTCTCCTTTTGATTCGGCCGTTTTGTTCCTCTAACGGATGGACCGTCGGCTAGTCCCTAAAGGCGCCTGACTTTTGACGCCTCTCTAACCCCATGGGCGCACTCCTGTCAAAACCTAAAACGCCCCTGCTTCGAAAGACATGGCATGATGGGGAGGGGAAAAGCGTGCCGGCCGCACCATCTTGCTTCTCAATACGTTATTGGCTATAACACACCGCATGAGCTGCCCTCAATGCGGTGCGGAAATGGCCCCGGGCCAGAACTATTGCGGTGGTTGCGGCGGACAGTTGAAGAATGTCTGCCCGGGTTGCAGCACCATCAATCCCCCTTTTTTTAAATACTGCGGTCAGTGCGGGCGCAACCTGGTGGAGGTGGCCTCGGTGCTGCTGGACCGGGCCGGTCTCATTCTGGCGGCCGATAGCAAAGCATCGAAGCTGATCAGCCCCAAAGCCACTACCCTCAAGGGCAAGCCCTTCTCGCTGTATGTCAAAAATGACGACCTGGTTATTTTCTACTCCCACTGGAATGAATTGATTCGGTCCTCCCAGCGCCAGAGCGTTGAAATCGAATTGAAGCCGGCGCCGAAGACCACGATTCATGCCCAGATCGAAATGAACCTGCTGCGCGATAAAACGTCTCGAACCCCGCGCATTCATATGACCCTGTCCGACATGACGGCCCAACGCCGGTCCCTGCAGGACGCCCAGGTGATGCAGGATCTCATCAACCTCATTTTTACCTGGGTCGACGATTTTCACCCGTCGCAGGAAACGGGACGCGACAAGACCATCGGCAGCATGCTGGAGAAAATCAGCCTTTATACCATGGCGCAGTACGGTTTTATCTGCCGCATCGATGCGAAGGAAAAATGCCTGTCGACCGACTTCATCTGGCAGTCATCCCCGGACGCGGAACCGCGCTCCCAACTGCCGGTCATGCCAATGGCCCTGATGGCCCGTCTGTTTGAAAAACTCCTCAAGGATCGTCAACTGGTGGTCAACGACACCCAGACGCTTTCCCGCCTGGAGCGCAAAGCACTGTACGAATGGCACCAGATGGATCTGGGTGCCATCCTGTGCCACGTCATCTATCGCGGAAAGAGCCCGATCGGGATTATCGGGGTGGCGACGACGCACCCCACGCCCTGGTCCGACGATGCGGTTTCCCTCGTGAAACTGGCCGGCCGCCTGATGGCGGATGCGCTGCCCCATTCACGGCCGGGCCTGTCGGTTATCCGGAAGCAGAAACCTCGGCAGACGGACATCGAAACCATTGATATTGCCGATATCGAGATCATCGAAGAGCCACCGGAAGGAAAAAAACCGACAATTTCTAAACCGCGCAAGACAGCCAAAGGTCTAGCGGAAGGTGCGGTCATACCCCGCATGAAGTTTGGTACCGACAAGAAGCCGGGGGACGAGGGGCGCCGGCCCGTATTCCCGGGCGATGACGGCAAATACCAGATGACCTGCCCGCAATGCGGCTTTCAGGATGTCGTCTCCGTCCGTCTTTTTGAAATGATGGGGTCGGCCGTACGCGTCCAATGCCCGTGCGGTCATCGGTTTCGCATTATCCGCGAATTGCGTTCCATCTATCGCAAACAGGTACGGCTGGAAGGCTATTTTGCCCAGGCGCGCTACACGGGCAACATGGTGGCCCCCGGAGATGTCTGGGGGCCGATGGTGGTGCAGAATCTCTCCAAGGCCGGCATGAAATTTTCCTGTGCCAATGCCCGACAGCTTCGCCCGGGCGATCGACTGCAGGTTCGCTTCAATCTGGACAACGCCAACCAGACCCTTATCAAGAAGACCGTCATCGTCAAATCCGTCAATGCCGACACGGTGGGCGCCCAATTCCATGGCACGGATCGCTACGATGCGGCGTTGGGGTTCTACTTCCTTTAACGGTTTTAACCGTCAAAAGACTTGCCGGGGCAAGCGGCCGCCGATGCCAATCGCTGGCGCTAACGACAATCCCAAAATTTGGTTTGACACATACGGCCTTGGACTATAAAAAGATCATGCTTTTCAATGAAGACCCAAAATTCCCATCAGTGACCAAGCTCCCGAGCTGAAATGCCTGGGAGATATCATACGCAGTAAAAGACGCTTCGGCCGTACGGCCCTAAAAAATGATGGTTTTGCTCCGGCGCGGCTTGCCTCCTGAAACGGCGTCATTAGACGTGACGGCAAGACACGGCGGGCGCAATAAGCATCGGTGTGGTTGACGCACGCCCGGGTTGCGCCGACAGTATCCTGCAACATTGAACCATTTACCTTTCAAAGGACACACTATCTTATAGAAAAACCCATACGACCGATCATTTCTTAAAACATGGACCTGAGTGAAATCTCGCAATGATTCGACGCGCCCTCTTCTCTGCCCTGTATCTGGCCATCATGCTGTCTTTCGTTTTCCTGCCGTCAACTGCCGAGGCGGAAGAACGCATCGTTCTCGTGTCGCCCCAGGGACCTGTTTTTGCAGGGCAGGGCGTGGTTTTTCGCATCCGTGCCCAGGAATTTGTCCTGCCGCTGCGGGCGGCCTTGCATTACCGCAATATCGGCGCTTCCGTCTACAATACCCTGCCCATGCATCAGGACACCGAGATCGAGTTTTCCGTCGCTATTGAACAGGATTGGATTTTACCGCCTGGCATCGAATACTTTTTTGTGGTGGAAGACGGCCGGGGGCGGCAGATCACCCAGCCCAAACTGGATCCTCGAAAAAATCCCCTGCGGATCGAAGTCTCCCTGGACCGCCCCACCCCCGCCGGAATTGTCTTCCCGGCCATGGAAAATCAACGCATCCAGGAGCGCCGTCCCGCGGTGACGATTCGGTTTGCCGACAGCGGGCTGCCGCCCGAATGGGCCTCGGTCCGGTTGCTGCTGGATGATACGGATGTGACGCCCATTGCCGTTATCTCGCCGGACGCGATCTCCTTCGCGCCGGAATGGGATCTCGAGTTCGGCAACCACCGCGTCACCCTCGAGGTGATGGATACCGCCGGCAACATTCTGCCCCGACAGGAATGGGCTTTCATCATTCCCCACTCGGAGCTGTTCGACCGGGTGGCGGCTGAACTGCGGGTGGATACCGAGCTCGCCCATGAAGTATACCAGAAAGACGACAGCCCGGAGCCGGACTGGACCGTTCAGTCCAACGCCACCCTCTTGTCCCGCGTGGAAACCGGTGACTTCAAAGCCTCCCTGGAAGCCAATGCCTGGTATATCACTCAGGACGGCCCCGATCCCCTGGAAGACGACTTCAATCTCAACAACTACCTCGTCCAACTGGCATACCGGGGGCAGCATCTGGCCTACGGCGACGTCAATGTCACCGGCACGGAACTGGTGAGCGAAACCATCTCGCGTCGCGGCGGGGTGGTGACGTTCAACGCGGCCGGCGTCACGGCCCAGGGGTTCATGCTCAGCAGCGACTACCTGACCGGTTTCGATGATATGGTCGGTATCGACGATTCCGACAACCGCCTGGAGGGCGGATCCTTGGAAGGCGCACTGTTAGACAACGATCAGTTGGCCTTGAAGGGCACGGTGGTCACCGGGCGCAACGAAGAGCCCGATGACTACAACGCCAGCACGCTGGCCGCAGGCCATGAGGGCACGATTTACAGTTTTCAGTTGACCAGCCGTCTTTTCGAGGAAAAGCTGAACCTGACGGCTGAATACAGCATGAGTGATTTCGACGAAGACACCTCCGACGACATCGATTCCGACTGGGATGATGCCTGGCTGCTTCGCTTTTCCGGTCGCGCCGGCAGCTATGACTATGGCGGCGGCTATAAATACCTGAGCGAAGAATTCCAGAGCGTCGTAACACCGCTGGCCATCAACAACCGGGCCGAGTATTCGCTATACGGGACCAAGGCCTTTGAGGTCGCGAGCCTCACCGCCAATGTGATCAACAGCCGCGACAATGTCGAGAAAAATGATGCCTTGCCGGTGATCGACAACACGAATGCGGGCCTGTCCTTCAATTGTTATCCGCCGGACTGGCCCACGTTTTTCCTGAGCGGGAATGTCGGCTGGCAGGACAGTTCGCACGAGCCCAGCGGGACCGACCCCATCGAAAACCGCACGGACACCGTGGGCGGGGGATTCTCCTTCATCCGTGAATCATGGAACCTGTCCCCCAATTATTATTTTACCCATTTTGACGACGACACCCCGGACGATGCCGACAGCCGGACCCACCAGGTGGCGCTCAACGTGGGCTGGCAGCCGATCGAGATGCTGTCGTTCAACCCTTCGGCGTCCTACAGCCGCACCGAGACGGATTTCGATGACCTGGTCACGGAAACCTGGCAGGGCACACTGGCCGGCATGTGTGTTTTCAACGATGCCCACAACCTGAACTGGACCCTGTCCGCAACGGATACCCGGACGGATGACGATTCCTTCCACACCCGGACGTACTATTTGATCGGTCAACACAACTGGCACATCCAAACCCCGTTCCTGGAAAGCGTGCAAAAGACGCTTTCGCTCCGGGGGCAATACAGCCGCACCGAAGATAAAATAAGCGACATCACGGACGAGGACTACACGGTATACCTGTTACTCAATATCGGTATCCCCTTGTCGTACCCTTAAGCCTGCCGATACGGTATGGAGTCCTACATGCTGAGAGCGTTTTTCCGAACTTTTCGTATCCCCCCCCGGTTGTCCGCCTGGACGTTTCTGGGGGTGCTGGTGATCCTCATCGCGGGTTTTCCGGAAGCGGGGCATGCCCTGGATGTCACGGCGGTTCCCTCAACGGTCAACATCGTACCCGGCGTGAACAATACGGCCCGGCTTATTTATAACGGCGTCGATGTGGCGAACCCGAATTTTATCAGCACGTCGTCCCAGGGACGTTTTGAAACCGCTGATGGCCGGCTGTTGGGCACCGTGAACAGAGGCCTTACGATGCCGATCGTCAATTCCCGGGGAACGGTGGCGGAATTTATCACCATTCCGGCCCGGATCATCGCTTCGGCCCTCAAGCTCAAACAGAGCCGCATTTTTTATCGGCGTGTGTTTGATGATATTCAGGGGTTCTTTCCGGGGCCCGTTGAAGTGGCGCTGCCGATCGTGCCTGCCTCGGCCGGGGCTTTCAACCTGGTGCGCATGACGCTGGAGTTCAACCAGCCGCTGGCGGCGGCCGGTACCCGGCCGACCAGTGGGGGACGGATCACGGTGCCCCGTTTCACCAAGGGACTGCAGGCCTTTGCCACCCTGACCTACAACGGCGGCGGTACCCTGCGGGGACAATGGAAGGTGGACGGCCAGATCCTGCGCGTCGTCACCCAGCAGCTCAACCCGGGACTGCGCGAGATTATCATTGCCAGCCCGCTGACACCGTCCTTTCCCACGTACGGGACGGGTCTCCACAAAGTGGAATTTGAAATTCTGGACCCCATTCCGGGGTTCGACGAGCCCGTCATCTACTATTTCGTGACGGAAGCCTATACCGGCGCGCCCCTGGGTTCCCTCAAACTGGCGGAGCCCCTGGAGCGGGCTTATGTTCTCTTCTCGCCCAAACAGTTTCCGCGATTTTCCTGGCAGCCGGCGGGCGAAAACGCCCTCTACCGCTTTCAGCTCTACCGCCTGGATGCGGTGGCGACATTTGACTCCCTGGCACCGCTGGCCTTCGCCTATCAAAAACCCCTATTGGCGGCGGTGACCAAAAAACCGTTTTACGATCTGACCGTATTCGACCTGGATGACATCGTGCTGGGCTCACCCTACTGCTGGCAGGTGCAGGCCTTCGAAGACAATGCCATGGTGGGCGCCAGCGCCTACCGCCTGGTGTTTTTTACCGGCCCGTCGGCGAATACCGAAAAGATTCGCCTCGATCCCCTGAATACAAAGGGAACCTCTTCCCCGTAATTGACCCCTAACAATTTTGGCAGTTCACGATAGTCGACATCCGTGGCGAGCGCTGTCGCCACGGGGCGAAAATATATCGGACCGCCGCCCCCGTTCTTTAACCGACCCCATCGGTCCTACAAAACATGGCGTATCAGCATGGGTGTAGATGCGTCCTGTCCGCTTTCATGCGGCCAGGCGGTGATCTTTAGCGACGAGCATGTAAATCGAGGGAACGACGAACAGGGTGAAGAAGGTGCCCACGGCCATGCCGCCCACCAGGACGAGACCGATGGAATTGCGGGCTTCGGCCCCGGCCCCGGCGACCAGCACCAGAGGGAAGTAGCCTGCGATGGTGGCGCTGCTGGTCATCAGGATGGGGCGCAGGCGGGTCAGCGATGCTTCCCGGATGGCTTCCAGCTTGGTGCGGCCCTTGAGCTGCAACTTGTTGGCGAACTCCACGATGAGGATGCCGTTCTTGGAGACCACGCCGACCAGCGTCACCAGCCCCACCTGGGAATAGATGTTCAAGGTCGTGGTCCAGTCGTCCGTCCAGAAACCGACATTGGGATCGGGGATGCGCAGAAAGGTGAAGATCAGGGCGCCGAACATGGCCAGGGGCACCGATCCGCCCAGGATCACGAACGGGTCCCGAAAGCTGTTGTAGAGGGCCGCCAGGGTCAGAAAGATCATCACCAGGGCCAGCAGGAAGGCCGGCAGGAACCGGTTGCCTTCGATGCGCAGTTGGCGGGATTCGCCGGTGTAGTCGATCCGATAGCCCTCGGGCAGGATTTGGGCGGCCTCCCTTTCGAGGAAGGTCAGGGCCTCGTCCAGGGGCCGGATGGGAACGCCGCTCAACTTGACGGCGTTGAACTGCTGGAAACGGTTGATCGAGCGCGGTACGGTCCGGTTTTCGACCCGCGCCACGGTCCCGAGGGGAATCAAATCACCGGCAGGCCCGGTGAGATAGACACTGTTGAGCTGTTCGGCCGTCAGCCGGTCGACGCGCTGGATCTGGGGAATGACCTTGTAGCTGCGCCCGGCGATGTTGAAGCGATTGACGAAGTTGCCGCTCACCAGGGACGCCAGATCCCCGCCCACCTGTTGGAGGTTGAGACCCAGATCGGCGACCTTGTCCCGGTCGAGGACGATTTCCGCCTGGGGCTGGTCGATCTTGACGTCGATGGTCGGCGGAAAGGCGAACAGGCCGCTTTGGCGGGCCTTGCCTTGCAGCTGTTGGGCGAATTCCAGGATCTTGTCAGGCTCTTCGGTGGCTGCCAGCACCAGTTCCACCGGGAACTGGCCTCCGCCGGGCAGGGGCGGCGGTGTGACGGCGAACATCCGGATGCCGGGGATCTGGTCCAGACCTTGCTGGACTTCCGGCTGGATTGCGAAGATCGTCCGTTCGCGCGCGTCCCAGGGGGCCACCACCATGCCGGCGAAACCCGACGACGGCGAGGTGACCTGAAAGGTAAACCGGGCTTCCGGCACGCTCATGAGGACCTGGTTGGCGGCGGCGGTATTCCGGCTGGTCTGATCCAGGGTGGCGTTGGCCGCCGCGTCCACGATGCCGAAGACCACACCCTGGTCTTCGGTCGGCGCCAGCTCCTTGGGGGACATCATGTAGAGGGGCACGGCGGCCAGCCCGAGCAGGATCCAGACCGTGTAGACGGCCGGCCGGGCCTGGAGGGTTTTGTCGAGCAGGCGGCCGTACGAAGCGCTCAACCGTTTGAAACCCCGCGCAATGCGGCCGGCCAGGCCGCGCTCGGACATGCCGGTGCGCAACAGCTTGGCCGACATCACAGGGGAGAGGGTCAGGGCCACCACCGTGGAGACGATCACCGCCCCCGTCAGGGTAAAGGCAAACTCACGGAAGAGGGACCCCGTAAGCCCCCCCTGGATGCCGATGGGGGCATAGACCGCCGCCAGCACCACCGTGGTGGCGATGATCGGCCCCACCAGTTCCCGGGCGCCAACGAGGGCCGCCTGGAGCGGCGGCTCGCCCATGCTCAGATGGCGCTCCACATTCTCCACCATGACGATGGCATCGTCAACCACCAGCCCCACGGCCAGCACGATGGCCAGCAAGGTCAGCAGATTGATGCTGAAGCCGAAGATCTGCATCAGAAACAGACCGCCGACGAGCGCCAGGGGGATCGCCACCATGGGGATGAAGGCGGAGCGCAGCGAGCCCAGGAAAAGGAAAATGACCAGCGCCACGATGACCAGCGTCAGCGCGAGGGTGCGGGTCACCTCCTGGATGGCGTTGTCGATATATTCGGTGGCGTCATAAGCGATCCTTCCGGAGAGCCCGCCGGGCAGTTCGGCCATGATGGACGCCATCTCCTTGCGCACGCCCTTGATAACCTCCAGGGCGTTGGCGTTGGGCAGCGGAAAGATGCCCATGAAGACGGCCGTCTGTCCCGAAAAGCGCACCTCGGTATCATAGTCCTCGGATCCCAGTACCACCTCGGCGATGTCCTCCAGGCGGACCAGGGCACCCGCGCTTTCCCGCACCACCAGACGCTTGAACTCCGCCACCGAGGTCAGGTCGGTATTGGCCGTCAGGTTGACCTGCACCAGGGCGCCCTTGGTCTGTCCCACCGCCGCGAGGAAGTTGTTGGCCGCCAGGGCCCGGCGCACTTCCAGGGGACTGACGTTGTGGGCGGCCATGCGATCGGGATTGAGCCAGATGCGCATGGCAAAGGTCCGGGCTCCCAGGATGTCGGCCCGCTGCACGCCGGCGATGGCTGACAGCCGCGGCTGGACCGCGCGCACGAGATAGTCGGTGATCTGGTTCTGCTGCAGGACGTCGGATGTGAACGAGAGGTAGGCCGAGGCGAACTCGCTGTCGGCGGATTGTAGATTGAGGGTCGGCACCTCGGCCTCCGGCGGCAGATCCCCGCGGACCTGGTCGACCTTGGAGCTGATTTCCGAGAGGGCCTTGATGGCATCGGCATTGAGTTCCAGGCGGGCCGTGATGGTGGAAAGGCCCTGGCGGCTCTCGGAGGCGATGTAGTCGATGCCGTCGGCGGCGGCGATGGCTCGCTCCAGGGGAGTGGTGATGAAGCCGCGCACCAGTTCGGCGCTGGCGCCGACATAGACGGTGGAGACCGTGACGGCCGCATTCTCGCTGCGGGGATATTGACGCACGTTCAGTGTGAGCAGGGCCTGGATCCCGGCAATGATGATGAGCAGGCTCACCACGGTAGCCAGTACCGGCCGACGGATGAAGATATCGGTAATATTCATGGGGGCCGGCCTCAGGCGTTTTCGGGGCGGGGACGCAATTGGAAGTCGGGAGCTAGGGTATTGTCCACCGTAACCCGCATGCCGTTGCGCAGTTTGAATACCCCGGTGCTGACCACGCTCTGACCGGCCTCCAGTCCGCCTTGCACGGTGATAAAATCGCCGCGCTTGTCGCCCAACTGCACGAACTGCTGGCGTAAGACCAGGGAGGCCTGCGTGCCGTCGTCCGCCTCGGACTCGACCACAAAGACCGAATCGCTGTAGGGCGCATAAAGCACCGCCGTAACCGGGATGACCAGTACGGGGTCGTTCCGGGGCAGGACCACTTCCACGGTGGCGAACATGCCGGGGCGCAGGCGCTCCTGCCGGTTTTCCACCGTGGCCTGGACACGGATGTTCCGCGTCGCGGCGTCCACTTCGGGATTGATGGCCGTGATGCGGCCTTCGACGACATTGCCGGCGAGGGCGTCGATGGCGATCCGGACGGCAAGACCCGGCTGGAGGCGGGTCACCTGGTTCTGGGGCAGCGCGAAATTGACGAAGATCGGATCCAGGGCCTGGAGTGAGACGATGGGCTGCCCGGCTTCCAGAATCTGGCCCAGGTTGACCCGGCGAATGCCCAGTTTTCCGGCAAAGGGAGCCCGGATCGTCTTTTTGGCAATGACGGAGCGCACGTTGTCGATGGCCGCCTGGGCCTGTTTGAATTCAGCCAGGGCCTGGTCGTAAGCGGCCCGGGTGACCACCTTCTGGTCCAGCAGTTCCCTGGCGCGCTCGTAGTTGGCCTTCTTGAGGGCCAGAGCGGCCTCGTCGGCCCCCAACTGGGCTCTTTCGGAGGAGATGTCCTGCTGCACGAGCAGGTTGCCGGCCGCCACGCGGGCGCCCGGCTCGAAATCGATCTGAACGACCTTGCCGTTCAACTCGGCTGTCACGGTCACCCCCTGGACCGCCTCCAGCGAGCCCACGGCGGTCAGGCGCTGCTCCCATTGCGAGGCGCGCACCGGGGCGGCGGTCACCACGGTCGGAGGAGGCGCAAACGCCTTGCCCTGGGCGATCATGCGGTTGATCTGCAGGAACTTGATGCCGCCCAGCACGCCGGTCAGTAGCACAATGGCGCAAAAGGCGAGGAAAACTTTTTTCTTCATGGTCCGTGTCCGTTTCATCCGTGGCTGCATTCTAAAATTAGCCATAAAAATGCGTCATAGCGGTCGCAATGTCAAACGCCGTTCACACGCACGGTTTTCTAACCTACTGATACTAAGTGCATAATAAACAACACGGGGCGCCGGGACGGAATGCCCGCGTCTTTATTGATAGCGTATTGGTGAATACGCAAGAGAGAGTGCTGTCGGCCGTCAAGTTAAAACAAAGGTTGAGATGATCGTCAATTGAATCCCTGATATCGTCTATCCATCGGGCATTCCGGTAATAGGGTTGACGGTCACATATTTTCGAGGGCGTACGAAACGGCTTTGGAAGCATGGATGGCCGTGGTGTCGTACAATGTCACCGGGGTATCTTCCTGTTTGACCAGCATGCCGATCTCGGTGCACCCCAGAATAACGGCTTTGGCGCCTGCTACGGCCAGGTGGTCCACAATGCGCAGGTAGTGCTTGCGGGAAGCCCCCAGGAGTTTGCCCCGGCAGAGTTCATCGAAGATAATGTCGTGTACGATCTGGCGGTCATTTTTTTCCGGCACGATCACCTCAAGGCCGTAACGATCGGCCAGGCGCCCCCGGTAAAAGTGATGCTCCATGGTAAAGGCGGTGCCCAGCAGCCCGACGGTCTTGATGCCGTCATCCGCCAGTGCTTCGGCCGTGGCGTCAGCGATATGGAGCAGCGGGATAGATATCGCCAGCTCGATGGCGGGTGCGACCTTGTGCATGGTGTTGGTGCAAATCAGGAGGAAGTCGGCCCCGGCCCGCTGGATGCGTCGGGCGGCGTCCACCAGCAATTCGGCGGTGGCGGACCAGTCGCCGCGGGCCTGGAGTTTTTCGATGGGTGCAAAATCGACGCTGTAGAGGACGATTTCGGCGGAATGCAGGCCACCGAGCGCCTGTTTAACCCCGGTATTAATGGCCTGATAATAATGCGCCGTGCTTTCCCAGCTCATGCCCCCTAGTAGCCCGATCGTTTTCATGGGTGATATCATCCTTGTCAGGGTTGTGTGTCTTCGCGGTGGATTTGCCGAAAAAGGTATTCTACATGGCTTGCCCATCGCTGTCACGCGGCATTTTCGATGGGTGGGAGACGCGCTGCGGGAAGGAGGACACAACGCGATCGCCAGGAAGCAGCATCGGTCCATGGGGCCGGGTGCTGTTGCCGGCGTTCGCGCCGTGTCTGGAGGAGAGTTGCCAAGCTCAAGACAACTAAAGGACGCTGTATTGAGCATAAGCACATAATAACACGCTGATCGAAAAATGAAAGCTTTTTTTGGTTCTAATGGTCGAAATTCAGTCTCCCGACCAATTTCGGGGACCCCGTTTTCAATTGCAGCACCACCCCTTCGCCCGACGAAACGCTTTCTCCGGTCATCGCCGCAATCGTGACATAGTGGGTGACCAGGATGATCGGTTCGCCATCACGGGGCTGTTTGGCCAGGAAGGCTTTGAGGGCATCGATGCGCCGTTCGCGATCATCGGGGCGACCAAAAAAGGAATTCAACGCGGGCAACGGTTGAACATCACCCAGATTCATCAGCCGGGCGGTTTCGAGACAGCGACACCATTGACTCGAATAGAGGCGCACCTTTCCTATCGCATGGTGACGAAGCACGTCACCGATAGCCCGCGCCTGGGCGCGGCCGCGTTCATCCAGGTTCCGCTGGGTCGCACAGTCGTCGATCTTGAAATTCGCCGGATCGCCGCTGCCCGGGGCATTGGCATGACGAATCATCAGAATGCCGCCGCCGGACTTGAGGGCGCGTACGGCGTCAAGACGCTCGGATGAGCCGCTGGAGAGGTCCGGCAGACATATCCCGGCCAGAATCATTAACAGGACGCTGAATGGTAAGGTTTTCAAGATGACCCTCCGTCATGCAACTCTCGGATGTGTCGGCCTACGGTGGCGCGATAGGTGTCTTTGTGGACGTAGTAGGCCATGCGATCGAGTTTGAGATAGTTGACCCCGCCCCGCATGTCCGGAAAGGGCGCCCGCTTCAAACCCTGAAAGGCGACCGCCGCGGCCTGGTTGCGCGCGATGCCCTGGATGTAGCGCGCGATCAGTTCGGCCTGCTCGTTGCGCCCTTCCCAACCGAGCCCGGCCGCTTCCACCAGGCCGGCGATAAAGAGGTTGTCATATTCGGGATGGAAGGCGTTCAGGTAGAAATGCGGGGCGGCGCCCTGCCAGTTGAGATAACGTTTGTCGATAAAGGGATAGTGCAGTTTGTAACCGGTAGCGGTCAGTATCAGATCGAAAGCCTGGCGGGTGCCGTCCTGGAAAACCACCTCATCGCCATCGAGCCGCGCGATGTCCTTGAACAGGGTGATATCCCCATGTCCGATATGGTGCAGGACCAGTGAATTGACGATGGGGTGGGACTCATACAGGTCGTGGTCGGGCTTGGGGAATCCAAAGCGCTGGGGGTCGCCGGTGAAGCATTTGAGCAGCGCTTTATCAAGGCGCTGTTTGAGGGCAAAGGGCAGCTTGATGCGGCCGCCCACGGTGTCGGCCGGGCGGCCAAAGACATATTTGGGCACAAAGTGGTAGCCGCGGCGCACACTCAAGCCCACAAAGCGGGCCCGGTGCACGGCATCCACCACGATGTCGCAGCCGCTGTTGCCGGCCCCGACGATCAATACGCGGCGGTCCTCGAAAACGTCGGCGCTTTTGTATTCAGAGGCATGCATCAGGCGGCCGTTAAAGGTGCCTGCAAAGTGCGGACGATTGGGCTCGGACAAGGTGCCGTTGGCAATCACGACGCCTTT
>Ga0180434_10006074_pt1 | contig 13995 bp, 16 predicted proteins | sample SS_ome_7_FD_132453 | JGI IMG/M metagenome (GOLD analysis project Ga0180434, IMG submission 132453) | Hypersaline lake sediment archaeal communities from the Salton Sea, California, USA - SS_1_D_2 metaG | ecosystem: Environmental > Aquatic > Non-marine Saline and Alkaline > Hypersaline >... | reverse complement strand
TACAATTGCTGTAGTAAATGCTGATGCCACTTTATCAACTTATGTCGAAGCATTTTTAGAGGACGGCGTTACAAGTGTGACAGGAAATACTAGTTTAAACTTTGCTGATGCAACGGTTATGAGTGGGGGAGTATAATGACTGAATACAGCGCGATTGTCGTCGTTCAAACTAACGAGGCAGACCAGCCTACTAATTTATTAGCCCTTAATGAGGGCGACACTATTTCTTCAGGCGTATTACCTGCCTCTGTAAGACAGGCTGTTTCTGGAGTTTCTGAAGTATCTTCTACAGTATATGATAACTCATCCTCTTGGGGGTTAGGACTTGATGCGGGTACTAGAGCTGATATTGAATCTGTTTCAGCTACTGTTAGAGACACTTCAGGTGACTATACCGAGGCTTCAGTTGGATTTAGAGTCTTTTCAGGTGACATTCAAGCCTCTACCACATACTTGTCTGGTTACACTGATGATTTAGAAACATCTGCTAGAAACTTATCAGGATTAGTAGATTCTTCAACAGCCATTCTTGATGGTAGTGTCGTTGCTCTAAATGCTTCTTCTGATAGACTATTTGTTTTTTCAGGTGGTGTAGAAACGTCTACTGCTACTCTTGATGGTAGTGTTGTTGCTCTAAATGCTTCTTCTGATAGACTATTTGTTTTTTCAAGTGACATTCAAGCCTCTACCACATTCTTGTCTGGTTACGCAGAAAACAACAGAAATGCTATTATTGACTTATTTGTTTTTTCAGCTAATGTAGAAACGTCTACTGCTACTCTTGATGGTAGTGTCGTTGCTATAGATTCAAGCACTAATACATACTGGAATAAAACCTATGAAGATGTAAATACTAGTGCTAACGCATATTGGAATAGTAACTACGAGGACGTTCAAGCTAACAGAGACGCTTGGGCAGTAACTTCTGGCATAGCTAGTGGTTTCGGTTTTGTACCTAACGCCCCTACAAAAACTCTCTCTTCAGTAGCCATTTCTGGTTTTGGTGATGGGGATCCTTCAGGTGTTTCTATTTTTGATGGAGCCATCCCTGTATACTCTGAAGAATTAGGTAGGTTTAACTATCTTCCATATATTGCGAAGCCTTCAAACGGATTTCAGGTAGTAGGAAGAGATCAGCCACCTATACAGATTGAAATAACAGAGTTTGGAGGATTCCAATTTACCAATGATAGTGGTACTCCTCAACTCTTGATTGATACTCAAGAGGGCTTCTTATCAGGAACTGGCTCTTTTGATATGTCCAGTATTCGTTCTATCAAGGCAGGAACAGGAGATTTTACCACAGCTAGTGCTGAAACTCAAGTAGTACAGAGTGAATTAAAAGTGCGTGGAGCGGCTTTTTCTCAATTGGATAGAGGCTACAAGGCTACAAGTACAGATAGGTTTGCTGTAAACGGATCTGGTATAGGTACAGGGGCGGGTGATATTTATATTGTCAACGCAGGAGCACCATTTATCTACTACGAAACTTCTACCAACGGTTCAGTTAGAAACGGATCTAATGAACTTGGATTAGGAGCAACTCCAATGTACACGATCTCCTCGACGCCAGATTCTTATTTGTCTGGAACACTTGATGCCTTTTATGACAACTCAGCATATGCCAGAACAGTAGTATCCTCTACAGGAGTTTATGAAATCCAGGCTATGATGAACATCTCATCCCTCGGGGAAATTGACGTTGTGTATGGTGTACAAATTGATGGCGTTGATATCGCGCAAACAGGGGACACCGTTGTTGGAATCTCCGCTCCACATTATATGTTATCAAAACTTCAATTTGTAAAATTTTTAAATGTTGGACAAGAAATTAAAGTTACTTTAACTGCGGCGGCACAGCATATAATTGCAAAAGGTTCTAACCTACTAATACGAAGAATAGGATAAATACTATGCCTGAAACTACACCTCACCCAGAAAAAAAGATTGCAATAGGTAAAGAAACACTTATGCCCATCAGTATGGTGATTGCCATCTGCGGTGGGGTTGTTTGGATTAGCACTCAACTTAATAATATTAATTATAAGTTAGACGTATTGGAGTCCAAACTCCAAGATCAATGGACCACTAGGGATATGGAAAATTGGGGTTTACGTTTAAAAATGGAAAACCCAGAAATTATAATTCCAGAACTAGAAAATTAATCTAACATATGGTTTTGCTTGGCTGCTCTTAGAAGCCTCCACATGTAGCTATCTTTTAGATTTTCTAGAGTTGTAATTATATTTTCTAACTTGTGTATTAACTCTTCGTTAACAACTCTTGTTTCCGTCGCCATTTTGATTTCTTCTGACACGGAAGTGATTGTCTTTCTATCGTCTTCAGATATTGAGAATATCTGTTTTTCTATAGTTTCTCTGGCTTTCATCGTTGTACCTTTATTTTTTTGTCCCAACAGCTAATCATTAAGCTGATTCTTGAGGATCCTGATCGCATATGTCGAATAGGTAAAACTCCATGAGCGTGGTTTCCCTCAAAGATTACTAAGCGGCTGGGCTTGTATTCAATCTTTAGCCACTTGTTTGCTTTGGATCTTTCAGCTAGATTGTAGATATCTTCTTCAAAAAAGTAGCCTGGCTGATATGGTTCGGGATCCATCACAAGCTCGCCACCTTCGATCTCATCTCCTCCAAGAAAGAGAACGGCTGTCTTTTTGGCAGGTTCAATACCTTCTACCTCTTCATCACAATCCACATGATGATGTAGATAGTTATTATTGTGGTCTAAGACGTTAACCCAGACCTCGTAACCTTTGCCTGTAAACCCTGGATCTACATTAGATAAAGACCTAATAATCTTACAGATATCAGATTCTGTCTTGTCCTTGTGCTTCTTACCCCAGACATATTTGTCGCTGAAGAAATCAAATTCCCAGGATCCAGCGTAATGAAAAAAGCTGTAAAGGTCATCTAGAGTAGAATCGCCACAAAAAAAATTATCTTCTATCTTAATCATAGAATTTTTACCGTATGGCCCTCTTTTTCGTAGTGTCGTCTGCGTGCTACAGAGTGATCAGATAGATACTTCTCTTTATCGAGAAAATCATAGATATATACTACGTCTTTGCTATCATGCCGTCTTAATGCTCGGCCAAGTGCTTGTAAAGTAGCAATTTCGGATTTCATACCTCTTGCATTTATGAAGTGGGTGATCTCCTCAATATTTACTCCTGTTTGCAGAATTTTTGTTCCAATAAGGACACTAGACTCTGAGCATCCTCTGAATCTAGATATACAGTCATACCGTTCTCCGATGGAATTAGCCCCTTCCAAGAACTCAACGGATCCTCCAACCATTTCCTCCAAGGTCCTTCCATGATCAAGTGATTTGGTAAGAATAAGGATACGGGCTCTTTTGTTTCTTCTTCTAATGTCATTTACAATTTCTTTTATTATTTCGTTTCTGGGTTCGTTGTTTACAATGTAATCATCATAAACATCGAGGAACCCCATGTCCTCATCGACTCCACTAGCTTCGTAGGGCCTGTCAATGAGTTGTATGATTGGTTTTGTGAGTTTGCCTTCATCTACTAGGTCGGCGGTCGCTACGGTCTCCAGGACGCTCCCTAGAGCGCCTTCAAGGTTGTATCGAGGGATCTTGTCACTAGGAGGCGTAGCGGTGAATCCGAAGCGGTACACGGCGTTAGGGAAGCTCCTGATGGCTGTCAGGGTGGTCTTTCCATTAGCGAACTCATGGCACTCGTCAACCATAAGCACTTCAGCTTCAGTTAGGTGTGTGTCTAATATTCTTTCGATGCTTTGTACAGTACATAACATAACATCTCCACTAACAAAACCCTCACCGTAACACAATCCGATATTATCAAACCCACAAGCCTTGGTAAGAAAATCATATGTCTGCGTCAGTAGCTGCTTCGCATTGAACAAGATCACCATCTTTTTGCCCTCTAGGGCTTTGACCAAGCCAGCCATGATCAAAGTTTTTCCTGAGCCAGTTGGAGACTTGATAACACCTCTCATCTTATCTAAACCACGGGCGATAAGCTCTTCCTGGTAATTGTAATAAGTAAATCCTGGTATTGTGTAGTCTACTTTTTGTATTTCAGGAACAGAGGAATGATTCAGAATTATCTCAGGGTCACAATCAATCTTCTTTAAGTCCGCAAGTAACCTAGATAATAGGCCAGTCTTAAATACACCAGTCTTAGAAATAAAATAAGTTTTACCATCCCACTGTCTCCGCTTGTACGCAGGCGAATATCTGGCACCAGGAACATTGAATGAGTAAAGCTCGTATAATGCTTTTAGAAGCTCGGGATTGTCGGTTTCTATACGAGAATTTATTGTATCGACATAGATCTTCATTACACTATTATAGATTAGGAATTATGCCTACAGGAGTTGAAATATGCTAAACCAACCAGTTAACGACGAAGCCAAGCAGGCAGTCATTGATGAAATTTTAAAAGAGCTTCCCACAGATACTGCTGTGGAAGTGGAACTACCTTCTGAATGTAAGGTCTATAACTTGGAGGACCCAGGGGCTCCAATCACCATTCGTCCTATGACCTTTGAGGATGAAAAGGCTTTGGTTAGTGCTAGAAAGGGTGATGACCCAGTAAACCTGATTCTACAAAGGTGTACGACCAACATCAAGATTCCAGATCTTCTTTCCATGGATAAGCTTTACCTTATCATGAAACTAAGAGAAATCTCCTACGGTGATGACTACAACACCCTGTTGGTGTGTTCTCACTGTAAGGCTGAGAACCCAACCACCGTCAAACTATCTCAACTAAATGTTAACCCTGTTCCTGATGATTTTGAAGACCCCATCACTGTCATGCTTCCAACCATCAAAAAGGAAGCCAAGGTACGTCTTCCTAGAGTTCGCGATGAGAGGATGATGATGGATACACAGGCAGCCCTTGATCAGATTTGGAGATTTGTGGTGGAGATTGATGGGCATACCGACAAATCAATCATAGCTCCAGTCGTTGATAAGCTGCCTCTAAGAGATGTCAGAACCATCCTGAATGCTATCAAGACTGATTACGGCGTAGATACAAAGATTAAATTTGAGTGCAATAGCTGTGGAGGGGTGACGGTCGTAGATCTGCCAATCGACTCAAATTTTTTCGATGTGAACTAGAAGAAGTAATTGATGTAGACAATCTTCTTCTAGAAGCCTATATACTTGTGAAACGAGCCAATTTCACATATTCCGATGTGAAGGAGATGACTCGTACAGAAAGAACAGTATTTCTAAAACTCCTAAGAGAGGACCTGGAGCGAGAACAAGATGCAATTAAACGGAACTCAACTAGTTGATAGAGGTAACCGCCCAAGTGTAAATAGCAGGGTTGGTATAAGAACTTACTTCATAAATGATGGTCAGTATGTTGATCCTTATGATGTAAGTTCTTGTACTATTTTTGCAAAGTTGTCAAATGCTAGTCCAAGCAGTGTGGTGGACGCAGATGATGGGCTAATTAAAGAAGATTCGTCTTCTGTGGTCCTGATGAGCTTTGGGATCTCTGGTGCCGATGGAGCGCCTCATACAGGAGAGGTTGGTACAACCACTAGTGAGAACTTGAACTATGTTGCTGAGACCTTGTACACTCCAGGAACACAAGCTAGTGGTATCTACCGCAAGAGCGTAGGTGAATATGTTGCTGTTCTTGATGGCACTGTAGACCTTTCAGGGGGCTATGACAACAGAGTGGCTTTTGGTCAGGGGATTACTGTTGCAAATGGTGCTTCAGCAGTTCAGAGCTACATTGATGTCTGGACTGTGAAGATGTCACAAAGCTCAGAATATCAGTTATTCATCAACGAGTTCGACCTATTTGACGATACCTTCACCACTCTAACTGAGCCTCTGATCATAACCACTAGAAACAAACTAATTAATAAACATATTAAACTAGGTGAAATACTAGATCTTGTAGTTACCACTGAAATAACAGTTCAAAATAAGACTTTATCTAATAGCACTAAAAATATTCTAAAAGATTACCAAATTGTAAATCCACAGGTAAAAATTCAAAAGGTAAACGAGGATTCGGTCAATCAGGCTGCCAGAGAGGATATTACAAACGATTTTGTTAGCACGGGCATCACGGTTACAACTGACAACACTATACTATATAATTTTGACACAACGACCTTCACCACCCCTACCACAGGTAAACCAGGAACTTACATACTTACAGTTAAGTATGAATATCTAAATCAAACTTTCCAAAGTTCTCCTTTCTACTTTACATTATCATGAACCAAAATCCATCAACCAAAAGCTTATTAAGTTTAGACGGAAAATGTATTATTAAACGGCTTCTTAGGCTTTCTATCAAAAATAAAGCTAATTTGTTTAAACTTAGTATTTATTTTTCTGCTCAAGCCAGTTGCGCGGCTGATGATGATTTAAAATCAGTTGTGTGTAATAATACACCAGATGATGAATATGCTTTCATGAAAAGTTTCACTGTTGAAACATGTGCTCTTTGTGATACTAGTTGTCCCCCTAATCATTTAATAGGTGTATTTCAGACGAGTGAAAAAAGCACTAATGGTATGCCTGCTAAGTTTCAAAAACTTCGTGATCTGATGAATGAAACTTGTAATGATTTTGGAAGCACAGAAATTCCTGCTAGTTTACAAAAAGCAGTTGGTCTAAACACCATCTCAGGAGATGAGCTAACCGAAAATATAATGGAAGAGTTAAAAAACTTATTTCCAGAGTTAAAAGACGCAGACTTTAATTGCCTTACTGTTAACAAGAGTGGAGTTTGTAATTGTGGTGACGGCCCAATATACCCAAGTCAGAGAAAGTATCTTGACTAACTAATATTACAAAATAAATTACTAAATTACTAAATTAGTTTTTTAGCCTATAGACTAAATACTAAGGAGGGATACAACCATGCCACCAAGATATTCAGTTAGTGCAGGTCCTTTAGTTACAGGATCCCAAAGACAAAGTTTTCAATCATCTGCTGGAGCAGGAAGCGGATTACAAAAGTACCACGAACACACCCAAACCATTGGTGGCACTTGGCGGCGTCGATGGGTTTATAATGAGCCCGAACCAGGGGTCTCTTCTTCTCCCACTGTTGCTTATAGCTATATTGAGTTATTTATTGATGAATCAGTAATTCAAAAATTTATTACTGCTGATTTTAGCGCAACTTTTCAACAGATGCATGATATAGAATATTGGTCAGACTCAACCTTAGGTGGTTGGGGTACTTCAGGCGTATTCTATACTAATAAAGCGGGAATAATTAGAAAACTGTCTGCTACTGGTGATACTGAAGATACTTGTGTAAAATCATTTACAACAAACGCTGCAACTCAAATGGGTCCTTATGAAGCTTCATTAGATACTAGTTCTAATTTTAATTCTCAGTTTTTCAATGATGTTCTTACTGAAGCTGTTAATAAGTGTCCTAGATTTAATATACAGTTAGTTGAAATTTAATATCCTATAGTAAGTTAATTTCATTTATCATTTTATATTCAAAATTATAGAGAGAGCTTTCATTCATAACCCAGGAGTGAAGGCTCTCTCCTTTTACATGAGCTTCGTTCCAATCTTTGCAGCCCTTAGGTGGGGAACAGACGTAGAAATCATTCATTAGTCTTTCACGGCGAAGCTCATCAAACCTCTGGCATCCTCTAACACCAGCGGTATCACTATCAAAGCCCAGGATAACCCTGCCATCAAATGTTGACAGGATCTCAGCCTGGCGAGGGCTAATGTAGTTCTTCATGGTGGCTGTAGCGTTCACACCTTGAAGCTGTAGGGACTTAGCATCCAAAGGCCCTTCGCATACAACTACATAGTCCTCGTCTTCGTTGTAAGGGTACAGGATCTCTGAGGGGTTGGGGGCAGACTCGATAGAAGGATTCAGGTACTTTGGTCTCTGGTCGCCTAAGGCTCGACCCTGGAAGTAGTATACAACACCATCTTTTTTAAATGGAATTATGATTCTGTTTTGGAACTTGCCATCCATACACAAGTAGTATTCAGCAGCAGGAGGATCTTCTACAGAGAAAAGTTTTCTCTCAAATAATAGGCTCCATGCCCTCAAGACATCAGGATCGTCAGAGTGCCCAGACTCAATATTCAGAGGAATAAGCTTGCTAGTGTCCAACTCAAGCTGACGCTCCTCCTTGATTTGCTCTGGGATGTCCTCACCAATGAACTCAAAGTTCCTGATCATCAGATCCCTATAAGCACGGAAGTAGGGGATATCCTCAGCCTCGGAGTACAATCTAGTGAAATTACCTGAGCGCCCAGTCTTGAAACACTGCCACAAACCACTATCTACATTGACGCTCATGTGCCTCTTCCAATCATTCCTGACAAAGAGTGACTCCATGATGAATTCCCGACCGTTGGAAGATAACCTTCCTTTATCAGAAAAATTTTGGGTAATGTAGTCTCTAATAAACTGAGGTGCTATAATGTACATAAAAACTATTTCCGAATCTAAGTATCAAACTTTCAAGCAGTGTAAACTAAAATACCGTTACCGTTACGTTGATCGCCTGCCTGAGCCAGAGGAGTCCAACACAGACGCTCTCCAATTTGGATCATATATCCACAAGATCCTTGAGGACGGTGTGAACGCCAAAACTCAAGAGGAGCTTGTCCAGATCGCTGAAGAAGTGAAGGGCACATACAAGGTATCAGAGAAGTACGACGGCAAGGATTTAAAGTGTATCCAGAATTTTCTGAAGTTCAATGGACAATTGGAGGATACCGTCGCCTGTGAGCTTGTATTCGAAGTTCCTGTAAAAGATGACATTACCTTGAACGGAGTAATTGACCGTGTAATCAAAGGTAAGGACGGTGGTTATCTGGTAATCGACTATAAGACATCCAAGCGTGAGAAAAGCAAGGTAGAGCTTTACCAAGATTCCCAACTCAAAGGGTATGTGTACGCCATCAGCAAACTATACGATGTGCCTTACTCTAAGATTATCGCAGCACACTACTACCCACTAACTAACAATTTCGTACACGTTCAATACTCTACCCCTCAGATTACAGCCCATGCTCGCAAGATCGTTGATGAGGTCTGGAAGATCCGCAAGAGCAAGAAAGAGGACATGAAGCCCTCTCGTAATGATTTCTGTAACTGGTGTGCCTACAAGTCCTGTTGCCCAGAGTTTAACACCGACCAAGCTTGCTCTTCCAAGATCGAGCAGTTGAAGGCTAAGAAGGCTTTGGATAAGTCCCGTAAATAAACGGAGAGTAGATACTTATATCAATAGAAACAAAGAAGTTATGTACTTGATCAGGTGAGTAGTTACACTTCTTAGTTAAATAATTATAAAGCATTTCTAGTTTAATAGGCTTATGTTTATTCATACCATCAAGAACCTTGAACTGAAAGTGCTTAATAAATTTTTCACTATACTTATGTCTCCACTTTTCAACAAAAGAATAGCTAAGTGTCTCATTTATAAGATCAAGAAAATCAATAATATCTACATCTAGGTTATAACTCATGATTAGGGTAATGTTTATATATAATATAGAGCTATGAGAAGTTTTTCAAAAGAAATCAAGAGTTTTCTTACCCAGGTAGGAGTTAATGATGGTATGAGGATAGCCATGGTCCCTAAGAGCGACTCATGTGGGGGTCCAGGAGATATTTTATTCTTTAGGTATAAGTTAGGCAGTGGTAGGGGGAGTAGGGACTTTAGAATCCTATTATTGACTGAGCCAATAACCAAGGATGCTAAGACGGGCAACCAGCTTCTTACAGGGTTTAAAGTCCCTCCAAACGGCTCTTATTCTCCAGATTCTCTTGAAACGCTATATAACAATAGCGAACTTCCTGAGGACGGATACAGGACATATATTATGAGCAATATATTTGGACCTCTTCGCAAAATTAATAAAATAAATCCAGATGAGGAAAAATAATGATAAGTGACATTGCACTCGCAGGACTAACAAAGTCTATGGATGCTCTAAAGGGCTCTATCGAATCTGCTTTTAGTTTTGCCCAGAGAGCGGAGAAGTCCTCGCTTGCTCTAGGTATGTCCTTTGGACAGGCGAGTGATCAGTTAGGGGGCCAGATGAGGGGCCTGCGCGGAGATCTGAATGAGAGGTTCGCAGGGGCGATTGCTGGCCTTGAGGCTGGTCTACAGGGGAACACAGCAGGGATTGGCAGACTAATTAACCAGCAAAGGCTAACGGGCACAGCTTCAGCGCAGACTGCTGCCGCTTTTGCCAAAATGGAAATGACTATGGGCCTTAGTCGGGAAGCTACGAATAAGTTGGCTAGTGACATGGTTGAGATGGGTGCTGAGTTTCAGATCAGCACGGATAACTTAGTGGGAGCCATCAATATGATGGCTGAATCCTTCCCTGCTCAGAAACTGGCGGGTATGGGTGCTGAGGTAAACGCCGCTGTGGCTGGATTACAGGCTGAGTTAGGCCCCGCGATGTCAGGACCTCTGAACAATGTTATGAAGATGATCATGGATACCAGCATGGAGGGTTACGAGAAGCTAACCAAGCTAGGTATCGGTGGAGTTCGGGAACAATTAGCAGCGGCTAAGTCTCAAGAAGAAGCTCAGATGATTCTCAAGAATGCAATCGCAACGGCTTCTAATAATTTTAAAAGTGTGGTTGGTGATGCAAGTCAGGGATTCTTCCAAGTTGGTGTCGCCGCTGATATATTTGGTAAGTCTGCTATAGATCTAACAACAATTCAAGATGCCTTCGGCCAGAGGGTAAAGGTAGAAGGTGAACAGACGGCAGACTTCGGAAATCAGCTTTCGGTTATGAAGGATGAGATCTTGCTGCCACTTCAAGAAGCATTCTTAGAGTTCTTCCCAATAATTAAAAATGTAGCTTCAATAATTTCAACTAATCTAAGGGAGGCTGTTCAAGGGCTAGTTATACAGGGGATGACATTATACCTTAGATTTGGTGGATTACAGGGTATTGTAGAAAAGGCTAAAGAAAAGTTTGCTGAGTTAAAGGAGTATTTTACAAAAACATTGATTCCTGCTGTGATGAAGTTTAAAGATGTGGCACTAGTTGGCCTAGGTATAGCAATCGGCCTATTGACCATCAAGTTCACAATCATGACGATTACGGCAGTCCTACCCCTGATAACTGCGTTTGGTGGACTCCTCTTGGCTGTCTTCCCCGTAGCTGCACCATTCATAGCCATAGCAGCCATCGTGGGCGGTCTTGTTCTGTTGTTTACAGACTTCGATGGTGTTATTTCGTTTATAAAAAATACTCTAATTGATTTTGCATCGTTTGTTGGTAGTATGATTGCAAAGCTTGGAGATAAGCTAGGTATCTTCGGGGGCACTGTTGAGAGTATTGGAGAATCTATTCAAGGTGCTGCTGAAAGCCTTAGAGACAAGCCAGCAGAAACCTTTGCAGATGGGACGACGGGAGCCACTAAAACGGATGCTGCCGCTAAGAACGCAGAGGCAGCTAAGGCAGCAGCAGAAAAAAAGAAAACTGATGAAGAGATACTTAAAGCATTCAGTGATCAGATGGAGCTAGACCAAAAAGCCTTTGGTTTCAACGAGCAAACTGCAAAGAATACAGATGAAATAAATAAAAAGACTCCTGAGATTGAAACTGCTCCCCAGTTCTTGGATGAAACAGCAAATATGCTAGGCAGAAGTATTGAGGGTATTCTAGGAATTGGCGCAGACACAACCTCGCAAGAGATGCTAGAAGAACTTAAGATTGCGAACGAGCAAAGGGCCGCTCAACAAAACCAACCTAACGAAGGTGCGACCAATACAGGATCATGACTAATCGCCATATAGTAGACAGGCATTTACCTGAGAGAACTAAGCTAATGTTCTATTTCCCAATGCCAACAGCGGGGGATAGTTACTACACTGTGGAGATGCCTTTCTTTGAAAACGTCTCCATAAAGGAATCTAAAAAAGCACGTTATCAAAAGTATTCTCTTATTTCCAGGTCCAGTAACTTGTACAGTTACCTTGGAGCGGATTCTAGAGTGCTAAATCTGACCTTCAACATAAGCCTTCCCCATTTGCTTGAGGAGCATCGAGACATTAACTTGGATAAGTATGTAAGTTACATGCAGGACAAGGATAACACAGAGTTAGAAAAACAAAAGTTCAAAGAGCCATATAAACAGCAATCCATTCCAGAAGGAATGGCTTTTAAACTTGGAACTGATTACACTCAAAAATTAGCCTCTGATTCAGCAAAGCAGGTAATTAACAGCCTTACAGCTTCAGGGACTGGGATCACTGTTGAGGAGAAGGCTAGGCTTGCCGCAAGATATAATTTAGAGGGGTTGCTGGGTCAAGATATCTCAAATCAATATTTAGAAAAACAAGTAAAAACAACTCCCCAATTAGGTTTATTTAATACTGGAGTAGCAGCAGCTAGTTTTAAGCAAGCCACAAAAGGGTATCAGCAAGATCAGCAACTAAAGTATAGAATTATTGATCTAATTATTTATTGGACAAACATTATTAGATCTAGTGTGGTAAACTACTCTAAAAATCCAATCTATGGACCTCCTATCATAAGATTGAATCATGGAATATTGTATCAAAACATTCCCTGTATCTGTACCAATTACTCCATTGATTATAATGAAGCAGCAGGGTATGACATTGATACACTACTTCCTAGACAGTTAAAAGTTAACCTGAAACTAGAAGAAATTAGAACGGGTGATTTCGGTGAGTTCGCTCCCAAAGGAAACCCAATTGAACGCGACAACTTGGCTGGTTGGGAAGCCGTTGTTCTAGGGGAAACTAACAGCATGGATCCAGGGTATTAACATGGCAAAGCAAGATAAAGGACCATACAGTCTTGATGAAGTGCGTGTTCAGTATAAGAATATAACTACTAATACCATCGTAAATGCGGAAAAGTTTGATACTTTACTGGCTAAATTAGACACCGCGTTTGAGTATGAAGTGGGCTACATCCCAGAAGGCTACGAGCATAGACCTGATTTAATTTCTAATCTATTTTACGGATCTCCAAAAAACTGGTGGCTCCTAATGTTAGTTAACAGTGTCGAAGATCCATTCGAAGGCTTTAATGTAGGAGACTCAATTCTTATTCCAAAGATTCAATGAAGATACCTACAGCGAACATAGTGGTAGCCTTTAACAAGGAAACCATGGAAAGACTCTTCTCATCAGGAGCTACCTACAAGAGTTTGGTGGCTGAGTTATCTGATGGTAACGAGGATGCTTTGCTATTCAATAATGTTGCTAACCCTAATTTTATCTCATTTGAGCACTCTCTAGGATTAGGTGGTGGGATGAAGATGGTTCTCACCTTTATTGATCCAAAAGGAGAGTTTGAATCTAGATTTGTTACCCTAAATCCAGCAAAGATAATTAAAGAATTTTCTAATCCAGAAGCTCAAAGCACAAAGGCTTTTATTACAGATAAACCTGACGACGTAAAGCAAAGCCAGGAGAAGTATTCTAAAGAGTATGTGGCTCAGTTTAAAGCTGAGTTAGAAAAAAGTATAGGCCAAAGAGAGATTTATGTGGCTTATGGAACAGGAAACAATTTGAATCTTTGGTCAGGCCCCCATAGGACAATACTAACTAATGCTAATATTGATATAAAAGGGGCTAGAAAGATAACAATTACACTAACTCCAACCGAAAACGCTTTCGATATTGGACAGAGAAGAGGATCGTATAACGAAAAGGTTAATTTAAATCTTCAAGGGTTAAAAGTTAGATACGCAGGCGAATCTCAAGAAATAAAATTTTTAGATAATATAGCATATGACCCTACAGAATACCTGGATATCCCAGATAAAAATAAAATTTCAATATACGAAGATGAAATTAATGAGGCTTTAGTTGAATTAGGTTATGAAGAACTGTCTAGTAAGTTAGAGAGATTTGATTTTCATACAATAATTGTTGACGCTATACGCAGTTATGTTCAAAAAGCCACGGGTAACAAAAATGTAATTGTGTTACTTCCTAATATAAATTTGAT
>Ga0180434_10006073_pt1 | contig 13996 bp, 13 predicted proteins | sample SS_ome_7_FD_132453 | JGI IMG/M metagenome (GOLD analysis project Ga0180434, IMG submission 132453) | Hypersaline lake sediment archaeal communities from the Salton Sea, California, USA - SS_1_D_2 metaG | ecosystem: Environmental > Aquatic > Non-marine Saline and Alkaline > Hypersaline >... | reverse complement strand
TTTTTTCCAGTTCCAGGTTAGCCTGTTTAACTTCTTCCAGCAAAGTGCTGTCATCCCAGGTGGTGCCATAAAGAATCGTGGTCACATTAGCAGCTGAACCCATGGGGCGGAATTCACTGGTGTACTTTTCCTTGTCAACATCCTGCGATTCATCGATCTCCAGGAGTATGTCAGCGGTATGCCCTACCACTGAAGACGAGCCCTCGGCCGATAAAAAGATGGTTTTAGCGTTGCCGAGTTGGACAATATAGCCCATGTAGAGACGATAAATGCTGTGGAAACCAAAATCATCGAGCCTCTGTTTCAACCTTTCCATAGAGATAACGGTTTGAGGCTTGAAGGTCGGGGAGCATTTTATAAGATTGCCTCCTCTGGCCATATACAGCGTTAACAGCAGCACTTCCAGATGCGCTGAGATCTCATTTTTACCTCCCTGCCTGGCAATCTCCACCGAAAGGATCCGCCCCTTTCCTTTCTGGATAGAGTCCATAGCCGCTCGGGCTACTTCCAGTTGATAAGGTCTTAGCTGCATTTTATTTGCGCCCCCTTCTTGAGATTGCTTCGTCCCGATAAATCGGGACTCGCAATGACAGGAGGAGGAAGGCTCCTCATAATGACACCCTACACGTCGTTGCGAGCGGAGCAAATGCGGAGCGCGGCAATCCCCATCCTCAGCAGCGAGGCTTGTCCTCGCCCAAACCTACCGACTGGCTACTTTTATGCCCACTCCAACCCCCAAGGGTACAGCGATTTCAGTCAGGACTTTCTGGATGGCTTCCTTGAGAGACTTCTTCTGCTCTCTGGTAATTTGATATCGGGTTCTTACCAGCCGGGCTATGATATTGGCTGCCTCTAAATGCAGGTCGATGCGCTCAGGCTGTTCTTGTAAAAGTTCCCTGAGCTTTACTCTGAGAAGGGCGATCTCCTCGTCAATCCCCTCAATATAAGAAGCTTCTTCCAACTCGAGCTTTTCCGCCTCATCCAGAGCCCGGCCATAGAAACCCCGTAGGCTACTCTTTCGCTTGCTTTTTCCTTCTGCTGCCATAACGCTTATGGGGTTCCGGAAGACTTCTACTCAGCGAAATCGGAGGATTCACAGCATTTTCAGTGGTTTTCACCGAGGCTTTGACCAAGCCGTAGACGAGGACATGAGCTGCCAGGAAGTAATCCTGCTTCTGGAGAGCCGCCGGTAATAGTTTCACGGACCCATCATAGCACATGTGTGCTAAAGAGGCAAAGGAGTTTTGTCGCTTCACAAGGCAAGCTTTAGAACTGATGCTACCATCCAGCCGAGAGCAGCACATATTGGGAAGGTCAAGACCCAGGCCAGCACTATATTCTTGGTTAGCCCCCACCTTACCGCCGAGAGGCGTTTCGTGGCACCCACCCCCATTACTGCTGCCGTGGCACAATGGGTGCTGCTTACGGGGATCCCCAGGCGTGAAGCTATTTCAATAACTGTAGCCGCTGAGAAATCGGTAGCAAAACCGTGAATCGGTTGTAGGGCAGTAATTTTAAAGCCGACTGTTTTGATAACCCGCCAACCACCAATAGCCGTGCCCGCACTAATAGCCAAAGAAGAGATGACTATGACCCACCACAAATTACCACCGATAGTAATCTCACTCCACACAGCGGCTGCTTGCCCAAACTGACCAGTCCGGTTATAAAAAATTACCAATGCCATAGCAATGAGACCAATAGGCATCTGCCCATTATTCTTACCCAGACTATAAGCTAGAAAAGCAGTAGTAAGCCATTGCAGACGGCTAAATATGACCCTTATCTTAACCGGAGTGCTTCGACTAAACATCCTGAGAAGGACAATCACAATAGTAAAGCCACCTACAAAACCAAGAGCGGGAGCTGTGGCTACCGACGCCAATACTGGTTGTATGACACCCCACTGTACTGCATCCATACTTCTTGCCGACGCAATACCGGCACCTGCTAACCCAGCGACCAGGCTGTGAGTCGAGCTTACGGGCAAACCATGGCGCGTTGCTATGCTAACCCAGACTATGACCGCAATTAAACTAGCGAACAGCGTTTCATATAAAATAGCATCGGAGAGTAAAATTCCCTTGCCGATGGTTTTAGCAACCTCTAGACCGCTGGCGGCACCAGCAAAGGTAAATAAGGCAGCCAGTATTATAGCGCTTAGAGGTGAAATAGCCCGGGAGCCAATCGAAGCAGCAACACTATTGGCAGCATCATTGAAACCGTTAACTAGACCAAAGCCGATGGCTGCCGCTATTACCAGAATCAGCAGAGCGAGCTCAGGCATGCTTCAATACTATACCCTCTAGGACATTGGCGACATCTTCGCCCCGGTCGGTGGCGCTTTCCAGGTGCTCATAAATTTCACGCCATTTGATTACCTCACAGGCGTTGAGATGGCAAACCTCGAATAGCTCGGCTAAGGCAGCATGTTGCACGTCGTCTGCTTCGTTTTCCAGAGTGTTAATCTCGACACACTGCTTGATAATTCTTGAGAACTGGTCATGGCGGCGCAAGCAGGGCATGGCTTCATTCAGCTTGTGTGTTATCCTGGCTACGATTCGGGCTAGCTGTCGGGCTCTCTCCGTTGGTTGCGCAATGCTATACAGGCAAGCTGTTCTGCCCGCAGCCTCGATGAGGTCCATTACATCATCCAGACTATGGGCAAGGAGGGTAATATCCTCTCTGTCGATAGGAGTGATAAAGGTACGGTGCAACCTCTGTATTATGTCATGAGTTATAGTATCGCCTTTGTGCTCCAAATCCTTGAGTTGACTGGCTTTTACTTCCACATTTACATAGTTGTCAAAGAGGTCAACCAGCATTTCTGAGCCAGCAACGAGATTGCTCGTATCCTGTTCGAACAGGCCGTAGAAATCTACATTTTTAGGGCCTAGGAAAAATTTAACCAAAGCGCACCTCTATCAATACATACCTCCCGCCCCCAAGTTCTCTTGGGCTGTGCGCATATTATAGCACACTATAAAAAATCTCTAGCTTGCCTAAGATGGTAACGGCAAAAAGCCAAGAGCCTGATGAGATCGGAGTAACTATAAAAACCTGGTACGTCTGAATAAACTAACCTTTCTCTTCCTTCCACCACTTCTGCAGCCTGGCGGCAATCTCCCTTTCATAACCCTGGTCACTGGGGATGTAGTAACGTTTTCCCTGAAGAGTAGGTGGCAGGTTCTGTTGCCTGACGAAATGGTCGGGATAATCGTGAGCGTATTTATAACCCTTCCCATATCCAGTCTTGCGCATGAGGTCGGTTACCGGATTGCGCAAGTGGAGTGGCACAGGCTCATTGCGGCCGTGCCGTATATCCTGTTGGACGCGGGAATAAGCCTGGTAAAGCGAGTTGCTTTTAGCAGCGGTTGCCAGATAAACCACTGCTTGCGCTAAAGCCAGGTTGCCTTCGGGTAAACCCACGAAGTGCACTGCCTGCTGTGCGGCTACTGCTATTACCAGCGCTTGAGGGTCGGCGACGCCAACATCCTCGGATGCGAAGCGGACGAGGCGACGGGCGATGTAGAGAGGATCTTCCCCGGCTTCTAGCATACGTCCCAGCCAGTATAAGGCAGCATCCGGGTCTGAGCCACGTAGCGATTTATGCAGTGCCGAAATCAGATCATAATGTTGGTCACCACTCTTGTCATAGAGCAAAGCACGGTGCTGCAGTGCCTGCTCAACAGCCGACAGGTCTATTGACCGCAAACCCTCGCTGTCAGGCGCAGTAGCAAACGCTGCCATCTCCAAAGCGTTCAATGCCACACGAGCATCACCATTGGATGTGGTTACCAGATGGCTCAGGGCTTCCTCGCTTATGGCAATCTGGAATTTGCCCAGTCCTCTTTTTTTATCCTTAATGGCTCGCGCCACGATGGGCTTGACCTCCTCATTGCTGAGCGGGTTTAATTGAAATACCCGGCAGCGAGAGAGTAGTGGCGCGATAACTTCGAAGGAGGGATTTTCCGTAGTTGCTCCAATAAAAGTCACCGTACCACTTTCCACGAAAGGCAATACAGCATCCTGTTGTGCCTTATTAAAACGGTGAATCTCATCAATGAAAAGAATGGTCCTCTGACCTGATAGTTTTAGTCTTTTCTCGGCTTCCCCAATTGCTTGCCGTAAATCAGCCACACCGGCGCTGACGGCGCTCAAAGAACTGAACTGTGCCTTGGTGATATTAGCGATAATGTGAGCCAGGGTCGTCTTGCCGCTGCCCGGCGGCCCCCAGAAAATCATGGAGGGTAGCTGGTCTGCCTCGATACATTTTCTGAATACCCGCCCCGCGGCAACTAAATGCTCCTGTCCCACAAACTCGTCAAAAGTCTGCGGTCGCATCCTTGCCGCCAAGGGCATACCGGTAGTCAAATCCTTTCCCTCAGGCAGGTCGAAAAGAGGCATTCTGTCCATTAAAAGAGCCCATCAAGCTTATTACAAGTGATACTGTTTGGCAACCCATACGACATGAGCCTGTCTAATGGCAGTTGGCGATTCGATAAGCTCACCGTAAACGGTTAACCAGCTATAATATAGTGTAGGTTTATTTCATTCTGGCTCACTTCTACTAAATAGTGTTGCCCTGACAGATATATATCACGATTCCCAATTCTAATTGAATCTTCTCACTTGGAAGCGATATAGCTTAACCGGCTCATCGACTGATATGCCTGCCTTGATCCGGCAAATCGCTATCTGTTCTTCGACGCTATCTACACCCTCCAAATCGGGCAGCAAAAGACCTCTTTTCAAGCCACTCTCTACGATGACACCGTACTTCTCGTGGTCAAGCTGGCTGATGTCTGCGACTGGCTCAGGTTCAGTAAGGATATCCACCCCATATTCCAGGTCATCAAGCTCAGATGCAGTCACCGGGGTGAAGCGAGGATCCCTGGTAGATGAACTAATAGCGTTGGCAATGATTTCTTCGGCAACATTCTCTTTGGTTGGCTCGAAGGTGCCGATACATCCCCTTAATTGTCCATGCTTGTGAAGGGAAACGAAAACCCCCGCCCGCTCCGTCATTTCTGGAGTTAACTCCTTTGGCTTGGGTATTCCGCCCCTCCGGACATAGCTTTCCACCGTCTCTTTAGCCAGTTTCACTACCGGATGAAGTTCCTTTGCCATAGGCACCTCCCATCCATCGCCCTTGCCTCTCCTGTTCGGGGAGAGGGGTAAGGTGCGGGTAACAAGCTCCTTAGTTGCTCCGACTATGTCGGGGGCTGCCCAGTAAATTGGGCAACTACAACTTGCGGAAATTAAGCTCAGCCCCGCAAAATTTACATCTCGAGCCATCCAACCCAACTACCTGAGCATCATAGCCAATGCGACGAACTACCGTCTTACCGCACGAATAACAAACGGTATTTTCATACTCGTGTCCTGGCACATTACCAAGATAGACAAACTTCAGCCCGGCCTTTTTCCCAATCTTATATGCTTTCTCCAAAGTCGATAGTGGCGTGGCTGACAGATTGGTAAATTCGTGTAGGGGGTGGAAACGAGTAACATGCCAGGGTGTAAGCTCACCCAGAGCATCTCGAATCCAGTCGGCAATGCCCTTAAGCTGCTCTTCATCGTCGTTCATCGTCGGAATGATATTGGTCACCACCTCGATATGCATGCCCCATTTCTCTTTAGCCCGCCTGGCGACATCCAGAATACCCCGCCACTGGGGAATCTTGGCTAGCTGGCGATAGAATCCGTCGGTGAAGCCCTTGACATCCACTCTCCAGGCATCAAGCCAGGGGCCTATGGTATCCAGAGCCTCAGGCGTGGCATAGCCATTGGTCACATACGCGGTGTAAAGATTATTTTCCTTAGCCAGCTTGGCTGAGTCGAGGGTATATTCAAACCAAATCGTGGGTTCATTATAGGTCCAGGCAATGCCCGCGCAATTATGTCTTTTAGTCAGTTCTATCTCCCTGTCCGGGAGCAGTTGCTGAGAATCTCGTGGTATATCCACGCAGGAAATCTCCCAGTTCTGGCATCCCTTGCAGTGGAAATTGCATCCCCAGGTGCCTAAAGAGAAGGCATAGGTGCCCGGGAAGAAATGGAATAGAGGTTTCTTCTCAATATGGTCGGACGCCATCGAAGATATCTCGGCATAATTCATGCTGTACGGCTTGCCATCCCGATTGATGCGCATACGGCATAGGCCAAGCATACCTGGATTGATAAGGCACCTCCACTGGCAAACATGACACCTCACGCGGTCGCCAGGAAGTGTCTCATAGAGCAATGCTTCCCTTTCCATCTCTTATCATTATAACATCATAAGCCGCTCTGATATATTCACAACCTGGAACATAATTTTCCACTAAATACCAAACACTAAGTGTCAGATAATACCAACACCTAAATACTAATGACCGCAAGAGGCACTAAGTCATTGCAAGGCATTCTCTACTTTTTCCCAATGCGAGTCACGATTTATAGTACGACGCAACTTCGCAGTGGAGTATGAGATTGCCATGCTTCGCTGACAATGAAACTTGTGCAGTAAAAAAATCTAAAACGATTTAGAAATTTGAATTTTAGTATGGGGAGTTGTTTAGCCCCTGATTAAATGGGAGGTCGAATTTTGAGATCTGGAATCTAGTCCTTATCGATATACGCCCTGCTCAGGTCGGGAATCCCTATGGGGTTGAGTTCGTAGCCTTTAACATACGACCTCACCAAGATATAGTTGCTGCCATGCCACAGTGGGAGACAAGGAGCTTCGTCAACCACCAGTTGCTCAGCTTGCTGATACATAGCCAGGCGAGTAGCCTCATTTTGTTCTATAGCTGCCTGTTCGAGTAGAGCATCAAGGTCGGAGTTGCTATATTCGAAGGAATTATTCTCGCTGTCGGTGTAAAAGAGGACATCCAGGAAATTATGTGGGTCGGGGTAGTCGGCTATCCACCCCACTAAAAACATCTCATCTTTCTCTTGTTTCAGGTTATAAAGAAAAGGCTCTGGTTCCAGTTGCCTCACCGAGATTTCCACGCCGAAGTTCTGCTGCCATTCCTGGATGATGGCGCCCAGATAACTGGGAATGTAGTTGCCATAGCCAGAAACGGTCAAAGTGAGAGGAGGCAGGTTTGAGACATCACCATATCTTGACTGGGAGATGAGTTCTATAGCCTTTTCTACATCGTAGTCCAGCCCATCGAGAGCTTCGCTGTAGCCGGGCATGCCCGGCGGCAAAATACCATCAGCTACACCTATCATGTCTCTTAATATCACCTCACTGATATGCTCTTTGTCCACAGATTGAGAGAAGGCACGGCGAACATGCACGTCGTCGAAAGGAGGTTCGGCGGTGTTGAAGCCAATATAATAAAGACTAAGCTCAGGCGTCTCAGCCAGCTGTGGATAAAACGGGCCAGTCTCATCACGCACCAGGTCAATATAACTCATGGAAACAGGGGTGACGTCAATGTAGCCTGTTTCATACAGTGTCATGGACACACCAGCCAGAAGGTAAAAGACAATCTGCTGAAGATTAGCTGGCTCCCCGTAATAAAGCTGACTACTTTCCAGAGTTAATTGCTGCCCTTCCTGCCATCCCTTTAGCTTAAATGGCCCTGTCCCGTTTGGCTCCCGCCACCAGTTTTGGCCTGACTCCACATCAGCTCTATCAACCACAAAGGCGGTGGGATAAGCTAGCTTGTTCAGAAAGTAAGCCTTGGGGGCGTCAATGGTAACCCGAAGAGTGTAGTCGCCAATGACCTCGACGCCGGAGATATCTCCCGTTTTTCCCGCCAGCATGTCTTTGGCACCAACGATATCGCCTAGATAAGTAGCCGCTGTGCCAGAGTTAGTATCGGGGTGGCAGGCTCGCTCCCAAGAATATTTGAAATCGGTGGCTTTGACTTCCCTGCCGCTATGAAATTTCACTCCATAGCGCAGGTGGAAGGTATATGTTTTGCCATCCTGGCTTTTCTCCCAGCTCTCAGCAATGTCTGGCACAACGTTCAATTCATGGTCAAGGCGAACCAGGCCGGAGAAGATGTGTAAGATGTAAATATGGGAAGAGAGGTCAGCAGCAATCGCCGGGTCCAGTGTCAGGGGGCCGATATCTGAGAGACGAAGAATGCTCTGACCGCTGAAAGGCAAGCAGGCAGTTGAAGATAAAGACAATAAGGCGGAGACTAGAAGACATAATAATACAAGCTGCCATATTCTTTTCATTGTTCACCTTCAGTAAAAAAAGACTGTAATACCGCAAAAAATTCAGAAGGCTTCTCACAGCCTGCTGCCATCTTTTCAAATGGACACAGGTCTGTGCCATCGTAGTTAGAGATATACGGGACTATATTCTTAGTATTGATGGTAACCCCTTGCGCCCTCAACATATCAAGTGCTCCCTGGCTTGCTACGCCAGCATATACCGAGGTTATCCGAGCATAAAGGCAAAGCATCGCTACGGCTGAGCCCACTATCTTGTCACCCAGCGCAGCATTGTACAAACTTTTCTCCATACTCTGAATAGCATGGAAAAGAGGTGCTACTCCGCTATCATGAGAACTGAACAGGACGTGTCCTCTCTTCACTATCACGAAGTTCAAATGTTCTTCCTCTAAAAGGTAACGAGCCAGTCCTATATCTGCCATGTTACCGACCTTATACTTTCAGTCAAAAAAGACCCCTAGCTTTCAGGCTCAGGTAGCTCTTATCACAAACAACGATGTGATCGAGGACATCAATGCCTATGATTTCACCAGCTTTAGCAAGACGCTTGGTTAACTCGACATCCTCTTTCGAGGGCTCGGGGTCGCCCGAAGGGTGATTGTGCACAAAGATTACCGAGGCGGCGGAGGAAGAAACCGCTTCCTTAAACACTTCTCGGGGATGAACAATGCTCGTATCCAGGCTGCCTATGGAAACTTGCCTGCAATGTATTAACCTGTTTCTAGTATCTAGGCAAAGTACCAAAAAGTGTTCCTTCTTCTTGCCCTTCAACTGGCTCCTTACCACGGCAGCTACATCCTCCGGAGACTTGAGCGTCGGCTTGGGTTTCTCACCGACATCGGCTTCTAATCTCTTACTCAATTCGAGGGCAGCTTTAATCTGCGCTGCCTTGGCTGGCCCAATGCCGCTTATTTGCATCAACTCCTCCATAGAGGCATTGACAATGCCTTTAAGATTGCCAAATTGGCTTAGCAGTTTCTGACTGGCCGCCATGACTGATTCACCTTTAATGCCTCGACCTAGTATTAAAGCTAGAATTTCCTGGGCAGAAAGAGCTTCGCTGCCCAGTTTTAGCAGCCTTTCTCTGGGACGCTCACTGAGGGGCAAATCGCGTACAGTAAACGAGTTCTTCATAGCTTATATTAGATAGTTGATTATTCGGACGACCTTTTCCCCATTCGCCTCGCCACAACCCGAGACCCCCATAAAATCATTACTGTAGCTAATGTAGCTAACATGGCAATCGAAGCGGGATGATATTGCCGCGCCTCGTTCGCAACAACAATCTGAGATATCAGCGTTGCTCGCCAATTAGCATCAAGGCCGTCTATGTCAAAACCATAAACCTCGGTCAAAGCTTCATCGTAGGTAGAACCCTCTTTTAAGAAAGTCAACAAATCGAGCATCTTGTACTGTCCGTAATTATCCAGGAGATACTCCACAAGGCTATAGCTCTGAGCATAGGAAAGTAAAGCTTTCTCACGCTCGGCGGAAAAGGGGCTACACAAACTACGCACAGAAATAAGCGCATTTTCCTGAACGGCTTCTTCCAGGCGGGTGCTATATTGAAATTCAAGTTCACCTTCATTATACATAGCTAATCCTTCGTCCAACCAGAGAGGAAGCTGTCCATAGGGACTGAAAGTTGCCTGATGAACAACGAGATGTGTTAACTCGTGAACCAGGGCTCTCTTGCCCCAATCAAGCATCGTCGGTGAAATGCCAATGGCTATTGTGCTAAATTTTATAAAGGCAACACCGCCAGTCCATTCTTGAGGAAAGATCATGGCCTCCTGTAAATCAGTGGTAGAGGCATAGATGTATATTTTAATAGGTCTTTCTGGATAAGTTCCGATATCCTCAATCAATCTGGCAAGCCCTTCCTCACAAGTATTCAACAATTCCTGAGCAAAAGAATCACTGCCCTGATACCAGAAAAGAGTCAGCTCGTTGCCACTCTGAGGTAGAGTACTGGTCAAGCTCCGCCAGGAAAACCTGTCATCGTCAAAATGTATTATTTCGGGGGAGGTTTTCAAGTTGTTCTTATCGGCATCCTCGATCACCCACCAGTATGTGACCTCAGCGCCGGGTGATAAACTCGCTTGTCGCATATCCCATACCCATCTAGCCGATACCTTGTTTGCCGGAGTAAAATCAGCCCAACCTTCACTGACAATTTCAACGTAGTTCATCATATCCACCTGGTAACAGAGACGAACATCAGCGATCTCAGCATTGCTTTCAACCTCAATAGTGAACACAGCCTGGCTGGGGAAATCTGTCTCTACATCGCTCGTTATAACTGTAATACCGGTCTCAGCTGCGACAGGGGAGGGTCCTAGAAATAATAGAAGCGCTGAAATTGCTAAGACGATTTGTTTAATCATTGCCCTACTTGAGACCGAAGGTAGCTAGTGATGAATCCATTTAGGTCTCCATCCAGCACGGCTTCAGCATCGTGAACCTCATAATCGGTGCGGTGGTCTTTTACCATTTTATAGGGGTGAAGCACGTAACTTCTAATTTGATTCCCCCAACCCGCTTCAATGCGCTCGCCTTTTAGCCTGGCTCTTTCCTCCTCCTTTTTCTCGCGGTCCAGCTCCAAGAGGCGCGAGTAGAGGATTTTCAAAGCAGCTTCTTTGTTTTGGTGCTGAGATCTCTGGCCCTGGCAAGTTGATACCAGCCCTGTTGGTAAGTGAGTTATCCTGACAGCACTGCTTGTCTTCTGCATGTGTTGTCCACCAGGCCCACTGGACCTGAAGGTATCTATTCTTAATTCTTCGGGGTTAATCTTAACATCTACTTTTTCTTCAGCCTCAGGGAGAACTTCCAGCAGGGCAAAAGACGTATGGCGGGCATGGTCAGCATCAAATGGGGAAAGCCTCACCAATCTGTGCACCCCATGCTCACCTTTCAGAGCGCCATAAATATAATCTCCTTTAATCTCCACGATAGCGCTTTTAACACCGGCTTCTTCTCCTGGGGAGACATCTAAGACTTCAGCTTGAAAATCATGCCTCTCCGCCCACCTCAAATACATCCTGAGCAGCATGTTTGCCCAATCTTGAGACTCCGTGCCACCGGCACCAGCGTGAAGTGCGAGCATGGCGTTGCGACTATCGTAATCTCCAGTAAAAAGCTGCTGGCTCTCCAACTGTTCAAATCGTGGGTTCAGCTTTCTTAGCTCCAGTTGTATCTCCCCTTGCAGGGAGTAATCTTTCTCTTCTATAGCTAGGTCAATCACTTCCCGGAGGTCGGTAGCCTTCTTCTCCAGTTCACGCCAAGCATTGACTAGATTCTTCTTGCCGCTGAGTTTCCGCATGATAACCTGAGCTTCTGACGGGTCACTCCAAAAATCAGGTTGTGCTGACGCTGCCTCTATCTTGGCAATTTCTTCTTCCTTGCCAGAGATGTCAAAGATGCACCATGATGTCTGAGATTTGGCGAAGTAACGCTTCTAGATTTTCCTTCTCTTCTTGCATTTATCCCTCCTGCATTCATCATATGGGCAACCATGTAAATATCACTATGGTTTCATCTCTCAGCATAATCAAAATTCACTCCGATGATATTCTGGTTAACAGACTAGTCTGCCTGCAGCAGCAAGGTGAGCCAGGCGGGTAGGGTCAGGAAGTCTATAACCACGGCAGCACCTTATCACCCATTGTAAAGCCGATGCCAGGTCAATTTTATGGCCCACGGAAATATATATTGGCTTCACTCTGGATTTAGTCCTTAACGCTGCTCCAATAAGCTCCCCATTATCAAGTAGTTCAGCATGAGAGCCAACTTCTTCTCCAACCGGTTGATGCTGGCCACAAAGGATAGATTTCGCACAGCCTACAGTAGGTAAATCGAGAAAAAGTCCCACGTGGGAAGCGAGCCCAAGCCTCCTGGGATGAGCAATCCCTTGACCATCAATCAGAACAAGATCGGGAACGTTACATACTCTCTCACAAGCAGCCAGAATCAAGGGGCTTTCTCGAAAAGACAATAAGCCAGGAATATAGGGTAATGTCAGCTTACCTTGGGCTACCTCCACCTCGACTATGCTAAAATCGGGATAACGAAGCACTACCACTGCTCCACTTGCTATGCCCTGAGCATTGGGTGAAGATATGTCAATGCCGGCAACAAGGCGCGGGTTAATGGCTTCGTTTTTAGTTATCACCCTTTTCGCCAGGCTCAATTGTATTTTCCTAGCTTGGGCAATGCTCACCTCCCACCCGTGTAATGCATATACCCTCATGTCTTGAATTATAAAGCATTTCACTTTGGTATCAAACTCTGGGGCTGTTGGTATATAAGGGATATGGATGCTTACTGGGGTATTTACTTGGTAAAAATAAACTGTTTTGCTATAATCGCGGATGTAATAAGCCGTTAGTTAATGGAATGATTATCTGCCTGATTGTGGAATAGTTTATATGCAAACCTTGTCTGATACCAACCCGGTGAACTACTGAGGAGATGTGTTATGCCTGAAGAAATCGCCAATAGCGTAGAAGCCATCGAGTTCGAAGCTGAAAAGATGCTCGAAGAGGCAAGAACCAGAGCCAGCGAAATTTTCATTGAAGCCAGAGAAGAGGCTAGGAAAATCATTGCATCTCCGTTGCCTCTCGATGCGGTGAAAGCTGAATATGACAATATTATCAGTAGGGCTAGAGCGGAGGCTGATGAAAAAATCAGGGACTTTGAGAAGAAAGCTGCTGCAATCGGCATCGATGCTGATAAAAAAGCAGGAGAGATTACGGAGCGCATGATAAATATTGTCACAGGCAAACGCTAATATGATACCTCTAATAATCAATACAACAGACCCTATGACCAAAGTCAGGGTATTGACTACCAAGGATTATTCCACCAAAACCCTTAAAACTCTGCATACTGCTGGGGTACTTCATGTTGAAAAAAGTGAGGAACTTAAGCCTGTCGATAGAGAAGCCCTTACAAAGGAACGAAGGGAAATCGGTGAATTACTAACAAGCATTAACGATATCTTATCTTACGTGCCAGAAAGGGAAACAACATCACCAAGAGGGGATGTAGAGGTTATATATACCAGACCTCTGGATGAAATTGACAGCGAGGTGCGGTTACTGTGCACTAAGCTCAACAACATGCATCAAAAGGCCGCCAAGCTCAGCGAGCAGGTTGAGGGCCTACACGGGCTAAGCAAGTATCTTAACTCTCTGGGGCAGCTGACCGATCTTAGATTGAGGGATTTAGACTTTTCTGGAAGTTATCTTTTCTCCCGGGTTTTCATTCTTCCCAATGAGGCATATCAATTTCTATACCACGAGATTCAGGATTACCTGCTTGACAGCAACGCTATTACGTTAGAAAACGAAACCATCTTCTATATAATTGCCAGGGTTGGAGACCAAAAAATTGTCGAGTCTGTGGTTAAGAGTGGCGGTGGCGAGATTCTGCAGATACCAGAAGCTGATTTGACGGTTCGAGAATATCTTGAAATAGCCGACGGTAATATTCACAGTCTTGAAGCAGAACTGGTAAAGCTTCATACCGAGATTGAGAGGAAGACCAGGGAGAATCTAGAAAACCTCATTCTTTTTAGAGAGGCGCTATTAGCAGAAACCGAAAGATTAGCGGTTTTAGAAAAGGCCTGTGAGGCAAAATATGTCACTTTAATCGAGGGATGGATTCCAGAGAATAATGTTGAGAATACAATTTCCGAGCTTAAAGAGAATATAGACTTTGTGTTTGTTGGTACGAGGAAACCAGTACAATCAGAAGAACCGCCCACTAAAATGAGGAATCCATGTGCACTTAAACCGTTCGAAGTCCTGGTCAA
>Ga0180434_10006072_pt1 | contig 13998 bp, 15 predicted proteins | sample SS_ome_7_FD_132453 | JGI IMG/M metagenome (GOLD analysis project Ga0180434, IMG submission 132453) | Hypersaline lake sediment archaeal communities from the Salton Sea, California, USA - SS_1_D_2 metaG | ecosystem: Environmental > Aquatic > Non-marine Saline and Alkaline > Hypersaline >... | reverse complement strand
GGACATTTTCATAATTCCGCCATGGAAAGGCCGTTGCCACAGATCATCCAATTGCCTTTGACAAGTGTAGGATGACGTCACCAGTGGGTTTCGTGGCATAAATGGGATCGACAACGGGCTTCGAAAGGCCATATAATGGGTACTGGAGAGTCGTCGGCCAGATGATATCGTCCATTTTTTCAAGGTAAGTGTGATCCGGGAGAATGAGATCCGCCAAGCAGGAAGTTTCATCCCGATACGGCGAAAAGCTTACGATGAATGGGATTTTTTTTAAAGCCCGGCGAAAGGCACCTCCATCAGGCAGCGTGAATGCGGGATTCGACGAAAAGACGAGTAGCGTATCTACCGGTGACTGAGAACTGTTGACGACGGCGTCCGTAAAAATGTTCATCAGGCTTTGGCTGAAAGGATATCTCATGCTGCCGGCCTGATCGAGTCGTCCCTCTTCAAGTCCCCTTTTGGCGACGGCATCGAATTCAAAATCCGGCAGGGAACTCAGCGGGAGCGGGTCGCATATTAAGACGCCACCGGGTTTGTTGATGTTTCCTACGAGGGCGTTAAGACTTTGTACGGCCATGCATTCATACAGGCTGCTATTCAAATAGCCTTTCCCTTTTCCGCTGATGGCGATGGGGGACTTTGCGCCGACGAAGTCCTTGGCCAGGGAAACAACTGCCTTGGGACTTAGGCCGGTAATATCGGCAACCTGGGCTGGAGAATACGCGTTGAGAAGCATTGTTTTAAAACCGATGTGGTTGGTGCCGTCTGAGGAAGACCAGTCGTCGAATCCGAAAGAGTAGGCATTTACAAACTCGGCATCGTGGAGGTCATCCTTAACGATCACATGCGCCATCCCCAGCGCAAGCGCAGCCTCAGTGCCGGGCCTTGGCGCGAGCCATTGGTCCGCTTTGGAGGCCGTATTTGATGCTCGCGATTCGATCTGAACAATTCGGGTTTTTCTGTTGGACGGGTTTTCGTGCCACAGGCCCCAGGCATGGAGCATCCTGCCGGGCGCGCCCCACCCCTCAAGGAGGCCGGCGCCGAAGCTCAAGATATAGTCGGCGTTCTCAAGGTCATAGGCCATAGGGCCTTCGGTCCCCTGCATGAGAAGATTGGTCATCCGGTAGGTATCTTCTGCGGAGGGGATTTTCATGTAGTTTGGGCTCCCAATTGCTGAAAGCAAACGTTGGATCATCACAGACATGGTTGATCCCTGTCGGTTCCCATCTACCGCCGCAAGCGCCGCGGGTGCACCCTTCTTTCGCAAAGCGATGATTCGAGTCGCCAGCATGTCGAGGGCCTCGTTCCAAGAAATATCGATAAATTCCGCCGCACCTCTGGGACCGACACGTTTCATCGGTCCCGGGAATCGGATGTCTTTATTATACAGCAACTGAAGCCCACCCTCTCCCAGAGGACAAATGCCGCCTGGATTGACCGGATAATCGGTGCGCCCTTCAATTTTCACCGCTCTCCCGTCAACCTTTCGAACCGCTATGCCGCATCCACCCGGACATAGGCGGCATACGGACTTCACATGTGAAAACTCACCCTTGGGGGGAACCGGTACCCAAGGCCAATTTTGGGTCCAAATCGCAATATCGTCCGTGAGTTTCCAAGGCAGAGGCGTCAAATTGATACCCGCCGCGCCCCCCGCAAGCAACGCGATAAAATGTCTTCGGTTTATTTCCATAATCAATTTCCTCTACTTATGACAGACAAAACAGGCATTGTTCTCCGGAGGCGCATTTTCCGCATGACATTCAGCGCAGTCGTCCATCTTCATGCGATCCCAGGTGTTTGTTTTGAATCCGGCAATGTTTCTCCCCCAAATGTCGATGCTGTATCCGGTCAAACGATTGGCTTTAAATATCGGAAGTTTTTCGGTATTTCCATGGTTGCCGTGGCAGATCTCACATTCCATCTCCGCCATTTTCACATGGGCGATGTGGGAGAAGTAGACGTTGTCCGGTTGCCTATAGTAGGACAGCCAAGGAATTTCTTTCTTCGGGGCCACATAGTTCTCCAAGAAAGTTTTCTCCTCCTCGGTTTCGCCTAGGGTATAGTCCGGATCGTCATGGCATTCCATACAGCTTTCCAACCTGGGAATGCCCGCGAATGTGCCGTCATCACGAAATCCATGGCAGTACAGACACCTCTCCGCTTCTGTTTCTCCTTCGATGCCGATATCGGGCATGATGTGAAGGGCGTGATTGAAATTCATTGGCTGAGGCTGTTCAGAATAAAGCAACAACGGAAAAATGATCCAACCGATGATCATAGAACCCAGAAAGCCGGCAGCAAAGAAGACCCAAACGCCGAAGGAAAATGGCGGCAAAAACGTTGAGTTTTTTTCAAAGGCGATGAAGCGGTTCAGCAAAGCAATAAATCCACGTTTGGAACTCCTGCGAGATGAATGGGTCGAGTTTTTCATCTGTTTAAGCCTTTTGTGAGGAAAATTTAAGGTTGTCATACCCGGGGCCGGGAATTTGAAATTTACCCGGATCACCCCCCCCGTTGTCAAGCGAAAAAACCGTTCAAACGCCGTGGTATAGCGAGGCTTGGGAGCGGCGAAGACTCCATCCCATCGGGGTTCAAAACCGCTTCATTCTTTTCCTGCGCCGTTTGGCTGCTTTCGCCTGTTTCTTCTTTTTCTGCACGCTCGGTTTATCGTAGAAACGTCTTTCTTTAATCTCGGAAAAGAAACCTTCTTTGGTTAATTTTCTTTTGAGATCTTTAATTGCCTTCTCGATTTGGTTGTCTTGCACAATGACTTTCATCTTTTTTACACCTCTGTATTCAAAATAAAAAAAGCACCTCAAATCGGTCATGAGATGCTTTCTTCGCCTCAAAACAAATAGCTTATTCGAGTAAGTGCTCACTCTAACAATGTCGCATTTGAATCCACCTCTTTAGCTATTTTGAAGTTTGGAAAGCTCTCATAATGTTTTATGGGGTGTGCCGGCCTCAAAAGACCACAAAGCCTCTTGGGAAGTAAAAACTGCGGATAGCTCCCGCTCAAGCGAAATCACCCCCTTTATTTTAAAGTAAAATTGGTTTCAGAGACTGTAGGTCACTTGGATCAAACTTCAGTAATGGAGTCTCTGCGTAACCCTAAAGAAGTTAACTACCTTGTTTCAATAGTATTTGTCAATATCTATTTTTCCCTATTCCGCGTCTTTTCAGCTACGTTTTCGAAGGTGTAATTTTGCAACCGCTTCAATGTGATGTGTGTGGGGAAACATATCAACCGGTTGAATTTCGATCAGTTCATAGCATTGGATCATGCGGGCGATATCCCTGGCCAGGGTGACAGGGTTGCATGAGATGTAGACGATTTTTTCGGGAGCCAGGTTTATGACGTGGGTCAGTACCTTTTTGTGCATTCCTGCCCGAGGGGGATCAATGATCAGGATATCCGGTCTGCGCCTTATGTTGACAATTTCCTCTCCAATATCACCACAAATGAAGCTGCAGTTATCTACCCCATTATCGATACAGTTTCTTCGGGCATCCAAAACCGCGCTTTCATTGATTTCAATGCCGAGAATATTATGTGCACGGTTTGACAGAAATATGGGAATCGTTCCGGTGCCGCAGTAAAGGTCTAGGATCGTATCAATGCCTGAGAGCTCACTATAATCGGCTACCGTATCGTAGAGTTTGTGGGCCGCCAGGGAATTGGTTTGAAAAAAGGAGTTTGCAGAGATTCGAAATGTAAATGGCCCAATTTTGTCCTGGAGGCATCCGTCGCCCGAAAGAACGATTTCACGTTCACCAACGGCGATGGACGCTTTTCGTCGGCTGACGTTGTTTACCACGGTTCTGATCCGTTCAGTCCGGGCCGATAAAATATCGGCCAAAGGTTTGACCACTTCCGGCGAAGCCTCGAAGGTAATCAGGTTCACCATCCATTCGTCAAACGCAACAGAATACCGAAGCGTCAGAAAACGCCAAAACCCCTCGTGGCTCTTTAGCCCATAGACGGGAATTCGACTTTCGCGGACATATTTCCTGACATCTTTGAGAATTTGATTCCCGCTTGGGTGCTGGAGCAGGCAGGTCTCGATATCGATGATTTTTTGATAGGTACCGGGGACGTGGAGTCCGAGGGCAAACCCGCGCTCTTTTTCCCGGTCATCCATTTGATGTGGAAGAAACCACCGTCGGTCCGAAAATGAGAATTCCATCTTATTGCGGTAAGCGAAGGTTTTCTCAGCGGGTAATACATCGTGCACCGACACCCGATCCAGGCCTCCTATGCGTGAGAGAGATTCCTTCACGTGTGACTTCTTGTATAACAGCTGTTTTTTGTAGTCCAAGTGCTGCCACTGGCAGCCGCCGCAATACCCGCTGTACGGACAAGGGGCCTGCACTCGATCCGGGGAGGGATCGATTACTTCCACGACGCTTGCTTCAGCGTAGTCTTTTTTTGTCTTGTAAATTCGAACTGTTAACCGGTCGCCGGGTATGCCCCCTTTCACAAATACCACATAGCCGTTTATTCTGCCGATACCCTGACCCCCAAAGGCCAAGCTATCTATATTGAGTTCGATTGTCTGACCTTTCTGTGGTTTCATCATAAAGACTCTATTAGCATGGCGCCGGAAATTTCGCCACCCTGATAACACAGTCTCATTTAACCCCCGCGTACACATCTCTGGTGAAGCGATAATAAGGAATTGCTTTTAAAAGGATTCCTCCTGCGGATAGGAAATATTTCTTGCCGTTACGATACCCCCGTCAACTGAGTGGACAAGCATCGTATCGGGGTTTTCACCGGAGTAACGACTTCTTACGAGACGATCAATTTTGATATGGAGTAAAGGAGAAAGGAATGGGGCTTCGGCGTAATATGCTATTCACCGTAGAATTTTCCGATCACGGAATGGCCCCCGATTCGGGGACCGAATTTTATCTGGTCGCAGAAGCCCGCATCATTCGCAGGTTTGCTCTGAGTGATACGGATTGCATGATTGTAGGCATCCATAGCTTCCTCATGCATACCCTTTTTCATGTAGATAAAGCCCAGATTATTATAAAAATCCGCGTGAGAGAGGTTCCTCGTATTGGGCATCGCCAGGGCCTGTTTCACGTAGCGGAGGGCCTGCTCATAGTTATTTTCCTTGCAAAAGACCATTGCCAAATTGTTGTATGCATTTTCATTATTGGGGCTGAATTGAATCGCTTTCTGAAAGTCCCGTTTCGCTTCAATGAAGTTATTCTGCTCAAAAAGTGCGAGGCCCCGGTTATTATAAGCTTCGGCATAATCAGGCCGTAATGAAACGGCTTCCGTGAAAGCACTAATTGCCTCTTCCAGTTTGCTTTCCCTCAGGCAGTCGGTGCCGTGGTCATAATAGAGCGCCGCATTTTTTGCGGCAGCTATTTGCGGCCAAATCCCGATAACGGAAAGGAGAAGAAGTGTTCTTAGATGTTTTGCTACACAATTCATTTTCATCGGGCGACTCCCTATCCTTCTTTTCAGATAGCAGTTCCGGGCTCGGCAACGCTTTATGGGCGTAGCATTGCAAACGAAACGGTCTGTTTTTCTGTACAATGCCGTGAGCATTCAAGGGATAATATCGGCCGCTTTGAATGAAAACTTAAACTTCAGGTAGCTGTGATGTTCAGGTCTTTAAACCGAAATATTCTTGGCTTAAAAAAGCGCGAGGAATATCGCCTAATGCAGGTGGAAAGGGAACTTTTCTTCCACATCAAGTAGGCTGAAGGAATTTGGGTAAGGCAGCGCAATGGAGCGAAATCGAAAAAACTTTTGGTTGCCGCAAATGAAATGATAATGTTAATATTGCGACGGTTTCCGGGGAGTTGCGCAGATGATTTGCGAACTGCTGCGAGCTAACCGCGCTGAAGGATTTATTTTTATTTGTCGCCGGATCAGGCGCCGTGCACCATATCATGAACTCCAAATGCCCCATTCTAAAATGAAAACAGCGTATTGATCACATGGTGTGCGGTTTGTAAGTACCCCCGTAGGGATCGTCCGAAAGGAATTTTTCGAGGATGTTGGTAAAGAAAAGAAAGCGCTCTCAACCCGTGAAACGGGTAAGAAAAGATGCCTACGGGTTGGATTTATGAATACGATTAAAGGCGGATTAGAGGCCGGGGTTAGAGATGTTCGGGGTTTTACCCTGATGGAAATTGTCATTGTGATGGCCATTCTGGCTGTTTTGGCGGCAGTTGCCATTCCCGGCTATTCTGTGTGGTTGCCTAATTATCGGTTAAAGGCGGCCGCTCGCGATGTGGTATCCAATTTTCAGCTGGCCAAAATGGGGGCCATAAAGGAAAATAAAGCTTGGGCCGTTGTCTTTAATCCGGGAGTCAGACCGGGTAAGTACTTCATATGTTCAGATGACGGTGGAGACGGCTGGGATGGCCCGCCGGCGATGGAAGGCAACGATGTCCTGGAAAAGGCGGTCGATCTGGACGCCTATGGAATTGGCGTAAAATTCGGCCACGGGAATGCGACGCAGCCGATCGGTGGTTCATTCGGAGCCAATGACATCACGTATAAAACGCCTGATAACGTCGCTGTTTTCGGTCCCAAGGGTACCGCAAATAATTTGGGTTACGTCTATCTTTCCAATGACAGGGGTACAACCTGCGCGGTCGGAACCCCTTCTATTTCCGGTGTGATTGTTTTGAGAAAATGGACCGGCAGTGCCTGGAATTAAACAAAGCGCAACACAAGCCACGAAGATGAGATGGAATAGAGGATTCACCGTCGTAGAACTTATGATTTCAATTGCCGTGGCAGGTGTGGTTATGGCCGGGATCTATTCCGTCAATCGTTCCCAGCAAAAATCCTACATCATTCAGGAACAGGTTGTCGGCATGCAGCAGAGTCTAAGAGGGGCCATGGACCTCATGGAGAGAGAAATCAGAATGGCGGGGTTTGATCCCTATAGGCATTCGGGGGCCGGGATACGGGAGCCCATTGAAAGCAATACCCTTCTTTTTTGTTTTGTGGCCGATGATGACGGTTATGACAATGACGGTGACGGCGATGTGGATGAAAATGGAGAACTGAAGACCATTCGATATGCATTGTATGATAGCGGTGCCGATGGCGATTACGACCTCGGTCGAAAAGTCGGCGCCGGGACCAATAAGGCGGTTGCCGAGAATATCGATGCACTCGACGTTGTCTTTCTTCGCGAAGACGGAACCCCGACCGCCAACGTTTCCGAAATGAGATCAATACAAATAACCCTTGTGGCCAGGTCTGGTAGAATCGATCCACACTATGTGGACACATCTGTTTACACAAACCAGCAGGGGTCTGCGATTCTAGGTCCGAAAAACGATAATTTCCGCCGCAAGCGCCTCACAGCGGAGGTATATTGCCGAAACCTCGCTTTTTGATTCAAGAGGCTTGTGTACATGACCCATCCCTTTGAAACCAAAATGAAAACAAAGGACAACGATTTGGGGTTCACGCTTCTCGAGGTGATCGTTGCGATTTCGGTTTTCACTGTCGGTCTCCTGGCTGTCGCTTCCATGCAGGTTTCCGCAATTCGAGGAAACACGGCTGCCGGCGGAGTCACAGAAGCCACTTCATGGTTGAGTGATCAGATGGAAAAAATGATGGTGCTGCCCTTTGATCATCCTCAGTTGGAAGATCGCGATGGTGACGGTACCGACAAGGGTTCCGGCGAAGACGCAAAGCTTGGTCTGGAAGATGTGACACCAGAAACCGCAGATCATTGGGTGAGTCGGGGAAGGTACTCGCTTTACTGGAATATTGCCCCGGGTGAGGCAACAAAAGATACGAAGACCGTCAAAGTGATTGTGACATGGACAGATCATGGTATCCGGAAACGCATTTCCATGAAGCACATCGTGCCGGACATCTAAATTTGCGACCAAAAAACATGAGAATACCCGGCCGGTATCGAATAAATGAAGCGGGATCGGTTTTGATCGTTTCTTTGCTCATTCTGGTGCTCCTCACGATCATTGGAATTGCGGCCATGACTACTTCCACCATAGAATTGAAAATTTCCGGAAATGAAAAGGCCTATAAACTGGCGCTTTACGCAGCCGAGGCGGCGAGGGGATACGCAGCGAAGCAATCGAAACTCTACGGCGCTGATCACACGACGGTAGGGGAAACTTTCAATTTTCCGGATGATGATAGCCCGTCAGCGACGGTTCAGTTAGGTCCCACACAGTCTTTCAATGGAAGCGTCGAGTATCTTGGCTCTTCGACCCCTCTCAGGGGGTCCGGCACTCAAGTCGGTACGTTTAAGATGCATAAGTATAAGATGACATGCAAAGGATATGGGCCTTCCAACGCCGAGAGCCGTGTGGAAGCCGGATTCTATCGTATCGGATTCTAGCGAAGGGTTTACTGTTGACCATTCTATGTTCAAGGCAGCAAAGGAAAGTCGTATGAAGAGCTTGAAGCATTTTTGGTTTAAGAAAGTGTTCTTCATCGCATGCCTTGTCCTTTTGTGTAATTCGGGTCTTGCTGATGACACCTGTGTTTTGACGGACATCGACGATGACGCTTTTTTTACCTTTACCGCTCCCGTTGTCCCGGCGACACGTACCACAAGCAGCAATCGAGTGTATCTGGCCTTTTTTAAACCCGGTGGGGGAAATTTCTGGGAAGGAAATGTAATCAGATTGGGGATTTCAGCGAATGACGAAATTGTGGATTTAAATGGTAATCCAGCCTTTTCCGACACCTCTGAATCCAGCTGGGCGTGGGCGCTCAAGGAAGATGCCGTGCCCTTCTGGGAGACCCGGAATTGGGCGGACGCTTCAAAAAGCAATTATGTCCGCAATTCAAACAGGAACATATATACCTATCTAGGAACGTCCAAAGACCTAACGGCTGCAGCAAATTCATTTACAAAAGACAACCTCGGTCTGACACCGGCGGTTCTTGGAAGGCCGATCCAAACTCCGGAAGTCCTTATTGGCTATATCCGGGGCACCGATGTCTTTGATGCGGATGGGGACGGGAATATAGAGGAGAACAGGGATGTCATCACCGGAGACGTCCTTCATAGCGAACCACTGGTTGTGGATTATAACGGGTCGTTGTCGGTGGTCTATTTCGGGGCAAACGACGGGATGCTTCATGCGGTGAAAGATTCACCGTCTACGACCCCGGAAAGTGATGACGGCACGGAAATGTGGGCGTTTATCCCCCCTGACCAGCTTCCTCGGTTAAAGTATCTGGTAGAGGGTGACGCCCACCCGTATTTTGTAGATTCCAGCCCTAAGGTTTACTTGAAAGACGTAAACAGAAACGGCCTCATTGAACCTGAAGAAGGGGACCGGGTCATTCTTGTATGTGGTGAAAGGAAAGGGGGCACGAGCTACTTTGCGCTCGATGTGACCGACCCCGATAGGCCGGAATTCTTATGGAGAATCAATCCATACGACGACGCGGAAACCGGGGCTTTGGAGCTTGAGGATATAAGGGGGACCTTCGAAAACGGAGAGGTTTTGACAGGAAGCAGCGGGGGGTCAGCCACGGTTGAAAGCGCACCGGTTGGAAATCTTCTTCGTTATGCGTTGCGAACGGGCAGTTTTACCGTGGGTGAGAGGGTGAGCGGGAAAGCATCAAGTGCCACCGGAACAATTGTTTCCGACATAAACTATGCCCCCGATGTGATCATTCCCGAACTTGGTGAGACCTGGTCTGAGCCTCAGTTTGGAATTGTAAAGACTTCAGATGAAGATGAGGATGGAGCCCCGGTATTTTTCATCGGAGGCGGTTACACCTCGGATAATTCAAGTGGCAAGGCAATCCTTGTTGTTCGTGTCTATGATGGCGCCGTGTTAAAAAAATTTAGTGGCATTTCCGGCATGAATTACAGTATCCCAAGCTCAGTAACTGCTGTGGATGGGGATAGCAATGGCTTTGTAGACAAATTCTACGTGGGGGACCTGGGTGGACAGATGTGGCGGTTTGGAAAGTTCACTGATTTTGAAGGAAATCAACTGGAATTTCCCAACACGGATGAAAACATTCTGAATTGGACGGATCAGGCAGCCCGCATCATATTCCTTTCAGATTTGGCGCACGGAAGGAAATTTTTTTATCCGCCGAGTGTAACCCTTGAGGCCGGTTACGACCTTGTTTTTATGGGCACGGGAGACAGAGAGGATGTTTGTAACCCCATCAGCTCGGATAGAATTTACGCGGTGAAGGACTCCCACGATTCCCGGACATTCACAGAGGAGGATCTGATTGACGTCACGGAGAATGTAGGAACGACGCCCGACTTCAGTGTGCATCAGGGTTGGTATATTCGATTGGCGGAAGGCGAAAAAGTCTCTTCGGAGGGAGTGGTGTTTCTCAAAACGTTCTACGTGACGACCTATCAGCCGGCAGAGGGGGGTACGCTCTATGCTTTGAACTACAAAACAGGTGAATCGGTGAGCCGTTTCTTAAATCGGAAGGTATGGCAGGGTGGCGGCATTCTGTCCAAACCGGTCATCGTCATCAATGATAAAAGCCAGAAATTGTTGACTTCAAGGGGGGCGGGCCAACCTGGCAGCGAAAGCCCATCGGTCGGACCTGGAATCCTTGTCGTAGAACCCGCAGCGCCTCCCAGCAATTTTTTCTACCTGTGGTGGAAAGAGTTGTGATCTGGATTTGCTGCCAACCATTTCCCTCCCCCACATTTTTCCCCCGCCAAATTATGCCTTGATGGTGTCCCTAAACTCCGATACCGGCATCCAAAACCGTTTCCGAATCATATGGCGTTCCATTGGAATGTAAAATTTCTTGCGGAAACGCTCCAGGCCTTCCGCTTGCCTCCGAAATATCACCTCACCGGCAAAACCTCGCAGCATATCTTAAAGATTGTCACGCAGTGAACCAAGTGTAAAATCAATTTACAACTGACAAATCATTTAACACTTAACTTCCCTTCGGATTATCTCTTCAAGCCAGGTCTTCTCCAAATATTCCGATGAGTTAGCCGTAAATCCGCAGCAAAAATCCCTGGGGGGAATGGCGGCATGCTTCTTGCTCAATCGAGTGCAGCAATCCCTGAGCGGCCGGTGTGGTTTTTTGGCGGGCCGGATAGCGTGAGAGGAGTCGGTGATGAGCAAGCAAGTGAGAAAGCGGAAAAGAGAATCGGGATTCAGTGTTGTGGAGCTGTGTGTTGCGATGGCGGTTCTCGCGATCATGGCCAGCATTGCAATACCGGGCACCAGCCGGTGGTTGCCCGGCTACAGAATCAAAAGTGCGGCGAGAGATCTCTATTCCAATCTGCAACTGGCCAGACTGGAGGCCATCCGAAACAATCGCGACCATGCGGTCATATTCAATACCGGAGCGGGCACCTACGGCATTGTGAGTTCGGGAGCGGACGGTGACTTCGGCACGGCAGACGATCCTGCACCGCTTAAAACCGTTGCGCTGTCTGATTATGGGAGCGGTACAAATTTTGGCACTGGAAATGCCGGTGGGCCGCTGGATGCGGTGAGGGGTTTCGATGACAGTGTCACATTTCAAGATACGGCCGATGGGGTAAATGTTGTTATTTTTAATGCACGAGGCATGATCAACCCGCAAACCAATACAGCAGGAGAGGTTTACATTAGCAATCAGCGAAACCAGTGTCTTGCGGTAAGTGTACGGCAAACCGGAGCTGTCGCCCTCCGACAGTGGACCGGCGGAGCCTGGAACTAAATCAAGGAGGGAATCACATGCAACAGAAGAAGACAACGGGAACGAATCAGGGCTTTACATTGATCGAGCTTTTGGTGGCAATGGCGATCGGTTTGGTCGTAATGGCAGCGGTGTCTATGACCTTTCGCTCACAGCAGAAGTCTTACCTTGTTCAGGAGCAGGTGGCTGCCATGCAGCAAAACCTGAGAGCAGCCATGTTTTGTATGGAAAGGGAAATCAGGATGGCCGGGTACGATCCGACCTTTAACACCAATGCGACCATCACAACCGCGAGCGCAAACAACCTGGAATTCAACCTGGATTTAGACGGTAATGGGGAGTTGAGTACCGGGGATCCCAATGAAGAGATTCGGTTCAATTTGACAGCCAACAGAGAATTGGGAAGAGCGGTGTGGGGAGGCGGGCTGGTGCCGATAGCGGAGAACATCGATGCCGTAAATTTTGTTTATCTCCGTGGGGACGGAACACAGCTCGACGATGACGGTGCCGGCAACGTGACCATAAACAGCCCAAACATCCGGGCGGTGGAGATCACCCTTGTGGCACGAACCGGTAGGGGAGACAGAGGTTTCCAGAATAGCACCGTTTATACCAACCAACAAGGGACGGCCATTTTCTCAGTTGATACGGATGGTATCGATAATGATGGGGATGGCGTTATCGATGAACCGGGTGAAGCGGATAATTTTCGCCGTCGGGTATTAAGCACGCGTATCAATTGTAGAAATATGGGAATTTAGGAGAGAAGGAATGATGAGTGCTAAGGAAAAGAAAGGTAAAAAGGGCGAAGCCGATGGTTTCACTCTGCTCGAGGTGATCATTGCCATATCCATTCTCACTTTTGGCCTTTTGGCCGTGGCCACCATGCAAACGACTGCAATCCGCGGAAACTACAATGCGAATCGCATTACGGAAGCCACCACAGTGGGTCAGGATAGACTCGAGGAACTTTTGGGATTGCCCTACGGGCATGGAGATCTCTCCGATCCGGCCGGTGGGGGCGCAACAAACCATCCAAATCCCCCGACTCCCACAGCCACCGTTGGTTACACGATAAACTACACGGTGGAATCCGATGTTCCCGTCACCAATTCAAAGCTCATCCGGTTGACGGTTTCGTGGCAGGACAAGGGCGTTCAAAAGCAGACGCTACTTACATGTGTCAAACCTCAATTGTTATAAACCTGATAGTGCGGATCATGGAGGAGAAGTTTCCTATGAGATTTCGTGAAATCAAAAACGATCAAAAGCTGAAACACATGCACAGAAAAAAGTTGCTGAATGATGAGGAAGGTTCCGTTCTGATCGTCGCATTGATTATGTTGGTATTACTCACGCTGATCGGAGTATCGGCAACTACAACGTCAGAGATTGAGACCAAGATCTCCGGGAACGACCGAGTACAGAAACGAAACTTATATGCTGCGGAGGGGGCGGCACTGCACGGTGCTCAGGACTTGGAGGGTGTCCCGGATCCGAAGACCGTTCCGCCCGTTTACCTGCATGCCCTCAACACAGTGGCAGATGGCAACCTACGCTCCGATGCATTTTGGGACTCCACGGCACCGGTCAACTCTCAAGTGTCGGTGCATTCCATTACCGGGGTGGTGAGTGCAGCCTCAGACACGCGTTTTATGGTCACTTCCGAAGGTCTTGCAGGAGGCGTAAAGGCAACATCCCTCGACATGACAAAGTCCAATGTTCATGCCTACTTGATATATGGGCGCTGCATGCGGCCGAACTCGGGACCAACCATTGTGGAAGTCGGCTACCGGAAAGCTTTTTAGAAAATGTGAGTGGTTTTTAGTTCGTTGTCATTTGCAACAGGAAAAAACAGTGCCCGAACAAATGCGGGGGCAGAGAGATCGCTCGAAATGAGGAGAAAAACCATGATAGCAATCAACAGACGTAAGTCGTCAGTCTGGAAAAATCAGGGGAGGGGGTCTTTACATCTGCTCAGCGGCGCTTTTTGTTTCCTGGTTTCGCTTATTTTATCCCTTGGTATTGCGGCCGGGGTGAAAGCTGAAATACTTAATGTTTCGGTCGTTGGCACCGGCTCTGTAAGCAGTGATCCGCTTGGCATTGCCTGTCCCGGGGACTGCTCTGAGACCTATGCGAGTGGAACAGCGGTCAGGCTATCTCCAACGGCAGCGGCCGGCTGGGAGTTTTCGGGGTGGACTGGAGACTATACTGGAACTGACAATCCCCTAGATATCACAATGGACAGTGACCACAATCTAACAGCCAATTTCACGATCAAAACCTACACGATCACGGTGAATTCAGGAGCAAATGGAAGCATCAGTCCGGGGACCGGG
>Ga0180434_10006069_pt1 | contig 14001 bp, 13 predicted proteins | sample SS_ome_7_FD_132453 | JGI IMG/M metagenome (GOLD analysis project Ga0180434, IMG submission 132453) | Hypersaline lake sediment archaeal communities from the Salton Sea, California, USA - SS_1_D_2 metaG | ecosystem: Environmental > Aquatic > Non-marine Saline and Alkaline > Hypersaline >... | reverse complement strand
CTGCGGTTCGCGTTTCGTGCGGTGTCGGCTGTGGCGGTGGTCGGTCAGATGATCACGGATTTGGTGGAGCTGGGCGAAACGGAACAAATCAATTCGGTGGTGACAGGTCTGGACATCGATCTGGAATCTCAGGTGACTACGATTCAGACGGCGTTTGCGGAACTTGATTTTGTGGAGGTGGTGGCGTGATTTTGTCCCGTGGTCAGGTCGGCCGCCAGCGCGGCGGAAGTCTCCCGGTCCGCCATCGGTATCGGCGGCGGGTCAATGTCAAGTTTGCCGCCGTGGATGGTGTCAATCTTCGCGGGTTTCATGCCGATACTGGTGAACTGTTGTGGGAGGATTTGGTGGAGTCGGTTGTCGGGGGTGTGGGGAGTCCAGACGGCGGGGCTTATCATCCGACGTACGGCGGATTGATTGCAGTGACCAAGTGGATCAGGTCGGCGGAGTCGTGGGCGTTTGCTTCGTTTGCTCCGTTCGGTTCTGCGGTGCCGCGCGGGGCCATGCCTCCGGATGCCGGCCAGTTGGACACGTGGGAGCTGAAGGTTCAGCATTTGGCCGCGGATTCCGGTGAGGTGGTGTCGCAGTCGTCGGGAACTTTGGCGTGGGCGGTGACGTCGCTGGATCCGCTGGTGGATCCGGAAAACGTTCCACCGGGAAATCCGTCTGCGGGCGGAAATGTCGTGGGCGCTCCGTGGGTGTCGGCGGCGGTGTTGGGCGAATGTTCCGGCGTGTTGATTCAGGATGATATGTCCGGCGGTTGGGGGGTGTTGTGGTCGGGTGCGGAATTGAACGTGGACCGGATTGTGATTCCTCCGCGTGCTTATCCGTCGTCTGCGTCTTATCAGGTGACGGCCGGCAGTGCGGATGGCTATGCGGAGCAGTCGGTTGCGTTTGCTGCGGATGCCGACGCGGCGACGGTGGCGGCGGCGTTGGAAACGTTGGCCCACGTTGCTGCCGTGACGGCCACGGGTGGACCGCTGGGAACGTCGCAAATGGTTCTGGATGTTACGTGGGCGCGGTCGGATTTGTCGTTTTCAAGCGTGGACGCAGTCAACACGTGGGTGGCTCCGGTGGAGTCTGCGGTTCCGGAGCAGCATTCGGCGGACTATCAGTTAATCGATGCGGATACGCTGGACGTGATAAGTTTTCACCGGTTTCCGAATCATGCGACCGGGTTGGGAAAAAATCGCGTGGCGTTGATGTGGCCAATGGGTTCCGGTGAGGTGGTTAGTTTGTATCGGTTTGGCCAGTCGTACGAAAACATTGATGAGTTTCCCGATCAGCCGAATCAGTTGCGTTTGGAAGTGCGAAGCGGTTCGGATTTGTCTGCGGTGCTGCGTTTCCGCATATTGGCGGCGGATATTGGCGGGCCGTACGTGGTGCCGGCGGCGGAGTCCGTGGGCATTCGTGCGGCGCAGTCTCAGTTGGTGCTGTCGCGGAGTTACGTGGAGCGAAGTGCGTTTGGTCAGGTGGTGTCACTGGAACCGCGGCGAGGTGTGTTACTGCTGGATTTCGCGCTGAATGTGCTGGCCAATGATTATTTGCCGCGGTCGACGGTGGATGGTTCGCGGTATGAGTTCGCTCCGGTGGAACTGCGGGGCGGTGGTGTCGGGGAGGTGGTCCTGCAGGCGACGACAAACGAATATAATTCATTGCGGGTAAACAGTGTGTCTCAGTATCCGTTGCCGGACAATGTCGTTGTGAACGCCACAACGGTTCCGGATCGCGTGCGGCGGCTGTCGCCGATGGTCAATATTACGGATCGGGATGTGGCCATGAACTGCGAAGTGCAGGTGGCGGATTTGTCTCGCGTGTATTTCGGCGGTGGTCATTCCAATCCGGTGACAGTGGCGACGGAGCAGCATCAGGGTCGCACGGCGTGTACGGCGAGGTATCAGCGGTGGTCGGCGGTAGACGGTGATGAGTATACGGGAATTGCGGGCGCTCCGGTGGGTGCCGTGTTGCGAGTTCGGAGGCGATTAATCGCGTTGGGTGTGCCAGAGTCGTTTCGGGTGGATGATGGCGGTTCGACGCAGTGGCGCATGGGTCTCGGCACGGACGCATTCGGAGGGCCGCGGGTAGAAGATGATCGGCCGCGCGATGCAATGACACGGTGGTTTGATTGGGACGCGGATTTTGCGGAAGTCGACGCAGAGTTGGCCGCAAGGTATGGCACGTATTCCACGGGTGCGGGAACGGCGCGAACGGTGCGGCTGGATAATGTATTTTGGGACGGCGAGCCGCAGCCGTACGTCAATCATTTCCATCCGTTGTTCCAGCGCGGAATGCATTTGCTGTTAGATTATCCGATTACGATTGGAGGTGATTTTGAAGCAGATGCGGCGGGCGCGGCGGGGTTGGCGGGAATTTACAGTGAGGACGTGTGGCCGGAATATACGGAGTCACCAGCGGGGACGCCGGCCGATGGCAAGACTCGGGCAAAGGCGTGGGATTCGCGGTGTGGCAATAATACGACCACATGGGTGGTGCAGTTTCGCGATGCTAATTCGCAAATCACGGGCGGGCCATTGCCTGTGTCCAATTTTGTCAATCAATACGTGGCGGCGGTCAATTGGTCGGATGGCTCAGTGGTCTGGCAACGCGATTTTGGTGAATCGGTGGCGACTGGCGCGGCGGTCGGTTGTGGTGTGTTGCTCAATCATCAGGGTTCGCATTTGGTGGGATTCGGGCAGGTGGTGGTGCCGGAGTTGGCGGTTCCCGCGGAATAAGTCAGCCGCGAAGTTCCGCAATCACGTCATTCATCCACGCGGCCACGCAGGCCATTGTGATTCCGGTGGTGCCGCCGCCGGCGGCGGTCAGGATCGTGGCGGAGCTGCTGTATCGTCCAAGTGACAGCAGGCCGGCCAGTGTGGCCGCCATCATGAGCATCGCGGCCAGTAAGAACAAAACAACAATGTAGGCCGGTGTGCGTGGTGCGGGCATGTGGTGCCTCCGTGCGTGTGTGTCGGGTTTTTGTTCAATTTATTCTGCAGGTTACGCCGTGGACAGTCGTTTGGCGGTGCTGAGCAGGATTTGCTGGGCTTCCGGGTCCAGTCGTTTGATAATGGCCGGCAGGCCATTCGCGGCGGCCAGTTCGTCGGGCGTTGCGAACGCGTCCGGGATGCGAACCGCCGGAGCCGCACGTTCCAGGATGGTGAGCGTTCCGGCGTAGTGCCTCATGATCCGCTGCTGGCCGGTGAGTCCGCAGCCGTGGACGATGGATCCTGCGGCCAGACTGGCGGCCGTCCATTCCGTAATTCCACGCTGGCGGATTTGCTGAGGCGTGATGGTGCTGGTGCCGGCGGATTCGCAGGCGGCTCGGAGTTCGCGGCGTACAACGCGTTGCAGGTGGTCGGTGGATTTGCCGGGCGGAATGATGATCGGCATGGCGAGGTGGCGGCGAAGCCACGGCGGGATCGGCCACGAATGGTTTCGTCGGGTTTTGTGCGCCGTCCACGTCAGATGCGGAGCCGCCGGGTCGATCGTGCGCAGCAAATCCAGTGAATCCCGCAGCCGCAGGCCGGTCCAGTACGCCAGTGGAATCCACACACGCATCCACGCCGGGGATTCGCGGTGTGCGGCGCTGATAATATCGAGTTCGGCCGGGGAAGGGTCTGGCGTTGGGATCGCGTCAGAATGGCCGATGTTCAGACTGATGCGGGAAGCTCGGCAGGCGGTGCGGAGGTCTTTCAGTTGTCCCTCATACGTCGCGGCCGATTGTCCGGCGGTGCGGCAGGCGTTGCGAAACGCGGTCACGTTCGCGGCGGTCGGCGGTTGATCGCCAACGCGTTTGATCCACGCATTCAGTAGATGTCGATATTTCCGCGCGGACGGCCAGTTGTTCGGTTTAGACCGAATATACGCGTTGATGATGTCGGACACGTCTGCGGCCATGAAACGTTGCAATGATGAAGGCGGAACGTGTTTCGTAACGGTCGGCAATCATTGCTCGGTTTGTGTATCCGTGCGCGCGGCCGGTGTGCAACTTCGGGTTTGTCCCGATGGGTCTGTTAGGTGTCCGGCCTAATACCGCCACGTTGACATCGTGGAGGCCGCTGGTTCGAGTCCAGCTAGGTCCAGTCATTCACCGGAAACAGCGATGTTTCCATTGACTGGAGGTGTTCGCAATGAAAAAATCACCGATTATGGACCGCGTGACGCAAAACATTCAGGAGCAGTTGGATCGGCTGGGGTGGACTCATGCCGATTTGGCGGCGGCATTGGGCCAGCATAGGCCGCAGGTGTCCGCCATGCTGCGCGGGCAGAATTCTCCGCGGGTGGCGTATCTCGAACGCATCGCAGATGTGATGGATCTGGATGTGTCTGTGTTTTTCTGTCCGGTGCGCGAAAAAATCTCGGCATAGGGGTTGAGGAAACAAAAATCTTACCTTAGATTTCCAGCCGTCAATTTTGGCGGCTGTCGCAAATGTGGCTCCGTCGGGTTGATTCCTGGCGGAGTTTTTTTGTGCGCTGCGGATGGGCGTGCGGTTCGGCCGGGGTGGTTGTGGTCCGGTGGGCAGTGATGCCGGCATGATGCCAGTGACACGCACGGAGGTGCGGCAGGGATGCCGCCGGGCCAGTTTCATGGAAGGTGCAATCATGGCGTTGGTTTTGACGCGGGGGCTCAACGAGTCCATTTTGATTGGTGGCGCGGAAATACGCATCACAGTGGTGCGGATCAATGCCGGGGCAGATAAGGTCCGGCTCGCAATTGAGGCTCCACGGGACATCGACATTGTCCGGGCGGAGCTGGCTCAGAACGACGCGGCCGCGGTCGCAGCGGCGGGAGGTGGATCCAATGTTGGCGCTTGATGATATTTTCGCGGATGCCGTCGGTGATTCGGCGGACGATGTGGCGGCGGCGGAGGGCTGGCCGACCGCGTGCGAATACGGCGGCGATTTGTCAGCGTGTTTGTTTGTCTCGCTGCTGACGGTGCCGGACGTGGAGCGGTTTCCTGTACCGGAGGAATTCACGGCGGAAAAAACGCCGGTGGATTTGGCGGGTTCGGCGGATTGGTCGCTGGCTCAGGTGCGTGAGGTGATTACGCCAACGCTGCCGGATGGTCAGTTGGAACAATTGTGGGCCAATGAGCAGCGGCGGCCGCGGCCACGGGCTGGGGTGATGAAGTCGTTGACGGCCGAACGCGAACGCCGTGGCGGCGGGTTTCCTCAGTGGGTTGCGGATCACGCTGGCAGTTTGACGCGTTCGCGCGTGGCGGCTGTGGCGTGGGCGTTGGATCGCGGGCAGGTGTCCGTCAACGTGTGTTTGACCGACGACGAAGAATTGGCGGCGTTTGAGGATTTGAATTCGACGGCGCGTGAGGATTTGGCCATTTGGGATTTGCAGCGGCTCAAGCTGGCCGGGCTCCGTCAGTTGCGGTTGGATCCGGCGGCGGGTGTGTTGCATGAGGGGTTTCTGCGCACGCGTGGTGTGTCGGCGATTGAGTCGCCGGCGGAGTTGGCTCAGGCGTTGGATTTGCCGTCGTTCGATTTGCCGGATGCGTGTGAAGTGTTTGCGGCGTGGCAGGCGGCGGATGTGGTTTCGTTGACGCAGTGGGCCACGGATCAGTTGCGTTTGGAGCGGTTCGCGATGTTGGCCAGTTGGAGGGTGTGAGAAATGCAGGTGGCGGAATTGATGACGTGGGTGGAAACGGCCGAACATGCGTTGGCTCAGGTGCGCGAAGCGTTGTCTGTGGAGGATCCGGTGGATGTGGCAGTGGCTGCGATTGTGGCGGACACGTCGGACCACGCGTTGGCTCAGGTTGGCGGAGCGGTGCCGGAAGATTCGATGGCGTTGAATCCGGAGCCGGTGTTGCCGCAGGTGGCGGAATCGCATGTGATTCCGGACGGTGAAGGTGAAGCGGTGAAGTCGGATGTGGATGCGATTTTGAACGCGGCCGCGGTGCCTCATGTGACGCCGGAGCAAATCGCGGAGCTGCTGCGGGTGGCTCAGTCGCTGGGCATGACGCCGGAGGAGTTCACGGCGAAGACGCGAGAGTTTTTCGGCGTGGAATCGCTGGAAGAATTGCCAGCCACGGGGCCGAAGTCGGCGGAGGTGCTGCTGGCGAGTATGCAAAAGCGTGTGAGCTACGGCGCGTAGCGGCTGAAATCATTTGCGGCAATGGCAGGGAGGCGGACGCGTGGACAAAAATCTGGTGGCAGAGCGTGCGCGGGGGCATTGGGCTCACGTTCTGCAGTCGTTGTGCCGGCTGGATGTTGGCGTGTTTGATGGGCGGAATCAGCCGTGTCCGAAATGTGGCGGAACGGATCGGTTTCGGGTCTATTCGGATTTTGCGGAAACCGGCGGGTTCTACTGCAATCAGTGCAAGCAGAAAGAGGGCGGCGATGGATTCGCGTTTCTGCAGTGGTTTCACGGCTGGACGTTTTCGGAGGCGGTGAATCAGGTGGGGCGGTTGCTGGCCGTCGCTGAATTGCCTCCGGTAGAGGTCACGAAGAAAACGGAGGACATGCCGCTGGCCGAAAAGTGGCGGCGGTGGGGTGTCGATGAGGAGCAGCGGCGGGCGTTGGTTGCCGCGTGGTGTGCGCATCGGGCTCCGTCGGATCCGGAGGCCGCGTTGCAGTCGGGGGCGATGGTCGGCAACTGGCCGGCGAAGGCTCAGGATCAGGGCGTTGTGGCGTTTGCCGGCAGTCTGGATGGCGGTGCGACCACGGCGGCGTTGCTGCTGTATCGGCAGGATGGCAGCGTGTTTCCAGCGCTGGGCAAACTGCAGGAACGCAAAACACATTTGGTCGGCGGGTCGCGGCAGTCCTGGGTGGCAATTGGTGGTTGGGATCGGGTGCGGTCTGCGCGTGTGATTGTGCGCGTGGAAGGTATTCCCGACGGGTTGGCGTTGTTGCCGCTGTTGCCGGCCGATTGGGCGATTGTGACGGCGACGTGTGGAGCCGCATGGAATCGAACGCCGGCGAAGCAGTTGCCGCTGGATTTGTTCGATGGGCGGGCGGTGGTGGTGGTCGGTGATGCGGATTCGCCGGGGCAGGATGGTGCGGCGGCAATGGCCACGTCTGTGCTGTATCGCGGCAAGTGTGCCGGCGTGCTGATGGCTCGGTTGCCGTATGCGGTGCAGGAAACGAAGGGGGCCGATCTGCGGGATTGGTTGCAGTCGCCGCGGACGTTTTCGCAGTTCAAAGATTTATTGTTTGACTGGCGGAAAAGCCGGGACAATGTCGCGGCGGTGTTTGGTGGCGGTGATGCCGCCGCGCTCGACGTCATTTTTCGCAATTGGACTCACGGCGAAAAAAAACAAGTGGCACGGCCGCTGCCGGAGTTGGTGCGGGAATGTCAGCAGGTGATGCGGGGGTGGCCGCGGCGGGTGAATGATCAGTTGTTCGTCGATGACGGCGAAATTCGCTATCTGCAGACGTGTCCGAAGCTGTTCGCGGCGTTGGGCTATTCGGCTCAGGTGGAATGGTCGCAGGCGGACGGGATGGTTGCGAAACGGGAATTTTTTGAGGCGTTGGCTCAGCGGGTGAAGTCGTATCGAGCCATCGAACACGCGCCGCATCATCCGCGGATTCCGGAGCATTACTACGCGTGCGGCGAAGTGGAATCGGGCGACGGGCGGTGTCTGGCGTGGTTGATGCGGCGTCTGTTTCCTGCCACGCCGGAGGATCGGTATCTGATCGTGCTGATGCTGGCGACGGTGTTTTGGGGCGGGCCTGCTGGTCAGCGGCCGGCGTTTGTCGTGACGGCGGACGGCCGTGGAGCGGGAAAAACCACGTTGGCGGCGGTGGCGGGGGAGTTGTCGCAGGGCGTGATCGATGTGGGGGCTCGGGAGGATGTGGCGAAGATCAAAGAGCGGTTGTTGACGCCGGAAGCGAGGGACAAACGCATTGTGCAGATTGACAATATCAAGGCTCACAAGTTCAGCAGTGCGGAAGTGGAAGCGTTGATCACAGCGCCGGTGATCAGTGGTCGCGAGCTGTATCACGGTGAGTCACAGCGGCCGAATACGGTGCTGTGGGTGATGACGATGAACGGCGTCAGTTTGTCCAAAGATGTGGCGCAGCGCTCCATCATCATCCGGCTGAGGAAGCCGGTGTATTCGGAGAGTTGGCACGAAGAAACGTTTTCGTTTATTCGGGAGCATCGGCGGGAAATTGTGGCGGATTTGCTGGCGTTTTTGCGGGCTCCCGGTGTGAAAATGGACGGGTTCAGCCGCTGGGGCGTGTGGGAACGCGCCGTGATGGCTCGGGACATGCCAGCGGAGTGGGATCTGGAAACGGCCGCCGTGGTGTTCGGTGCGGAGTTGGATGATGTTCGCCGGTTAGTGCAGGAGCGGCAGGAGTCGTGTGACGTCGACACTGAGGAGGCATCGATGTTTGAGGAATACGTGGCAGAGCAGTTGCGGGAGCTGGGGTACGATCCGTTGAACGAACGTGTGTGGGTTTCGAGTTCGTTGATGGCGGTATGGTACGGTGAGTTGAATGGAGCCGGGCAGCGGAACACAGTGCGGGCCAGCCGGGCCATCATTCAGCAGATTGAGGAAGGGGCATTGACACGGTTGGCACGCCACAAAATGGCACGCGGGCAGGGGTTCACGTGGACCGGCGCGGATGCCGCGGTGGATGCGGAATTGCAGACGGATGCGGCGGTCAGAATGGACGAACGGAAGCGCCATCGTTGGCAGTCGTCGGGTGCGTATGGCATCGGCGGCAGCGAGTGAAGGCCACAAATCGCCGGGATTTCTGCACAGGCTGACGCGGAAATCGCGGGAAATTATAGAAACATCGAAAACACGATGGCGCGACGATGGCGCAAATGACACATGCGATGACAGTAAACAGCCAGTGCGGACCAGTAAAAATCAACGCGATGGCGCAAATGACAGTAAAACGGTCTAAAAGTTTGAGGAGCTGCAAAACTGAACTGAATTCAGTTCAGTGTGTAGGGTGTGGCCTTATAGGAAAAAAGTGTCATTGCGCCATCGGGGGGGGGCGGGGGTGTAGGTTCTTCGGCAGCGGCGGGAGACGTCGCAGTTTTTGCATAGCGACGTTTTGGGCGCAGGGGTGGAGTTTCGCGGTAGTCTCTTTCCTCCAGGCGGGGAAAACACAGGAAAACGGGTATGAGTGAAACGGGGCGAAAACGAAAACGCGTGGAGACGGTTTCGGATGCGGCGTTGTATCTGGGAATCAGTCGGCAGCGTTTGCAGGAAATCCGCCGCACGCCGGCTCCGTGGTGGGTAGATGATATGGCGACGGATGCCGGGTTTGACGTGGTGGGAATCGCGTTGGCTCAGGCGGAATGGCATCATCAGGAGCAGTTGAAAAAACTGGAAGCAGAAACGCCGCGGACGGAATTTGATGAACGGATGCAGGCGGCCGCGTTGCTGGAAGCGGAAGAAGCAGCGCGGGTGAAACAACTGGACCGGCAGAAGCGGGAGCGGCTGGAGCAGCAGGCGGCCGGGGAGCTGGTGCGTGTGGAGGTGGTGCGTTCGTTGTTGCGGGAGGCGTTGGGCGAGTTGCGGCGAGGTCTGGACGATCTGCCGTGGGTGTTCAGCCGGCAGGTGTCGCCGGAGTTTGCGGAGCAGTGTTACACGGTGGAAATCGGCAAGGCCGCGGCGGTCGGCGATTTGGCTCCGTTGCAGCGTGCGGTGATGAAAGTGGTGGAGAATTATCAGCGGTATCTGGACCGCATTCCGGCGGAAGTGTTTGAAGAATCGATGGCGGAGCTGGAGGAGTTGCCGCCGGAACAAAACGAAACGGAGGCGGCCAGTGTACGGGGTCTGTTTTGATCAGTTGCGGCGAAGTGTGGCCGTCGGGTTTCGTCGGGAAGTGCCGCAGGATCCGCTGGTGTGGGCTCCGTGGAACGTGCGGTTTCCGTCAACGTGGGAGTCGACAGCGTTTGATTTCGAGAAAGCTCCGCACGTCCGCGGCGTGATTGAACGCGGCTGGAACAATCCGGCCGTCCGCAAAATCCATTTGTCGTTTGCTACCAGGCTGTGCAAAACGTCCACAATGCTTTCGCTGGTGCAATGGGTGGCGGATCAGTCGCCGGCTCCAATGGTGCTGATGTTTCCAGACACCGGGATTTTGAACGCCGGCATGGAGGAACACGTGTATCCGATGATGGAGCAAACGCCGGTGATTCGGCGGCAGTTGCCTCCGGTGCATTTGCGGAACCGCACAGCCATTCATTTCACCGATTGCCGGCTCCGTATTGCCAACGCGGGCAGCCGCAGCAGTGTGGCCGGGTATCCCGCGTTGTACGTGTTCAAAATGGAAGTCAACAAAATCATTTCCCGCAAGTCGTCAGAAGCGGATGCGTATTACACGATTGAAAGCCGTTGCACGGGGTATCCACGTGGGGCCAAAATCGTGGAGGAAGGCACGCCGACGGACACGGGAACGTGTCGCGCGTATCGGTTGTTGCAGGATGAAACCGTGCAGCAGTTGCGGTATTGGGTGCCGTGTCCGCATTGTGGAGAATATCAGACGCTGGAGTTCGAGCGGGTCCAGTGGGACAAAACGGAAGCCGGAGAATCGACGCCGGCTCAGGCGAAGAAAACCGCGCGGTATGTGTGCGCCCATTGTGAGCAGTTCGTGTTGGATCATCATCGGCCGGTCATGATGAAGGCGGGGCAGTGGCTGGCAGATGGAGAATACGTGGACGCGCTGGGCAACGTGTGTGGGCATCCATCCGTGGAATCAGACACGCTGATTTTCGGGCCGTTGTCCAAGTTGTATTCGCTGTTCATTGGTGGCTGGGGCGATGTGGCTCGGGAGTTCGTGGAAGCCATCCAGCGGCAGCGGGCGGGGGATCTGGAATCGTTTCGCAAGTTTCGAACGGAGACGCTGGCCGAATCATGGACGCCGACATTCGACGTGGTGCAGCCAAACGCGTTGGCGGGGCATTTGCGAGGCGAACATCTCCGCGGCCAGTTGCCTCCGGAGTCCTGTTTTCTGACGACGGCCGCGGACGTCGGGCTGGCAGGGGATGAGTTGTTGTTTCATTGGTTCGTGTGTGCGTGGTGGCACGTCGATGGCCGGGCTCAGGGGGCGCTGGTGGATTGGGGATTGTCGGCCGGTGTGTCGGCGTTTTTGAAGTGGACGAATTCGACGTATCCGGTGGTGGATCGTGCGGGTGCGTTTCTGCCGGTGGCGGAGTTTCCAATCGGCATCGATTCCGGCAAATACACGGCGGAAGTCTACAGCGTGTGCGACCGATTGGAGCAGGCGCAGGCGTTCAAAGGGGATTCACGCACGGGGCAGAATGTGGCGGTGGATTTGTACTATTGGGGACATCGTCGCACGGACAAGCCGGCAAAACTAATCGCCATGCAGAAGCAGTTGGGGATGGGTGATTTGCTGATGGTGAATTCGCACGCGTCGCAGCAGTACCGGGAGGCGCTGGTTCAAAAGCGGATCAATCGCGGGGATGCGGGGTTTGTGTATTTCCCGGCCGACGTGTGCGACAACTGGCAGGCGTATGAACATCTGTTTTCGCAGTTGAACGCCGACTATCGCGACGGGAACAAGTGGAGCCGCAGCGGGCCGAATGAAGCCGGGGACGGGATCCGGTATTGTCGCGTCCTGGCAGAATACTACACGCGAAACGGTCAGGTGTGGGACGCGGTGTCGTTTCCGGAACGGTTCAGTGGGCAGGCTCCGGTGGCGGCTCAAACGGTCGGCCGCACCGATCGGCCGGCTCAGGCGGTGAGTGAATTCCACAACAGTCCGTTTTTGCTCAGTCAGCGTTGATGGTGTTTTTTTGGTGGTGGAGGGGAGGTGTGGTATGGCGTGGAAGAATCCGAATCATCCGGTGTGGCGGTTGCTGCAGACAGTGGTGTATCTGGTTTTTGCGGCGTTCATTATGTGGGCCAACGCGTCTGATTTCGATGAAACAGAATTGAAGGCGCTGACGTGGATTGGTGGCGTGATGTTCGCGGGGGAAGGAATCAAACGTGTGTTGGTGGGGTCTCAGAAATCCGCCGATTGATTCGGCGAAGCAGTCGCAGGGAGGCGGGTGATATCAGTTTGTCCCAGCGGGAGCCGTTGGGTGGAATGGAGTTCAGAAATGTACGGGTTGTTTGTGAGTTTGTCTGAATGTCCGATGGAGCCGCTGGAGCCGATGGAAATCGTGTTGTTTGATGATCAGCCGGCGGCATATCAGTACGCGGCGGAACGGCTGGTGGAAAACGGTCACATTTGTGAGGAGTCAGGTGATGGATGGTCGATTCCTGGCGAAGCGGAAGAATTCGACAACGCGGAGGACGTGGTGCGCGAATGGGCCAACGGGCTCGGCGCGGCTGAGTATTTCCACGTGGTGGAGTGTCGGGAAGGCCGTTGAGTGCGGCGGTGGTTTCAGGGTTTCGAATGGAGTTGAATGATGGCAGCGAAGGCAGCGAATCCGGTGCAGTTCAAGACGATTGATCGGAAAATGGAATTGCCGGAAGGAACGGTGGCGGGTTGGTCAGGGATCGACGGGTTTCCGCTGGCGGCGGAAGGTGTGGCGTTGGAATCTGACGTGAGGGAATTCGCGGTGCGTGTGGGGTTGTGGTCGGCGGAAGACGGCGTGGTGGCAGAAGCGGTGGCGGCAGTCGTGCCTCCGCAAAATCCGCAGACGGAACCCGAACCGGTGGCTCCGCCGGAAGTGGAAAACGTCGTGTGGGTGGAAATCAGGGTTCCGGTCAGTGTGGCGGCAGGTAAAGCTCCGCGGATTGCTCACGCTCCTATGACCGGGTTTCGGTTCGGTTCCGGCGATTACGATCGTTTGGCACGCGAGGCAATGGGACGCGTGTTGGAAGGGTGCCGCAATTCGCACGTGATGCGAGCGGACGGAACGCACGTGGATAAGCTCGGGCATTCGCTGAAGTGGATTCTGGATCAGGTCGCCGCGCAAATCCCCGCGATTTGATCTTCTGCGCGTGTTAACAGTGTTAACACGAACGCCGGGATTCAACGAACGTTTGCAGGTTGGCACAGTGTGCCGCCATGCAGACAATCAATGTCCAACGCCAATTTCAGGAAATGAAGCTGGAAGCTGAGCAGGCGTACGAGTTGGCTCGTACGGCTGCGGCTCCCGGTAAAAAAATGGCGTTGACGGGGATGATCGGAGCGGATGCCGATTATCACATTGACGACCAAAACGCGTTTCTGCGAATGGTCGCGTTCGTTCGGATGATGGAACGCAATGATCCGGTGGTGGGTTCCGCCGGTCAGCGTTTGATCGCGAACGTCAACGTGGGGCAGATGACGGTTTCCCCGGATACCGGGGACGATGACGTTGACGAACACCTGAAAGCCGAATGGAACGAATACGCCAACGATCCGCAGTTGAGCGACGCGCAACGCCGGTTTTCCTACGAAGCTCAGGCAGACATCGCATTCATTCGCACGGTGTTTGATGGCGACGTGTTTGCGATTCCGGAACCCGATGGCAGTGTTCTCCATCTGGAAGCGCATCGTTGCCAGACGCCGCACCGAACCAAAGTGGATCGCGGGGTGTGCGGAGTCAAGACGGACGGCCGTGTGGCTCAGTCGTATTTTTTGAGCAAAGAAACAAAGCCATACGGCCACGTGATGCGGGTGGCAGATGTGGATCCGGTGTCGGCGTACGATTCGAACGGCTGGCCGAACGTGTTTCATGTGTTCCGGCCGTCGCGGTTTTCGCTCAACAGGGGAATCACGTCGCTGGCTCCGTGTGGCACGGCGGCCAATCGCCGCGACGATAACGAATTCGCGACAATTCTGAAAAGTCAAATGGCGTCGTGTGTGACGTGGTCCGAAGAGATCACGGACATGGAAACGGTGAAGCAGTTGCTGCAGCATGGAAGCTCGGCAACGCCTCCGCTCCCAACGTCGTACTACGCCACGGACGATGCCGGTTTTCAAATGGCCACGGCGGCCATGCATCCCGGCCGAGTGTTGCGGCCGGAGCTGGGCCGCAAACTGGTGATGCATAGTCCGGACATTCCGGGCGATGGTTTTTTCGATCTCAATATGTTGATGATCCAGTATCTGGCCATGAATCTGGATCTGCCG
>Ga0180434_10006067_pt1 | contig 14004 bp, 12 predicted proteins | sample SS_ome_7_FD_132453 | JGI IMG/M metagenome (GOLD analysis project Ga0180434, IMG submission 132453) | Hypersaline lake sediment archaeal communities from the Salton Sea, California, USA - SS_1_D_2 metaG | ecosystem: Environmental > Aquatic > Non-marine Saline and Alkaline > Hypersaline >... | reverse complement strand
CTCAACGCGCTGTTCGAGGCGATCGTAGACAAGGAGGCCTGCACGGCCTGCGAGGAATGCGTCGAGCGCTGCCCGGTGGGGGCCGTCCGCATGGAGGACACGGCCTCCGTGGACCAGGCCAGGTGCCTGGGATGCGGGCTGTGCGCCGGCGTCTGCCCCTCAGGTGCCATCACCCTGCGCTTGCGGGAGGACATGGAGGAGCCCTTCGACCGGGTGCTGCACCTGGGCATGGCCATACTGGAAGGCAAGAAGAAAAGACTCTCTGAATAGGTCGCGTCTTCGCGTATAAGGGCATGCGTTAACACCCCTTTCCTCAATACTCCCCCAAAACAGCGTAACAAAACCGGGAAAAACCAGTCATGCATATGAGCCCGAAAAACAGTAGGTAGCAAACTGGCCGCATGGCCGCAGTGACAGGGAAAGGGAGACGATGACGATGAAAGGACCGGCAGAAAGCCTGAGGGTAAGAATGGGGACCGGGAAGAGGTCTATGGTCAGCATTGCGTTGGTGGGGATCATCGCCGCTTTACTCATCGCCGGCGCCGGTGTTGGGGTGTATATCGGCATCAAGGGCGATACTGCATCCCAATCGAGTTCTGACGGCACCGGTACCATGGCATCCACGCAAGGAGAGGCTCTGGCCTCCGAAGCAGCCGAACATACAGAGGACTGCCCGTTGTCAAGGGAGGATATCGCCTACTTGAAGGACGGCGATATCTTCGTTGCCCAGTTGGACGGCAGTGGCGAGAACAAGATGACAACAAGGGGCGACATAACCGACTTCAAACCCTCGCCTAGCGGTGAGATGATAGCCTTTATCGATGCCGACGGAGTTATTTTTCTTATGGATTGTATTAGGGGGAATATACAGCGGGTTACACAACCGGAATGGTTTGTGGCATCCAATCCCGCCTTTCATCCCGATGAGGAGTATCTGTATTACACATGTACTACGAGGCGGGACCTGGCGGATTTCTCAATAAGGAAGGTGATGTTCAAGCGTTATCATATCCGGGATAAACGGACGGAGATCGTCTATGCCAGAGATATAGAGGATTTCCAGAGCATCTGCGAGCTCCTCTTCGATCCCTCCGGAAAACAGCTGTATTTCAACATCGCAGGCTCCCAGTTCCCGGGGATAGGCTCCTTCAAGCTGAACCTCGAGCCCCGGGTTAGTGAGGAGCCGTTCCTGCCGGATATAAGCATCCCCGGGCAGGAATACACATGCCAGGTCCTTCTATCCCTGTCAGCCGAGGTTGACCATATCGCCCTCCACAAGGATTCCGCAACGGTTGACAATACTTTCAGAAGAACCAGCTGGATCCGAAAGCTCGACACCGGGGAGGAAACCGCGCTGGAGGGCAGCGAATCCCTACACGAGCTGGGAAGAATCACAAATATACAGTTCTCCCAGGTAGATCCGACGCTCTATCACCTCTCCAAGAAAGCCAGCCAAGACGGGTGCGACGAGCTCGATCCTTACTGCGAGGATATGGAGATATTCTATTCGGGTAGGATCGCCTCGCATGCCCAGGAGCCTACCGGCCTCACTGTCACGATCCGTACAAACAACATAGACGGTAACTCCATATGGTATCCCATATTGACCCAAGTGGAAACGGAGTGAACGCCCGGCTCTACTATCGCATCGACGCTGAAACGGGCCCGCCGTGGGCCCGGCCCTTTAATCTAATCGAACTTAATCCGCGGGGGTCGATATCGCCCGGGCTCAATCATGCTCCCCTTATCAGCCGATAAGAAAACCAGTATTCGCTGATGAAGGAGGGAAAGATATTGCATCTCAAAGTGTTATCGCGGTTTCTATTCGGTCCCCGATACAAAAGAGACGGCTCTGATCCAACAGACCTCGCGATCATCAACGCTAAGGTGGTGACCAGCGATCCTGAAAATCCCAGGGCGAAAGCGGTGGCGGTAAAGGGCGGGCTCATCGCCTACGTGGGAGGCGATAGAGGAATAGCCGATCATATAGGTCCGGATACCAGGATCATCGACGCGAGGGGAAGGATACTCACCCCCGGCTTCGTCGATAACCACTGCCACCTTCTGTGGGTAGGAGCGCTGCGGCCCCTTATGACCACCGCCTTGTACGAGTGCAACAGCCTGGAAGAGGTTAGCTCCTGCGTCACCGACTATGCCACCGAACAATCCGACATGCCCTTCGTCATGTGTATGGGATTCAGGTACGATTACATACCCGGCGGCGAGCCCACCAAGGAGATGCTGGATGAGATCGTCGACGACCGCCCGGTGATCCTGTGGTCTCACGGTGCCCATTCCGGGTGGCTTAACACCCCCGCCCTGGAATTGATGGAGAAGAGGAACCCCACCGCTTTCCACAGGATGACGCCGATGGTGGACCCGGAAACGGGCGAATACACCGGGATGCTCTTCCATTTCTGGTTTATAAATCCCCTGGAGTTCTTCTCCTGGGACGAGCTCCCGCCCCAGACCAGGGAGAAGATGCTGCAGGGCATGGAGGAGATCCTGGACGAGGCGCTGGCGGTGGGAGTGACCACCATAGACGACGTGATGATCCACAAACCCTTCGTGCCCATGGTGCTCGAGTTCAGGGACAGGGGTGGATTCGAGAGATCCAGGGCCAGGGCAACCTACTACATCAACCATTACGCCCTTGAGGACGAGGAGGGCTTCAAGGCTAACCTGAGGTGGTGGAGGGAGCTGGGAGAGAAGGAATCGGACTCCCGTCTCATCCTGGGCTCCTCGGTCAAGCTGGGTATCGAGGGCATATTCGAGAACCATACCGCCCTGCTCCTCGAACCCTACAGCGACCGCCCCTCTTTCTTCGGGGAGGCCACCTGGTCCCAGGAGGACTTCGACCGCCTGGTGGAGATCATCGATACAATGGGCATCCAATGCTGCACCCACGCCATCGGGGACGGCGGAATACGTATGGTGGTGAACACCTATGAGAAAATCCTCAACCGCAACGGCAAGCGGCCATATCCCTTGAGGGTGGACCACAACGAACTCCCCGACCCGGCCGAGATAGAGAGAATGGGCCGGCTGGGCATACACGCCGCCATGCAGCCGGCGCATTTCTTCGGGGACGAGTCCAGGGAGAAGGCCCTGGGCCCGCAGAGGCTCAAGCGGGTGATGCCCTGGAAAAGCCTGGAGGATACCGGGGTGGAGCTCTCCTTCGGAAGCGACGCCTGTGCCGGCCCTATCAATCCCGTCTACGGCCTTCTTATCTCGGCGACCAGGCTCAATTACAAGCTCGATACCGACTGGGGGCGGGAGGAGAGGATAAGCCTGGAGGACGGCATCAGGCACTGGACCCTGGATTCGGCAAAGGCCCTGGCGCTCGAGGACAAGATCGGCTCCATCGAGGTAGGAAAGTATGCCGACCTGGTCCTTTTCAACACCAACCCCCTGAAACTGGACTCCTGGTGGTTCCTGCTCACCCATAAGCTGGAGCTGGGAGCCATGGACGATTTCGTGGACATGACCATGGTAGGCGGCGAGGTCGTATACCGCAAGGACGGGGCCCGGTTATAAGGTAGGACTCCCTTGGCTGCAGCCCAGATAGTTCAAGTTTCGCGGCCTGTCCCCGATTAAATATGTAAGGTTTAAGCAGAGCGGCCTGTCTGGGAGGGAGATAGATATGAAGAGAAAGCTCGTATTCCTGCTGGTTTTAATGATGTGTATGGGGATATGCTGTTTCGCCGGCTACGCCGGCTGCTCCTGCGACGGAGACGACGCCGTCGTGCATGAAACGCAACCGCAGCCCGATGACCAGAGCCATACCGAATGCGACTACGATTTCCCCAACGAGGAGAAGCTGGGGCTGCCCCTCTACAAAGACAACGTCCTGGTCACCACCGTTGAGTCCTCCACCACGGAGAGCGAGGGAGTGGTCACGGATATAGGCGTCGATTACAGCACCACATCCGATTTCAAGACCGTCGCCACCTGGTACAAGGACCAGTTGGGCGCGCCCACCAAGAGCCTTACCACACCGGACGGGAAACAGCAGATGACATGGGAGAGCAGCGAGGGCGGTTACTACAACCTGATCGTCGTCACCGAGACCGCCGACGCCACCGCCATCAGCGTGATCAAAACACAAGAAGCAAAATGATAGAAATAGAACGGGCCGGGTTTGATCCCGGCCCGGTCTTTTTTTAGAACCTTATTGAACGAGATTGGCGCCTGTATTCTCATCCGCCCTTGGGCCTGAAGGCCAGGGAACTCACCAACTCCTCCCCCTCGCCACGGTGCAGAAACTCCACCTCCAAGGGGGTCCCTATCTTGATATCCTCCGGTTTGCCGGCATCCACACCTTCGATGCGGGCCACTATCCTCGGTCCCTCCTCCAACTTGATAACGCCGGTACAGTAGGGATTTTTCCGGTCGTAGCCCTGTTCCACCATCCAAGGGGGCCCGACGAAGATGCAGGTATAGGCGGCGAGCTCGCCCTCCCCTTTGAATTCGAACCATTCCATATCGCCGGAGTGACACTCGACACAGAAATGGCGGGGAGGTACATAGAGCTGCCCGCAGGCTTTGCACTTCGAGCCCATGAGCTTGTCCTCGTCCATGAACTTATAGAACGTTATATCGCTGAAAGGGCGCTCTTCCATGGCTATCTCCTTTCGAAAATAGTGAAGGTACAGGTGCCGCCGGTGCCTCCCAGGTTCTGGGTGGCCGCGAAGCGCAGGTCCTCCTTGGGGATCTGCCTATCGCCCGCCTCGCCCCTCAACTGCTTCCATATCTCGAACATCTGGGCCGTCCCCGTGGCTCCTACCGGGTGACCCTTGCACTTAAGCCCGCCGGAGGTGTTGATGGGCATGGAGCCATCCCTTCTGGTTACTCCCTCCGCGATGGCCTCGTACCCCTCCCCCGGACCGAAGAATCCCAGGTCCTCGCAGTGGATGAGCTCCGCGATGCTGAAGCAGTCGTGTACCTCCGCGAACTGGATCTCCTCAGGCTTGAGCCCGGACATGCCGTAGGCCTCCTCGGCGGCGTTCTTGTTGGCCTCGAAGGAGGTCAGGCTGGGACAGGCGTGCAGGCCCCTGCCGCTCCCCTGCCCGAACCCTATCACGTAGATGGGATTATCGCTGAAATCCTTGGCCATATCCTCGGGGACAAGGAGCACGCAGCTGGCTCCGTCGCTTATGGGGCAGCAGTCGTAGAGGTGCATGGGCCAGGCCACCGGCGGATTGAACCTGGGGTCCCAGAGGGCCTCCTTCTCGTCCTTCCACTCCGGTATTGGCTGCCCCCTCTTCTCCGCCTTGGCTATCTTGGCCTGCATCAGGTCGGCTATGGTCTTGTTGTACTGGGCCTTGGGGTTGAGGGGAGCGTTAGTGTGGCTTTTTATGGTGATGTTCATGAGGTGCTCCCGGTTGGCCCCGTACTTATCGAAATAGGCCGTGGCCAGGGCCCCGAAGACCCCCGGGAAGGTATATGCCGCGGCGCCTTCGTAGGGAGAGGTGGCCAGGGCCAGGCCCTCCGTGACCTCCTCGGTGCTGCACTTGGACATCTCCTCAACGCCACCCGCCAGCACGATGTCGTACATGCCTGAGGCGATGGCCATGATGCCGTCCCGTAAGGCCAGTGTGCTCGAGGCGCAGGCTCCCTCCGTCCTGGTGGCCGCCCGGGGCGCCAGGCCCAGCAGGTCGGATATGATGGGCCCCCAATGGGCCTGGTGGACAAAGAAATCGTTGCTGAAGTTACCGATCCACATGGCCTCGATATCCTTGGGATCGAAGCCCTTGTCCACGTTGGAGAGCATCTCGGTAAAAGCCTCCGCGAAAAGGTCTTTCGAATCCTTGTCCGGAAACATGCCGAACTTGGACATACCGGCCCCCACTATGGCCACTCCTCTGGCCAGCTTTCTGTCTTTAGGCATTTCTCGACCTCCTTTAAAAACACAGGGAATACAAGCTCAAGGCCTTGATTCCATGTCCTCCGCTTCCCGTTCCAGACCAGTTTGATGGGGTTTTTGTACCCTTCGAGTGGCTATATTATAAGGTCTGCATTATACAGGGGCAAACGCGGCCGTCAATGTCTGCATGGTGAGAGCCTCAGGCACATGTCCAGGCCTGACCCCTGTGCGAGGCCTGAAGCCAGGCGCGTCCCCCGGGCCTCAAACATATATAATCGTTTTTGCATAGAATGCTTGCACCGTAGAGAAGGGGGACGCTCATGTTAATCAAACCCAACGCCAGGCTTCACGGTACCCAGTTGGCGGGGTGGACGCCTAAATCAATGCCCGGGGAGAGTTACTCCGACATCATCCTTGATCACGATGTGGGAATAACCATGCCGGACGGCACCATCCTCAGGGCGGATATCTACCGGCCGAAGACCGGCGATAAGGTTCCCGCCCTGATCGCCTGGGCTCCCTATTATAAGGACTTGCAGAACGCCAGGGTAGCCGACGAGGGAGGGGTGGTGGCCTACCTGGCCTCCAGGGGCTACGCCCACGTCAGGATTCAGAACAGGGGCAGCGGCAGGTCGGGGGGGACACACCCTCCCATGTTCTCTCCCCAGGAGGTGGATGACGTATGCAGCTCCATCGAGTGGACCGCCTCCCAGCCCTGGTGCGACGGCAGCATCGGAATGATCGGGGCCTCCTACCTGGCCATGATCCAGTACTTCGCGGCCGCCAGGAAACCCCCTCCCCTCAAGGCCATCTTCCCCTTCCTGGCCAGTACGGACCTCTATCGCGACGCCACCAAGGAGGGATCCGTCTTCAACGAGTTCGACACCCTGATCATCTTCCCCATGTCCAGCAGGATGGGGATGGGCCCGCCCGCCCTGCGCCACCTTCTCGGCTACGTTTTGGACTCGAGCCTCTCCTCCAAGCTGGTTTATAACCATAAAGCCCTCAGTAAAGTGGGCAAGCTCTGCGGCGCTCGTTACCGCCCCGATGAGGTCAGCTGTCGGGAATATGTGGACTACATCTTCAACCAGATATACGACGGGCCGTTCTACGAGGAGAGGTCGGCCTGGTCCAGGCTGAAAGACATCGACATACCGGTGCTCATAGGCATCAACTACACGGCCATCGGCTTCCATTACCGCGGAGCCTTCGAGGCCTGGCACCTGCTGGACACGGATAAGAAGCTCTTCATAGGGCCCACGGCCAAGGTCTACATCCCCTGGACCGAGTACCAGGAGGAGCTCATCGCCTGGTACGACTACACGCTCAAGGGCATCGACAACGGCTACGCTGACCTGCCGCCGGTGCGCTACTGGCTCAACGGCGCGGGCGAGTGGAGGTCGGCCGAGGACTGGCCTATTCCCGGGGCGGAGAAGAGAAGGCTTTACCTGGCCAGCAGCTCCAGGGATGTCTTCGAGAAGCACGCGCTGCTTTCCGAAGAACCCGGGGAGGAGACGGAGCTGTCCTACCTCGCCATACCCCAGCACATGGTGTACATAAAGGAGATCGAGCGCTACGAGACCCAGATCCTCAAGTACTTAAGCGATCCCTTCGATGAGGAGACGGAGGTGGTGGGGCCGGTGAAGCTGCGGCTGCTACTCTCCTGTAACGCCATCGATACCCATGTCATGGTGCGGATAAGCGACGTCGCCCCCGACGGCAGCTCCCGCAACCTCTCCTGGGGATGGCTGCGGGCCGCCTTCAGGCGCATCGACGAGGAGCGCACCACTCCCTCGGAGATCATCCACGACTGCACCGCCCCCCAGGCCCTTACGCCGGAGGAGCCCGTGGTCCTGGAGTTCACCTGCACGCCTGTGGCCAACCTCTTCAAGAAGGGCCACCGCCTGATGCTCGAGGTCGGTGCCAGGCCCGACCTGCTGGCGCCCTCGAGGAAGGATGAGATCGCCTTCTTCAACTGGCACGCCCCTCCCTATCCCGCCAGGAACAGGATCTATCACGGCGGCGAGGAGCCCTCCTACATCGAGGTGGATATACTGTAACCGAACACGAAAAGCGATACCGTTCACCCCGTTATCTACCTGCGTAAAGGATGCATTTCCACGTGACGATACAGACTGCAAGAAGATGAGGTGGGGCGCACACAACGCCTCAGATAAGAAGCGTGTTTTTTCTTAAGGAGGAGCTGTCATGTCCAGAGTAAAGGTCTGTTCTTATTGCGGGGTACCCATGAAATTCTTAAAAGACGTTGAATGGAACAGCGACGGGACCATAACCCAGACCTGGAATCCCGATCACCGCCGCTTTTTCTACGAGTCCGAGGGTTTTGCCACTCTTTTCAGTAATCTCGGAGATCTGCTGGGGGTCCCCGTAGACCGCATCGTCACCGAGGGCCTGCGCAAAACCACCTACGACTTCATGGCCACGCTGTTCTCCGGATTCAAGGGCTGGATGGTGCGCACCCTGCCGCGCCGAATGTTCTACGATAGAGTGTCCGAGATGGGTTGGTTGTACGGCTGTGGGCGTCTGGAGGTCCTGGATGTGAAGCGAGGAGAATATCTAAAATGGCTCGCTATTAACAGCTATACCCCGACCATGCATCAGGGAGACCTCGTCGGCATCTTCAACGCGGTGGAGGGATTGCCCGCCGAAGTAACCGTGGAGGAACGGGGCGGCGATCACATTTTCAACATCACCGCCAGCGAGAAGCCCAAGGAGGAGATGCTGGCCCGCCTGCAGCGCATCGTGCTTCCCTGCAAGCCGGGTAAGGTAAGCTTCGAGAGATGCCCGAAATGCGGCCTCCCCCTCTATCTCAAAGAATGCTTATGGAGCAGGGATAAGGGCACTATCACCAATAACAATACCGGCAGGAATATGACCCTCGTGGGACCGGAGGGATTGGACGCCATCTTCCGCGAACTGGAGGCCGAGCTGGGAGAGGATATCCCCCACAGCGTCGTGGAGGCTCAGCGCCAATACGTAGTGGAGGCCTTTACCGCCGAGGAAGTGCAGCCCGAGCTGGATAACCTGGTCTTCCTGCTAGCTTTACGGGGCATGGGCAACCTGGTCCACCTCAGCTTCAGTGACGACCTCATGAAGGCGGTGGTGGAGAACGCCGACCCCGCCCTGATGGTGGCGGGTTTGCTGCAGGGGATATTCGAGCTGGCCACGGGGAAGGGATCGACCTACGATTACATCAGGAGCGATGACGGAACCCTTAACATAACGGTGAAGGTAATGAAGGCGGAGGATGTCGAACTGTAAAAACAAGAGGAGTAATAACGGCACCCTGAAGGTAAGCGTAAAAGCTCGCTGAGCCAGCGATAAATCAAACCAGCGGCGACCGGTTGATCGACGAGAACCTGCCGGAGAGGTCGTATCCCTCCAGGCCCTCTTTACTCAACCTCTTCGACGGGCACATATGAAGGCACTTGCCGCAGAAATCGCCGCATATGATGCCGAAGCAGTTGTCCAGCATGGCCTCATGAAAGGGATGGTTCTCCTCGCTCCCCATATCCGCGAAATATTTCAGCGGCTGGCCGGGGCCCTCCGGTATCTTCAGGTCGTTGAAGCTGCCGGTATCCTTGACCAGGCCGGTGACGCCATAGGCGCACCGGATGTTATCGTGGGCAGCATATTCTATGGCCTTGTCTCCGATGGTACACCTCTGGAGCTCGGTCTTGGAGAAAGCCTGCGTGGGGCAGATCTTCACGCACTTGCTGCCGCAAGCCTCCGGCAGGCACAGCGGGGGCCCGTCGTAGAGTGGTGTGGGCTCCAGCTCAGCCGAGGTTAGTACGGAGTTGAAGCGCTGCATGGCGCCGAACTCCGGAGTGAGGGCCAACCCGTTCAGCCCGAAATCGGCTATCCCGGCGGCCACGGCAGCGTGGCGGTGGGAGAACTCGGCCTTGACCTCCCCGTCGTTAATGGTCTCCACGAAATACTTGGTCATGCTGCTGATCCAGGTAGGCATGAAGGCCAGGGTCTTATACCCCTGGTACTCCAGCAGCCTGGCCATACGGTTGACCATGCGCGAGGTCTCCAGGTTGGTGAGGCCGTAGCCGTAAAACAGGTAGGGGGTATTGGTCTTGGTGGGCTGGTCCCATTCGCCCCATACGTCTGCCATCCCCTGGAACAGGTGCAGGGCGATGGATATCACCGATCTGCACTCCGGCAGGAAGTCGGTGGGCCTGTGGCCCTCCGGCGCATCGTCGAACCGTTCCACCGGTGCTATCCCCACCAGGTCGGCGCCCCACTCCAGCAGGATATCAACTACCTTTTGTGTTAGAACGTCCATGATGACCCTCCTATCCTCGAATATGACCGATCAATGCCTTCAATTCCCTGTGCTAGAATCATCATACCCTTATGGATATCCATGAAAACGGAGGATAATAGGCCAGATGGAATTCGAGGAGACGGCTCCCTCCAGTTGCGCGGTAAAGATCGAAGCGGGACTGGTAGAGGGAAGGCTGGAGCAGGGTATCTGGGAGTTCCTTGGCATTCCCTACGCTAAGCCTCCCATCGGCGAGCTGCGCTGGAGACCGCCTCAGCCAGTGCCGCCCTGGGAGGGGGTAAGGCCCTGCGCCCAGTTCGGGGATTCCTGCCCTCAGCCTGAGACCGACCAGTATGACCTGGGGGGATTGGGAGAGGACTGCCTCTACCTTAATATATGGGTTCAAAAAGGAGGATCCGGAGAAAGCCTCCCCGTCATGGTCTGGATCCACGGTGGCGCCTTCCAGATCGGCTCGGCGTCGCTCATGATGAACCACGGAGAGGCGCTATACAACGGCCGCAAGCTAGCCGAACGCGGCGTGATCGTGGTCACCCTCAATTACCGGTTGGGGCCCTTCGGATTTCTCGCACATCCCCTTCTCTCCCGGGAATCTCCTCGGGGTTTGTGTGGGAATTACGGACTCCTGGACCAGCTGGCTGCGCTGCAGTGGATCCAGGAGAATATCGCTTCCTTCGGTGGGGACAGCTCGCGTATCACCCTCTTCGGGCAGTCGGCGGGGGCATCGAGCATCTGCTACCTGATGGTCAATCCCCTGGCGAAAGGGCTGTTCCAACGCGCCGTCTCCCAGAGCGCACCCTTCTGGATCCAGAACGTGGACCATCCTATGTATCAATCCATGGAAGAAGCAATAGTGACGGGTGAGGAACTGGCCCGGGCGTTGGGTGTCGAGGATTCGCCGCACTCCATCGAGGATATGCGGTCCAGGAGCGCTGAAGAGATCGTCAGCTCGGCCGGATTAAAGGCGGGGATACTGCCGGGCGGCATGCATTTTGGACCTGCAATCGACGGCTGGCTGCTCCCGGACAGGCCTGATGTTCTTTTCTCCAAGGGAAAGCAGCACGGCGTGGATATGATCGTGGGATCGAACCGGGACGAGGCCAGTTTCATGGTCCTGGCCATCGATTTCAACGTAGACGAGTACGTGGAATTCGTCCGACGCATGGAGGAGCCACTGGACGAGGAAGCGCTGCGGCTCTTCCCGGCTGAAGACAAGCCACATGTAGGGCCAGCCTTGAGCGGGCTGGTTACCGCTCTCGAGTTCGCCGCACCTGCCAGGTTCATAGCGCGGTGTGTGGAAGAGAGTGGCTGTAAAGCATATCTGTATCAGTTTGCACCCAACCCGACAACGGAACAGAGGAGGGAGCTCTGCGCCTGTCACGGGTCGGAGATAGCCTTCGTCTTCGGCGATCTGGAGCCGGGCCAGGATTACCAGGCCCAGGATATGGAGCTCTCCTCCAACATCATGCGGTACTGGACCGATTTCGCCCGCAGCAGCGATCCCAACGGTTCCGGGCTTCCGGCCTGGCCTTCCTACGAAGCGGAAACGGACCTCAGCCTGGAGTTGAGCGAGGAGATCGCCGTCAGGTCCAGCCTGCTGCGCGAGGCTTGCGACCTAGCCGAGAGGATCCATCTTCGGAATATCGAGGGCTAAAAGGATGCCCCCGAATAGGACTATGTCATCTGCCCCGGGATCTCGGCATACCTAGAAAGGCCTGCCGCGGTCCTTTTGCATAGTGCTGAAGGAGGTATCGAGACCGGATAGAGCGCTCACGATATCATATAGGCGGGGGAGGCCGAGACCTCTCAAGAAAGCCGTTTGGCGGGCGATAAAGTTGGGCACGTATATCTCGGTCTTGTTCTTCTTTACCGCTTCGAGCACGGCATCGGCAACCCTCTGCGGGTCCAGATTACGCGTGGCAAAGGGCACCTTGGCCCCCGCGAACATCCCGGTGTTGATGTATCCGGGACAGACGATGGTGAAGTTCACCCCGCTTTTCTTGAGTTCCTGGCGCACGGCATCGGTGATACCCACCAGGGCGTGTTTGGTGGCACAATATGGACCGAGCCTGGCTACACCCACCTTACCCGCGGTCGAGGCGACGTTGACCACGTGTCCTTTCCCTCGCCCTACCATCCCGGGGACCGCGGCCTGCATCATCCATACCTGTCCCAGGTAATTGACGTCGGTGATCCTGCGATATGATTCCTCCGACATCTCGAGCACGCCCTCATTGTTGGCGATGGCGGCGTTGTTTATCAGGACATCGATGAGGCCGACCTCGGACTCCACCTTTTCACACAGGGCGAAACAGGCCTCCCGATCCGCGATATCGAGCTCATATGCGTACGCATCATATCCGGATCCCTTAAGTGATGCTGCTGCCCTTTCAAGCTCCTCCTTATCTATATCGGTCAATACCACTCGAGCGCCCTCATGGGCAAAAGTCCGGGTATGTTTCAATCCCATCCCCCTGGCCGCTCCGGTTACCAACACAACTCTACCCTTCAAATCTTCCATCGATCCCTCTCCTTCCCCGGTGAAATATTCTATCCATAATGGAATCTTTCAATGATTGTACAATGCCTACCGGGTTTCGGCTGAATGCATGTTTTGGACTTCCGAAGAAAAAAACAGGCCAGGGAAGATCTCCCCGGCCCGTTCTTTTATATGGAGCCCCTGGGGAGAATCGAACTCCCGCACAAGGATTAGGAATATTTCCCAGTGGTATGTTCGCTGGTGTAGCCACTTTTATCTTGTTGTTGCTTGCAGTGCTTAATTCCGCATCAGGACTGGGCTTTACCTATTTCCTGTTGCTCCTTGCTGTTTCTTTCAATGGTCTGCTGCATCCTGTTGTGTGGTCATATTGTGGTCACGGGAATTGGCTATCCATATTCCGGAGGCATCCTACTCTCTACCCACTCGAGAAACTCATCCGCGTATCTTACCAGGCTCTCGGCGTCGCCCCTTCTTGCCAACTTGACGCCATAATCTATATCCGTCTTCTTGCCTACTATGCGCCTGAATATGTTTTCCGCTTCCTTTACATCTTTCCCTCTGACCCTTTCCACCAGCAGGAAGGCGGCGTCTTCATGCTTCTTTCCAGAGGAGATCTCTCCCGATACGGCCACGGTCAAAGCGTTACAGGCGTTGATGGCGCACTTGACCGCACTCGACGCAGCGGAGTTGAAATTACCCTTCTCCAGCTCCGAGTGCATGGTAGCCCTGGCCTCGACTGCCTTCTTCAGCAGGTTCCTGGAATCAGATCTGTCCACGGGCTTTCTATTGGTCTTCCTCACCATATAACTCTATATCCTTCCTCGTATAGGTGATGGCCTTGTTTCTGTCGAAGATCTCACTCCAGATGCCCTGCTTGTTCTTTATCTTCTTCTTCTTCTCGTATTCTCCGGTTTGGATCACTATGGGCATGACCGGATTTCCAGAAGCGGCAGTTGCCAGATTTGCGGCCTCGTTAACCCGATCTTCGATGGCATCCATTTCGATACCGTCCCTTACGACTACAAGGATATCGACATCACTGTCAGGTCTCTCTTTCCCTTTGGCCACACTGCCGAATATGATCGCCTTGTAGAATTCCTTTCCCAACTGCTCCTTGAATATCCTGGCGATCTCCCGTATAGAGTTCTGCTCGGCGAGAAATGCCTTGTTGACCACCTTGCCAACGAGCATATGATCTTCATTCAAGTTATATATATAGGAAGTGCCTGCGTAATCTCGCCTCAGAAGTCCCTGTTTTGCTAAATCATCCAATGCTCTTCGTGTCGCCTCCTGGGAAGAATCGATAAGCTTTGCTATCTCCCTGCCCGT
>Ga0180434_10006065_pt1 | contig 14006 bp, 13 predicted proteins | sample SS_ome_7_FD_132453 | JGI IMG/M metagenome (GOLD analysis project Ga0180434, IMG submission 132453) | Hypersaline lake sediment archaeal communities from the Salton Sea, California, USA - SS_1_D_2 metaG | ecosystem: Environmental > Aquatic > Non-marine Saline and Alkaline > Hypersaline >... | reverse complement strand
TGATCGAAAAACACGACACTTGTCCCAACTGGAACTATACGATACGCCCGCGAAAACCGGGAACTAATTTTTAGATGTTCACTAATGTCCCCAGTCATTATTTACCTCGGAGCACAAATTTCGATCAAATTCTACACTCCACCACAGTCCTTGGGGTGGAAGGTTTGAAAAATGATCTCGAACGAGGATGCCCATTCAGGCCACGTCTCCTCCGGGGCTTGGGCAACGATTTCGTACACGACGTCATCGGGAAGCTGATCACCCAGCATGGTTTGGGGCCTGACGACGATCATCAAGCGTATGTGCTGCCCCTCATCATTGATAAAGTCAGCCCGGATGCCGTCAAGTGTTTGCCCTGCATAATCGATCACTTTTACCGACTCAAACGCGGGTGCGGTTGACGGAGCGCCCCATTGAACACTGATTTGAGTCGCCAGCCTGTTGAGGGATACATCTCGTTCGGGATCGGTGCGACGACGGGCATTGATGAGCACAGACACAGATTCATCATCCGGCGCCTGGAACAGCATCCCATCGTCAGTCGCCAGGTCAAGGGGATAACTCAACATGTACGCACACTGGTCGCAAAGTGTCGCGCCCTCCGGGACTGTCGGCGTAAGCAGTTGCACCGGCTCTCCCGTCGTACGTGGTGTCGGTGACGCACAAGAAGTACAAGCTGCAAACAGAACAACCCACAGTATCACGTTTATAGGTCTATGAACATAATGCTCGTTCATCTGGGATTCTCCCTCTGGCAAGTCTGCTGGGTCACGGTCCATTTATTTGTTGCTGTTAATCGCTGGCGAGTTGGGCGGCGCGGTGGTCCATCACTTGCACAACTCGGCAGTCTTGGTAAACGCCACCGTTATCTCCTGGGTTCCCAGCGTGCCAGTGATCTCGATTCTCCGATACGTCTCGGGAACATAGCCAGAAAAGTTACTGCTAACTTGACTTAGCGAGTATTCACCGCTCTCTTCTTCGGTCACATCCAGACTCACAGACTCGGATGGTGAAACCTGCAATTCGCCAAGGATCAATCGCTCGCCGCAGGTATTGTGTACCTCCAGCACACCTCCGTTACAGTTGTTCGCCGTGACCGCCAGGCACTCGTTATCCGGCTCGATGGTCAAACCAAGTATGGCCGTCTTCCCAAAGCAACCTCCGATCGGTCGAATCCCAATGGTTTCTATACATCCTGGCGCTGGGCTGTCTTGGACAACGATACACCCACTCAGCAGAAGCATAACTTGTATCCCAACGACCGTCTTTACTGTGCTGTTGAATCTCGACTTTTTCATCATATGCACTTTCTCTCCTGGTTGCATAGATCGTGTGTGGCATTCCCCTTGAACTGGCTCATATACAAATTGTGATAAAATCCTCTCTGCGCCAGCAACTCGTCGTGACTGCCGCGCTCGATGATCTCGCCATCGTTGATGACCAGGATATCGTCGGCTTCGCGGACGGTGCTCAAGCGGTGGGCGATGACGAAACTGGTGCGGCCTTCCATCAGCCGGAGCAGCGCCTCCTGGATAGTTTTCTCCGTGCGGCTGTCGACGCTGCTCGTCGCCTCGTCGAGGATGAGGATGGCGGGATCGGCCAGGATGGCGCGGGCGATGGCGAGCAACTGCCGCTGTCCCTGGCTCAGGTTACTGCCACGCTCCGAAAGTTCCGTATCGTACCCCTGGGGCAGGCGACGGATAAACTGGTCGGCGTTCGCCAGTTTGGCGGCGGCGATGCACTCTTCCTCGGTGGCGTCGAGCCGTCCGTAGCGGATGTTCTCCATCACCGAGCCTGAGAAGAGGAACGTGTCCTGCAGCACGATACCCAGTTTGCGGCGCAGGTTCGCTTTCTGCACCTCGCGGACGTCGTGCCCATCAATGCAGATCGCGCCGCCGTCGATGTCGTAGAAGCGGGTGAGCAGGTTGATGATCGTCGTCTTGCCCGCGCCCGTCGGCCCGACCAGCGCGATGGTCTGCCCTGATTGGGCGGTCAGGCTCATGTCCTTGATGACAGGCACCTCGGGCACGTAGCTGAAATCCACGTGGTCAAAGACCACCTCACCGGCGACGTCGGCCAGAGGGATGGCGTCAGGGGCATCGGTAAGCTCTGGCGCTGTGTCCAATATCTCAAAGACCCGCTCCGCCCCGGCTATCGCGGTCTGGATTTGATTGTACAGGTTGCCCAGATGTCGCAGCGGCGCGGCGAACTTGCGCGAATAGTTGTAAAACGTGGCGATGACGCCGACCGTGGCCCAGCCCTGGAGCACCATCCAGCCGCCCAGCCCGGCGAGGATGGCGATGTTGGCGTTGCTCAGGATGCCCATCAGCGGCGGAACGAGCATCGCGTATGCCTGCGCCCGGACACCGACCCGGCGCACGTGCTCGTTCGCCGCGTCGAAATCCGCCAATGCGGTCGCCTCGCGTCCAAAGGCGATGATGACCCGCTGCCCGCTGAACATCTCCTCCAACTGCCCGTTCAACTGGCCGATCCGCATCTGGTACTCGCGGAAATGCTTGCGCGTCCGCTTCCCCACGAAACCCACCAGCCACATCATGAACGGAAAGACGATCATCGAGCCTAGCGCCAGCCAGAAATTGATCGCAAACATCATCACCAGGATACCCGCCAGCGTGAGGAACCCGGTGAACAGCTCCGTCACGTTCTGGGCGAGCACGCGGCTGATGGCGTCCAGGTCGTTCGTCAGGCGGCTCATCAGCTCGCCGTGGGGGTGCCGGTCGAAAAAGCGGAGCGAGAGCGTCTGCAAATGGGCGAACAGATCGCGACGCAACCCGCGCATCGTCTGTTGAGAGACCCGGGCCATAATTACGCTCTGGCCGACGTTCGCCAGCCACCCGCCCGCGTACGCTCCCAGCATCAGCAGGACGATGCGCGGCAGCCCCGCCAGGTCGTCTGCGGTGATGAATTCGTCTATCGCGACGCCCATCAAGAATGGTCCCATCAAGTCCAGCACCGTGCTCACCACTACCAGGACAAACACGATCGCCAGCGCCCACTTGTAGGGGCGCAGGGTGGCGAGCAACCGGCGCAATGTGCCGCGCGTGTCGCGGGCCTTTTCGATTCTCGCCCCTCGATGCCTTCCTCCAGGGCCGGGTAAGCCGGTGGGTCGGGATGTGGTTCGGTCGGATTGTCCATCTGGTCGTCGGTTAGCCATTGTCGGTCGCTCCATTCCCCAGTTGGGACTCGTAGATTTCTTGATAGATGGGGCTGGACGCGATCAGTTCCGCGTGCGTGCCCTCGGCGGCAATCTGTCCTCGATCCAGCACCACGATCTTGTCGGCGTTGAGCACCGTGCTGATGCGCTGCGCGATGACAAAGGTGGTGCGGTCGGCCATCAACTTCTCGAGGGCGATCTCGATTTTCGCCTCCGTCTCCACGTCCACCGAGCTGGTGCTGTCGTCGAGGATGAGGATCTTGGGCCGCACGAGCAGCGCGCGGGCGATGGCGATGCGCTGCTTCTGCCCGCCCGAAAGGTTCACGCCCCGCTGGCCGACGAGCGTGTCGTAGCCGTCGGGGAAGGCGGCGATGAAATCGTGGGCCTGGGCGGCCTGGGCCGCGGCGATGACCTCTTCCTCCGTCGCCTCGGGATGGCCGTAGCGGATGTTGTCGCGCACTGTGCCGCTGAACAGCACCGGCTCTTGCAGCGCGATGCCCACCTGGGTGCGCAGCGCGTGCAGCGGGATGTCGCGCAGGTCCGCGCCGTCCAGCGTCACCCGGCCTCGCTCTGCATCGTAAAAGCGGGGGATCAGGTGGATGAGGCTCGATTTGCCCGAACCCGTCGCGCCCAGGATCGCCACCGTCTGGCCCGGCTCGGCGATCAGGTTGATGCCGTTCAGCACCAAATCATCAGACGTGGTGGCGACTTTAGTCGCTCTCGCGCCATTGGAACGACTAAAGTCGTTGCTACTGTTGTAGCTGAAGCAGACGTCCTCGAAAGCGACGCGGCCCTCGACCACGGAAGGAGCCTGGGCATCCGGGCGGCTCTGCACCTCGGGGACGTTGTCAAGGATCTCGCAGATGCGCCCGGCAGAGGCGTCGGCGGCGGAGATTGGCCCGGCCATCCCTCCCAGCATCATCAGCGGGAAGAGGGAGAAGGACATATAGTTGATCGCGGCCACGATCTCGCCCACGGTGAAATCGCCGGAGGCGGTCAAATTGCCGCCGAACCAGACGACGCCCACGACGCCCAGGTTGACGAGGAATCGCATCGTGGGGAGCAGCGAGGCGGTGAGTTGCATCACCCGGACGTTATCGGACGTCAGGTCGCGGTTCGCCTGGTCGAAGCGGGCTTTTTCGTGCTCGTCGCGCACGAACGCCTTGACCACCCGCACGCCCGCCAGGTTCTCCTGCAAGACCTGGTTCAGCCGATCCAGCTTCTTTTGCACCGACAGGAAGAGGGGGCGCGCCCGGACGAGGAAGAACCAGATCAGGCCCAGGACGAGCGGGAACAGCGCCAGCATCAGCAGCGCCAGCCGCGTGCTGGTCGCGATCAGCATGACCACGCTGCCGAGCATCCACAGTGGCGCGCGGGTCAGCATGCGCAGGGCCATCTGTACCATGAACTGGACCTGGTTGACGTCGCTCGTCGCGCGCACGAGCAATTGGCCGGTCTGGATGCGGTCCAGGTTGCCGAACGAGAACGTCTGCACCTGGCGGACGATGGCGCTGCGCATGTCCGCGCCCGCGCCCATCGCCACACGCACCGAAAGCAGCGTGTTCCCCACCGCAAACAGCGCGCTGAGGATCGCGGCTCCCAACATCAGCAGCGAGGTGGACACGATGGTTCCCATATCCTGCCGGGCGATGCCCTGGTCGATGACGCGCTGGGTCAGGCGCGGGATCGCCAAATCGGCGGCGACCACGCCCACCAGCAACAGCATCGAAAGGATGGCGTTTCGCTGGTAAGGTTTGACGAAACGGAACATGCGTTGCAGTGATTTCATTCTTGACTCCTTGTTGTAGGCAGTGTAAACCAGAATTTCGAGCCTGCACCCGGCGCGCTCTCCACGAGCTGCTTGGCGATGGCCAATCCTAGCCCGGTCTCGCTGCTGGCCCGCGATTTTTCTCCCCGCCAGAATCGTTCAAAGAGAGGGGAGACGCATTCGCTGCCGACCGTCACGCTGCGGTTAGCCAGGCCAATCGCCAGTTCTCCGACGCAGATGACGCTCGACGGCTCAGCCTCTCTGCGCCTCGCGCGACGCAGCACCGCCCGCACGCGAGCCACCACCTCGCGAGGGCTGAAAGGCTTGGTCACGTAATCATCGGCTCCCAACTCCAGCCCGATGAGCCGGTCCGTTTCCTCGATGCGGGCGGTCAGCATGATGATGGGCACGTCGGTCGGGGTGCTCGTGGCGGGCGATGGTCAGCGCCGTGTGGCCATCGCGGGCGGTGAGCACCCGATAGCCGGCCTGCTTCAGGTAGTCGTGCACGACCTCGATGATGTGAGGTTCGTCGTCCACGACGAGGATTGTCTGGTAAGCCATCATATCTATCTTTCTGCCGAGTGTTAGACCTGCTCACTTTTACTCAGGCATACTGGAGGCGGTGTTGTATTACCACCAACAGGCTTTCTTTTGTGTTTCTATTAGTCGCTCAGTATATGGCATATTTGCCTTGCGAATTGCCTGTGCGGCTGCTTCAAGATCGAAAGGAATACGGTGAATCGACGCTTTCCATCCCTTTGGTTGCTGCTCCAAAACAGCGAGCGCCGCTCGTGGATCACCATCACACGGACGGCCTGCGCTTCCCGCATTCACCCATACTCCCTGCTCGGTGCGAATAACGAACGGTGCATGCAAATGCCCAGCAGCCACTGCTGATACTCCCTGCGGGAAAGCCGGTCTTGCATCCGAATCCACTATCTCATTCGATTCTTCTACCCCTCCGTGCACGACGAGTACACCTGGAGTTGGTGCAAGCCTTGGAGGAAGTGCAGATAGCCACTGCCGACTGGCTGATGTGAGTCTTTCTCTACACCAATCGTCAATTGCGATGAGTTGGGTTGTACGCTCATCGGTATGCCGATCCGTTGGAGAGGGCAAGAGAATGTCGCGGTCACAGTTTCCTTGCACACTCGCAACATTCCGCTCAATGAGCAAAGAAATGCATTCATTTGGCTGAGGGCCAAAGTTTGCCACATCTCCGGCGCAGACAACGGTATCGATGCCGGCTTTTTCCAACCAATCGAGGGAAGCTTTCAGCCCAACCAGGCAACCATGTGGATCGCTTACGACTCCGATTCGCATTTCAAAAAAACTTTTGTGTTTACTCCTGCGGCATACTTTTGCCCTCAAGATGAATCTCCTGTAATTTTACACCACGTCCATTATACTACATACGGCTAACCTCCGCACACTGATGCGCAAGTCGTCATCAGTGTACAGAGAACTTGTGTAGAATTTGTGGAGGCGTGATGGAGGAATCGTGGAGAAGGTGATAGACTAAATGTCTATGGTCTTTCAAAAAAAGGGCTATATACTTGACACTTTGTCTACAATTATGTAAAATGAGGAGCGTGCTTGACATTTAGTCCAAGTGGTTTTTACTATATCGTAGATCAAGGAGATTTCTCAATGACTGAAAACCGAATACTGATCATGGGCGCTGCCGGGCGCGACTTTCACAACTTTAACGTCTACTTTCGAGATAACGCCGATTATAAAGTTGTGGCTTTCACCGCTACCCAAATCCCCGACATCGAGGGGCGCGTGTATCCTCCCGAGTTAGCGGGCGCTAGGTATCCCAAGGGCATCCCGATCCACTCGGAGGACGATCTCGAATCCCTCATCCGGGACCTGAACGTGGATCAGGCAGTCTTTTCCTATTCTGACGTCAGCTACGAGTACGTGATGCACAAGGCGTCGCAGGTGCTGGCGGCGGGGGCCGATTTTCGCTTGCTGGGGACGGGGACGACGATGCTCGAATCGAGCAAGCCGGTCATCGCCGTCTGTGCGGGACGCACAGGCAGCGGCAAGAGCCAGACCACCCGTCGCGTCTGTGATCTGCTGAAAGAGATGGGCAAGCAGGTCGTCGCCATCCGCCACCCCATGCCCTACGGTAACCTGGTGGAGCAAGTCTGCCAGCGTTTCGCCACGTATGAGGACATGGATCGGTATGACTGCACCATCGAGGAGCGGGAGGAATACGAACCGCACATCGACCGTGGGGTCGTCGTCTATGCCGGTGTGGATTACGAGAAAATTCTGCGCGAGGCCGAGAAGGAAGCGGACGTCATCGTCTGGGACGGCGGCAACAATGACCTGGCGTTCTACAAGTCCGATCTCTACATCACCGTCCTCGACCCCCATCGCCCAGGGCACGAGCTGCGCTACTACCCTGGCGAGGCGAACCTGCGTTTGGCGGACGTGGTCGTCATCAACAAGGTTGACACGGCCGGTTCAGACGACATCATCGCCGTGCGAAACAACGTGCTGGCCGTGAATCCCGAGGCGACCATCGTCGAGGCGGCGTCTCCCATCTTTGTCGAGAACCCCGACGTCATTCGGGGCAAGAAGGTGTTGGTGATCGAGGACGGTCCCACGCTGACCCACGGCGAGATGGCGTATGGAGCGGGAGTGGTGGCGGCCCGCCGGTTTGGCGCAGCCGAGTTGGTCGATCCGCGACCTTACGCGGTAGGTTCCATCGTAGCGACCTATGAAAAGTATCCCACCACCGGCGACGTGTTGCCCGCGATGGGCTATGGTGAGAAGCAGCGCGAAGAGTTGGAGCAGACGATCCGGAACACGCCCTGCGACCTGGTCATCATCGCCACTCCCATCGATCTGCGCCGCGTGATCAAGGTCGACAAGCCCAGCGAGCGCGTGCGCTACGAGTTGCAGGAGGTCGGGCGACCCAACCTGGCGGACGTCCTGACGCCCAGGTTTTCGTAAATCAGATTGGGAGGGCCAAAATGAAAGAACAACCGCTGTATGAGGAACTGAGGACGCACCTGGACAATCTGCTAGCGCCCTGCCTGGCGCAGGACTGGCCCAACCTGCTGGCAGAGCGGGCTGAGGGGGTCTATCTCTACGGGCGCGATGGGCAGCGCTATCTCGACTTTTTGGCCGGGTTTGGCGCGTGTAACGCGGGGCACAACCATCCTCGCATCGTGGCGGCGGCTCGCGAGCAGATGGAGCGCATGGTCCACGCGCCCATCGGCGTGATCGCGCACGAGCCGTTGCTGCGGCTGGCCTGGGAGTTGAGGCAGATCACGCCGGGCCAGGCCGACACGTTCTTTTTCGGCAACAGCGGTTCCGAGGCGGTGGACGGGGCGCTCAAGCTGGCCCGCTACGCGGCGGAGCGCCCCGCGATCATCGCCTTCCTGGGCGGGTTCCACGGGCGCACGATGGGTTCTGTGGCGGTTACCACGTCGAAGGTAAAGTATCGCGCGGGTCACGGCCCTTTGCTCCCCGACGTCTACTTTGCCCGGTTTCCCTACCCGTATCGCTCGTCGGCCCCCGACGAGGAGGCGTGCGTGCAAGAATCGCTCGAGGACATCGAGCGGCTGTTCGAGTACGTGGTCGCGCCCGACGCCGTGGCCGCGTTCCTGGTGGAGCCGGTCCAGGGCGAGGGCGGCTACGTCATCCCGCCGCGCCGCTGGCTCGCGGCGCTGCGCGACATCTGCGATCGACACGGCATCCTGCTCATCTTTGACGAGGTGCAGACGGGCTTTGGCCGCACCGGCGAGTGGTTCGCGGCCCAGGCGTTCGACGTGGAGCCGGACATCGTCTGCCTGGCGAAGGGGATCGCGAACGGTTTTCAGCTCGGCGCGATTGGCGCGCGCCGGGAGATCATGGGCAAGTGGGGGGCGGCCTCGCACGGCACCACGTATGGCGGCAATCCTATCGCCTGTGCTGCGGCGCTGGCGACGCTCGACGTGATCCGCGAGGAAGGGCTGCTGGAGAACGCCCGCGTCCAGGGCGACTATATACTCAACGTGCTGGGCGAGCTTCAGACCGAAGTCCCCACCGTGGGAGACGTGCGGGGGATCGGAATGATGACCGCCGTGGAGTTTATCGAGCCTGGCACCGACAAGGAGCCAAACGGCGAGGTCGTCCGTCGCATCCTCGACCGGGCGCTTGAGGATGGACTGCTGCTTTACCCTTGCGGCCACTGGACTCAGACGATCCGCCTCATCCCGCCGCTGACCATCACCCGCGAGCAGGTGGACGAGGGGCTGGACATCTTTCGCCGCGCGGTGCTGGCCGAATCGGTGGGTTCGTAATCTCTGTTTTTGCTACCGCCCGTCATTCCGAGTGAGTGCAGCGAATCGAGGAATCTCCCGTCGGAATTGCGTTTGCAATCGTAAGTGGAGATTCCTCGACTCCCTTCGGTCGCTCGGAATGACGAGATAGAAGGAGGGGGTATGTCGCGTTTGGATCAAGCGTGGTTTCTCGATGTATTGGAACGGCTGGCGGAGGGGATCGTGGCGGTCGTGGGGCCGCATTGCGAGGTCGTCGTACACGACTTTCGCGACCCCGAACACTCGATCGTTTATATGGCTGGCAACGTCACCGGTCGGAGGGTGGGCGCTCCGGTGCCTGACCTCAGTTTTATCTCTGGAGAATTGAACCGCGATACGCCTGACCAGTTGAACTACCGCACCGGGATGGGTTCTCGCCACTTGCAGTCCTCCACGATCTGGATCCCCGGCGAGGACGGTACCCCGATTGGATCGATCTGTGTCAACGTGGACTACCAGGATTTGAACCACGCGCGCCAGCTTTTAGACAAGCTGGCCGCGCCTACGCAACACGTCTCCGATTTCACGGTCACGGATACCTTCGCCAAAGACGTGGACGACTTGATCGGACTGTCCATCTCCGAGTTTCTACGCCAGGAAGGTATCCAGAGCATTGAAATGCTGGGGTCCGGGGCCAAGCAGCGTTTGATCCAGACGCTCGAGGAGCGCGGCCTGTTCCAGATACGGGGCGCGGTGAATCGAGTGGCGGGGTTGCTGGACGTTTCTCGTGCCACGATATACAATTACCGGGCGAATCTCAAGGATGAAGCGACGTCGCCGCCGCCTAATTCGAAAACTGAGAGGTAGATCCTGAAAAAACGGGCTTTATCGTCCACGATGAAGCCCGTTCGAAAAGCTATTTCTATCACTTTTTCCCATTCACCATCCGTGCGATCTCGTCGCCGCTGATGACCTCGCGTTCTTGCAAGATTCCCGCGACCTCATCCAAAGATTCCCTGTGCTCGCGCAGCAAACGCATCGCTCGTTCCTGCGCTCCTTCTACCAGGCGACGGGTCTCCTGGTCGACGAGCGCCGCCGTGTCCGGGCTGATCTCCTGGCGCAGTCCCATCTGCTGCTGCAAGTACCCAAGCCCGACGTTGGATGCGTAGCGCACCGGCCCCAGCGCCTCGGTCATTCCGAACTCGGTGACCATGCGCTGCGCCAGTTCGGTCGCCCGTCCCAGGTCGTTCGCCGCGCCGGTCGACGGCTCGCCAAAGACCAGCAGCTCCGCCGACCGACCGCCCAACATCACGGCCATCCGTTCTTCCAATTCCTCCTGGCCGAGCAGGTATTGGTCTTCTTCCGGCATCTGCATGGTGTAGCCCAGCGCGCCCTTGGCGGTGGGGATGATGCTCACCTTATGCACCGGGTCGGTGTGCGGCAGCAATTGCGCCACCAGCGCGTGCCCGCCCTCGTGATAGGCCACCTTGCGCTTGACTTTCTCCTTGAGCGGCATCTTGCGCTGTAGCCCAGCCACGACCCGCTCGATCGCCAGGTCAAAGTCGGCCATCGAGACCACGCCGCTGTCGCGGCGCACGGCGAGCAGGGCCGCCTCGTTGACGATGTTCGCCAGGTCCGCGCCCGAAAAGCCGGACGTGATCTGCGCCAACCGGTCGAGGTCGGCGTCGGGGCCCAACTGGACGTCCCGCGTGTGGATTGCGAGGATCTGCCGCCGTCCGTCCTCAGTTGGTAAGCTCACCTGAATCTGGCGGTCAAAGCGACCGGGACGCAGCAGCGCCTTGTCCAGGATCTCGGGGCGGTTCGTGGCGGCCATGATGACGACCCCCTGGTTCACCTCAAAGCCGTCCATCTCCGAGAGCAACTGGTTGAGCGTCTGCTCCCGCTCGTCGTTGGAGCCAATGGCCCCGACCGTCATCCGCGCCTGGCCGATGGCGTCGATCTCGTCGATAAAGACGATGCAGGGGGCCTTTCTTTTCGCCTGCTCGAACAGATCGCGCACCCGCGCCGCTCCCACGCCGACGAACATCTCGACGAAATCGGAGCCGCTGATGGAGAAGAAGGGGACGTTTGCCTCGCCCGCCGTGGCCCTCGCCAGCAGCGTCTTGCCCGTGCCGGGCGGTCCGACCATCAACACGCCCTTGGGTAGCTTGGCTCCCAGACGGGTGAAGCGCTCCGGTTCCTTGAGAAATTCGATGATCTCTTTTAGTTCGACCTCGACCTCGTCCGCGCCGCCCACGTCGTCGAACTTGATCCCCGTCATCTCGCCGGCGATCTCTTGCGCCTTGCTCTTGCCGATGGACATGATCCCTCGCCCGGCCTGGCCCATCTGCCGGTAGCCAAAGTACCAGATCAACCCCAGCGGTAGCAGCGGAATGACCCAGCCCAGGAGGGTGAGCAAAAGACTGCTGCTTTCGGCCTCGGCCTTGAACGTCACCCCGGCGCTGGCCAACCGGTCGATCAGATCAGGGTCCTCGACAGGCACCACGTTGTACGTCTGCCCTGACTGTTCACCCTCCGCGTTCTCGCGAGGGGTATAGACAATGCGGTCGCCTCCCAGCGTCACAGTCTCAACCTTGCCCGCCTCCAGTTGTTCGAGGAATTCGCTGTACGAGACCTCGGTCTGGCGGGTGACCATCGGGCCAAAGATGAGCGATTGGAACAACCACATGCCGATCAGCGCGATGAGCACATACCCCGCCGAGAATCGAATCTGCTTTTTCTTTCTTTCATTCATAGCGCGCTCGATCTGTTTCTTTTCCTTTTCTTTTTCGTTATTCATATCGTACATTACTTACCTCCCAGTACTAGAAACCGTCATTCCGAGCGAAACGGAGCGCAGCGTAGTGGAGTCGAGGAATCTCTCATAACTGAACGTGGAGATTCCTCGGCTCCCTCCGGTCGCTCGGAATGACGGGGGTAGTGAATTTCACTCGTTGTGTTAGCGACGGCGACGACCCCGTCCGCCTCCCAACAGGAAGACGTAATAGAGCAAGGTCGAGATCGACTGGGCCAACGCGGCGACGTAGGTCATCGCGGCAGCGTTGAGGACTCGCCGCGCCCCTTGCATCTCGGCCTTGCTCATCGGGATGCCGCTTTGCTCCAACAGGCGCAACCCCCGGCGGCTGGCGTTGATCTCAACCGGCAGGGTGATCAGTGCAAACACCGTCGCCCCGGCAAAGGCGAACACCCCCAGCCAGGCCAGTTGAGCTATGTTCAGCCACAAGCCGAGCAAAAACAGGATCGGCCCCAGCCACGAGGTAAAGCTCACCATCGGCACCAGCCCCGAGCGCAGACGCATGGGCGCGTACGCCTGGGCGTCCTGCTGGGCGTGGCCGATCTCGTGGGCCACGATCGCCACCGAAGCGACCGAAGCCCGCGTCGCCACGTTCCGAGAAAGCCGGAGCACCTTGCTACGCGGGTCATAGTGGTCGGAGAGGTCTCCGGGTGCTCCTTCGATCTTTAAGTAGAGGCCCGCCGTTTGCATTACGCGCTGGGCCGCCTCCACGCCGGTCAGGCCAGACGAGTTGGGCGTCTGCAAGTACTTTCGATACATGCTCTGCACCCACGCCTGGGCGATCAGCGCCAGCAAAAGCGCGGGCAGCGCAAACAGCCAATACGTCGGATCCCACATAGCAAACACGATTATCCTCCTACGAGTATCTCTTTATCCATAACCGAAACGATGTTATTACTACAACGAGATTTCGCTATATTCGTCACCCTGAGCGGAGCGCAGCGGAGCCGAAGGGTCTCCAATTCCGCAATGTGAGATTCCTCGACTCCACTCCGCTTCGCTCCGTTCCGCTCGGAATGACGGGAATCCAAGTCTCGTTGTAGTATTATTTCCTACCAAAGTATACCGAAAATGTATTAGTTCTACGTTGATTCTTTATTAGAGTTGCATTAACGTTCGCGCGGGATGGCGGAATGAGGCAGGGGAAATGGCGGTCGGCGCACACGCCCGACCGCCGCTTGAGAGGGACCTGGTTGTTCAGGATGCTTGATTTATGGCGGCTTTGTCTTCTTCGCTCAGTTCGAGCTTTTGAATGCCCAGCTTCTTCATCGCCGCCAGCAACTCGTCCTCGGTCAGATCGGTGGCCGACTTGCCGGTTACCGTTTCGATTCTCCGGGCGTCGTCCCGGTGCAATTTGTAGGCAGCCGCACCGCCGAACAACAAGAGCATCGCCGGTCCCATCATCAGCCACCTGGCCCCAAGCCCCCGTCGCCACATAAATGGCCCTGCAAACGGTCTCATAAACGGTCTGCGCCAACCCCAGAACCCGCGCCGACGCAGGCCCAATCCACGTCTTCTCATCATACCACGACGCCCTCTCATCAGGTTACCTCCCACTGGTTCCAGTTCTACTATTGATGCCATTATGCCCTAAATCCGTGTAGAAATTGTGAAGGATCGATGTAGGCTTTGTGGAGAAGCGTTGCAAGGTTCGGTGGAAATCTGAGCGATCAGCCTGGGCGACAGTTAGTCTCGGTGTTCTTCAATCGAGCGATTTGATATCCTCTGGTATTCCGGCTTTGGCACCCGATACGGTCTATCACAGGGCAACGATGAGGCGACCCGCAAAAATCACCAGAGCCTGCCCTGAGCCAAGTTGAAGGACCGATCCGCCAACCTACCACTGCTCGCGATGCACGCGCGCCTCGTCATACTGAGTGCGCGGCTCCTTCTCCTCCGCCGGATGACCGATGGCAATCAAGTTGAGGGGAACGACCTCCCCTGGGATACCCAGCAACCGGCGCACGTCAGACACCCGTCCTTCCACGG
>Ga0180434_10006062_pt1 | contig 14011 bp, 10 predicted proteins | sample SS_ome_7_FD_132453 | JGI IMG/M metagenome (GOLD analysis project Ga0180434, IMG submission 132453) | Hypersaline lake sediment archaeal communities from the Salton Sea, California, USA - SS_1_D_2 metaG | ecosystem: Environmental > Aquatic > Non-marine Saline and Alkaline > Hypersaline >... | reverse complement strand
GAGGGGGAGATCATCCCGTACTGGATGGGGAACAGTCTCCGGGACCGGATCTTCGCCACGCTTCCCGGGGCGTGGCAGGACGCGGACGGAGCGGGCATCTTCACCGAGTTCATGGAACAGCGTGCCCCCGGGCACACCGTGGCTGACGGAAAGATGTATACAAGGGGAATGCGCGGCTTCAAGCAGGACATAGCCGATTCCATGGCAAGGCTGGACTTCAACGCCGATTCGCTGGCGAACCGGAAGCGGGAACAGCTCAGGGCCATGGACATTGCCGCGGATGCCCTGATCCTGTTTGCCGGGCGCCATGCCGCACTGGCCTCGGCCATGGCGTCCCGCGAGACGGACAGGATCCGGAAGCGCGAGCTGGAACGGATTGCAGACGTGTGCACCCGGGTTCCCGCCGGGACGCCCCGCGATTTCCAGGAGGCACTCCAGATGTACTGGTTCTGTCACCTGGGAGTGATCACGGAACTGAACGGGTGGGACTCCTTCAGCCCCGGCCATCTGGATCGCCACCTGTTCCCCTTTTTCAGGAGCGGCATTGCAGACGGCACCCTCACCCGTGAATCCGCGAAGGAACTCCTCGGGTGCTTTTGGATCAAGTTCAACAACCATCCGGCCCCGCCAAAGGTGGGCGTCACTGCAGCGGAGAGCGGAACATACACCGATTTCACGAACATCAACCTCGGTGGGCTGATGCGGGAGGGGGGCGATGCGGTGAACGAGGTCTCCTACCTGGTGCTGGAGGTCATCGATGAGGTGCACACGCTGCAGCCAGGCACGAACGTGCAGATCTCGCGGTGCACTCCGGACCGGTTCCTCGGAGAGGCCTGCCGGGTCATCCGGAAGGGATACGGCTTCCCCTCCGTGTTCAACATCGACATGGTGGTGAAAGAACTCCTTCGACAGGGCAAGTGCATCGAGGATGCGCGCGAGGGCGGTACGAGCGGTTGCGTGGAAGCGGGAGCGTTCGGCAAGGAGGCCTACATCCTTACCGGGTATTTCAACCTGGTGAAGATCCTGGAGGTGACGCTGCATGACGGCAGGGATCCGCGCACAGGAGGGCAGCTCGGCCCCCGGACCGGAAAGGCACAAGACTTCCGGTCCTTCGAGGATCTGTTTGACGCCTGGAAGCGGCAGGTGCGCCATTTCGTCGACCTGAAGATCACGGGCAACCACATCATCCACCAGGTGTACGCCTCCCGGGCTCCGGCCCCGTTTCTGTCCATCCTCATCGACGACTGCATTCGAAGGGGTCGGGACTACAACGACGGAGGAGCCCGGTATAACACCAGGTACATCCAGGGAGTGGGGATCGGCACCCTCTCGGATTCCTTCGCGGCGATCCGGAAGCATGTGTACGAGGAGGGGACGTTCACCCTGGATGAGATCCTCGAAGGGCTGAAGGTCGATTTCGAGGGGCAGGAGAAGATGCGGCTGACCCTGCTGAACAGGTCCCCCAGATACGGCAACGACGACGATGCCGCAGATGACCTCATGCGAGCGTGTTTCGATGCATTCTTCCAGGCCGTGGACGGGCGGCCGAGTGCAGGAGACGGAACGTGCCACATCAACATGTTGCCCACCACCTGCCACGTCTATTTCGGTGCAGTCACCGGCGCAACACCCGAGGGAAGACGAGCCGGGCAGCCGGTTTCGGAGGGCATCTCTCCTGTGCAGGGCGCGGATCGCCATGGCCCAACCGCAGTGCTCAAATCTGCAGGCAAGATGGACCACGTGAAGACCGGCGGCACCCTTCTCAACCAGAGGCTCGCGCCTCAGGTGCTGGAAGGGGAGGAGGGGATCGAGAAGCTCTCCCACCTGATTCGGGCGTACTTCCGCCTCGGGGGCCACCACATCCAGTTCAACGTCATCGACGGCAAGACCCTGCGGAGGGCACAGAAGGAGCCGGACGCATACCGTGACCTCATTGTCCGCGTCGCCGGGTACAGCGACTACTTCGTGGATGTGGCTCGCACTCTCCAGGACGAGATCATCTCACGAACGGAGCATGGAACCTGTTGATTTTCGGGCGGATTCGTCGGATTCATGAATGGTGTGCATCAAGAAACTTCATTCCCGTTTCCAGGATCAGTTCCTCTGGTGGGTCCCAGGTGTCCGCCTCGATGAAGAGGGTTTTCACGTTGAAGGGATTCCAGTCGACTTCATGGCGCACCCTGTTTATTTTCTGATCCCATACCAGGCGAGGCGTTTCACACAGACCGGCAAAGTGCAAGGGACCGCTGCTGGGGCCGATGACCAGCCTGGCTCCACTGATCAGGGAGGAAAGGTCGTGAAGTGAAATCCCCCTGAAGTCAACGGTTTTCTCCACCAGGAACGCATCGGAAACCGTGCCGATACAACCGATTCTGTACCCCCGGTCAACGAGATTGCCGGCCAGGAAGCGCCATTTCTCCTTGCTCCAGTTCCTGGAATCGGTATCGAACTTGTCCGTGTCGCGTGCGTGGAAGACGATGTCACAGAAGTATCCTCCCGGGCTGATCGCTCGTTTCAAGCTGACGAAGTCCTGTTTGACATTATCCCACCTGATCTCTTCTCCACCGTGGAGCGTATACTGTTTCGGTTTGCCGGGATGATAGTAGGCCAGAAAAGTCTGGGGTGGTATGAACTCGTCAGGATCATGGTCCAGGTGGATACTGTCGTGGATGTACCCCTCGCAGTAGGGGCCGTTGGTCTCCGTGCAATTGATCTCGACAGGGATGTACTCGGCAAAGTCTTCATATAGAATTTCATGGCCGGGCCTTCCCGCCACGATGACCTCCTCATATTTTCTTGACAGATGTCTCAGGACCCCCTGCCAGCAAAACAATTCCCACCCGAACTCTCCCACCCAGGGGCCGGCAAAGAGCTTCCCCTTTGCCGGTTTCGGGTTTGACTGGAAACCAGGGGTGCAGGATGCCTTCTTGTCAACTTTCATGGATTGGACTCCTGAAGAGACCGGAACAGTACCAGCACGGATGAACACTCACACTCAGGTTCGGGCAAGAATGCCGGCAAGGATGTCTGAATCCTCGCCCCTGTATTTCTCGGCACTGAGTTCTTCTCGGTTGATACAATCAGGGTATCAGCGGTGATTATTCAGCCGGGACAAGCAGGGCCGGGCCAGTCCCGGGACGGGAACATTTCCCGAAATTTCCCTGGGAGCGCGGATTTTGCAGCGCCGGGGGAATCCACCTGGCGGCTTCACTCAGGTTGTCCTGATGGTGCGCGGTCGAAAACGATCTGTAACACTCTGTCAACCGGGAGGATAGGGTAAAGGTGCAAGGAGATGATCAGAACTGGTGCTGCCTCACGATTCAGGTTCGCGCGGCCCCTGACTCCCGCATTTTCAGGAGAGAGTACTGTTCAGGCTCGTGCTTCCCCTCACCCTGCCCTCGACTTTTCCGGGGCTGCTTGTCGTCCCCACCCGGGCCCTGATGGTCTCGGTCTCTCGGACCGGTTCGTGGTGAACGTGCGGTGAGGATGGCAACAGCGGGGGGCAGCACAGGCGCCGGCCCCAGCAAGGAGACGGAGTCCGACTGCGATGAGGATGGCGGCCGCTGCGACCAGGGCAAGCACCGCGGGCCAGGTGAGGACGGGGTGACCCCATGGCAGCAGAGCCGGCAAGGCCCCGAACAGGAGGGCCATGCAAGGCAGTCCGAAGGCGAGGCCGGGCCGGCCGGGCATGGCGTGATGGGTGGCCTTGAGGGTGACGGCCATCGTCATCTGAAACAGCAGCATTCCCGAGACGGCGCATACCGGGCGGTCCACCAAGCCACTGACCAGCATCGCCGACAGTGCCAGGGCTCCCACCGAGGTCGTCACCCACCCGATGCGGTCGGCCACGAAGCCCCCGAGCATCTTCCCGGCACAGGCCGCGAGGGCGAGGAACACCATCACCTCGACGGAAACGCCGCGCCATGTGCCGGCCACCGTCCCTCCCACCACGGATCGTACCGTCACGGAGATGAGAAGGCATGCCACGCAGGCCGCGAGGAGGAATCCGCGCGGCCGGATTGCTGGCAAGGATGTCCGCTCGTTCATCCAGCGCCGCGAAACGCGCAGCGAGAGCAGCGCCGACAGGACGAGCAGGCTCGCGATCCACCCCCGACAGGCCATCGTCTGTCCACCGAGCCAGATCCCGGCGCAGAGCCCGACAGCACCCGGCCCCACGAAGACTCCTGGCGCCGACGCCCGGGTTCCCGACGATGCCAGCACGAGAGCGCCGGCACCCACATGGAAGAGCGCGTTGCCTGCCCCGATCAGGATGACGCACGGAAGGACGGCCACCGGTGCGAGGAGGAGGGCCGTGGCGCAGATTCCGGATCCGAGGAGCGCCGTGAAGCGGTAGGTCCGGAACCGATCCAGTACCAGTCCGGCCGGGGCCTGCCCCCCGAAGGCGATCAGGTTGTAGAGGATCACCAGCAGGATGACAGTGCCGGGATCCTGGGGGCCGTTGACCACGTGGCGGAAGAGGAGAAAACCGCTCGCGGCGTCCACCATGGCGTGGGCCATGCCGAGAAAAAGGGAATTCAGGGTGACCCTCGCCGAGGAGGAGTCACGAGTGGAGGAACTGGACATATGCCGCCTCCCGGGTTGAACCTGGGCGAGCCCTCAGAACGCGAACGACATCGCCGCGGTGACGGTGTTCAGCACCAGAGACAGCCCGGCCGAACGCCGCCACGTGCTCCCGGCGGCGACTCTGTACCCGACTGCCTCGATCGCAATGACGGCCACCTCCACCACGAGGAAAGAGAATTCCTGCCCGGAGGCAAGGTTCGCCAGGGGATGGGTGAGGAGGTTCAGAAAAAAGGCCACGGCCAGGAGCCGAAGCCGCTCTCCCCGCCTGGCGAAGGCCAGGGCGAGAAGGCACTCCACCAGAACCGTGAGGAGGAGAGCCAGTGCATAGGCGTCGGTCATCGCGGTCACGCATGGTCGAGAGCGGCCTGCCGCCGCCGGAGGATCTGGATGACCAGGCCGACAAGGCCTATGGCGGCCAGGGACAGCATCAGCGGATTCATGAATCCGGCGATCTTCCTGCCGGTCCCGTCGAATTGCTGCTCCTTCAGGGAGATCACGATCTTCCCGTCCTTGATGCCGTGAACGCTGTACCAGCTGATGACCTTGCTGGTCCTGCTGGTGCTGTCCACGATCAAGGTGGGCCTCGGAATATCCGTGCTGATGAGCCATTTCGCCTGCTTCGGCCGCGGCTTTCTCCCGTACCAGGCGAGAAAGTCCTTCACCTTGTCGTGGGGTACGGCAAATACACGCCCGCCGAACTTCAGATAGCCGAGCTTGCCCTTGTGCACCAGAACCTTCGGACCCCAGTAGTACCGGTCCTTGAAGAAGCTCTTGCCGTAGAGGAAGAAGTAGTAGAGGGGCGGTTTCCCCGCCTTCCGGCTGTCTCCGGAACTCCGGCAGGCGTGCACCATGTGCGGTGACGGAAGAAGGATTTCCGTTCCGGCCGTGAGTTCCTTGCCGGCAAGGGTCGGATTCAGGGCGAGGATCTCGTGCACCCGCTTCGCGTCGCCGAGGTGGTTTTCGGCCACCTTCGCCAGGGTATCGCCCTTGCGAATCTTGTAGGGCCGGGGTGCATACCGGGCAAAGGGCCCCAGGTCGATGCGTGATTCATTGTCAATGACTTTTCTGCCGTGTGGGATGATATCCGCCCGGATCCCTGCATTCGCGAACAGTACTGCCAGCCCGAGGAGGGCGGCGGTGAGCATCTTCTTTCTCGATGTCATGATCATCGGACCATTCCCTTTCGTAACACCTTGCTGCGGATTGTCATGGACTTCCGGGCCTGGAGGGGGCCACGGCCATCGGCACCTTGATCAGCTCTGCGCCGTTCTCCACCGGGTTGTTTCTCGGGGCCATTGAACGAATCCGCGCGGCGAAGTTTCAAAATATATCGAGATCATCGTCCCCGGCCTCTTTTTTTTTATTTCCGGGACCGGGAAGATCCGGCGGCCATGAATCGTGACCGGACCCCGAGTAGTTTCAAAGCCGGTGTCCACCAGGCCATTTCCTTTCCGTTCAACCAGGCGGTGTCTTCTCGAGGATTGACTTCCACCTGCAAAGGGCGTTTATTTACCCTCCATTGTGCCAAGTTCGCCCCGAGCGGCATCCGATTTCACCACATATCCTGGAGGCGTCCCGTGTTGCTCCGCATCCTGTTTCTGATTTCTGTCTTTCTGCCTGCCGCATGCGCCTGGCAGGCCGGTCCGACCCGGCCGCCGATTCTGCCCGGGATTCCTGGAAATGCGGGGGCGATGGCAGCGCTCGCGCAGCCCAGGAACTTCACCGCCGCCAGGGTCAGCTCGTATGCGCGAAACGGCGGCAACCTGGATACCATCACCATTCCCCCGGGGGAGGAGGTGGTCATGGCGGAGGTGAAAGGCCCCGGGGCCATCACCCACATCTGGACCACCTTCCGGGGCAGAGGTCGCGATCTCATCCTCCGGTTCTACTGGGAAGACAGTGACCACCCGAGCATCGAGGCGCCAATCGGCGACTTCTTCGGCGTGGCCATGGGGCTTCCGCGCGTCATCAACTCCTGTCCCGTCCAGGTGTCGGCAGAGGGCCGGGCGCGGAACTGCTGGTGGTACATGCCCTTCAACCGGAAGGCCAGGGTCACCGTGAGCCAGGCCCGCCCGGCAAGGAAGAGCATGCGGCTGTATTACTACATCGACTACCGGCAGTTCGATCGCCCTCTCGAGGACATCACCTACCTCCACGCACGGTTCAGGGAGACGGACCCGGCCCCCCGCGGCGCTCCCGTGACACTGGTGGAGGTGGAGGGGGATGGCCACTTCGTCGGCCTCGTCATGGGCCACCGCAACCGGACAATGGGCTGGTTCGGCGAGGGAGACGATCTGATCCACGTGGACGGAGAACTCGCGTTCGTGGGCACCGGCACCGAGGACTACTTCTGCGACGCATGGGGTTTCCGTGAGTTCAGCCACCTGTACCACGGAGTGCCGGCGTTCGAGGGCAAGGAGATCGGCAGCAAGCTGAGCGCGTACCGCTTCCACATCGTCGACCCGATTCCGTTCCGCAAGTCCTTCCGGTTCGACATCGAGCACTTTCCCTGGGTCAGCCACGCACCGAACACGGGGCGGGCCTACTACTCGAGCCTGGGATTCTGGTATCAACGCACCATACACAAGGCCTGGCCGCGCCTGACGCGGTGCCTCTCCAGCGAGAAATGGGACCCTGCTAAGGGGCGCTGGCACCTGGAGGGGGCGCTCGAGGCGGAGGACCTCGAGGTGGTGTCCTTCAGGAGCAGGGCCCCGGTGCGGAAGCGGCCCGCGCCGCAGCCCATGGATCCCAACGTGGGGTCGAGAAAGATGCTGCGGGAGCGCCTCTTCTTTCATGGAAAACCAGAGGTGGAACACGTCATGCCCAACTTCAGCGGGGATCACATGCTGGGGTTCGATGCCGGCGGGGCGGGCGAGTTCACCCTGGCCGTCCCCGCCCGGGAAGCAGGGCTCCACACCGTGAAAGTGTACTACGTCCGGGGGGAGAACTTCGGCATCGTCCAGCTGGATGTGAACGGCCGGAAGGTGGGCGCACCCGTGGATACGTACCTGGCCAGGATGGAACTCAGCCGTCCCCTGTGGCCGGCCAGGGCATCTGTTTTCCCCGACGTGGAGCTGAAGGCGGGCAGGAACGATTTCCGGTTCAAGGTCGACTCCAGGAATCCCGCGTCACCCGGATTCAGAATGGCAGTCGACTGTGTTGTTCTCCTGAAACAGTGAATCATGATGTTCGAGAACAAGGATGACCTCAGGGAACGCATCAAGACACTGACCGGACGGACACCACCTTCGCGGCCGAACATCATCGAGGACACCTCCTCGTACATGGCCATCCATGCCGGGTGCGTCCTGCGACTGGCGGGGAACGACTATTTCGTGATGGGGGATACCAAGGAGGGGCGGTTCGGCATCGAGGACCAGCCCAAGTTCTGGGTCAAGCGGGCGGTGGATCTGACCACCGGAGAGAACAAGATCATCAAGCTGGTATTTTACGAGCAGTTCTCCACCACCATTGCGGGGATCACGGTGCGGTGCAAACGGAATCCAGGGAAGGAGAGCGCATTTCTCGAGCTGGTGCAGGGGAACCCGCGTTTCATGCAGGGGATCACCGTGACCGATCCAGCCGGGAACCTGATCCGGATCATCGATTTCATCCGGGGCAACAGCTTCTTCAATCAGGTGGCCTCCATGAAGGTGGCCCACGAGGAATACTTCCATGAGGTGCTCCCCGGGATGATGAAAAACGTGGTCGAGTGCATCGAGGCCATGGCCGAAGTGCATCGAAACGGGCACCACCACGGCGATATCCGGAATGATCACATTCTCATCGAAAGCGAGAGCAAGGAATATATCTGGATCGACTTCGACTACGAGGTGAACTTTCTGGACCACGATATATGGAGCATGGGCAATGTGCTGAACTATGCCGTGGGCAAGGGGATTCACAGCTTTTACGAGGCGACCCGGAAACCGGAGAAGTATCCCCTGAGAACGCAGGGCCTGGACGAACGGGATGCCCTGGCCTTCTACCACTATCGCATCGGGAATCTGCGAAAACTCTACCCCTATATCTCCGCGGAGCTGAACGATCTCCTCATGCGTTTTTCCAACGAGACGCTCGATCCCTACGAGGACCTGGAATCCATGGCGAGAGATCTCCGGTCTCTCTTCAACCTCGAATCAGGTGAGGCGAAAAAATGACTTCCCGTTCTCGGGGATCTTTTTCCCCGGTTTCCCCGGTCGGCGCTTCGGAAAACCACCGGAATCTCTGATCCGAAGAGGATTTCCAGGCACGACCCCGAACAGAAATCTCTCCTGAGAATGGGCAGAAATTTTTGAGCTTCGCCCTGGGTGCTATTTTTTGAGCAGGGTCTTGATTTCCGCCTCGAGGTTGGAGGGGAGGAGCTTCATCACCCAGGTCACGGCGTCGAGAGTGTGGGGCTCCTTCTTCACCGCCTCGTTCACCTCCATCACCTGTCCAGTCAGGGGCATGGCGACTCCATGTTCTTCACCGGCCTCATTGATGAGGGTGATACTGATAGCCCCTTGATCCACCAGCTCCTGCTTCTCCAGCGGAATGACTGTGGTGATGGAGCCCGCGGCGTCGAGGAAGGAGGCCTCCACGCCGAGGGCGAAGATGCCGTCCTGCTCGAAGCGGGCCCAGGCGTGGTGGGGCAGATAGACCACGTCTCCCGGCTTCAAGGCGGATTTCTCCTGCAGGAGAACCTCGGGAGGGGCCTCTTCCATCGTCAGGCGCAGAGCGCGTTTCACCGGGCTCAGCAGCTCCTTTCGGGTGAAGGGTTTCGCCAGGTAATCCGTGGCGCCGAGCCGCATGGCTACCAGGGCCGTTTTTATGGTGGGGTATCCGGTGATCATGACGATGGGCACCCGGATGCCTTCAGTCTGCAGCGCTTGCAACATCTCGATGCCGTTCATCTCCGGCATCATCAGGTCGGTGATCACCAGCTGGAAAGCCTCCTGCCGGAGTTTCTCCAGCCCTTCCCTGGCGGAGTACACAGACGTTGTCTGAAATCCGGCCCTGGCAAGAATCTTGCCCACGCTGGCATGAACGATCTCCTCGTCATCGATGACCAGGACCCGGGTCTCCTGCCGGGAGTCGGGTTTCATCTCCTGATCTGTCATGGCTGTGCTCCTCGTGTATTCATGCTCTCATCTTGGTATGTCCGCGGGAAGGGATATGCGAAACGTGGAACCTTCTCCCACCATGCTCTCCACGGTGATCTCCCCATCGTGCTGGTCAATGATACTCCGGACCGCCGGCAGCCCCAGCCCGTTTCCCTGCTCTCCCTTGGTGGAGTAGAAGGGTTCGAAGATGGTGTCCCGGACCTCCTCCGAGATGCCGCACCCCTTGTCAATGACCTCCACTTCCACCCGCCCGGTGTATGGCTTCTCGCTGCTCCGGACCTCGATGACACCCTTCCCCTGCATGGCATCCCTGGCGTTGATGATCAGGTTCAGGATCACCTGTTGAATCTGGTTGGGATCCACTTTCACCTGGAGGCGGTGCTTTGCGATGTGCAGGTCGATGCGGATGTCATGGAATGTCGCCTGCTTTTCCACCAGGCTCACGGCCCGCTGGATGATGGGACCGATACCGGTGGTCTGCTGGTTGGACTTCGTTTGCCTGGAGAAGTCCAGCAGGTCCCGCACGATCTGCCGACACCGCAAGGTCTCTCGCATGATGACCTTGAGGTCCTCGTGTGCAGGATCGTCCTCCGGCGTATCCTCCAGGAGCTCCTCGGCGAAGGTGAGCACACCTGTGAGGGGATTGTTGATCTCGTGGGCCACTCCGGCGGCGAGTTTCCCCACGGCCGCATGTTTTTCGGACCGGGCCAGCTCCTGCTGGAGGCGCCGGTCCCTGGTCATGTTCCGCGATACGCAGAAGATCCCCACCGGTTTTCCCTGGTAACCCGTGAGCAGAATGCGTTCGGATATCAGTGTGTATTCCTCGCCGTGAAGCAGCAGGATCTCCTCGTTGCTGGCCCGTTTTCTGGACTTCAGAATGGCCTCGTCATTCCGGGTGATGATCTCGGCGACCCCGTGGGGAAAGAGATCCCAGGCCGTCTTGCCGATGAAGTCATTGGCGGGCAGTCCAAAGAAGCGGACAGCGGCGGGATTCACGACCTGGTGCCGGCCCTTCAGATCCTTGATGGTGATCACACCGTGTACTGTGTTGATGATCTCATCGAAGTGGCGGGCAAACACCTTGGATTCCCGCTTGAGCAGGATCTGGTCGGTCACCTCCCGGAAGGTCATGACCACGTTCATCCTGCCGTTGCTGTGGCGAAAGGGGTTGGCCGTGACTTCGAAGTAGGACTCTCTGTCCTGCCGGTTCTTTCCGATGCAGGATTCCCGCCTGAGCACGGTCAGGGGTTTTCCGGTTTCAAGCACCATCTTGCGGGGGCAATTCTTGTCCGGACAGCGGATCTCCCCCTTCCAGCCGGGATGCTTGAAAAAGCAGGGCTGCCCCAGCGCTTCTTTCTGGTCCTTGTCGGTGACCTCGGTGAATCGCTGGTTCACCCGTTTGATGATACCGTCGTCGTCAAGGACCATGACCACATCCGGCAGGCTGTCCAGGATTTCTTGCAGCTGGTGATGGTCCTCCCGGATCTCTTTTTCGAGCTGTGTCGAGACGTTCAGCTCGTTGCGCAGGTCCTGGGTCACCTTGTCCAGGTCCCAGAAAACACGGGCCATGTCGTGGTCCATCACCCTGACATTCTCGGGTACTTGCCTGTAGATCTCCTCTCGCACATGATCGATACCGGTGAGTTCGATGACAAGCTCCAGCGCCGGAAGACACAGTGCATCTTCCAGCCGGGTGAATGTGGGCCACCCCTTTGTCCTGGCGAACTCCATGGCCGGAGCATTCGTGTCAAGATCCACCACGCCCAGGATTTCGAGGCTCAGGGTGGCCAACCGATTCTGCACCGCCAGCTCCAGCACAGCCCGGCTTCCCCGGCCTCCCCCCACAAACACGGTCTTCAAGGCAGTATCCTTTCAGGTGCGGCAACCAGTTCAGATTATAGGGAGAAGTGCTCGGATTGAGAAAGGTGGTATCAGATTATCGTTTTTTCAAAGGGATCGGATGGCGACCATGGTGCCCCTTTCGGCCGGGTGTTCCCTGAAAAGGAGACAACACCTGTCCCGGGAGGGCAGGTGCGGGCCGCCTGGCGGAAGGACCTTCTGTTGACTGAATGAGGTTCAGATCATAAAAAATATCCATTGCCTGGGTATGTTTGTACGCAACACCGAGAGGAGTCACACCCCCTCATGAAGGCCATGGTATTGAATGAGATTTGTCGCCTTGACGAGAGAAAGCACCCCCTCGACCTCGTCACCCTGCCGGACCCGGTGCCGGCGGAGAAGGAGATTCTGATCAGGATCTCTGTCTGCGGGGTCTGCCACACCGAGCTGGACGAGATCGAGGGCAGGACGCCTCCGCCTTGCCTGCCCGTTGTGCTCGGCCATCAGGTCGTGGGAACCGTGGCGGAGAAAGGCCCCGGAGCCGGCTCATTTTGCGTGGGGGATCGCGTCGGAGTCGCCTGGATCTATTCCGCGTGCGGAGCGTGTGAGTTCTGCAAGGATGGGCATGAGAACCTGTGTAGTGATTTCAGGGCCACGGGCAGGGATGTCCACGGGGGATACGCCCGGTACATGACCGTTCCCGAAGACTATGCTCATGCCATTCCCGATGTGTTCAGCGATGCAGAGGCTGCACCCCATCTCTGTGCGGGCGCCATCGGGTACCGGTCGTTGCGGCTGTGTGAGCTCGAGAACGGGCAGCCTCTCGGATTGACCGGTTTCGGGGCTTCGGGCCACCTGGTCCTGAAGCTGGCGAGGCATCGATACCCCGACTCCGAGGTCCATGTCTTTGCCCGGAGTGAACGGGAGAGAGCGTTTGCCCGTGACCTTGGCGCGACCTGGGCGGGTGATACGGAGGATGAATGCCCTGTCAAGCTGCACGCCGTCATCGATACCACACCTGCCTGGAAACCTGTGGTGGAAGGCCTGAATAACCTGGAGCGCGGCGGCAGGCTGGTGATCAACGCCATTCGCAAGGAAGATGTGGACAGGAGTGAGCTTCTCCGGCTGGAGTACCCCACCCATCTCTGGATGGAAAAGGAGGTGAAGAGCGTGGCCAACGTGACCCGCACGGATGTGCGGGAATTCCTGGACATTGCAGCCGAGATCCCCATCATTGCCGAGATCCAGGAATTTGCCCTTGAAGAGGCCAACACTGCCCTGTTGGAGCTGAAGACGAGGAAGATTCGTGGAGCCAAGGTGTTGAGAATCGATTGAGATTCGCCAGGAGAAGAGGAACACACCATCTTGATCGCATCCCCTGGGGTGAGGTCCGGCAAGATGACCTCGCGTTTCGTGTCATGGTTCTTGAATCATCCGGGTCATGGCACGTCCTGGACAGCACTGGCGGAGTTCCTCGAAATGGGGGGGAGTTTTTTTCGCCAGTCCAGGTTCTGGCTCTCGGGTCTCGTGCATTGCTGTCGACGGCAAGAAACAGGAACGAGGATGCGTAGAGGAAAGTCCGCGAATGTTTCACAACTCAAATTATAGTAATAAGTTGCCGAAAATACACGTTCGATCGTCCTGGGGATTCCAGGTGTCGTGGCCGATTTTTACCGGATTTGTTGCCCCTTCTTTTTTCCAGTCACGGCAGGAGCAGTCATGTCCCAAATCCAGGTGCAATCTTGTGTTCCACCTCATGAACCTCTATGATTGAGGCCTTGAGGATGTGGTTGTGCGGCCACTTCGGAGGAGCCGTTGCTGCCACTTACGTCCAGACGTCGATCGCACCCCGAGGATCCCGTCCGGCAAGTTTGTTTCGGGGGAGGTGTATTACTCGTGTTCAATATCTACGTCGGCAACCTGCCCTTCGACACCAGTGAATCGGAGATTCAAGACCTCTTCAGTGAACATGGAGATGTGGATCGCGTCAACATCATTACAGATCGCGACACTGGACGGCCACGCGGTTTCTGCTTTGTCGAGATGAGCGATGAGGCTGCAGGTCGCGCAGCCATCGATGCACTCAACGGCACCGAGCTTTCTGGCCGGACACTCACTGTCAATGAGGCCAAACCTCGCAGGCCACGCGGCGGCGGCCGCTGAGAATCATTGCCTCCTGATCACCTGATCGGCAACGTCCCAGGTACCGTTTTCGGAAAATGTCAAATCGCCAAAGGCAGTGTAGATAACTATGCTGCCTTCGGGTACTAGCCACACCACGTCTCCACGCACCCGTCATTCCTGACTGGACATGAACAAAGGGTCCGCGCATAAATAACTTCACATTCTCAGGGCCCTGTCGACCCATGTCCGCACTTCTCGGAACCCATGGAATCTCTGATTCGGATGAGATCCGAGAAGTACGAACCTGTGTCAACATTGCTCCTGAGAATGGGAAGTTATTTATGCGCGGCCCCTAAGGG
>Ga0180434_10006058_pt1 | contig 14017 bp, 9 predicted proteins | sample SS_ome_7_FD_132453 | JGI IMG/M metagenome (GOLD analysis project Ga0180434, IMG submission 132453) | Hypersaline lake sediment archaeal communities from the Salton Sea, California, USA - SS_1_D_2 metaG | ecosystem: Environmental > Aquatic > Non-marine Saline and Alkaline > Hypersaline > Sediment... | reverse complement strand
GTATTCTGTGACGAGGCAAATCGGGATCCAACTGCAAGCCCTATGCCGATTCACATTCGCTAGAGATGTTAGCTCGTCACGGTAGGCCGATAAAATCACTTCACGCTGCCGTCGAAGCTAATCCCGACCTGTCTCGCTATTCTCGCGATCGCCGCTGATGGAATACTTCATATGTACCGGTCCGAAACCAAGCCAAGAAAATCCTTTTTTAGCGTCATCAACGAACTGCTTCCCGACTACACGGCCTTGATCCGGCTTTTCATCTGGTAGAACTAACCTGTCCTGAGACGGCGACCATTGGCTGTGGTCGGAAGCGGTTTTTATGCTGTTGACACAAGCCACCGGTCGTCTGAGAGGCATGTTGTGTTCAGCGACGGAGTTTTTTTGCCATGTTGCGTGACATAAAGGCCGCGGATGTCGCTACTATAGGTAGTAGAGTGCGAGCGGAGTGTTGTACTATGCCAAATGACGCCGACACGGATGCACGTGATCCGGACGAGCGCGACTCGCAACTCGTCGACGCCGCCCGGCGGCAGGTACGCGGGGAGCCGGGCGAGTCGGCGATCCCTCTGGGGTCCGAGCATCTGGAAGCGGATACGCCGGGCGCCCGGACAACTCCCGAGGCGGATTCGTTCGCCGGCTATAAAATCATCCGCGAGATTCACCGCGGTGGGCAGGGGGTTGTCTATCAGGTGTTTCAGAAATCCACCAAACGGATGGTCGCAATCAAGGTGATGAGGGAAGGACCGTTCGCCGGATCGGCGGACAAGGCTCGCTTCGATCGCGAGGTGCAGATTCTCGGCCAACTCAAGCACCCGAACATCGTCACGATCCACGATAGCGGCGAGACCGCCGGGCAGTCCTACTTTGTCATGGACTACATCAGCGGCCAGCCGCTTGATGTCTACATGACCAGCGGGGAGCACACGATCGACGACACGCTGAAGCTGTTCGGCAAGATCTGTGACGCCGTCAACGCCGCCCATCTAAGGGGCGTGATCCATCGTGACCTAAAGCCCGGCAACATCCGCATAGACGACAACGGTGAGCCGTTCATCCTGGACTTTGGTTTAGCGAAGGTGGCAACCACTGACGCCGAAGCGTCGCTGATGACGATGACGGGCCAATTTGTCGGTTCGCTGCCGTGGGCCAGCCCCGAGCAGGCCGAAGGGGCGCCCGGCAAGGTGGACATCCGGACCGACGTATATTCGCTGGGCGTGATCCTCTATCAGATGCTGACAGGAAAGTTCCCGTACGAGGTGGTCGGCGCCATGCGCGACGTGCTGGACCGAATCATTAAAGCCGAACCGGCCCGCCCGAGCACTATCCGCAGGCAAGTCAACGACGAGGTCGAGACAATCGTTCTGAAGTGCCTGAGCAAAGAGCGCGACCGCCGCTATCAAAACGCCGGCGAACTTGCCCGTGACGTACACCGCTACGTGAGCGGAGAGGCTATCGAGGCCAAACGGGATTCGCTTGCGTATATCCTGCGCAAGCAGCTTCACAAGTATAAGCTTCCGGCAACCATTGCCGGCGCATTCGTGATAGTTGTCGTCGCCGGTTTCGCGACGTCGCTGGCGTTCTGGTATCGAGCCGCCCAGGAGCGCGACCGCGCGCGGCTGGCCGAGCGGCAGGAAGCGGCTCAGCGACGGCAAGCCGAGGAGCACCTCGAGGTCGGCAGGGCCGTCAAGAACCTCCTGCAAGACACGGTGCTTGCAGCCGACCCGACCAAGTTGCGCGGGCCGCGCGTGACGATTGCGGAAGCCTTGCGGGCCGCCGCGCAGCACATCGATTGGGGAGCGTACGCCGATCGCCCAGAGGTCGAGAGCATGGTACGTGCGACGATGGGCAGGACGTTGCGCGAATTGGGGCAGTACCCGGCGGCAGAGGAGCATCTGCGACGCGCGCTGGCGCTGAAACGGGAACTGTATAGCGAGACGCATGAAGCCGTCGCGGACGTTCTGCACAACCTCGTGGACGTGCTGCTGTTGCAGGGAAAAATCGTTGAAGCCGAACAACTTGGGCGTCAGGCTTTGATGATCGACCGCGCCGTGTACGGCGCCGAGCACCAGAACATCGCCGCGGCGTTGCACAACCTGGCGTCGGTGTTGCGGGCTCAGAACCGTTTTACGGAGGCCGAGCCGCTGTTCCGAGAAGCACTGGAGATGCAGCGCCGGATCTTTGGACCGGAAGATATTCAGGTCGCCAGCATGTCGAACGGCCTGTCTGTCTGTCTCAAGGAACTCGACCGCCTGGGCGAAGCCGAGCCCTTGCAGCGCGAAGCCCTCGCGCTGCATCAGAAATTGCTCGCGCGCGATCATCCCGACGTTCTGACCAGCCAGATCAACTTGGCGCATCTGTTAATCCTGAAGGAAGAACTCGCGGAAGCGGAGATGCTGTTGATGGACACGCTTGAGCGACAGCGCCGGATTCTACCGGTCGAACACCCCGGTCTCGGGGTCACGCTGATTCTGTTGGGCGCCGCGCGGATCAAGCTAGACCGGCCGACAGAAGCCGAACCCGCGCTTCGCGAGTGTCTCGATATCCGACAGAAGTACTTGCCCGGCCACTGGCTGGTCGGCAACACCCAGAGCGTGCTCGGGGAGTGTCTTGCCGCCCAACGCCGATTCGATGAGGCCGAGCAGCTGTTGCTGGACGGGTATCAGGCGATGTCGGTCCAGCCGGCTCCTCCGCGGCGAAAGCGCGAAGCGGTCGAGCGCATTGTTCGTCTTTATGATGAGTGGCGACGTACGGAGGAGGTTGAGAGATGGCGTAGCAAATTACGGGAGATGCCGTGATGAACACGCCGCTGCTCTACCGGCACGTGACCGTGGCGACGGGGCGCCGGCAACGCGTCAACGTCGTCGGACGTCTTGCGAGCGCGGCGCACTTCAACCATTAGTGCAAGGAGTACTCGACATGAATAGGAGAATACTGCCCTTGGCCGCGGTTCTGACTGCCGGCGTGTCCGCGACCGCACAACCCACGAACGTCGCGGTTAATCCGCCAGTGATTGTGCATCCGTGCAACCCTCCGCCCTGCGTGCACACGACTATCCCCGTTATGACGGCGATGGATCCGGGCGTGGATTGGGTCAGTGCGAATCTGGTAGGCGCGACGATCGCCCCCGGGCAGCCGATCGACGTTGTCTTTCACCCTCTCTCAGAAGACCTCCTCCCGCCGGCGTATCACCCGGAGATGATGCCTGAGGAAATCTATGCGACGTTTTTCACGACGCCGAATTACTTTCCGAACCAGCTCAATCCCGGCCCGGTGACGCTTGGCGTCGACGGCGAGGTGACCGAGCCGAACGTCGTCAGCGGCGTTTGGTGGGAAGAACCTAACTCAATCGATCTGGGCGCCGAGTTCACGCTGCTTCAACTCGCGGTCCAACAGCCCATGGCGCTTCCGCCGCTCACCCTGATCGACACGGGAGTACTCGCCCTTACGGTGGAGCTGACCATAACCACTCAGGAACCCAACCAGCCGGAGATTACGTCGCCGACTCTCAGCTTCGAAATCTTCCGCGAGACCGGCGCCGGTCCGTACAACAACGACTGCACAAACGCCGTCCGGATCTTCGAGGGTGCGGCCGTTTTTACGACAGAGAACGCAACCACCGACGGCCCCGACGAACCGAATGATTGCGATTGGGCCGGGTATTCAGACATCGATTCAGATACTTGGTTTCGCTATATCGCCGCTCATACCGGAGATCTGATCGTGAGTTTGTGCGGCAGCGCCTTTGACACGAAGCTGGCCGTGTATGAAGCCGGTTGCCCGATCGGCCCCGGCGAGGTTCTGGCCTGCAACGACGATTTCTGCGACCTGCAGTCTGAAGTCACGTTAGGAGTACTCGCCGGACAGGAATACCTGATCCGGGTCGGCGGATACCTTGGGGCCGAGGGGGAGGGCGACATTACAATCTCCTATGCGCCTCCCGCAAACGACGACTGCGCCGACGCCGTTCCCGTCTTCGCCAGCGACACGCTGAATGGGACCTTGGCCGGCGCGACTAATGACGGCGACGCCTCGTGCGGCGCCCCCTCCACCAACCCAGATGCCTGGTACTCCTATACGGCTTCGGAAGAAGGCGTCTTGCGAGTCAATACCTGCGGCACGCATGACGGGGCCGGAGTGGACCAGGGCATGGATACGGTTCTGTCGCTTCACGACAACTGTCCCGGCTTCGCTGGCGCCGAGTTGGATTGCAACGACGATTGGTGGAGCAGCGACGATCCCGCCGTCTGCAGCGGGATGGACGCCGGTCTGTTTCGCGACTCGGCGGTTTCGTCGACAATGAACACAGGCGAGACGGTTCTCATTAGAGTCTCTCACTACGGCGGCTCGCTGGCTGACGGTCAGTACGCGCTCAACGTTGACTTCGCCCCGCCCGTAACCGCGACGCCGCACGTGGCCGGCGATTTCCAGGGCTGGGATCCGGCTTCGGATCCGATGACCGAAACCGCCCCCGGCAGCAACATCTGGGAGCGGACGTATGCGGGCCTTGTTCCCGGCGGCCGATACGAATTCAAGATTACCAACGGCCTGGCCTGGAACGATCCCGATCACTTCAATTGGCCGACCTTCAACAGCTGGTGCTTCGCCGACCAAAGCGGCGCGGTTCTCATCACCTACGACGACAACGTCTACTCGGACGGCCGCTTACCCGCGATCCGCCGATTGCCGCTGCCGGACTACTGTGATCCGGAAACCTGGACCGCGGTCGGCGACTTCCAGGGCTGGGATCCCTCCAACCCGGCCACGGCGATGTGGCCCATGGGGGACAACGCGTATACCTATGTGACCACCGGGCTCAGTCCGGGGACGCACTGGTGGAAGGCGGTCGTCGCCTGCACTTGGGACTCGATCAGTTGGGACAGCCGCAGCGTCACCGCGGCCGACATGCCCTTTGAGATAAGTTGCGAGACCGACATCCTCTTCCTGGAGGTTTACCCTCTCGACGGCACGGTCCGCGCGGTGACGAGAGTCGGCGGGGCGTGTTGCTTCTGGGACGAGGAGTACTGTGAAATCACCGAGCCTGACGAATGCGTATACATGGGCGGCGACTTCCAGGGCGACAACGTGCCCTGCTCCCCGGGCCTGTGCGTCCTGGACTGCCCCGGCGACGTCGACATCGACGGCGACACCGACCTGAGCGACTTGGCGGCGCTGCTGGCCTCCTACGGCGAGTGTGTCGGCGATCCCACGTTCATCCCGGAAGCCGACTTCGATGACGACGGATGCGTAACTCTCTCCGATCTCGCCCACTTGCTGGGGGATTATGGGTGCGGAGATTAGCGAATTGACTAGACACGCGAATATCTGCGCATGGAGAATCGGGCACGCGAGGAGAAGAGGGCGGCCAGCGGAGCAGTGAAGTATTCTGTCGAGAACGATTCGGCGGGGCGCCGCATGTTCTCGATTGAAGATAATCGACCGCTTGGATACCATGGTCGCCTGAGGTTCGGTAAATGGAAAATACCGAATACAAAGAGTCAAGATACGGGGACGTTGCGGATTTTATATTCCACGGGGGAGGATGTGACGCCGACACATTGAAGGTGACGGCCTTTGAAGGCGTCGAGAGAATCAGCGAGCTATATCACTTTCGCGTGCAACTCTGTTCTGACGAGCCGGCAATCTCGCTTGAAGCCGTCGTCGGACAACCCGCGGTGGTGGAGATTCGCGGGGCGACCGGCGCCCGGTTCATAAACGGAATCGTCCGGCGATTCGAACGCGTCGGCGAGGGGACGCGGCTTACCCGCTACTCCGCTGATCTGGCGCCGCTGCACTGGTTGCTGACCAGGCGGCGCCGTTGTCGCATATTTCAAGAGCACAATTGTCCTGACATGACCGTTCCAGGCATCGTCCGGAAGGTGTTTGAAGACGCCGGTATCCCGTCCGACTCGTACCGCTTCGCGCTGCAACGACAGCACGGAAAGCGAGAGTACGTTGTGCAGTATCGTGAATCGGAGATGAACTTCATCAGCCGACTCATGGAGCAGGAGGGGTTGTTCTACTTCTTCGAGCACGCGGCCGACGGACACAAAATGGTCGTTGGAGACGGCAGCGTCGCTCATGCGCCATGCCCCAACCAAGGCGAGGTGCGCTTTCGGTCGCCGCGGGGGCTGGCCCCCGAGAATAACGAGGAGCACGTTTATCGAGTTCGTGACCAGCAACAGATTCAGACAGGCGCCGTGAGACTGGACGACTTCAACTTCATCCAGCCACAAACCGATCTGTCGTCCATGGTCAAGGCTGATTTATTCTCCGCGCTTGAGCATCACGACTACCCCGGGGGCTACGGCGACAAGCAGGCCGGCGCTCATTACGCGAAGCTGCGGCTGCAGGAGCACCAGTGCGCGCGAAGCGTGACGTTGCTGGAGGGCACGGCCCGCACGCTTCAGGCGGGGTACAAGTTCAAACTGATCGAACACCCGGTCCAGACGTTGAATCGCGAGTACCTGATCATCGAGATCACGCATCGCGGAAGCCAACCGCAAAGCGCCGAGGAAGAAGCCGGCGTACGGCAAGAACAGCGCTACTTAGCGGAGTTGCGCGCCATCCCGGCAGAAGCGCCGTTTCGCGCGCCCCGCAACACGCCGCGCCCCATGGTGCGCGGCACGCAAACCGCCATCGTCGTCGGCCCGCCTGGCGAGGAGATTTACACGGATAAGTACGGGCGCGTGAAGGTGCAGTTTCATTGGGACGAGGAGGGGCGGTACGACGAACATAGCTCGTGCTGGATCCGCGTCAGCCAAGGCTTGGCCGGCGGGCAGTACGGCATGCTGTTCTTGCCGCGCGTGGGCCAGGAGGTGGTGGTTGACTTCCTGGAGGGCGATCCCGACCGGCCCTTGATTGTCGGGCGCGTGTACAACAACGACTGCATGCCGCCTTACAAGCTGCCGGATGAAAAGACCAAGAGCACCGTCAAGACTCGAAGTACGGTCGGCGGGGGCGGAGTCAACGAGCTCCGTTTTGAGGACAAGAAGGGCGGCGAGCAGATTCTTATCCACGCGCAAAAGGATCTGCACCTGCATACCGTGCACGACCAAGTCGAAACCATCGACCACGACCGGCATGTAATCGTCAAGCAGAACCAGATCGAACATATCAAGCAATCGCATCACAGCGAGGTCGGGCTTGATGTGAAGGAGCGGGTGGGCGGCACGAAGTCGCTGGAAGTAAAAGGCGACCTCGCTGAAGAAATCAAGGGCAAGCACAGCGAGAAGATCGCGTCAGCCTTATACATAAAGGCTGGATCCGATATCGTGCTCGAGGCGGATTCGTCGTTGACGCTCAAGGTCAAGGGAAACTTCATAAAGATTGATGACAGCGGGGTACAGGTTCTGGGCCAGGCCGTGAAGCTAAACTGTGCCGGCGCGACGGCCGGCGTTGGTGTGCCGGCGGCGCTGCAAGCGCCTGAGGCGCCGGTGGAAGCCGACACGGTGATTCCGGGATATGATGTGACGTACGCGCTCGAATCCCGTGAGGCCGAGGCGCTCAACGCGGGGCGCGTGCAAAAAACGCCGGACACGGCGCCGGAAGAAGAGCCGTCGTGGATTGAGATTGAAATGGTGGATGAGGCGGGACAACCCTGGCCGCGCGAGCCGTACGAGATCGTCGCTCCCGACGGCAAAGTCAAGCCCGGCAGGCTGGACAGTAACGGACAGGCCCGCGTTTGGCTGGCGAACCCGGGCCTGTGCCAAATCCGTTTTCCAAAGCTCGACCCAGCAGCATGGGGGCGTATCGAATGAGCAAGAAACAAAGGACGCCGGACGACGACTCGTTCCGCGACCGTCTTGAGAAGCTGGTGAAGGGCGCGGGCAAGGAACCGAACAAGTCGGCCGAAACATCGGAAGACCAGCCGGCGTCGGCGCCGCCGAAGCCCGCGAAATCCCCGGACGACGACTCGTTCCGCGATCGGCTCGAGAAACTCGTGAAGGGTACGGAGAAGGCATCGGGAGAGCCGGCCGAAATAGCGGAAGACCGACCGGCGCCGCCAGAGCCCGCGAAATCCCCGGACGACGACTCGTTCCGCGGCCGGCTGGATAAGCTGTTGGGCGAAGATGAAGCGGAAGACGGCGAAGAAGAGGCGTTACTGGCGGAAGAGGGAACGCCGGAGGAAGAGCTTTCACAGGGCCCGGTTGGCGCCGGCGACCACGTCGTCAAGCCAGGCGAATGCATTTCCAGCATCGCCAAGAACACCGGACATTTCTGGAAGACGATCTGGAACGATCCGGGCAACGCCGGACTGCGCGAAGTACGTGAGGATCCCAACGTGCTGCTCCCCGACGACCGGGTCACGATCCCGCCGCTAGGTCAGAAGGAAGAGCCCGGTCAGTCCGAGCAGCGCCACCGCTTCGTCCGCCGCGGCGAGCCGGCCAAGCTGGTCATCGGCATCTCCGTCAATGACGAACCCCGCGCTCACGAGCCATACAACTTGATCGTTGACGGCCGCACGTTCACCGGTTTCACCGATACAGAGGGCAAGCTCCGCGTACCGGTTCCCGGCGACGCCCGGGAGGCGAAGCTCCTGGTGGGGCCGGAGGGCAAAGAACTGGAGTATGACCTGGGCATCGGCGAGATGGACCCGCTGACCGAGATAATCGGCCTGCAACGCCGGCTGAACAACCTGGGCTACGATTGCGGTGAGGAGGACGACATGTGGGGCCCGGCCACACAGGGCGCCCTCCAAGACTTTCAGCAGAAACACGGGCTGAAACCGGCAACTGGCGAACCGGATTCGGCCACCCGGGCCAAACTGCGCGAAGTGTACGGATGCTGACCTGTCAGTAGGAGGCAGCCATGGGCGGTAACGGCGGCAAGACGCAATCGCCCCGCCAGGGGGCGATAGCCAAGGGTCACGACAAGAGCCCACATAAAAATCGACTGCACTGGACCTGCGTTCGCATTGAAGATTACATCGCCGCGGTCGAGCGAGTCGAACTGATCTACGAGACGCAGCACGCGCACCACAAACCCATCAGCGGGTCGCGCCTGATCACCGCCCTGCGCAAGGTTTGGAACGGGGCTGAGTACGATAGCAAGACTGCCGGGAAGAAGTGGCTTGCACAGAGGTGGTATTCGTTCAAGAGCAAGAAAACCCAATTTTATAGTCCCTTCGATGCCTTCCTGTACGACGTCCGGGATTGGGGTCGTCTTGATCCCGCACTGACGGTGGATTGGGCGGGCAAGAAACGCGACTGGAAGACCCTTGTTGGCGTTCGCTGTGTTTATACAAAAGCACATAAGTGTATCGACTTCGGGCATGTGTTGACTGGTCTCGATGCCTGCGTCAATTGCCGCAAGGTCCACCAGATTCTCAAGGATGAAATTAACAGCAAAAGATCGCTGCAAGCGGCCGTTACGTGGTCTGGCGACATTGGCCTGCTATACAAAGACATGCTTGAGGAGAAGCCGGAAAACTTTGACACGATGTGGGACGAGTGTTGCCATCCCGACGACCTACTGGGGGACGTGGATGGTATTGTCTTGGGAACTCTGCTTGCAAACAAAGGAACGGGTGGGTTTCAGCTGTCCAAGGAACTGAGAAACTACTATCTCAGTAACAAATGGACTCAGCGCAAAATCTTCGAGAAGTTTAATGCGGGCTACAATGGCCGCGCGGCAAGGACTGACTTTATCAGGAAATACGTAAAGGAGTTTGTCGACGCTGCCAGCATTGGGTATCCGAGTTTTGATGATGCATTGCTGAACAAGTGCGTGAATCGTTGGCGAGACTTCGTGCTGAAGGGACTGGCGGGCCAAGCGCAGCACGATTGTCAGAATGACAAGCTTGAGGACGACGGCTGGAGGGGCACATCGACGCGTTTCACGTTCAACGGAACCAGGAATGGCGCCAAAAGCCCCGAATTTAAGATGAAGCGCCCCACGCTGAAGCCGGAGTAGATATGGCGACGCCACTGCACTGAGGTAACGAGTCTATGCCGCAAGCCGCGCGAACAACTGACGCCACCAGCCACGGAACGCCGCTAAGTCCCGGGCCGGGCAGTGTGAACGTGCTGATCGGCGACAAGCCGGCGTGGCGGGCGCTGCCCGCGGCGGTGGCCGGGGCGATGGACGCCATCTCCAACACGATGGACGCATTCATGAAGACGCCGATCATGGCGCCGGCCAATGCCGCCGCGGATCTGGCGCAGATCTCGCAGAATCTGACCGAGGGCGGCGCACAAGCCGCTGTAGCGGGAGCTCCCGACGCCGTCGCTGCTGCGTCCACGTCGTTGGTGACGCTGAACGCGGCGAATGTCGCCTTGACTGCCGCGTGGACGACCGCATCGGTCGTGCCCGGCGGCCAGCCGGCAGCGAACCAGGCTTACACCGAAGGCATCAAGCTTGCCGCCGGCGTCGCCGCCGCCGCGGTCGTCTCGGCCATGGCCGGCGTGGCTGACATGCACAACTGTCCGCTCCCCGCCCCGCCCCCGCCGCACGGCCCCGGGTTTGTCACCAAAGGCAGTCGCAGCGTGTGGATCAACGACCTCCCCGTCGTGCGCCAGAACGATCAAGTTATGGAAGCCTGCGGCGGCGCCGATCCGATCACGCTGGGCTGCCCGACCGTCGAAATCGGCGACGCTGGCGGCGGCGGAAGCGCCGGATAATCTGGAACGGGGCCCAATGATAGGCTCATAGCCTTACTCAACAGAGTTCACGCTTGGCCGAGCAGTTTCGCCCCCTGCTCTGGCCAGGGGAGAGCGTGTACGCCGTTGTGGACGGAGCGCGGGATCTGGAACTGGCCCACGCGGCACGCGCTCAGTCCGGGCAGGAGATTTGGTCGCTCTTCGATCCCCCCCGGTGCGAGCCGCCTGGCACGCAATCAGATCCGCGGAGGGATCTTGGGATTGAACGCCGATCGGGAGGCGATGCGGCGCGGAGTGTAAACTAATAGACGCGCGGCGATTCGTGGTCATCGACGTTTTCCATAGCCGTTAACCACGACCGTCATGCATTTGCATTCGGGCGCTGGACTGAGTAACCTGCAAATAGGGACATATCTTGCGGGCGTGCATCAGCGGAGCATATTTATGAGTGAATCCGAGGAGACGCTGCCAGCCGAGGCTACGTTGCTGGCGCGAGCCGCCAGCGGCGACGGGGATGCTCTTTCCGTTCTTCTCAAGCGTTACGGTCCGCGGGTGCGTCGGGAACTGAGTATCGGCGATCAGTGGCGTTCGGTTCTGGAAGCCGACGACGTCATGCAGGTCACCTATCTCGAGGCTTTCTTGCGAATCAGTTCTTTCACGCCGACGGATTCCGGCACGTTCCTGGGCTGGCTTAGGCGAATCGCTCAGAACAACCTGCGGGACGCCGTCAAGGCTCTCGAACGGGCCAAGCGACCGCCGCCGTGCAAGCGAGTCGATCCGCCGCGCGGTAAAGATTCATTCGAGGTATTGTACGAGTATCTCGGCTCGACCAGCACTACTCCGAGCCGCGTCGCCGCTAAAAGGGAAGCCAAGGATCTTCTGGAGATCGCTATACGGAAGTTGCCGCCGGACTACGCGACGGCAGTGCGCTTGCACGATTTGGAAGGTTGTACGGGCCCCGAGGTTGCTGCGGCTATGGGACGTTCACGGGGCGCCATATTCATGCTGTTGGGGCGCGCGCATGACCAGTTGAGGGAAGTGCTGGCGTCCGAGAGTACGCAATGACCATGACAACCCGGCCGGCGCTCCCCCATTTTCGCCGCACACGGCGGGAGACTGTACGGCGCCCGCCATACGTAAGAACTGGTGTACCAGCATGCCGTGATTGCTCGCCGCTACTGGTGTCGTACGATCTCGCCGGTGGCGAGAAAGACTACGTCTTCGGCGATATTGATGGCGTGATCGGCTATCCGTTCGAGGTTCTTGGCGATGGATAGGATGTCGAGGTATGTGGCCATCATGTCGGCGTTTGTTGAGGCCTCCGCTACGATCTTACGGATAATCTGCCCATACAGGGCGTCTACTGCGTCGTCCTCGGAGAGTACCTGCCGCCCGCCAGCGGCGTCTTGTCTGCTGTATGCCTGAATGGCGCTGCGCAGCATACTCCGACAAAGCGTTGACATTTGGCGGATCATCTCTCCATGTCCGTTCATTAAATCTTGACCCAGATGCTCGGCGCGTTCAGCGATGTTGACCGCACAGTCAGCGATTCGCTCCAAGTCGTTGTTGACCTTCAAAACAGTGCACAACAAACGGAGATCGGGGCCAACTGGTTGATACAAAGCCATGAGACGGACGGTCTCTACCTCGATCTCGACCTCTTCAGTATCAACTTCATTGTCACGGTTGATCACTCTGCGGGCCAGTTTTGCGTCAGCGTCGAGGGCCGCCTCGCAAGCCTCCTGGACGACGTCTTCCACCAAACTGGCCATCCGTAGGGATCGGCGTTGTTGTTCTTCCAATAATTGAACGAAGTGTGCGGTCATGGTTCCTATCCAAATCGGCCCGTAATGTAATCCTGGGTTTTGGGATTGCCGGGATTCGTGAACATCATGTTCGTGTCGCCGACCTCGACCAGATCGCCCATGTACATGAAGGCGGTGACGTCGGAAACGCGGGCCGCCTGCTGCATGTTGTGCGTAACGATCATTATAGTGTATTCGCCGCGCAATTCGTGGATCAGGTTTTCGATGTGGTCGGTCGCTATGGGGTCCAGCGCCGAGGTCGGTTCGTCCATGAGCAGCAATTCGGGTTCGACCGCCAGCGCGCGGGCCAGACAGAGACGTTGCTGCTGCCCGCCGGAGAGGCCGAGGGCGTTTTCGGTCATGCGGTCCTTGACCTCGTCCCAGAGCGCCGCTTGTTTTAGGCTGCGTTCAACGATTTCGGAGAGGTCGCTCCATTTGCGGACGCCGTGAATGCGCGGGCCGTAGGCGATGTTGTCGAAGATTGATTTTGGGAACGGATTGGGCTTTTGAAAAACCATGCCGACGCGTTTTCGCAAAGCGGTGACGTCGATCGCCGGATCGTAAACGTGTTCGTCGTGCAGCGTGAGTCGGCCGGTGACGTAACAACCGGGGATCAGGTCGTTCATGCGGTTGACGGCGCGGAGCAACGTGCTCTTGCCGCAGCCGCTGGGCCCGATGACGGCGGTGACGAGTCCTTCGTGCACGTCGAGCGTGACGTTTTTCACGGCTTGGTTCGTGCGGTAGAAGACGGAGAAATCTTCGGCTCGGACGTGTACGGGGAGATTCCCAAAGCGCGGGGCGGCGTCGGGAACGGATTGCTCCTGGACGGTCGGCGTCGGGATCGAGATTCTGAGCTTCTTTTCTTGCATGGGATCCGCAATCATAGGCATAGGCTTAACCCGTGAGTTTCCTCGAAATTCTGGCGCGAAGCACGATGGCCGCGCCGTTGAGCAACAACACCAAGGCGACCAGCGTCAGCACCATTCCGTATTGAACGTGTCGAATTTCATCGACGGCTTCGTGCTCGGTGCAGAGATTATAAACGTTCCACGACAGGGCCGGCGTCGGTTGGTTCAAGGTTTGCCATATATGCAGCGGGCGGCCGACGCTGACGGCGGCGGTGAAAATGATGGGCGCGGTTTCGCCCGCGGCTCGGCCCATGCTGATGACGACGCCCGTGAGAATGCCGGGCAGCGCCGCCGGCAGAATTACTTTGACGATGGTGCGCCATTTGCCGGAACCGAGGCTGAGCGCCGCTTCCTTATACGTGCGCGGGACCGAGCGTATCGCTTCCTCGGCCGAACGAATCACGACCGGGAGGATCAGCACGGCCAGCGTCATCGATCCGGCCAGCACGCTTTTGGACGGCGACACATGCATCGTGTTGATGAAGAACGCCAGGCCGAACAAACCGAAGACGATGCTGGGCACGCCCGCGAGCGTGTTTATGCAAGTCCGCAGGATGCTGATGAAAGCCCCCTCAGGAGCGTATTCGATCAGGTAAATCGCCGAGACGATCCCCATCGGAACGGCGAAAAGCACCGCGCCGAGCGTCAGGTAGAGCGTGCCGAGCACTTCCGGCCAGATGCCGCCGTAGAAATGCGAGTCGAT
>Ga0180434_10006057_pt1 | contig 14018 bp, 24 predicted proteins | sample SS_ome_7_FD_132453 | JGI IMG/M metagenome (GOLD analysis project Ga0180434, IMG submission 132453) | Hypersaline lake sediment archaeal communities from the Salton Sea, California, USA - SS_1_D_2 metaG | ecosystem: Environmental > Aquatic > Non-marine Saline and Alkaline > Hypersaline >... | reverse complement strand
GGACGCGTTCAAGGTAGTCCTCTCGATGGACTTCGCGCCGTTGTCTTTCGGTGTTGCGTGGTATAGGCTTCAGCTTGACGGCACATACGACGAGCAACCCTTCTTGATCGGCGGAATGATCTTCGAGGGGCCGCAACAACCCGGAGACGGGAGCGGCCCAGCCTTCAGCGTCAACCTCAACAGCGTTATCAACGGCGAGTCGTTTCACGGTTGGCGCGTCTGCACTTGATCCTTTTTGTCCCCCTTTAGTCTCTCCCCCTTTCCTTTTCTGAGGTACAGGAACAATGACGTTTTACAATCCGAAGGACGAAGACGTAAACCCTCTCCCAAACCCACGCCTAGCGGAAGCCATGAAAGAACTATGCGGCGAGTCTGCGGAGGGTACGGCGTCCAAGTGCGAGACGTGTCCAGCGCGTGACCTGTGCGAAAAGATAGCTCATATCTCTTGCGCGTCCCTGGACACAGAACTCAACCCGAAGAATCAGCAACACACCGCCCAACTCATACGTGACTGCTCCGCTTGCGTTGACGGTACGTGCTCCCGCTTACGCGGCAGTAGTGGAACGTGCAAGCTGGGCGGGGCATGGGTTAAAAGCAACACTGTATTTATATGCGGCGGCTGTGGGAACGTGGCTTCCGTGAAACGACCGAACGCCATTACGACCCTCGCTATCCGCAGCAAGCTGACACGCCTGGACGGATCGCCGGTCGCGCCAGACGACTTGGTTGTTATCCTCCGGGAAGTATGCCTGCGCTGTATGCCGCCGCCGGTAATGCTTATGATGCCCGCGCCGCCGATCCTTGGCTTGTGCCTGTCAGTTGCGGGCGTCTACACCTCCGCCGACTTGGAACGCTTAGAGAAGGGACTACCCTTATGAATACAATCGAACGGCTGATCGAGGACGGCGCCCTTGTAGGGGCGGTCCTCGAATACATCGAGACGCAATTCCTGGACTGCGTGCGTCACGAAATCGCACGCAAGAAGCTAGGTCCTATCTGGTACTGGGCGTCTAAAAAGCCGACAAAGGACGGCAGGATGCCTATCCTGGCTCGCGCCGAAGATGGGGTTGACTTCCTGGTGCGCGTCCCGCTCGATCCCGAGTTGGGCTTCTCCGACAACGGGGGTGACGTTCGCCTGGACATACGCTTTACGGACACACGAACGATCCACAAGCTGACCACTTGTGCCGTCGCGGAGATACGGAAGCATCGGTCATACGATGCTTACTGTAGTTGGCTTGCGGGGCGAGGTTCGGCCAGCGCGGTCAAAGCCAAGCGCAAGAAGAAAAAGAAAGGCAGCGGAAAATCCGCTGCCGATAGGTTACGCGCTAAGAAGGGTAAGAAGAAAAAGAGCGGCAATACGCTTGCCGAGTGGGATAAAGTCATTCGGGGAAAGAGGTCTTAGCGGATACCTGCCCCGATGTCGCGCGGGAACTTCACGCAGTATTCGATTGACCGCGCCATAGGCAGCTTCTGTCCCGGCTTCGGCTGCACGCTCCAATCGCGGTACTCCCGCACACGGGTCAGCACTTTCCCGACGTTTTCGTCCGCGAGTATCCGCGCCAACTCTTCGCGGATCGGTCGGGATTGCTTGCTGACGTCGGCGGGATAATAATCGGTGCCGATGTACAGTTTGTACGGCATTTGCTTTGCCACGATCAACCGTGCGCATTCGAGAAGCGCGGCAAACACAGCCGGGTCGTCGAAGCCGTTCATGGCGTTCTCAGACATCCAGCGCCCGGTATGGAACGATAGGCTTACGCGCCCGCCCCCGTCGCTTGGTCCCCACGCGCTGACGTGATATTCGTTTTCGTCTATCTCGAACCAAGCTGTGTATTGACCATTGCTCGAATGATCCCACTGGATTTTGACGTGGGTCGCGTTGCGTGTCTCGTTAAGACGCGGCTTGTGTCTGGACCTACGTCCTTCCACAAACTGCTTGATACGCGTACGGACGCCCTTGGGTTGTCTCGGGTAGTATCTGTTGTTTTTCATTGGACGACGTATAGCAAATTTTGAGAAGTCTTCGAGGTAGCCCAAGTCGGCGCGAGTCTTCGCGCTAATCCAGGCTACGCGTTTGGAGCCGGTATTATGAGTGCGCAAGAACTCCCGAAGTGTAGTCGTCACGGACTTCGACGCTTGGTCGAACGTATCGACGAAGCCCGGCGGGATCTGCACCGCGAGATGCCAGCCGTGTTGATGCTTCTTGTCCGGTATCAACTGAACGGTTAGCTTCTTATACTTGCCTGTGTCCTCAACATATACCTTGAAGGACTTTTGAAATATGCGAGGCATTTGTTTGTCTCCGAACGAACCTTAATCATCGTCAACCATTATCCTAGCAGCGCCTGTCGGGCGTAGCAAGACTTCGATTAAACGGCGTTTAATATTGGAGGTAGCCATGACACTCAAAGAAGCAATCGAGAAAGCCGTAGCGGGAGACGCCCGTACCGCCGTAAAAGTCGCCGGAAAACTACGGGGCAAGGGCATGAACTACCGCGACGTTTACCGCTTCGTCAACAACTGCTCGCCAATCTCAGAAGCGGATTGGGAAACCCTTCTTTACGAAGGTGACTGGGAACAACAATAGCGCGTTGGTCGTTAGCCTGTACCTCCCGACGCGCTCCCCGTCCTCGTAAGGCTAGTTGCTTTACGGGGGCGGGTTGAATTATTATACGTCCTCGCAAAGAGGAGGTGCGATATGAAAACACGTAACGCTATTAAGCGGATTCTTGGCGGTGAGCCTGTAACGGCGGTCGTCGCGGGGCTACTCGAAGACTGGGATGCTATCCTCGATGGTGGCTTCGTGAATGAAGCCACCATCGCCCGCGCCATTAAGCACATGCGCTCGCGTCCTTTCTTTATGATTTCAGCCTACCGAGGCGACAAGACCGCCAAGCAAAATCGCGCCCGTTCTAAAGAACTGGGCAAGACGCTGGCCGCGAGAAAGATGGGACCGATTCGCTTGGTCGGCTACTTCCAAGAGGAAGGAATGACTAAGCCCGAGAAGGAAATGTCCTACCTTGTGCCGATGCACAAGAGCATAAGTGAAAAGACCTTCCGGCGCATGGCGCTTGCCTTGTGCAAGAAATACAATCAAGACTCTATCCTGTACGGCGACGGCCAGGGTTATCATCTTCTCGACAAAGCGGGCCTGCGCGTAATGTCGTTTAAGAAAATCACCGTCGGCAAAGTCTCGCAAGTGTACTCCCACCTGCGCCACAAGAGCAAAACGCCCTTCGTCTTTGAGGGTGTATTGACGCCCAATAGTGTATTCGATAAACGCTTCATATATCTGCAAGGCTATCGTTGGTAAAGGTACAGAAATGCTAACACCAGAAATACGGCAATTCGTATCTGATGTCGTCCGAGAACTCCGCGCGATGCTCCGGGACGGCGGTATACGTATCACTATCGAACGCGCGGAAGGCCCCCTGGACGACGCCCCTGACGAACCCGAAGAAGCGGACGAGGACGAGTGGGCGTACGAATCTGAAGAACCTGCCCCTGTTGTTGACGAAGATGGAGAAGAAGACCCCGCCGATATAACCGACGACGAGTTACGCACGCGGAAGCCGCCGGTCAAACGCGTCCCGCGACAAACCAGTGGCGGCTTTACCAAAGCGCAAGCGGAACTCATAGTGCGGGAGATCGTGAAGGAAGAACCGGAACTCACAGGTAAACGCCTAAGCAACGTACTCTGCATTCACGTCACGTCGATACACGGGTGGATACGCGAAGGGAAAATATCACTGGCTGACGGAGCGGTGGGTTCAAAAACTGGGAGTCCGCTAAAACGGGATACAGTAGTCAAGGCGCTAACCAGTACACGCGATAGAAAACACCATAAACTGACCGATGAAGACAGGTCGTTTGCGGGCATACACAACGCCATAGGAGCCGCCCGCGATCACGCCAACAAAGGCAACCTGGACATGGGTAAGTTCTGGCTAGGCAACATCGTTCCCAAGTTCATAAATCTGCATAAAGACTCTTACAAGAGCAGCACTAAACACCACGAAGGGCTGGCCGACGACGTGCGGGAGATGTTTAGGCGTCTTGAACCAATCGACGAATAGATTCCCTGATACGCTTCTTGCGCTTGCGTCGCTTTAGCTCGCGTTGGTGTAGCAGAGACAGCTTGTAAGGCGATACGGGATCGGTAAAGGCTGTCGGGTCCAAGTCTTTCAGCGTCCAATCCCCAGGCATCGGCGTACGCGGCTGCGGGTCGCGGGGAGGTTGAGTGTTTAACGTCATGCCTTCAGACTTCGCCGCGAGCCGGTAAGCTACTTCTTCCGCCTTGTGGACGTTGTAGCCTTTCTTCTCGCACCAGTCGTGGAAATCGTCGTCAGACAGATTCGGGTTCTTCTTGAGAAAGGCTTTAACGGCTTTCGCCGAGGGTGTTTTGCCCTTGGCTTTCTTCTCGTCGCCGTTTTCCAAGACGTCCCGGATTGCCTCGCGCACCTTGCGCCTGCCACCGGGCTTTGCCGCCTGCGCCGACTTGATGCCCTTTTTCTTGGCCTTCTCGCCCTGCTTCTCCATCTTCCTGAGCCGGGTGTAGTAGTCGCCGAACTCCGCGAGATGGTCGAGGGCAATTTCCATTGCCATGCGCTTGCGCTTCTTCGTGGGAATCTTTGGGTCGAGATGTTCATACTCGACCTTGATCCCCATTTTGAGTTCCTTGGGGTCCGCGTCGGCTGGCGCCAACTTGCGGCCCTTACCGCCACGAATCAGGTCTGTAGGCTTAGTTGACTTCAGGGCTGATTTTGCCATGCTGTTCTCCGATAATCTCCCATGAGCCGGAAAGGACTCGAACCTTTGACATTCTGATTAAGAGTCAGATGCTCTACCAAACTGAGCTACCGGCCCGGATATGAAATATATTCCTTAACGAATGCTGTACAGTTTGTTACTCTGTACAAGCAAAGGACTCGTTCAAGACGCTTACCGCTGTCCGTTCACCGTCAACGATCTGCCTAATAGACTCCCGAACCCCCTTGCGCTTTGCTTTCATAGCAGCACGCGCCTTTTTTAGTTGCGCCCGCTTGTCCTTCAGGTTCGCTCCTATCTTCTTGAAGCGATCCCGAATACGTTTAAAAACGCCGGGGCTGCTTGGCGGCTGACGTGCCGCCTGCGGTCTAGGCGGGGTTATTGGCGACTGAGCAACACGCTGTTTTGCTGCCTTCACTTTGGCGGTACGCAAGCGCGGCTCGATAGTCGTTGTATAACGTACGCCCCCCGAGGTCCAATGCTCAAGGTCGCGGCGTCGAAATACGAGGCCGGGCGTAGTCCTTTTAAATCCGAAGCCGATTGATATTGGTGTCTCTGGCATCTCTCAGTTCCTATTCGTTGCAGGGATTGTACAATCACGGCTTCAAACAGTCCACCCCCAGCACGAGAGGTACAGTCATGGCTAAAAAGAAAGCCGCCAAGAAAAAGCCAGCTAAGAAGAAGGGTTCGGCCAAGTCGGAAGGGAAGTTCGGCGGGGTCTTCTCCCTTACACAGTTACGGGCCGCGTTCGACTTCGCGGCACCTGAACGATTGCGCTACGCACTCCACAGCGTCTGCATCTGCCGCGAGGGGATGGTATCGACAGACAGTTCCATACTGTTGTTGCAAACGCCTATGGCGAAAGCGGAAACGACTAAATCCGGGGCTGTCCTCACGGACGGACACCTTATCGAGTCGGCGCCCGCTGAAGTGACTATGGAGAATGACGAGTTCCTAATGGCGCGGAAAGACCTGGACGAGCTAATGTTCCTGATGCGCAGCCGGTCGAGGGCCGTCAAGTTCTTTGCGTCCTTCGAGGACTATAAGGTGACGCCGCCCGCAGACCCGAATGACGATCCGAAAGAGACTATGAAGATTGTCGTCTGGGCAAAGGACGGCAACAAGGCTCCGAAGATACATCTGGAACGAACCGTCGAGCGGCTACCGGGAGTCTTCCCCGACTGGCGACAAGTCGCCGTTGTCGAAGATTCCTACTACGAAATAGACCTCGACTTGGAGCGTATAAAAGCGTTACTCAAAGCAGCGGAATCGTTGCACGTCCACAAGTCGGGGTCGTATGCCCGCTTCGTCTTTCCGAAGGACGCGTCTGGGGCGTTCGGCGTTTGGTTGGGCGACGGCGCGGAAGCCGTGGCTATGCCCTGCGACATGGATGGAAAGAACCCAAAGTTTGAGCACATAACTATCAAAGGACGGTAAAGTTGCGCGACAGAGTTTACTTCCATCGGAGCGCGTACGGATTTAATCGCAACGCTGACCGGGCGTTTGCGAAAGGTTGTAAAAGCTGCGCCAAGCGCACGAAGGATTGGTGTTGGGCCGACTTCTGGCCCTACCAATACAAAAAGCCGTGGCCGCTTAAACTGAAGGAAGCGCGGAAGCGGTGTGGAGGTGACAAGTGGCAGCAGCGCATACGGGAAAAGATCCCGCCTACGAAGTTCCTGCCCCGCATAATTCAGCGGTATCTCCCTCGAAGGTTACGGCCTGGGGAGATGCCGCGTCGTCGCCTAAAACATTTTCAACGCAAACAAGAAGATTAAACGACGTTTAATAGGAGGTACAGGCCATGCCCATGAATCCAGTTATAGGAATCTCCGATGACGTTCAGGAGGTTCTGCGTAATTCCGAAATCACAGAACGCACGTTGAAGCTGCCGCCAGGACTCGACCGGCAGTTATACCTCAAAGTCAACAAGATACTGATCGCGGCGGGAGGGCGTTGGGTACGCAAGGAAGGCGCCCACGTCTTTGATAACGACCCTCGCCAAACGCTAGGGGGCGCCCTCAACACAGGCAAGATTATAGACCGTAAGAAGGCGCTGCAGGCGTACTATACACCGTATGGCCTCGCCGTCGATGTAGTATCGCACGCGAACATAACCTCAGCGGATTCTATCCTCGAACCGTCCATCGGCGAAGGCGCCCTGGCCCTTGCCGCCCTGGAATACTTCCCCGCACGCCTTACAGGTTACGACATAGACAAACGAGCGGTCGAAAAGGCTACCGACGCCCTTGCGGCAGACCCTCTCTCCCGCAACGTTAAGATTCGCGTAGCCGCCTGTGATTTCCTTAAAGTAAAGCCGTCAACTAAATACACGCGGGTCGTTATGAACCCGCCGTTCACTAAGCATCAAGACATCCAACACGTCACGCACGCACTGAAGTTCCTAAAACCCAGCGGGCGCCTAGTTGCGATCATGTCTCCGACATGGCAGTCGGCAACAATTAAGAAGTGTAAAACGTTCAGGTCGTTGCTGGACTCAATGGAGAAGTGGCTCACAATCCCAAACAACGCCGGGGCGTTCAAGGAATCGGGGACTGGCGTACACACGGTAACGCTAGTCGTTGACGCCCCCGGTAACGGAGGACACACTGCCGCCGCCGTGGAAGATACCTGTGATTCCGTGGTACAACACGGCAGGCACAAGTGGGCGATTAAACGTAAAAAGATCGTCTGCGAGGCTTGTGGAAAGCACAGGCCGCGCACCGCGCGGGAAAGGGAGTTGTTGAAAAATGGAAGCTAAGAAAAAGTGTACGCGCTGCGGTAAAACACTACCGCGTAGTGAGTTCGTAAGTACCACCAGTTACTGCAAAACGTGTTGGCGGGAGTGGGAGCGACAGAAGCGCGATCATAAACATAAACCCGGCCCTGACTACAAATGGTGTCCAACTTGTCGAAATGGCAAAGGCTTGTGGAAGACGATCACGTTCTCGTTTGCCAACCACAACTCGCACCAGTGCAAGTTATGTGCGTCCAAATCGAATGGAGGTTCTAAAGGAAAATCCACGTCACTAGCGGAAACAATCGCGGAACTGCCCGACGTTGCAACAGGCGGCGACCTCAGCCCGCCGGTGCTGCGCGTGGGGGTTTTGCCCAAAGAGGCAATGCCGCACTTGTTACGGCATTATTTACTGCATGGAGGATTGAACCAAACGATAAGCGCCGTGCGAAAGCAGATCATCGATTACTACACCGCGATCTTTGGCGTCCCGCCCAACGAGTAGGGCAAACACATGACCAACCTAGCCCAGAATCTGCGCGAGGAAATTGAACGCAACAAGGCTCTACTTCGAGCGAAGGACAAAGCCTTCGGGGTCCGAGCTATCGAACACGAAATCACGTTAGGGGAGAAAGCCCTGGAAAGCGGCGACGCGGTAGCTCAAGAAAAGGCATATGACCTTCTAAAACGCAACTAGACTTTCCGATGAAGCCCGGCTTATTGCCGGGCTTTCTTTTACCTCAATTCCGGTTCGGCCAAGGGGTAGACCTTTACACCTGTGACAGCGGCAGGGAGATTAAACGACGTTTAATCAAAACAGCGTGTTTTTATACGCCTATATAGAAAATAAAAATCTTTACAAAAATCACTTGACTTTCGTGATTCATATGATATACTATTAATGTACTAATAGATTGGATTTTCGGTCCCCCAGAAAGGCAGGTAGGTATGAAGGCGAAGGTTAAGAAAGAAAAGTTCGCAGAGCGCGAGGCCCGGAAACGGGCCGGGCGCCGGGAAGAGGCCGAGCAGGTCCAGGGCCGGAAAAGGCGCCTGGATGTTCGATATTTTACGATTGAGTTCCGGCCAATCGCGGAACTTTGGTGGGACGCCGACGAGGGGGTTTGGCATCCCATCGTGGACGTCCCCGGATTCGCCACGATGTTAAAAGTGGCGACGCCCCAAGGCGCGGAGGTTGCCTGCGCTCGTGAGTTCGTAGGGGCGTTCGTAGAAGAGAATGCCGAGGAAGGTCAGGGCGCCGTCGTGAAGCAGGTTAAGGTTCCCCACAAGCCTACGCTGTGGATCGACAAGGCAGCCGTCACTTCCCCCAGCCGGTACTGGAACGGCGGCTGGAGCGAAGAAATAACTATCTAAAGTTTTCACTCCCCAAGCAGGTTCGGCCAATTCAATTCAACGTCTCCCCTACTTCTCCGAGGTACAGGTTATGAATATCGAGGGTATCGACTTCAAGAGCGAAGGTCCGACGTTAGTGGGCCGTCATTACTGTTCGTTTTTCCTCCGTGTCTGGAAAGAGAAAGGTCTTTGGATCGTGTCCGTCGCGCGGCGCAAGCAGGTAGTCATCGTGACGAAGCCCCAGCGGACCCGCAAGGGCGCCGTTGCCGTCGCCAAAGAAGCCGTCACGGACCTGCTTGTTGAGGAGGAGATTCGCGCAGGCGCCGTATAGTCAGGTTCGGCCAATCGATCTAAAAGACAATTCCCTGGAGGTACAATCATATGACATTAGCGAAAGAGGCGAAGGAACTGGGTTACGTCGTAGTGCGTAACCCAGACTCGCCGTTCGGGCAGGGCTGGGTTCGCCCGCCGTACGGCTTGAAGCGGGGCGGCAAGGTCGTCGCCACAGGTACGCAAGCCAGCTTGCGCAACTGGCTGCGGCGGTTGATCTGGACGCGCCCCCTGAAGAAATAGGTTCGGCCAAGATGAAAGAATACACGATCTCTCAATTCCGCCAGGACATCCAAAACAGGTACAGGCTCGGTTATGAGCACTTCTTTATAACGAGCGACGGCGGGGTTCTTTGCTTCCCCTGCGCCAAGGAAGAGCGCAGGAATATCCTGGACTCCATCAACCGCCAGTGTGACGACGGCTGGCGGGTTGTGGCTTGCGACTGCGAAGCCAACTGGGATGGGGTTGTCCTTTGCGACCATTGCGGAAAGGAAGTCGTTAGCTGAAAGAGTTGTTAAGGCGCCCGTGGGGCGTATCCGATTAAACGACGTTTATTCATTCAACCCCCGGAGGTATATCATATGGCTAGTCCTAGAATCTCTCATTTCCTGATAGCGTTCAAGACCCTCGAAGACATCAAACAGTTCGAGGAAGAGGTCCATCAACTAAGGACCGGCATCCTCGGCAAGTTCTATCTGCACTACGGCTACCAACTTGAGCGCCCCAACGGCCCCGCGAGGTTGACGCTGTGCGGGCGCAAACAACTGAAACGCACCGAAGAGCAGCCCGTACAGGCATTCATCGAAGGGTGGCTGCTGGGCAAACTAGGCTACGCGGTCGTCGTGCCAATCCCGGTCGTGGAGGAAGCCCGTGGCTAGGAAATACACGTATAGAGGGCTATCCTTGAAGACCTGGACGGGGGTCTTCAAGGATAGCAGGCGAGTTTACGAGATGACTTGCCCGGAACACGGGCGGGTCATTGTCTCGTGGTCAGCGCGGAATGCCCGTTGGGAAGTCCGTCAACTATGGTGCAAGGACGTGGCAAGCGACCCGCTGGCGTTAGGTCTGACATGGAAGCAGGCGCTGGACAACTACTTAGCATTGTTCGGCTTCTCTCCGAAGGGAGGTAGAGATGAAAATGGGACGACCGCCGAAGTACGGCGACGTGGCAATGACGCAGATCAGCATACGCATACCTCAGGAGATGCTGACCGAGATAGATAAAGTGGCCGCGGCTTTTGAGATGTCACGTATTGAGGTTGTACGCACGGTCATATCCGCCGGGCTGCTTGGCTGGAAACCGCCTAGAAAGGAAAGTGCGCAGGATTAAACGCCGTTTATTCCCCCAATTTTGTACACTCCAAGAGGAGAAAGACAATGCCCATCGAAACCCGTATCGAGTCCACTATTAACGCCGCCCTCGACCTACTCCTTTCGTATCAAACGCAGGGCGAAGGAGACACGATCCTCCACCAGCATCGCCCTGTATCGCGCGACCCGATCACTCCCGCCGATATAGAGGACGCCCGTTCGTTCATCGAGGTCATGCTGCAAGGCGAGGAGGTTCGGCCAACTCGCGAGGTGAAAATCTTCGGTCCCGCCGAGCCGTGCCGGGAGTTGCCGACCAAGCTGGAACGAATCCGCGAGGCGATCTTCGTCCAGGCGGTCGTCAGGAATAACGAAGTGCGCACGGACGCAGAGGCGCTATACAGGGACGCCCACCAAGCAGCCAAAAACGCAATCGTCTGGGAAACGGCCAACAGGCTAGGGGTCCCCCTTCCGGGTAAAAAGCCCCGCGTCCTTCAGCAGAGCGACGACGATCCTCGCTACATAGTCGAGGACTTCATAGGCAACGACAACCTGGAATACTACGCGGTATACGCGAAGCGGGGCCGCGTTATTTACTGGCACGAAACCCGCCAGCGGGCCGAGAATGTTTGTCGGTTCTTGGAGTATCTGCGGACGGGCAAGAATCGTTGCGGCATACCTCAGTTCGGCACTGACCGCGAGGCAATCGAGGCTATCGCCGGAATCGACGGCTTGGAAATCGAGTAGGTACAACCCGCTCCCCCTTCGTTCATCCCCCTTGAGGTACAGACGAATGAAACCCATAGCGACGACGCCTGTGCTGCATCCTCACACAGACTGCATGTTCGGACATATCACAGACTGGTGTGTGCCTGTGCGGCACTTCTGGTTGTGTCACGACCTGATAGCCAGCTTGTTTAATCTCACTCCCGTCATAGGCGACAACCACTCGCTCATCGCAAACTCGTACAGGCTCCAAGGGAAGATTTGGCGTGAGCCTGTACCGGGGAAGATCTGCGTTGCGCTTGCCGACCCTCATTTCAGGACGGTAAGCGGGCAAGCGCGGCTGCAAGTGAACAAGGTAGTTATAGACATCTTCGACCATCTATACGCCTTCCTTTATCCGATCACCCACGCATACGGGACTGTTTACGGAACCGTGGAAATGTGGACGGTATAGCCATGATAATCAACGTCGATACCCGAACAGCTATCTTGCCGCTGGCGTATATACTGCGGCACATCTGGGATCGTTACGGGTTGTACTTCACCGAAGTTGACAAAACGCCTAGACTTTGGGGGCGGCAGTCAGGTCGTCTAGAATTGCGACACGTCTTCTTCCCAGAAGCGGACCCACAGTTAGCGCGGACTTGGGGTGTTCGTATCGTACCTCAGACTCCAGGCGTTGACATTATGATATGGGTGCCAATGTCACAAGTGAAAATCGCGGACTCCAACAACGCGCGGACGCTACAGACGCCGCTGCGCAACGTGCGCCGACCAAGGCCAGACGGAGGTCTGCACCACTACGATTGGCATAACGTAGTCCTCCCGATAATAGGTGCCACGGGCAAAGCCGAAAAGGAATACTGGCGAGCCGTGTTAAGGCACGTTGGTATCCGTCCCCGCGTCTACGTCGCGACCGGCAGAGTACGCCACCCGAACAACGCCCCGGAGGGTCCGTATAGTACGGAGCCGCGCAATCACGACTACCACACAGAGCCGTTCAAGGGCAACCTGTATCTCCGCATTCGACTGCCTCAGTATATCGTGGTAGCGTACAAACACTTTCGCATCGGGCGCGAGAGCGTATGCGAACTACCGATAGAAGGAGAAGACGGCTACAATATCCCGGAGATGTCGATACCGGCGCTCCGCAAGGTCCATCCAACAAGCCACGTTGGTCAGTATTTCCTTAACAACTCCCCTCCAACAATGTAAAATGAATAACAATAAGAAAGACAATAACGAGGGTATCGTCTCGAAGATCGTCACCGTGATTCTGGCGATTGCCATTATCGCGTTGCTTTGGCTACTCGGTAGCGTACGAATAGTTTTCTAAAGAGGAGTAAGCCATGCCCAGGTATAACGTCTACGTATACGAGGTACGTCGCGTCGAATGCGTCTACGAGGTTGAAGCCCACTCGCCAGAGGAAGCCCGCGAAAAAGCAGAAGCGGGCGACACGGTAGACGAGTGGCACAACCCACTCAACGACGAGGTGGCGTCCCGGCAGATCGTTGACGATCCTCAACTACTCCCCGACCTCTGTGAGAAATACCTACACGCCCACTGTACAAAATGCGGGCGTGTTCCGCATCTTGTTACAGCGCAAGCGTGGGGCTCGGCCAAGGCTACGGCTACATATTCCGTTTGTTGTCCCACGAGCCGGTGCAGCATAGTGCCGAGTCTTTCATGGGTAACAGGACCTGACGGCGAGCTAACTAAGCCGCGATTCCATACCGCCGCGGAAGCGTGGGATGCCTGGGACGATATACACTACAAAGAGGACTAACCCGTGAACACGCACCAACGACTTAAACGCAATGCGCGGAAGCGAGCGCGGAACCGTCGGAAGCACAAACGGATCGCCGAGCGACGGGAGACGCGAAAGCGATACCGTTTGAACATTAGTTCTCTCAGGTGGGCCAGACGTGCTATCGTCGAAGCGGACCCGATGATGACGTACTACCATAACCCACACGACTATACGGTCCACTGTCCAATTCTGGACATATTGCGCCCGGATCAGATCACCCTGATAGCGGAGCGCATGGCGCTCAAGCACATTCGGTACAACATACAACAAGCCCGCCGCGAACGCAGGCTGATTGACCTCTCTGCGCGGGCTGAGATACAATCCGCTACGGCAGCCCAAGAAGCCACCTATGTAGCCGCGCTTGTTCCCATACTCCCCATCCAGCCGCGCCCAAGAGGGTTGAACTGCAACACTTCCAAGACTTAACAGCACCAACACGGGCTGGGGCGCCGCCAGCCTTGTCGTGAACAAACTCGTCGACGCGGTGTGCGACAGAGAGGACCCATCCTCTTTTAACTAACAACTGATCGGTTGCCGTCCCCCCGGAACAACAAGGAGTAACAACATGAAACCCGAAGAACTGTACCAGAAGTCCGACTTATTCCAAGGCGGATTAAAAGCCGCCGAACTCTTAAGGATCAAGCGATCATGCCGGGGGTCCTGGACGATGATCGTGGAAGTCCTACTAGCCGGTGTCCCAGCCAGGGAGCGAGCACACCTGACGATGAGCCTACACCGCCTGTACAAAATGCTGTGGCTCACCGCCGAGAAGGCAACGACCAAGGAAAAACTCGCGGAGCCAAACGCCACGAAGCAGGCACGCGAACATCTCGGTGTTGCACTGCGCTTGTTCACACGTAACCTCGCCGATCTAATGGGCACCATACGGCACGCGTCCGGGGGTCCCGTCGTCGATCCGTCCGAAGAGGAAGACGACTATCCCAGTCCCGAAGACGACGAAGACGACGAAGAGTTCAAAGGGTAGCACT
>Ga0180434_10006056_pt1 | contig 14018 bp, 11 predicted proteins | sample SS_ome_7_FD_132453 | JGI IMG/M metagenome (GOLD analysis project Ga0180434, IMG submission 132453) | Hypersaline lake sediment archaeal communities from the Salton Sea, California, USA - SS_1_D_2 metaG | ecosystem: Environmental > Aquatic > Non-marine Saline and Alkaline > Hypersaline >... | reverse complement strand
GTCCACCACGGCGACCTTATCCCCCGCGGTGATGAGATAAGCGTTGTAGGTGGTTCCGTGGTCCGCCTTCATTATGATGTCGAAGACACGGAGCTGGGGATCCAGCGCCCCTACCCAGTGAACCCCCTCGGCTATCTCAACCGGCAGCATCGCTTCCTCCTAGAGCTTCTCGAACATGTCTTTATCGGCGCCGCACTGGGGGCAGACCCAGTCGTCGGGAATATCCTCGAAGGCGGTACCTGGCTCTATGCCGCCGTCCGGGTCTCCCTTGGCCGGGTCATAGACATAACCACAGATGGTGCATTCCCACTTATCCATTTCCTGACTCCTCCTTTTTCCTCTCGATCCGCCTGTAACCTACATTTAAATACAGGGTTAATATAGTATACCCGGTAGGAATAGATTCTATCGTTCAATCTGAAAATCCGGGTTTGATATACATCATGCAGCATAATACGGGCCGCATAGATATAATCAACTGGCGGCATTACCGAAGATGGAGAGGCCCATGGATGAGGGAAAGCGTATAGCCTGGTTCTGTACCTACACGCCCTTGGAGATCCTGGACGCGGCAGGGCTGGTGCCTATCCGGCACTTCGGAGACCCGCAAATCCTGGAATCCGCCGACACCCTTCTCCATCCGGCCCTATGCCCCTACGCCCGTGCCTGCCTGGCCCAGGAAATGAGGGAGGAGGGACCCCACCACGCTTTTTTCGTCAACTCCTGCGATGCCATGCGCCGCCTTTACGATGCCTGGAAAGACAATTTCGCTGACGACTTCGTATACCTGATGGACTTACCCCGTAACCCGGGACGGAGGGGTGAAGAGCTGCTCGCGAGGGAGTTACGGCATCTCATAGAGCACCTCGAGAAGACTTGGGGAAAGGTTATTACCCCGGAGGACTTGCGCGGCGCAGGAAAGGCCCGGGAGAAATCCCGCCTGGACTATCTGAGCTCCACCAACGGAGCTTGTGGAGGTGACCGGCTGCGCATAGCCATGGACATCCATACCAAGCCGCTGCAAGAACGGACTCAAGTGGATATATCGGGGGGTGGCGAGGCCTCCGGCGTTCCGGTCTTACTCACGGGGAATCTTCTCAATCCCGCTGGCATAATCACCCAGCTGGAGAGAGCGGGGGCGAAGGTAGTATGGATGGACCTGTGCAACGGCGACCGCAGCTTCGCCTCCCCTACCCTGGCGGAGGGAGAAGACCTCGATGAGCTCCTGGCCTCCCTGGCCACTGCATACATCGAACGCCACCCCTGCGCCAGGATGTCCGACGCCCGCCGCCGCTATGACCTCCTGGTGGACACCACCCATGAGGTGGGCGCCAAGGGAGTGATCTATGCTTCATTGAAATTCTGCGATTCCTACCTCTATGATTTCCCCCGGGTGGAAGCGCGCTTGAAGCAAGAGGGCATCCCCGTCCTCCGCCTGGAGAGCGATTATACCGATGGCCACGTGGGGCAGCTCCTGACCCGCGTGGAGGCTTTTCTGGAGATGGTCTGAATGCGTAAGAAAAAGCGTTTCAGCGAGAACAAGCAGATAAACCTCCTGGAGCAGATGAAAGACCGCTTCATGGACCGAGCCTCCCCCTCTACCCTGCGTTCCAAGCTTTTCTGGGAAACGGCCATACGCATCTCCCGTTCTCGCCTCAATCGCCCGGAATGGAAGGCCGATCGGGTTTCCATGTCCTATTTCTTAAAAAGCACCAAGGACGCTTATTTGCAGCGTGGGCCCGTGGTATGGGCAAACCTCCTGGTTCCCAGTGAACTGATTATCGGCGCAGGCTGCATTCCCTTCTATCCGGAAATGGCGGCGGCAGTAGTGGCCTCCGCGGGCCTCGCGCCCCGTTTTATCGACCGTGCGAGCGAGGAAGGGTTCTCGCCCGATGCCTGCTCTTTTCATCGCTGCATGCTGGGCTGCGCGGTGGATGGATATCTGCCCGAGCCCTCCTACCTCCTGAGCGCAAATTATCCCTGCGACTCGGCCCCTCTTTCCTTTGGGTATATCTCCGATCTGTACGGGACACCTCACGCCATACTCGATGTCCCTCTGCCCGGCCGTGACGGTAGAGGAATGCTCCTGGCCGAACAGCTGGAAGAAGCCGCGCGGGAGATGGCCGGACTCTCCGGCCTCACCGAGAAAAAGCTCCAGAAAAACATGGAGGAGGCCGTGGAGCTATCCAATACCGCCCTCCATCACCTGCGGGAAGTAGAGGAATTCCGCAAGTCAAGCGATTGTACCCTGGACGGGAAGGACACCATGGGCAATATAAGCGTCCTTTCCGCATGTATGGGTTCGCGGGCTGGAGTGGATTTCTACCGGCTGCTGGCCGAAGAGCTGCAGGAGAGAGGGAACGAAGGAGAGGATGCCATCCGCATCATGTGGATGCACATAAAGCCCTGGTACTCCCAGAAGATCTTCGATATCATCGAAAACCACGGCGTACGCGTGGTATGCGAGGAATACACCCACTCCTGCTGGGAGCCCATGGATCCCTGTCAACCCTACCCTTCCCTGGCCTCAAAGCTCGGCGGCCACTTCCTTGTGGGACCGTTGGAGAGGAGGGCGTCCCACCTCACCCGCCTGGCCAGGGATTACCGGGTGGACGGTGCCATCCATTACAACCACTGGGGCTGCCGCCAGAGCTGTGGGGGAGCGATGCAGGTCAAGAAAGCCCTTCAGGATGAGGGCGTTCCAACCCTCCTGCTCGAAGGGGACTGCGTGGATGAGAGGGAATACCAGGAAGGGCAGATAAGCACCCGCCTGGAGGCCTTCCTGGAATCCCTCTAGTACTCAGATAGCCCATATTCACCCCACCGCTTTATAATTGATAATGAATAAGTGCAGCCGACAGGGAAATGGAGGTTGATATGAGACCGCTGGAACCGCCGCCGGATATAAAGCAGATGGCCATCTCGGGCGACGTCGCCGTGAAGACAACCGAGCCCCGGGAAGTGGCCTACCTCGTCCACAAGGGAACCCACGCCGCGGTGCAGGATTCCTTCCTCAAGCTTATGCGCTGGCTCGGCGAAAACGGCTACGAGATGATGGGGCCGGGAGTGGCCATCTTCCATAACGACCTGGTCATGGTGGATTCCGAGGACGATCTCATCACCGAACTGCAGTTTCCCGTAAAGAAGAAATAGCCGCCTTGAGGCCGAGCCCTAGCCGCAGGTCTCTATACAGGCGTCTATTGCTGCTTGCGTTTATGCTGGCTTTTATCCTACTCTGCGGCTGCGCCGCGCCGGAGCCGGTGGTGGAGCAGGAGCAGAACGACGTCCCCGGAAAGTACCAGCTCATCTACGATGAGCTCGACGCCAAGCTGGCGGAGATAGAGGACGAGGTATCCAGCCTCTGGGAGGGCCAGAGCCATGACACCGTCTTCAGCGTCGAGCTGATCACCGCAAATAGCAACCGAGGCGTTGCCTTGCTGCACACAGAGACCTTCCCAAGCATCATTAAGACATTGGACAGCCTGCAGGCGATGGGAGTAGGGGGCATAACCCTCAGCCTGAACTATCCCATCCTCAATCCCACCTTCCCGCGCTCCTCCGATTACCTGGATTTCTACCGGGAGGTATCAGAGGAGATAAAGGGCAGGGGCCTGGTATTGATCGTTGAGAACACAACCTCCTTTCCCAATCTCACCACCAGCGGCCTGAGCATTGATCACAGCGGGCTTACCCTGGACCAGTACAAGATAGAGAAACGCCAGACGGCGCAGACCATCATCGCGGAGCTTCAGCCCCACTACTTAACGGTGGAGAACGAGCCTCTCACCTCCCAGGCCAATGCCGGCCTGGACTTCTCGGTAGAGAACCAGACCGAAGTAGTGCGGTTCATCCTGGACGGCCTGGACCGCTCCGGCGTGTGCATAGGGGCAGGGGCCGGGGCCTGGGACGATATCGCCTATTTCGAGAGCCTAGCCGCCAACACCAGCCTGGATTATATCGACATGCACATCTATCCCATCCAAAGGGACTTCCTGTGGGATAGAACCCTACGTATCTCCGACATCGCCCGGTCGCACGGCAAGGGATTAACGGTGGGTGAAGCTTGGCTTTACAAGACCACTGAAAGCGAGCTCTCCTCCGGCCTGGCCATGCACGAGGAGATATTCGCCCGGGACGCCTACAGCTTCTGGATACCCCTGGACCAGAGATTCCTCGAGGTCCTGGTGGGACTCTCAAGATACCTCGGGATGGAGTTCGTCACGCCCTTCTGGATGGAGTACCTCTATGCCTATTTAGAATATGGGCCCTCCACCCAGGCGACGGACCTCGCGGAGGTCGCAAAGCTGTTGAACAGGGAGGTGGTTGAGAACATCGATTCGAACCGCCTTACTCCCACGGGAGAGACATATGGTGAGTTAATAAGAGAGTAACAGCGAGGAGTGATAGATATGAAAAAGAACGATACACTCGAGTTAAAGGTCCGTCTGGCCAGGTTTCTCTGCGCCAACCTGGCAGCCTTCGATACCCTGTTGGGCGGCTCCGCGTTGACCGCACCCTCCCTGGTACTCAAGCTATTCTCGCCGAGGCGGCCGCCCGCGGGAGAGGCACTGCTGCGCAGAACGGCTTCCATCTGGTTATTTTTCGTCCCAGTACAGGTATGGGCGGCACTTAAGCCCAAAAACCCCAAGGCGCTGAGGGCGGTATCCATCCTCAGGCTTCAGGAGGTACCGGCCGACCCCATCTGGCTGGCCACGGGCGAGGGCTACGGCGCTTTCGGGAAGTTCGGGCTGGTCTTCGCCCCCGTCTTCAACCTGGCAGCCGGCCTCTTTCTTAACCACGTGGCTAAGGAGTTGGAGAAGAAAGCTGATTAGCGGATCTCATCTTTAGCTGGCCGCCTGAGGCCCTCTCCCTCGAGTGGGGTAATGCTCCTCAAGGGATCTATAACTAGACATAACATTAAATCTATTCTACTATCTATATATTGGGGAAGCGCATCCCGGCTGCAAACCATCTGGCAGCCTTCAATGCCGCCAGCAGCAGTGATGCGATGAACGCGGGTGCTGGCAAAATCTCATATAGGATGCAACATGGGGAGGGGGGATACTCTCTACTAATCTCATCACATGATTTCATGCTGTATGAAATCAAATCGAAGATTTCCTTCGATGCCTTCATAAAGGATTTTACGAAGGAGTATGCCGGTAAACAGAATGGGGGTTGACTGCAAAATGAAGGAGCAAAGGCGCGTAAAAGTAAATGTCCTGATTTCCATATCATGTATTTTAGCCATGCTGGCTATGGTTGTTGTGTTTCCCGGCCCTGCCGAAACCGCGGCCAGTCCTGATTATCCCACATCATTCACGGTACCGCTGCAGTTCCCGGACTTGCAGATAACTGACAATGGAGACGGTACCTCCGGTCTGCTCATGGAGGGATATCCCAGCGCCAGGGAGATAGGGCTGCCGGCCCTCCCCTCCCGGGTATTGGCCGTGGCCCTTCCTCCGGGAACGGAGGCGGCCGGAGCAGTGGTGGTGGAGAGCGACTGGTACGAGGTGCCCGGCATCTATAACGTCGAATGGGGGCAGCAGCCGATTCCCTCGGGCCCGCTGCCGGGAGCGGAGCTTCCTCAACCGACCGAAGCCGACCAGGCTGTGTACAGCTCCGACGCCGTCTTTCCGGAACAGCCCATCTCATTGCAGGGAACGGGTAGGATGCGTAAATATTCCATAGCGGACATCAAGGTCACTCCGGTCAGGTATTATCCCGCCTCCGGAAGAATCGAGGCATGTAAAAGCATGACCATCAGGGTAGATGCCTCGCCGGGACAGGAGCTTAGCCTGGAGGAAATGGCGCAATCGGGCTGGGAGGAAGACGTCAAGGATATCGTAGACAACTTCGACCAGGCCCAGCCCTGGTACGAGCAGGCCGCCGACACTGCCTCTGGGATGCTTGAATCCCAGGGGACGGGGGATGCCTGTGACTATATGATCATCACCACCGAGAAGCTCGCCGCCGCGGTGGAGCCCTTGAAGGTCTACAAGGAATCCCTGGGATTGTCCGTCCAGGTTCAGACGATGGAGTGGATAGAGGCCAACTGCACCGGCGTCGACGGGGCGGAGAAGGTCCGTAACTATCTCAAGGATAACTATGCCTCAATGGGGATCGATTACGTGTTGATTGCCGGGGCGCATTATTATGAAGTACCCATGAGGCAGGGCTACGTATACGTCCCGGGTTTTCCTGGTTCTGGTTATATCTACACCGATTATTACTACTGCGACCTCAGCGGCGACTGGGACTTGAACGACGACGGGAAATACGGGGAGATGGGGGTGGACGACCTGGCCGGAGGCGTCGATTTCTATCCCGAGGTATACGTGGGCAGGATACCCATCAACGACCCGGCGGAAGTGCAAGCCATCTGCGAGAAGATCGTGGCCTATTCCTGCGACTCCGGGGCCTGGAAACGCAAGGCGCTGCTCCTCGGCGCTACTACCAACTTTTTCCTCGAGTCGCCGTGGCTCCTGCCCTGGTACGGCTCCACCCTGATGGAGAAGCTGAAGCAGGATATCCTGGCCCCCCAGGGATTCACCTGCACCACCATGTATGAAAAGGAAGGCCTCGCCATTGACCCCGTTCCCTGCGATATACCTCTCAACCAGGAAAACGTCGTGGCGGAGTGGTCCCAGGGCTATGGCATAGTAAACGTGGTAGCCCACGGGTCCTGTATTGCCGCCGTAAGAAAGGTATGGAGCTGGGATGACGGAGATAATATACCCGAGGCTAATGAAATAGACTGGCGGTATTTGATAGATTGCATGGACGCGTTTTCTCTTGACGACACCCGCCCCAGCATCTTCTTCTCCTGTGCCTGCTACAACGGCGACACAAACGCCGGCTGGACCATGACCAATAACCTGATAAGGAGCGGCGCCTGCGCCGTCGTCGCCTCCACCTCGGTTTCATACGGCACACCGGTATGGCAGGGCGGATTTATCGGCGGGAATGAGGCCCTGAGTTACTACTTCTGGAAACACCTCCTGGTGGACGGACAACGTGCCGGCAAGGCACTGCGCATGGCTGACGTATGGCAGCACAGGTACTACGACTGGTGGGGGCAGATGACCCGCGCCAACCTCTTCGACTTCAACCTCTTCGGCGACCCCTCCATGAAACTGGACGCCGAGGGAGCGCCGGTTGTCTCCAGCGTGGCTCCGGACCGCTTCACCGATATCTTCCCCGCTACCTTCACCATTACCGGGTCCAACTTCCTGGACGGCGCCACGGTGAGGTTGGCCATGGAGGGACAGGGGGACATAGGGGCCGCAGAGGTCATAGTTAATTCCTCTACCAGCATACGCTGCACCTTTGACGTGGCCAACGCGGAGGAGGGTGACTGGGACGTGGTGGTCCGGAATCCTGACGGGCAGGAGGCCATACTGGAGGACGCCATCTTCGTAAGGTCCCTGTGCGGCAACGGATCAGGCCTGGCCCTGCTCATGCTGGGGCTCACCCTGGGCCTGCTGTCCTTAGCCGGTTCGGGCGGACTGATGCGGAGAAGGAGGAGAAAACACAGGCAGAGTTAAGCAAGTAAAAGCTATTATCGATCTTGCGGCCGGCGATAACAACTCGCCGGCCGCTTTACATGGGAACGCGGTTCCAGGCAGAGGCGGACTCCATTTCCCATACATGCTTGACCGACTAGACAAAATAGGATTAATCTTCTAATACTCATATAGATAAGGCTTGAAAATCCAATTAAGCAGTATAAAAAGCCTGCCGGTAACAAATCGAGGGGGTTGAAGGAAAATGGGGGAGAGTACACGAGCGAGGCTCGCTGGTTCGATTTCAGTTGTATGCATTGTTTCCATGGCGTTTTTCCTGCTTCTATGTCCTGGCCTTTGCGATGCTGTTGAGGGAAGTAATCCTGATTATCCAGAATCCTTTGTGGTGCCGCTGCAGTTCCCGGAACTGGAGATGATAGATAATGGTGACGGCACCACCGGTCTCTTCATGGAAGGATATCCCAGCGCGAGGGAGATAGGCCTTCCCGCCTTACCCTCCCGTGTGCTGGCCATCGCCCTGCCTCCCGGCACGGAGGCAACCGGGGTAGTCCTCGAGGGCATGGAGTGGTATGAGGTGCCGGGCTCCTACAGCATCGAATGGGGGCAGGAACCCCTACCCTCCGATACAACGCAAGCGGAAACGCCCTCGGCCACGCAGGCCGATGCAGCAGTATACAACTCCGATGCCGTCTTCCCCGAGCAGGCCGTCTTTCTGCAGGGAACCGGCAGGATGCGCAAGTACTCCATCGCGGATATCAGAGTCACTCCTGTCAGGTACTTTCCCCAATCCGGGAGGATCGAGGCCTGCAGGAGCATGAGCATAAGGGTGAACACAGCCCCCGGCGAGGAGCTGAGCCTGGAGGAACTGGCCGACCCCTGCCTGGACGAGACCATTATCGAGACCATCGATAACTACTCCCAGGCCCAGCCCTGGTACGAGCAGGCTAGCCCGATTCAACTAGAGAGCCTTACGACCACTGGAACGGGGGACACCGCCGACTATGTCATAATCACCACCGATGAATTAGTATCCGCCGTGGAGCCCTTGAAGGATTACAAAGAGAGCCAGGGCTTGTCCGTCCTGGTCAAGAGCACCGAATGGATGGATGCAAACAGCACCGGGGTGGACCTCGGGGAGAAGATCCGCAATTTTTTAAAGGATAACTACGCCTCCATGGGCATCGATTATGTACTGTTGGTAGGGACTTATTGGAAAGTCCCCATGAGGGCCTGCTATGCGCCCACGCCCGGGTCCATGGGCTATATCCCAACCGACTACTATTACTGTGACCTGAGTGGGGATTGGGACTTAAACGACGATTTAAGATACGGAGAGCTCGGAGTAGACGACCAGGCCGGGGGGGTCGATTTCTACCCGGAGGTCTTCGCGGGAAGGATACCTACGAATGATGCGCTGGAGATCACCTCTATCTGCGAGAAGATCGTCAATTTCTCCAACGACTCCGGGACCTGGAAACGAAAAGCGTTACTTCTCGGCGGGGTCTCCAATTATTTATTCGAGCTCACTGGTTTCTTGCCAACATACGGTTCGCCGCTCATGGAAAAGATCAAGAACGATATCCTGGACCCCCTTGGGTATCAGAGCACTACCATGTATGAGAAGGAAGGTCTTTCACCAGACCCCGTTCCCTGTACTCTGCCGCTGTCCAAGGAAAACGTCCTCTCGGAATGGGTGAACGGCTATGGCATCGTCAACATACATAGCCACGGAAATGCTATATCCGTTGCAAGGAAAGTCTGGAATACAGACAACGGCAATGGCCTGCCGGAACCGAGTGAGATGCTGTGGCCGCAGTACTTGTCCTACGACGATACCGGCTCGCTTGACGATACCTATCCCAGCATCGTCTTCTCCTGCGCCTGCAACAATGCCGATCCCGACACATCGTACAACCTGATGACCAATCTGTTGAAAAACGGCGCCTGTGCCACGGTGGGAGCGACCGAGCCCTCCTACTACATGCCGGGATGGCAGAACGAATTCTGGGGCGGTAATAGTACCATCAGCTACGTATTCTGGAAAAACCTATTGCTCGAAGGTCACCGCATCGGCAAGGCATTGAGGATGGCCGATGTATTCTATAAAAACTACGGTGACTGGTGGGGCCACTTGAGCCGTGCCAACATCTTTGCCTTCAATCTCTACGGCGATCCCTCCATGAAGTTGGACGCAGAGGGAAGCCCCTCCGTATCGAGCATCGATCCCCAGAGCGCCTGGAACATGGGGTCATTGACTGTCAACATCACCGGCTTCAACTTCCTGGACGGCGCACAGGCACGGCTGTCCATGGCCGGCCAGAGCGATATCGAGGCCACCGCCATCACCGTGGACTCCTCTACACGCATATCCGCCACTCTTGACATAGCCGGAGCGCCGGTAGGTGATTGGGATGTAGTAGTCCGGAATCCCGATGGCCAGGAGGCCGTTTTAGAGGATGCTTTCGCCGTCACTACTCCCTGCGGCGAGGGTGGGGGCGCCGCCGTTCTCATGCTGGGCCTCGGCCTGGGCCTGCTGTCTTTAGCGAGTTCGGGCGGCCTTATGAGGAGGCGGAGGAAAAAGCGTAAGCGAAGTTAAACCAGCAAAGGATCTTAGTAGTCTCGCGGCCGGCGATAACACCTCGCCGGCCGCGAGATATTACGATCGCGCTGTTGCCAAACAGGTCAGGTAATTGAAATAGGAAGCCGCCAGTCCCGCCCGAAGGCGCGGGAGGTTATCTTTATACCCACCGGAGCCTGTCTACGCTTGTACTCGTTGGCGTCCACGCGGCGGATAACTTCCTGGACCAAATCCCGGTCGTACCCCTTCTCCAGCATCTCCTCTATGGTCAGGCCCTTCTCGATATAGTCCTCCAGGATAGGGTCCAGGAGCTCATAGGGAGGCAGGGAGTCCGAGTCCTTCTGCCCCTCCCGCAGTTCCGCGGAGGGCTCCCTGTCTATGACCTCTTGGGGGATTATCTCTCTAACCTCCCTGGCGTTGATATATCGGGACAGGCGGTAAACTTCTCCCTTGAATAGGTCCTTGATCACCGCGAAGCCCCCCGCCATATCCCCGTAAAGAGTGCAGTATCCCATGGAGAGCTCGCTCTTGTTGCCGGTGGCCAGTACCAGCCATCCCCGGCTGTTGGAGATGTTCATGAGCAGGTTGCCCCGGATACGGGCCTGCAGGTTCTCTTGGGCAACCCCCTCCGCGGGACCTCTCAGGGAGTCGCCGGCTTCCTCGATATAGACACCCAGAATGTCATCGATGGCATAGGTCTCCAGGGAGATGCCCAGGGCCTGGACCAGCCTCTCTACGCCCCGGTGGGATAGGTCCGAGGTAAACCGCGAGGGGAGAAAGACGCCGTGCACCCGGGAGGGCCCCAAGGCCATGGCCGCGACGGCCGCTGTAAGGGAGGAATCGATCCCTCCGGAAAGGCCGATCACCACGTCGCTGAAACCGTTCTTGCGCACGTAATCCTGCAGTCCCATCAACAAGGCTAGCAATACCTCCTCATCTTCGGGCATATCCATGGTATCTTTTATATTCAAAGGAGGGCGCTCTCCTGCCGATGGACTCCCTTGTCTATCGAGCTCTATGACCCTCGTCGGTCCCCGGAGAGCGCCCAATCTTATGTAACGATGAAGCGGTCTGATCATTCTGTTCGCCCAGAGTCCCGAGGTCTCTATATCAGCCAATAGCATGTCTTCTTGAAATCGAGAGGCTGCCGCGATCCTTCCTTTCTCTGGATGGAGTATCATGGAACCTCCGTCGAAGACCAGTTCGTCCTGACCGCCAACACCGTTGACATAGGCCAGGATGACGCCCGAGTCCGAGGACCTGGACTGGAGCAGGCGCTCTCTCTCCTTCTGCTTGCCCCTCTGATAAGGAGACGAGGATATGTTTATCACCACTTCCGCCCCGCCGAAGGTGACCTCCTCCTCCATGGGTCCCCCCGCATACCAGACATCCTCACAGATGGTTATGCCGACTCGTATGCCTTTCAGGATAAGCACAAGGCCTTCCTCGCCGGCGGCGAAGTAGCGGTTCTCGTCGAATACCCCGTAGTTGGGAAGGAAGCGCTTATGGTACACGGCCACTATTTCGCCCCGGTGCAGGACGGCGGCGGCATTGAAGAGGTCCTCCCGGAGATCAAGGGCTCCCACCACGGCCGGCATATCGCCTATCTCCCGCGCCAGCTCTTCAAGGGCCTGCAAGCTTTCCTCGATGAAATCCCTTTTCAGAAGCAGGTCCTCGGGAGGATAACCGCAGAGGGAGAGCTCGGGGAAGCAGGCCATGTCCGCATCCTCGGCATCCGCCTCCCGCAGGGCTTCGTGGATACGATGCTTATTACCCTCGAGGTCGCCCACAGCGGTGTTCAATTGGACCAGGGCCAAGCGCATCTGAATCCCTCCAGTGAGAATCAGGCCCCGGTTCATTCCAATCGGAATCCGGGGCCTGTTGAGCCTTGCCGATCAGAGTATCGGGAGATAGCTACCCAGTTCCCACTCCGAGACCTGGGTACGGAAGCGGTCCCATTCTATCTTCTTGTTCTCGATAAGCGACTCGAACACGGGCTCTCCCAGGGCCTTGCGCATCAGCTCGCTCCCCTCGGCCACACGGATTGCCTCGTAAAGGTCTCCGGGGAGCTGGCCTATGCCAAGTTCCTGGCGTTCCTTATTGGTCATGTCGTAGACACTGCTCCGTGAAGGATCTCTCAGTTCGTAATCCTTTTCAATACCCTCCAGACCCGCAGCAAGCATGCAGGCGAAGGCCAGGTAGGGGTTGCAGGCCGGGTCGGGAGAGCGGAACTCGATGCGCGTGGCCTGCTCCTTGCCCGGCTTATACTCCGGTACCCTGACCAGGTCGGCACGGTTTCGGGCCGCCCATGAGAGATAGACGGGTGCCTCGTAACCCGGCACCAACCTCTTGTAGGAGTTGACCCACTGGTTGCAGACCAGGGTTATCTCCGGTGCATGGCGAAGCATCCCGGCGATGTACTTCCTGGCCACGTCGGAGAGGTGGTTCTCGTCCTCCGGGTCGTAGAAGGCGTTCTTATCGCCCTTGAACAAGGACATATGGGTATGCATACCGCTGCCGTTCTCCCCCACCAGTGGCTTGGGCATGAAGGTGGCATGGTAACCCTCTCGCAGCGCCACCTCCTTGACCACCAGGCGGAAGGTCATGGCGTTGTCCGCCATGGTCAGGGCGTCGGTATAGCGCATGTCTATCTCGTGCTGGCTGGGGCCCACCTCGTGGTGGCTGTACTCCACCCCGATGCCCAATTCCTCCAGGGCCAGCACGGTGTCCCGGCGCAGGTCGCTGGCCACATCCAGGGGGGTCAAGTCGAAATATCCGCCCCTGTCCAGGACCTCGGGTGATTCAGCGGACTTGAAGTAGAAGTACTCTAGTTCGGGGCCGACATAAAACGTGTATCCCATCTCCGAAGCCTTTGCCAGGTTCCTCTTGAGTACATAGCGGGGGTCCTTATCATACGGCTCCCCGCCCGGCCTGAGGATATCGCAGAACATACGGGCCACCGCGTTATGCTCCTTCGGCCTCCAGGGCAGGATGACGAAGGTGCTGGTGTCGGGCATGGCGATCATATCGCTCTCATCGATGCGGGCGTATCCCTCGATGGAGGAACCGTCAAACCCCATACCGTCCTCCAGGGCCTCCTCCAGCTCGCTGATGGTGATGGCGAAGCTCTTCAGAAAACCCAGGATGTCCGTGAACCACAGCCGGATGAAGCGTACGTCGTTTTCCTTGGCCGTCTTCAGTACGTATTCTTTATCTTTTGCAGTCACTCTTTCTCCTCCCTTCACGTTTTCATCGATCATGTCCGCTCGCTATTCCCAGTGTATTCCACCTTTGTTACATCTATGTTAAATGGCGTTGAAACCGGACTCTCCGGTACGGACCCTCACCGCGTTCTCCACGTCATAGATAAAGACCTTGCCGTCGCCTATGCTCCCGGTGCGGGCCGCACGCACGATTGATGCGGTTACCCTGCCAACATCCTCCTCCAGGACCACCACCTCCAGTTTTATCTTGGGAAGGAACTCCACGCGGTACTCAGCCCCTCTCCACATATGGGTGACACCCTTCTGTTTACCGTGTCCCCTTACCTCGGAGATAGTCGCGCCCGGATATCCCAGCTTGCCCAGTTCCTCCATCACCGTATCTAAACGTTCAGGGCGTATAACAGCTTCTACCTTTTTCAAATCACAGCCCTCCTTTCTCACTCAACGCAGGTTGGAAATCGGGGTAGGCCTCGATATTGTGCTCGGTGATATCCAGCCCTGCTCTCTGTCCCTCTTCGTCAACCCTCAGTCCTATGGTCTTTTTGATCACTACAAATACTATACCCGCTGTTACTAAGACCCATGCCATAACGGCCACAACTCCCAGAAGCTGCAAACCGAGCTGCTCGATGCCGCCCCCGAAGAAAAGGCCGTTGACGGCTGCGACTCCGTTGGCTTCTCCAAAAGACG
>Ga0180434_10006054_pt1 | contig 14019 bp, 8 predicted proteins | sample SS_ome_7_FD_132453 | JGI IMG/M metagenome (GOLD analysis project Ga0180434, IMG submission 132453) | Hypersaline lake sediment archaeal communities from the Salton Sea, California, USA - SS_1_D_2 metaG | ecosystem: Environmental > Aquatic > Non-marine Saline and Alkaline > Hypersaline > Sediment... | reverse complement strand
ATCTGGATAATGACACCCCGGTGGTAGACGTCGAGGCCTACGTGGGCGACAGGCTCATCGGCGGCATCCGCAAGAACTTTCGCCTGCCGGTGCCGGTCCACCATCCTGGCGAGCCGCCCTATGGCGAGTCGGAGATCAGCGTGGATCCCTACCCGCCCCGGGCGAACGAGCCGACCAAGATCTGCGCCAAGCTGCGCAATTACACGGGCGTTACCCAGACGGTGGAGGTACAGTTCGACGTGGCCAACTTTGGCATCGGTCTCCCCTTTGTGCCCATCGGACCGCCTATGACGGTGGAGCTGCCGCCCTACAGCGAGAAGGAAGTGTGCGTCAACTACGTCTTTTCCTACGGCGGTCACTTTTGCGTGCAGGTGCACGTCCAGGCGGAGGGCTACCGGGAGGTGGTCAGCCAGCGCAACCTGGATGTGGCCGAGATCCTCAAGCCGGGCCAGCCCGACTGCTTCGAGATCCCTGTGGGTAACCCCTTTGGCCATCCGGTGACCATCACGCTGGGGCTCATCGGCCACGTGCCGGGCTGGGAGATGAGCCTCTCTCCCGACGTCTTGCCCAACGTGCAGCCCACGCCGCCCGATCCGCCCAGGATGGTAACCCTGTGTGTGACGCCCACGGCGGATCTAGCGGGCCTGGGGGACAGCGCGCCGGTGGTAGACGTGGAGGCCTATGTAGACGGCAGGCTCATCGGCGGCATCCGCAAGATCTTCCGCCCGCCGGTACCCGTCCACCGGCCCAAGGACCCGGTGTACGCCGAGTCGGAGATCGGCGTGGATCCCTACCCGGTCGTCCCAGGCCAGCCGGTCAAGCTCAGCGTCGAGCTGCACAACCCGACACCCGTCAGTCAGATGGTGACGGCGACCTTCAGTATCGCGAACTTTGGCATCGGCCTGCCCTTCACCACGAGCCACATCACGCCCAATCCCATCCCCATCCTCATACCGGCACACAGCGCGGTTCTGAGGCACGTCTGGTGGGCACCACCGTTCAGGGAGGGCAAGTTCTGCGTGCGAGTGACCCTGGAATCAGAGGGCCACAGAACGATCTGGAGCCAGCGCAACATCGACGTGGGCGAACCGCTGAGACGCGGCCAGCCTCACGCGATGACCTTCCCGGTGGGTAGCGGGGAACACGAGGGACCGATGACGGTCACTCTGGGGTTGATCAAACACCTCCCTGGCTGGGATGTGAGCCTGTCGTCCGATTCCTTCTTCGACGTATTCTATGACATCGTGGTTGAAGATGAACCGGTCGACGTCACCTTGGTCGTCACCCCACCGCTCAACGCTCCCGCCCTGGGCACCGGCGAGCCGATTGTGGATGTGGAGGCCTACGTGGACGGCGAACTCATCGGCGGCTTCCGCAAGCTGGATGTGCCGCCCATTGACGTCCACAAGCCCCACGAGAAGGTCTATGCCGAGACGGAGCTCAGTGTCGATCCCGATCCGCCGCAAGCGGGCCAGGATGCTCAGGTCTGCAGTGTGATCCAGAACGCCAGCAGTGTCCCGGCTACCGTCACACTGACCTTCGGTTGGGCCGAGTTCGGCATGGGGATCCCCTTCACCACCACCGGTATGACGCCTCCCACCCGAACCGTGGCGCTGGGCGCGAACCTGACGGCCACAGCATGCGTGACGTGGACGCCGACGCACGCCGGTCACCAGTGCATTCAGGTCAAGCTGACCGATCCTGCGGGTAATTACGAGCCCCGGTTCAGTCAGCGCAACGTGGATGTGGAGGAGCGCCCTCCGTGCGGCGAGATCAAGACGTACACCTTCACCGTGTACAACGACAGTCCCTTCACGGCGACGGTGGACATCGGCCTCATCACCTTCAACGTGCCCCCCGACTGGACAGTGACCACTGTGCCCAGCCAAACCCTGGAGCTTGGCCCGTTCAGTGACGGGGTAGTCGCGGTCATCGTGGAGATTCCATGCCCATCCACGTTGCGGGCTATGCGAGCCTTGCAGAAGATGTCCACCCTGCAAGACGAGACCGGTGACGTGCCGATCATTGACGTGGAAGGCTATGTCGACGGCGAGCTGGTGGGTGGCATCGAAATTCAGTTTAAAGGCAAACTGGATGAGTTTGCCATCTATTTGCCTGTGATCCTGAGAAATCAGTAAGTGCCATAGGTACAGACAGATAGGGGATAGAGAGGTGCTTTGCCTCTCTATCCCCCTTTTTGACACCGGTGCTTGCGTTCGGGCGGTACAGGGCTTGTACGCTGCTCTCTTTTCAACAGATAGGGCTATCCATCAAATGCGGAGCTTGAACAGCCAGCGCTTTTTGAGCCAGGTCAGCATACTTTGAAAGAAACGCCTCAGCTCTACAAATGCGAAAAATGCGCCACCGTCCTGTTTGGTGCTCTGCCTTTTGTAGTGCATCACCTGAACGTCGCGTAAGAACCAGATCTCCCAACCGGCGTCGTGCATTCTGGTACATACGTCAGGTTCCTCGGCATACAAGAATAAATCTTCGTCGAAAAGCCCGACCTCTACGATGGCCTCGCGTCGAACCAGCCAGCAGGCCCCGGTCAAGATCGGCACCTGGCGCGGCTCAGGGAATAAAATGCGCGCTTCATCCTGACCCAGCGAGGCCAGGCGTTCGATGAGAAATTCAGTCAGTTGGCGCGGCGTACAACGCACCCAATTAAAGGGCAATTGTCCATCCCCGCCCACCAATTCCGGGCCCATCAACCCGATGCGAGGGTGTTGTTCCATAAACGTGAGCATCCGCTGAATCGCACCCGCCGGCACGACCGTGTCGGGATTGATCAACAGGACATAGTGCCCGCTGCAAAGTCGCAGCCCCTGGTTATTGGCCGTGCCAAAACCCTTGTTATCCTCGTTGGCGATGAGCCGCACCTCGGGGAATTCCCGCGCGACCATCTCTGGGCTGCCATCGTGAGAGGCGTTATCCACCACAAAGATCTCGTAAGACAACCCCGGCGGGGCGGTATCATAGATGGACTGCAAGCAAGCTCTGAGCAAATCTTTTACGTTCCAGGAAACGACGATAATGGATAGAACAACTGTTGTATCGGACATAATACCCTCAAATTCGCTATCTGGTGACTATTTGAGACACCTGGCGGCCGACCAAGTGCGCTGGTTTATATCACCGATAATTCCACCGGATTGCGACGGTCTCGACGGGCAACGTGTCGAAGAGCAACAGAGATGGCCAACCAGCCGATTTTGAGCCAGGTGGAAAGATTGCGCCGTTCGCTGTATGAAGCGCGCAACATGTAGCCGTCGCGCTCTATGGCGTCCAGGACGCCTTCAAAACGGGCGCAATACCAATACCCCACGATCTTGCAGCGTAAAACATTCAATTCGTCTAAATAGCGTTTGCCCTCGGAAAAGTATTGCCGGGCCTGTGTCACCCGGTCTTGCACCCAGGCTCGAAAAGGAGGACTGTCTACATCTTCCAGATCGATGTTGTGTGCTTCCAGGTATTCCGCGGGAATGTTGATGAATCCCTCGGCGATGTCTGCCAACATATCGCGAAGCTGATGAACGATATGAGCGGCAGTAGCTGCCAGATAGCGGTACTCGTTGACAGGATAAGGGTGGCCATTGCCAATGAAATACTGGATGCCGTCAGTGACCGATTTGCCCAGGCGGTTTGAGTACCAGGTCAGCTCTTGTTGGCTGATGAGCCGACCTTTGCGGTACGCGTCGAACTCGATGACAGCCAAAAAATTGCGAATAAAGGATTCCAGCCCGCTTTTCTCGCCCCGGTCATGGCTGATGAGATCGGCTATCATTTGCTCTTCCCACGTCAGATCATCGGGGCGCTCGCCTTTGTATAGTCGATCAATCAACTCCCTTTGTCGCTTGATGAAGGAGATGCGCTCGTCGCTGGATGGAGACGAAATATCTATGACATCGTCGGCCCAGCGGAAATAGGCATACGCCCGATAGCAGTCATCCACCAGGTCTTTATCCACCATCAGGCGAGCTGTGTAATACGTTTGTTTGCTACTGGCCCAGGTAATAGACCGGGCCAAGGCGGCAGTGGCATCCATTGCAAGTACGCTCTCCTCACATGCTATCTCCACTTGGCAGCGTCCTGTAAGATACGTTCGGCGGTGAGGCGGGCGGAAATGAGTACGGGCGCCACGCCGCTGCCGGGATGGGTGCTGGCCCCTACAAAGTACAAGTTCTGGTAGCAGGCGTGCCGGTTATGCGGACGCAGATAGCCCATTTGCATCAGGTTATGATTCAGGCCAAGATTGGCGCCCTTGACCAGGTTGTACCGACTCTGCCAGTGGCGCGGGGTGTAGCTCACCTCGAACTTGATGTGTTCGTCCAGATCGTCAACGCCGATTTGCGCCAAACGCTGCAGCACAAGCTGCCTGGCCCGCTTCTTGATGGCAGCCCAGTCCTGGGGCATGGCCTCGTCGATGTGCCCCACCGGAACGACCACCATCAGCGTGTCCTGTCCCTCGGGGGCCAGCGAGGAGTCTATGCGCGCTGGCGCGTTCAGGTAAAAACTCGGCTTGTCGGGCAGCGTAAGCTCCTTGAGGACGCTTTCAAAGCCTTGGCGGTACTCGGTGGTCAGGAAAATGTTGTGCGGCCCGAGTTGCGGGTACGACTTATCAACGCCCCAGTAGAAGGTCACTGTCGAGCAACTGTACCGCTTACGTTCGAGCCGATCAGCGGTGCCATCGTCGGGCAGGAGACGGCGGTACACGTAGGGCAGATCGGCGTTAGCAACGACAATGTCGGCCTGTATCTGTCGCCCGTCGGCCAGGGTGACGCCGGTCCCCCGTCGGCCATTCACGTCGATCCGTTTGACAGAGGCTCTGTACATGAATTGGACTCCGCTTCGTTCGGCAATGCCCCTCAGCGCCTCGACGATACGGGCCATCCCTCCCATCGGGAACCAGACTCCCCCCACCAGCTCGGCATATTGGAGCAACGAAAAAGTGGCCGGAGCCTCGTAGGGGCTAAGGCCGATGTACATGTCCTGGAAGGTGAACGCGGCTTTTAGCCGGGGATCGTCAAAATAGTTCCCTATGTGAGCGTAATGCTTGACCAGCAGCTTGAGCTTGAAAAGCATCAACAGGTTCTTGAGGTTACAGAACTCGAACAGGTTGTCAAAGCTACGCTCCACCAGATGGGATAAAGCGAGCTGGTAATGAATACGCGCTTCGTCGAGGTAGCGCAAAAAGCCGCCAAAGCTACCGGGTTCGATGGCTTCCAACTGCGCCTGCATTCTGTTCAGATCCGAAGTCATGGTCAGGGAAAAGCCGTCGTCAAAATGAATCCGGTACGTGGGGTCTATGCGGCGCAAGTCCAGATGGTCTTCCATGCGCTCGCCCAGGTCAGTGAACGTCTGAGCATAGATCTCGGGCATCAAAAACAGTGTCGGGCCGGTGTCGAAGCAATGCCCGTCCTTGACCAGACGGCTGCAACGTCCACCCGCTTGCTTGTCTTTCTCTATCACAGTGACATGGTAGCCGTGTTGTGCCAGACGGGCCGCAGTGGCGATCCCCCCTACACCAGCGCCGATCACCAGAGCAGTCGAGCGTTTCATCTAGCAATCCCTTTGCAGTTTTGTGATGGTCGTCTCCGCCGACGATTCGTATTATACCCGCAATTCTCACTCAGGCAATAGACCAAGAAAGGCGTTGACGCGAGAAGGCTCGCACAGCGAGAAACAAATTGAGAGGCTTCTGCTATGAGTACCAACTCACATCACGTCACGGATAGACCCTCTTCAGCATACGCGGGAAGGCGATCGTCTCGCGCAGGTGGTCTATGCCACAGATCCAGGTCACGGTGCGCTCGACCCCCAGCCCAAAGCCGGAATGAGGCGTCGAGCCGTAGCGCCGCAGGTCAATGTACCACTCGAATGCCTCGCGCGGCAGATTCCACTCCTCAAGCCGCTGGAGCAGCAGGTCGAGGTCGGAGATGCGCTCCGAGCCGCCGGTGATCTCGCCGTATCCTTCCGGAGCGAGCAGATCCACGCTCTTTGTGACCTCCGGTCTGCCGGGCCAGGGTTCCATGTAGAACGCCTTGGCCACGGTGGGGTAGCCGTAGACGAACACAGGTTTCTCAAACCGCTTGGTCAGTTCCGTCTCGTGGGGAGAGCCAAAATCGTCGCCCCACTCGATGTTCAGAAGCTCTTTGAGCTCCTCGTCGTCCGTCTGCTCCCGAATCTCGGTCAGCATTTCCAGTGCGTCGTCGTAAGAGACGCGCGGGAAGGGGGGGAGCACCTTCTCCAGGTGGCTGGTGTCCCGCTCGAGCAACGCCAACTCCGCCGCTCGCTCGCGCAGACAGGTCTGGACGATGTAGGAGATGAACTGCTCTTCGATCTCTATCAGTTGATCCATATCGCAGAAGGCGGCCTCCGGCTCGACCATCCAGAACTCGGTCAGGTGGCGGCGGGTCTTGGACTTTTCGGCGCGGAAGGTGGGGCCGAAACAATAGACGCGGCCAAAGGCATAGATGTTCGCCTCGTTGTAGAGCTGCCCCGACTGGGCCAGGTAGGCCGAGTCGCCAAAATAATCGGTCTCAAAGAGGGTGGACGTGCCCTCGCAGGCGGCAGGGGTGAGGATGGGCGTGTCCATATTGACAAAGCCGTTGTCGTCGAGCCAGTCGCGGATGGCGCGGATGACGGTCGCCCGTACCCGCAGCACGGCCCACTGGAGCTGCGAGCGGACCCACAGGTGGCGGTTATCCATCAAAAACTCGACCCCGTGTTCCTTGGGCTGGATGGGGTACTCCTCGGCCAGTTGCAGCACCTGGAGATCGCTGACGCCCACTTCGTAGCCGCCCGGGACGCCTGGAGCGCGGTCATCCTGTCGAATGGTGCCGGTGACGACGAGAGACGATTCTTGCGTCAGATTCTGAACTGTCTCGAAAAGCTCCGGTGCAACTTCTTTCTCAAAGACCACGCACTGAACAAAGCCGGTACCATCCCGTACCTGGAGAAACTGGAGCCTCCCTTTGTCGGTGTGATGGTAGAGCCAGCCCTGGAGCGTGACTTGTTCTCCTTCGTGCTCGGCGATATTTTCGATACGGATCGTCTTGGGCATGTGGAACCTCCTACGATTTCATTTTGATGTGTGGAATGGATTGTACCGTAGAATGGACAGAGTGACAAGAAGCGAGAGGCAAGGTTCAGACGGGCGTCACTTTGCGCAGTGGCGCGGGCAGCAGGGGCGACAGCAGCGCCCGCTCCTCCGGTGTGAGGGTGCGCAGAAGAATCAACGCCAGGAGATAGACGATCACACAGGTCAGAAACGCCAGCGGAAGGCTGTAAGCGGCCACGGCCCAGGCCGTCGCCCCCATCGCCAGACCGGCGAGTACAGGCCGTCCCAACACGCACCTCCACCCCACTGACCCAAGGTGGCGGCGCAGGTCAGCGTAGAACAGCGCTGCCAATAACGATTCCCCACCGACGATGATCCACACAGACGCGACGTAACTGAACCTTGCCACGAAAAGCAGATTGGCTGCTATGGTGAAGACGACGCGCGCCCCGGAGGCCAGGACCACATACCGCTGACGATCGAGCGCGATAAGCACGTAATTAGTCAGGCTGTTGATCCAGCCAAAGAGGATAGACCAGACCAGAATTCGCAAGGCGACCGCGCCGTGAGGCAAGAACCTCGCGCCGCTGAGTAAGCCCACCATCGGCGTCGCCAGCAGTGTGATGAGCACGGCGGCAGGCAGCGCGATCATCGTCAAGAGCTTGACGGAAAGGGAGTACGAGCGTTGCAATCCAGCCTTATCCTGGGCCGCCTGCCGTGACATCACCGGGAAGACGGCGAAGGTAAAGACGGAGGGAATGATGTTGAGCATATTCATCACCCATTTGGACGCGGCGTCGTACCAGCCCACCACCTCGTCGCCCTGCAAGAGCTGGAGGAGCACCACATTGACTCCGGTGAAGAGCACCTGTAACAGCAGCGAGGCCATCAGCGGCCAACTCGCGACCAGCATCAAGCGCTGCAACGACCACAACACTTTACTTTGCTCGCGCGGCATCTTGGCCCAAATCATGCGCCGCGCCAGGAACACCAGGATCGTCATGGTCGCCACGCTGGTCAGGATAGAGGCCCCGGCCAGCCCCACGACCCCCAGTCCGCCCACCAGTGCCAACACGCCCAGCGTGACCTTGATGATCGTGGTCACAGTCTCAATGGCGGCGGGGTATTCATTTTTCTCGAAACCACGGAAAAGGGCCGTCAGGCTGTTCGCCACGGTGCCCGGCAAAAGCCCGACGTAGAGTAACGCCACCGCCCACACCGTCTCGGCGGGCAGCGGCTCGCCCAGCGCCTGGCGTCCAGCCAGAAAGCCGACCAGTATCGGTATCACGGCCACAAAGAGCAGCAGGCGCAACACTGTCGCGTTGACAAAGAGGCGCCGCGCGCTGGCCCGGTCGCGGGCCACCTCCCGCATCAGGTACATGTCCAGGCCAAAGTTGGCGATGATGTCGAACCATCCGTAAATGACGACGGCGGTAAAGTACCGTCCGTTCCCCACCGGCCCCAGGATGCGGGCCATCAACATGGCAAAGACGAGATCGATAATCCGGTTGAAGAGGGTGAGAATGATGGGGGCGACCGAGTTTTTCGCCACCCGCCGGACAGTGCTGGCGTCGTCCTCCTCGCGGTAAAAGAAGCGCCACAGATAGATGCTGGTCAGAAAGAGCGCCGCCATCCCCCCGATGAAACTGACGAAAGCGCCGATCTTGACGCTATCGGGGCTGTATTTGAAACGCACCGTCCACGCGCCCGGCTCCAGGCGCACGCCCCGAAAGTTGCCGTTCACGCGATAGATCGGGATCTGTTGCTCGACGTCTTCGCCAGTTCCCTGGCGCCGCACGAACGCCTTCCAGCCGGGAAAGTAGGAATCGGCCAGCACGAGCCAGCTAGGCTCGGAAACAGTCGCGTCTACGAACACCTCGTTGATGGTGTAACGGGATATGGGTTGCTCGGTGTGCGTGTTGCGAGTCCCCGATTTCGCCCCTCCAGTTTCCAGGATGACATAGTGGCGTGGATCGTAGGTCTGCACGGCGACGGCAAAGTCGTCGGTCTCCACCGTCGCCGAGAGGGGGAGGGTGAAGGCGCGAGGCATCGCGCCCAGGTTCTCGTAGGCGCGCACGGCCTCGTCCTGGTAAACCAGTTCGTACTTGGGGCTGTCGAGCTCCAGCTCGGTGATGATATACTTGACGTTGAGTAGATCGGTGAGCGGGCTATCGAGGCTCGACCACTCGCTGAAGGAGTCGATGCGGAGGTACAGAAGTTGGTCCTGTTCCTCGATGAGCGTCATATAGTCGGCGTACTGGCGGCTAAAGATCGAGTCATAGCCAGCGACGCTCTGAAGTTTGTAGAACATGCCCACGTTCGAGTTCATCGTCTTGGTGGTGCTGGATGAGGTGAAGGCGGCGTAGCGCCAGATGGAAGTATCTTGCTGCAAGAACTCGATCACCGGCGGGGTGTAGTCGAGCAACGCCGGGGCCAGGGCGGGGGCAAAGCCTGTGCCAAAGGTGACAAAATCCAATACCAGCAGTCCTACCGCCAGGAGCTCCCACACGGGTCGGCGGCGGACAAAGATGGGACAGCGGCTCACGCGCAGGACGATGCCGGTGCCGGTGAGCAGGAGACCAAAGAAGGCCGCCCACTTGAATTCGTAGGAGTAAAAGGCACGATGATGGGGAAAAGCCTCCGGCGCTTTGGCCAGCGAAAGGAACACGCGCTCGACCAATGGCTCGATCTGGACGAAAAAGATCCGACTGAGAGCCAGGCTGGCAAGGGCGACGATCCCGCCCCAGAAGGCCAGCGCGGCGAACAAAGTGATCGGTGAAACGGAAGCATCAAGCAAAAAAGTATTGGAGATTAAAGATCGCTTTTCGTTCCTCTGCTCCTCCGCTCCTCTGCTCCTCTGCAGCGCCTCGATGCCAAAACCGGCCAGGATAGCGACGCACAGCGTGAGCGGAAAAACCCAGCGGAAAGGAGAGTGGGATTGTTCAAGCCCCGGCAGCGCATAGACCAGCGCGTAGAGCGGCGTGCCAAAGATGCAGCCAAGGGAGAAGAGGGATAGAAGGGTGAAGAAGGGGATGGCGTGATGCGTGGTGATGCGTGATGCGTGATGCGTGAAACGTGAGAGGCGGGGCGCGAGCCAATAGAGCACGGCAGTGACGGCGAGAAATAGTGGCAAGAGGCCCAGGTAGGCCCCGCCCTCGACATAATTCTTGATGCCCCAGTCAATGTACTGGCCGTCGGAAAACGTCTGCGCCGGCGTCCAACGCCGAGTGAAAAGGTCAAAATAGCCGTGATGGGCCGGGTTGCCAAAAAAGTTGGGGATGCCAAAAGCGATCAGGCGCCGAGAGGGATAGGCCCACTCTCGCACCTGCTGGAGGCTCGCCGCCGCCTCGCCGCCGCGAAAGTTATCGGCGACCACCTCGTACAGCGGCACGAACTGCACTGCTCCCAACGCCAGTCCTAACACCAGCATTACGATCAGCCACATCGTTGCCCGGCGCGAAGCAGCAAACCACTCGCTGATTCGCCGACTCGCCGATTCGCCGATGAGTCGCCACAGTGCATAGGCCCCCGTCACCAACAATGTAAAATACGTATTCTCGACGTGACCGGCCAGCATCTGGCAGCCCAGGCCCAGCGCGCCCAGGAGCGCCCAGGGCAGTGTCGCGGGTCGCTTCCCCAGCGCGGGACGTTGCTGGATGATCGACTCGACCATCGCCAGGAGGAAGGGCAGCCAGGATGCCGCGGCGATGATCATCGGGTGCGGGATGGAAGACACGACCATGAACCCGCTGAACTGGAACGTGATCCCGGCGATCAGCCCGCCCAGCCGGCGGATTCCCAACACACGGGCAAAGAAGTAGGCAAATATCCCGGCCAGTCCCAACTGGAGCCAGGCAAAGACCCCAAAGGCCCGCCACAAGGGTAGAACATAGTAAACCAGGCTCAACGGATAGAGCGCCGAGTGCTGCCCGTTCGCCAGGAAGGGGTGCCCGGCAAAGAGGTAGGGGTCCCAGAGGGGCAGTTCTCGATTCTGGATCGCCTCGACGAGGTATTGTTTCCAGGCATAGTTCTGCAAGATCAGATCGGCGACCAGATGATTGTGAGGAAAAGCCACTCCAAGATCGGCGGCTGCCGCCTGGTACGGTTCGAACAAGAAGAGATAATCGGCCGGCAACAGGGTCTTGGACCCCAGGGCTACCGGCGCGAATAGCAAGAGGGGGAGTAGGATCAACAGAATGAGGATAGCCAGGTCGGCCAATATGTCGCTTCGCTTGCTATGGATCATGCCACCAACCTATCGCTTGGTTGCAGCATGAGAACCGCCACAGCAGCCCCATTACTCGATCCTTTCGGCCATCTTGGCATACGGGACATGGGAGGTTTTGCAATAGATGGGGATCACGGGAGGCGCACTACGGATGTCGAAATGCGCGCCTAATCTGTGAGTTTGATCTGTTGAACCTCGATCAGGGCCTGTCTCAACTGTTCCAGATTTTCAAAAGAGCGCGTAGAACCGTTGAGCACGCCCATCGTGACGCTCAGATGCGGCAACTGGGCCTCCGTTCCTCCTTGCTTTCCCTTGCGATCGGCATAGGGATAGAAGAAGGACATCGCTTCGTTCAGGCGTGCCTTCAGGGCATATTGGACCTGTTCCACCTTGTTGGGCGCGATGACGACAAAGATGTTGGCGTCGTCCAGGTGGCCCACAAATGCACCCGGGGCTTGATCTTTGACGATGTGGCTCAGTATGAGCGTCACGGCGCGCACGACGTCATCCCGCGCCACAAAGCCATAGGCCTCGGAGAACTTTTGTAGTCCCCGCAATCCCACGGAGAGCACTGTCCAACTGGGACCGGTCAGCAGTTCGCGCAGACGCTCGTCAGACAGAGGAGAGGTCGGCAAGCCGGTGATGGGGTGAGACAGTCGTTCCATGTTGGAACGACGCAATACATTGCGCACTCTCAGGCGCAATTCCTGGACGTCAAAGGGCTTGGTGATATAGTCCACGGCGCCCAGTTCCAACCCCATCAACCGGTCGCCGCGTTCGCCCTTCTCGGTCAGAAAGATGATGGGGACGTATTTGGTCCGCCGGTGAGAACGTAACCGGCGGCATACTTCGTAGCCGTCAATGTCTGGCAACCGAATATCCAACACGACCAAGTCGGGAAGGGTTTTCTCGACAAAGGCCAGGGCGTCTTCTCCCCAACCTACCGAGTCCACCTCGTAGCCCTGGGACTCAAAGTACGAGGTGAGCATCTCGGCCGTGCTTGGTTGGTCTTCTACGATGAGGATATGCGGAGCCTCGGCCATGTTCTGCCCTCCATCTCACCACACACAGGAAACGACATTGGTTAAATCCGTTACCCTATCGGCTCCTTATAGATGGCATAGGTGCAGGTTGGAGCGCCCATAGCCACACATTCGATCTCATCTACCCGGAATTTTAGCCCACTGCTGAGCCAATGGAGACCCTCTTCTAGCAGACCTTTCCCCGCGAAACAGATGGGGGTATCCGCCGTGCGCCCCCAGCAGACAGGACATGGTTGCATGATGTAAGCGTAAAAGTCACCGCGATCCTCGATGGTGCTTTTCTGATCGCTGATCTGGGTAAATACCTTGGCCATCGCCGGAAGCCCGGCCTTGAGTTTGGCTCCCAGCGGCAGCACTTTGAAGGCCAGATCGCCGACGCCAGAAAGAGACCCCAGCCCCTGAAGTCCTCTGGCCCAGGACGCCCGACCGGCCCGCAATTGCAGCCCGCGTCCTCCACGCGGCCCATACAGTTCGTCCAGCGCTCCGTTCAGCATGGAGTAGTGTGAGAATTCGAACTCTTTTTTCAAGTTGGTGGGGGGATAATTGTCAATCAGGTGTGAAAGGCCAGCCAGGTTCAGAACGGCGTTCAGGCCGTTCTTGCCCATCACCTCTTCCATCGCCTCGAGGTAGACACGGGCGACCAAATTGGGGTAATAATAACCACTGGGTTCAATGCGCTGCACTTTGCCCTCCTTGATTCTCTCCTATTGGGCTTCCAGAATGACAGCCAGATCCTCGGATGCACGGCGCATATCCAGGAAAAGCAAGCCGAGTTTGGTCTGCTGACGGGCCAGCACAGTCAAGACGGCCTCCTGGCCGACGTCGCGGAGCACGACGTATCCGTTTTCTCCCTTGATGTATACCTCGTCCAGCAATCCCCGCCCCAGTTCGCTGGCGATGCGCTCACCCAGCGAGATCATCGCGGCGGACATTGCCGCGACACGATCTTCCTCGACGCCCGCCGGGAGAGAGGAAGCTATCGTAAGCCCATCTACGCTCACGACCGCCGTGGCCTCGACGTCTGGCGCACTCGCCTGCAAATCCCGCAATCGTCTCACCAAGCGTTCAGCACGAGATCTCTCTGCCATACCTGTTTCCTCAGACAACGATGTCGCATTCTGTAAAGGCTTGGGTGCAGAACTGGGACATCAAGCGGTTCAAAAATCTAGCCCATACAGACTTTTACTCTATCGGTTCTTTGTAGATGGCGAACGTACAAGTCTCCCCGCCCATAGCTACACACTCTGTCTCTTCAACTCTGAACTTGTGCCCACCGCTGACCCAATGGAGACCTTCCTCGATCAATCCTTTGGCTGCGAAGCAGATAGGTCGGTCGGCGGTGCGGCCCCAGCAGACCGGGCAGCGATGTATGATGTAGATGTAGTGATCGCCGCGATCCTCGACAGTAGTTTTTTGATCGCTAAATTTGGTGAACACCATGGCCATGGCCGGGATGCCGGCCTTTAGTCGGGCGCTCAGAGGGAGCACTCTGAAAGCCAGGTCGCCGACGCCAACCATGGCTCCCATTTTCTGCCCGCCGCGGGCAAACCCCACCCGCCCGGCGCGCAACTGAAGCCCGCGTCCGCCGCGAGGTCCATACATCTCCTCCAGCGCCCCCATCAACATGGAGAATTCTGAAAAATCAAACTCCTTTTTCAGATCGATGGGAGGGTAATTGTCAATCAGGT
>Ga0180434_10006052_pt1 | contig 14024 bp, 17 predicted proteins | sample SS_ome_7_FD_132453 | JGI IMG/M metagenome (GOLD analysis project Ga0180434, IMG submission 132453) | Hypersaline lake sediment archaeal communities from the Salton Sea, California, USA - SS_1_D_2 metaG | ecosystem: Environmental > Aquatic > Non-marine Saline and Alkaline > Hypersaline >... | reverse complement strand
CGTGAGCCCGTTTTGCATACGATCCGGGATCCCTGCCAGGGCTTTTTCAGGGGTTTCGAAAAAATCAAGGCTGTTACCGAGAATCGCCAAGGTGACACAAGACCGCAGGTCCGATCCAACGTAGGCTTTCGATTGAGAAAATATCCGCTGCGCCTGCGCCATTTCCTGTGTCTTGAATTCCGCATAGGGGTCGGACACACCGGTCAGACGTCGCACCTCTCGGATAATACGGTTGGCTATCTGAGGAGAACTCAGTCCCATGTATTTGACATTCCTCAATAGCTTTTGCGCGGTGGCCTCTGCCTTCGTCGCCAGCCCGGTATTCCCTCCGGCGGCCAGACGCACTGCGTTTTTCGCCAAAGACATCAGACAGGCCGTGCACTGGGGAAACATTTCGAGTGCTTGCATCGGGGGAACCTTTCGACGGAATTTCATCCTGGTTCGTATGTTAACGGGGAAGAAGAATCAAGAAATTTCTGTGACCATGCCTCACGGATTCGCTTCATTTGGATATGATTTTTACCGGCGTTTTTGCCGCAACCCGATCGTCCAGACCTTTTCCATTTAGGAGGGCCACTTCTTTCAGTTCCGCCTCTGGAACGTCGACAGCCTTCAACGCCTGTCTGAGTGTTCCCGTAGAACGCGTGGAAAGAACTCGGATACGGGCGGGTTTGACGTTGAGCCGTTTGGCATCCGTAAGCGCTCGGAACCGCTCCATTGTACTGACGAATGTCGCACGATACCGATCGAATCGATTCACGGCGGTAAATCCGTGAAACACATATACCCGGTTGTCCTTTTGTATAAAATAGGACAGCACCCGGATTACGCCGTCTCCGGATTTCACCTGGGACAGCAGTTGATAGGCGGGAAGCCCGTTCACGCTCGCGCCTCCGGACTGAATTACGGAGGCCTGGTTTTTACTCACAAACGCCTGCGCCCCCTCCTTGGGAGATGAAGCGGATGAAATACTGAAAAGAAGCAGCGCATCTTTTTGTGCATTCACCATCTGGACAACCTTAGGCGTATTCTTCAGTGTCCATTTGGATGGTACGGGAAACTGAAATCGGAGGCCGGGGTGGTAAAAGACGTTGTCTTCAACGTAGCCTTCCTTCGGATTTTCTCCGAAAACCAACCCGTCAATGCGTTTTAAATACATCTCCCGGTTGACTTTCGCCTGCTTGACGCCCAGGGTTTGTTCCCATTCGGCAGCCCTTCGAACAACGGCGCCTTGCCGGTCTTCCGGGTTCGGATGTGTCGAAAACCAGCTGGGCAACCCTGTCCGGTCCGAACTGGAACGCATTCCTTCGAGCGTTTCGAAAAATTCCGCCAATTGCCGAGCGTCGTAGCCGCTCTTGACGGCATACTCAACACCCAAATCATCTGCCTCCCGCTCATTATCCCGGCTGAATTTTAAGAACAGCATCTGCGTCCCGAGCTGGGCCAATTCTCCCAAGGCCCGAAATGTGTCCGAAAAAATCATGCCCACACCGAGCCCGACCTGGGCAAGCTGAGCCCTGCTCAATTGCTCTGCAGAATGCCGGGCCGTAATGTGTCCCATTTCATGTCCCATCACACCGGCCAGTTCCGCCTCGCTGTTGAGATAAGCCAGAATCCCCCGGGTAAAGTAAATGTAGCCCCCAGGTGCAGCAAAGGCGTTTACCACCGCTGCGTCCAGAATCTTGAAGTGGTATTCTAATTGCGGTCGGTGGGAGACCTTTGCCATACGCTGGCACAGGTCGTTAATATAGTCAGTCAATACCGGGTCGTCATAAATCCCATACTCCTGTACGACCTGGCGATCGGTTTGACGTCCAAGTTGGACTTCCTGGTCCTCGCTAACCAGCATCAGTTCCCTGCGACCGCTTACCGGATCGATCGCGCAGGAAGCACCCCAGAACGCAAACCCCAAAGCGCCTGCGCCGGTGACATGCATAAACTCGCGTCGATTTAACCTCACTGATCCTCACCTCCTTTAAAACCGCCCGCCTCTACACCCCGCAAAAAAGGGCCTTCGTCATGATCGGCCCGGGTCAATCACGGGAAGGCGCTTTTGAATCAGTGCCCGCAGCAATGATCCTTGCAGCTTGCGGTTTCCGCCATCGCTTTGATGACCTCCCCCGGGTCTGCGGGAGTGATTTTGAGCACCTTGAAGCGGAGATGCAAGGATGCGGATTCCCGGGGAAGATCCGGCAACAAAGCTTCAAGGTGTTCAAGGATTTCAGCCACCTGACCGTTTTTAATCCGGATGGAAATGCTGTCTCCCACCGCTTTGCCCGCCAGTTCATATTCAAACGGAGAAAGCCCCCGGGGTCCCAGGTTGTAAATGAACTCGAATAAACCGGACCCTGAGGTCAAGTCTATGCCATCCGGTCCGCTGCCTGCCTCCCAGGATAAGGTGATCTTCTTTAAGGGTCCAACTTTTTCATTCGTCTGACTCATCAGTATCCTTTTCACCCCGGTTTTTGATGCATGCGTCACCTTTGTTGTCATAATTACCGAAATTATTCTAATCACCGATCAAGCGAATTCCACCCATTCGATTTTTTGTATGAATCAAGCCCGTTGAAATTCGCCTTCGCACGATGTCAAGCCGCTGAATCCATATATTTCTTACCATAACATCATCCTCGAAACGGAGCAATACTTGATCCTGGTGGCCGGATTTCAGAGGGCAAATCGCAAAAGGCGGGTTCCTTATTGCATCCAGCAAGACGCTTCAGCCGTTGAAGACATGTTCATGTGACGGTAGGCGTCCCCACCAGAAGTCAGGACTCTTAAGTTTGGGCTTCCTGAAGTGCTCATATTTGCGTTTGACAAGACACATACAACTACCCCGTTGAGCTTGCTCTTCAAAAACTTCACTTTTCTTGACACCAAACTATTGGCGAAATTGACATATTATCCGGCGTATGGAGAAAGGCTTTCCCAAGAACGGTTTTTTATCGATTTCCCTGCCGGCCGCCGGAAGAGAGAAGAGACACCGGTGTCTCTCTGAAACCCACTCCGTTAAGCAATCCATACGGACTCCAGATATGTCCCCGTACAGTCGATGAACAATTTCGGCTGATTGGTTTTGAGATTCCATGACACAAAGCAGGTCAACAAATCAGCGACGGTTTCCCGCCTCAGGTCCAGCCGCTCCGATATCATTTCATTGACGCTGCCGACGGTGCGGCGAATCAGTCTGTCAATTTTTACCGAAGCATTCATGACCGTTAGGGAAGGACTGATTTGGAGCTGCTCCATGGCTTCTTCCCAGTGTATACCACCGACCTTGCGGCGCAACACATACACGTTCGTCCTGTCCTGGATTACAAGCAGCGGGGGATTGACCTTCAAATGCGCACCCCCGGCCCTGACAGCGGACATCTGTGACCTCACCCGCTTAAGAATCTCTTTTCGCTTCTCAAGCTGTGCTTGCTGTCTCGCATGCATTCTTTCGAAGATATAGTCCGTACCGTCTATCGTGAATTCCTTCAGCCGGGTGGGATCGAAACCCAGATCCATCAGATTCGCTATGCTCAACCGATGGCTGAAACTTAGTTCCTTGTCCCTCAACCAAGACAGTAGACTCGGCCTGCGGTAATTCGGCAGCGATTCGATGAACCGGGTGGGATGACGTGTCAGCGCCTCCGGAAGCCGCGACCATAATGTTTCATCCCCTGTCATATGCGGGCCGCCACTCGTCAGTTCGGAAGGAGGATAGGTTTTTATCGGAAGCGACAGAACCCGTGGGTCCAGCACAATCTGTTCCAGGGAATCCCCGCCTGTATAGCCGAGCAGCGCTGCAATACGGCGCCTGAAGGAAATCAATTTGGTCACAAAACGGGTGAACATGAACCGCATGACCGGGGTGGGGGTCTTTCGTTGTATTTCTGTCTCAAAATATGTGAGCAAAGCCGTATACAGATCCTTGAACTCGCTGATCGTTCGTTGCACCATCACTTCATTATCCCTCATATCGATGGCGGCGCGCTTCCTTTTCAGATGGTAGAGCATCTTCAAAATCGGTCCGCTGAGGTCTCGACCTTGTAAGCTCGGCGGGACATAAACCATGAAGTGAGTATCCGTATCCAGGATGCCGGTGCCGATGAGCATTTCAACAGGTTCCCAACCCTGCTTGAAATAAATATCGTAGGTTGGGTCCGCTTCGGGGATGATGTTGTCCAGTATGCCGACAGCGGATTTTTCGGCCAAAAACTCCCTGAAATATTCAAGGATTCGGTTTCCCAAGCCCTTTCTGCGAAACGGCGCAGCCACCTCAACGTAAACCAGATAATAGCAAGGAATCGGCTTTTTCAGGTATACCATATTGAGCCGCCCGAGGTTTTCACCCGTATCGGCGTTAATTTCAAATACTTGAAAACCGTTCCGGGTATCCTCGGGTTTCAGCCGATCAAGCCTGCTGCCCGAAACCGTCTTGTCGACGAGATCCCAGAGCTCATTAAAGAGGTCTGACACAAAGGGGAGACGGGAGGACCCGAATTGCATCTCCTCGTCGATGAGGGCGACCAGTCCCAACCGATCATTGAGCCCCAGGGGGGTTCGCGTCCCCCTGGTGTCCGGCACGGGAGAATACTCTGAGGCCGTTTTCGCCATCCTCACACGACTCCTTTCCATGATCATAAAAAGGCCACACCGTCTTGAGCAAAAAAAAAGCGGAGCGTGTGCTCCGCTTTGCTTCGATATTGTTGGCGTCGTCACACACTAACCCATGCCGGTCCTCCAGCTAAAGTAAAAATAAAAGCGTATAAAAGCGCGTGTGACACTCATTTCCATCTTCCTTTTGGCCGCAGACATTACCGGATCCCTGAAGCTTTGTCAATACCCTCGCAGAAACATTCACCATCAGGCCACTGAGAGAAAATATTTTGCGCATCGCTTGTGTTGTTTTTCGCTTCACAATATCCTAAAATACCTCTCAAATCTGCCGACTAATTGGCGGATTTCCCAGAATCCGGGCGAATGGTATCTGAGTTCGGTGACCTCTCTATCCGTGAAGTGATTCGCAGACCATGTGAACATGCATTCTACGGCAATCACGATATCATCTCGAAACGGGTTGATTGTCTCCAGGAAACGTTGCCGATCGGTCTTGATGTTCTGGTGCAGCCTGATCTCTCCCGCTTGATCGAGGATGCAGAGATACATTTTTTTCGCATGCAGGTCGATTCCGCAATAAAACTTGTGCCGTTTGGTGTAGAGTCTCATCCGGCTTCCTACTTTGGCTTGGGATGTTTTGGTGACAAAGACATCTTATCACGCTTTACGAGGAGGCCTTAAACAGTATCATGGTGCTCCACCTGACCGCTCATCCGCGCCGCTCCATAGCGGCAGGTGAGCTCTGCCGTTCCGCTAAAGGATTCATAGTTCAAAGGAGGTCACGGCATGTCTGAGGAAGCAAAAACTGATGATCAATCCGGTGTGGACAGGGGATTAATTGCCATGTTCCTAAAAATGTCGCCCGAGGAACGATTGCAGGCCAACGACAACGCTTTTCGTACAATCATGGAGCTGAGAGATGTCTATAGGCGGCACAAAACCAACGAGCGCAAACCTAGGTGAACTTCTGGAAAGGCTGTTAGAGGCAGGGGTCGACTTTATTCTGGTCGGAGGCCTTGCGGCCGTAATTCAGGGCGCCCCTGTCACAACAATGGATGTGGACATTGTTCACAGTCAGTCCCCTGAAAATATCGCCAGGCTACTTGCCTTTCTCAAATCGGTCGATGCCGTTCAACGTCGCATGGATGACAACTTGGTTGAACCTAAAGAGCGCGATTTATCCGGTAAGGGTCATGTGCTTCTTACAACCCGGATCGGCCCGCTGGATATATTGGCCGTTATTGAAGGGGGAAGAACCTATGAGGACCTCCTGGAGCACACCGTGGAAATTGATTTCAGGGGCCACGCCCTTCGAGTTCTGGACCTGAAGACGTTGATCGAACTCAAGAAAACTTCGACAGATCCCAAGGACAAGCAGCGGCTTCCAGTGCTTAAAGAAACCTTGCGGCAGCTGGAGGAAAAATATGGTCGCGGACATGACAAGGAAGACAGCCCCAAAGAGTGATTGCCAATCGCTTCCTTCAGGCCACCGGGAAGGGCAGCAAAAAAAATTGATTGCCAAACTTCAAGTTTTGTTGCGCCCGTGTATTTGAGAGCATGGCCTAAAGGATTGAATGATGAAATTCATACGGATCGATCTTGAAAAATGCAATCAGGACGGCATTTGTGTAGAGGAATGTCCAGCCCAAGTCCTGGCAATAAGTGAGGAAAACGGATATCCGATAGTCGTTTCGGATTTCAAAGACGCATGCCTGAGATGCGGACATTGCGTTGCGGTTTGTCCCACGGGAGCATTTGCCCTGAGCTGGCTTTCACCTTCAAATTGCCCGCCGGTCGAAAAGGCCTTGAGGCTTTCCGCCGAGCAAGCCGAACAGTTTCTCAGGTCTCGACGCTCCATACGGGTGTTCAGAGATAAACGGGTCGAGCGCGAAAAACTTGAAAAACTCATTGAGATTGCTACTTGTGCCCCTTCGGCCAAGAACGCTCAACCATGGGCCTGGATTATCATCGAAAACCCGGCGGATGTGAAAAAATTGGACGCTTTGATTGTAGACTGGATGAAAAGCATCATCAAGGAAGACCCCTCAGGGGCCGAATCTCTGAGATTGCCAAGGACGGTCCATCTCTGGGAGAGAGGGCTTTACAAACCCCTTAGAAACGCACCCCATCTATTTATCGTTCATGTTGATGAGAATTGGCCATTCGGTCCCGAGGATACGGCTTTAGCGCTGAGTTATGCCGAGCTTTTCGCCCCGAGTTTAGGTTTGGGCGCCACCTGGTCCGGGTACTTCTACAGAGCATACAATCTCTACCCACCACTTGCCGAGGCGGTTCCGATCCCAAAAGGTCGCAGGGTCGTCGGTGCGATGATGGTGGGATGGCCCAAGTTCAAGTATCATCGTCTTCCCAGGCGGAATCCCCCCAGGATCCAATGGCGTTGATATTCGGGATCGATAATAAGCTTACGAAGACGATTCCCGACTCAGATCCCGGAAAGTCATTGCTGAGAGAATCCCGGCATTGACTTGCTCAATTGATTTTTGTCCACTCCACTGGGTTTATAGTCCCCGATTTCTTTTTGTTGTTTGGTGTCTTTTGGCAGTAATATAGAAATTAGATTCTGGGAAAGTCAGGTTTCGACGGTAGGATGATCCGACTTGACGAAAAAGAAGATAGCAAATACTTTACACATCAGAGTTGTGGGAATTACAAGATATGGATGGACGCCATTCTGGATTGTCAACTCTCGTCTCGCCGCGCAGCCTCCTGATCTGCCTGGTCTGCCTCTGCTTGGGAGGGGGAGGCTGCTCCACCCGGTTTCTCAAAAAAGAGGTGGGCTCTGAAAAACAATGGATATGCGATGGTGAAGCTGACAACGCCATGCAGCGGGGAGACTACGAGTCTGGGATTCTTCTTCATGAGCGCTTTCTACAAAAAGACCCTGAAAACGCCCTTGCCTTGTACCACCTGGGATATGCGCACGGTCAGTTAGGAAACCATGAAAAGGAAGTGTCTCTTTACGAAGAAGCCGTCTCCCGTGGATTTGAGTTGAACCACATCTTCTTCAATATGGGCATGGCTTACGGGGAGCTGAATCAAACCGAAAAATCCATTCGTGCCTTCAAGAAAGCCTTGAACGTCAATCCCGACAGTGCCGATAACCACTTTGGGCTCGGCACGGCTTACCAAAAAGAAGCGCTCGACAAACTTGCAGAAAAAGAATTCCGAACCGCCATCGAAATCGATCCGCAGCATGTTGACGCAAGACTGTCCTTAAGTTTGTTGTATGCGGACTGGGGCCAAATGCAAAAGGCCGGGGAGCAGCTTCGCAGAATTTTGGAAATCGATCCAAGCCACGACAGGGCACGCGGGTTTTTAGAGAGGATTGAAAAAGAATAAAACCGGAGCGGCCCTTACGGGTTGTGAAATCCATTCCGGTTTTAGTCTTTTTGGGTATGAGAGAAAGCTGGAGATTTAAAACCGGCAGGTGGTATCATCGCCGACGCTTCACGTATGCATCATCTTCCGCCATGTGCACCGTATGGGAAGGGGCCTCAACCAAGGAAGACACGGGCTGGGGTTCAGGCTGAGTTTCTCATCATTTTAATCTTCATTGATAGGTCTTTTACGAAACTCTATTTTGAACACCCTCCCAGAAGGGAACATTTCCTTTTGCTCAAAATAAAACGTGTCTCGACACTCAGCGCAGCATGCCTATCGGCCTTCATGTTTGGATGCATCCGGAATGCCGAGACAATCCAAAAAAAATCGGACCAAGTGCAGGTTCTATTCACCTATGAGGGGCGGTTTCAGACGGTTTGCCTCAGCGGTGATTTCAATGACTGGTCTCCCAACATGCACTGCTTGGCGCGAAATGGGGACCGGTGGACAATCAGGCTTTTCCTTTCGCCGGGCCGGTACGAATATGCGTTCGTTTTGGATGGGAACCGCTGGTCGCCTGACCCCCACGCTATTTTTTATAAAAATGACGGATTTGGGACGAAAAATTCGGTGTTGATCGTCGAATAAACTGTGACCCAATGGTACCCTGAATCGTTAATATCTATAGACGGGCCTGTCGAGCGCCTTGGCGATGAGGCATGAAAGTGCGAAATGAGTTTATGGTTAATACGGATGAAAGTCTCATCTCGGAAATTCTGGCTGGAGACGTTGAGGCCTATGCGATTTTGGTAAAGCGTTACCAAAAACCCATATTCAATCTCATGATGCGCACCACTTCCTGCGAAGAAGATGCGTTTGACCTTACGCAGGAAGCATTCCTGCGCGCGTACGAAAAGCTGGAGCGGTTCAAGCCTTCCGGACGCTTTTTTCCATGGCTTTTTACCATCGGCATGAATCTGGCCCGGGATTTCTCCCGCAAAAGAAAATCAAGAGAAATCAAGGCAGTAGAATTGAACGAAATCCAAAAGCAGCTTATGGTGGAATCGGACCGATCAAAATCAATAGTTGAGAGCATTGATGCAAAACGCGTAAAAGACACCCTCCAAATGCTTCCGTTAGAGTACCGGGAGGCGGTTATCCTCCGCTTCCACGAGGGCATGTCCATCCGCGAGGTGGCGCTGGCAATTGGAATTTCGGTCAGCGCGGCAAAAATGAGGATTCACCGAGGATTACTGAAGCTTCGTCGACTTCTTGACACAAGAAACGCGTTCGAGGTCCGACTGTCCGGTAAGCAATGACACGGAGGTTGCCATGAAACCCAACGATCCCCAAAACGTCGGCGAGGATTTACGACGTATTGCGAGGCTGCTTGAAGATATGGACGACATGCAGCCACCTGAGGCGTTGGTTGATTCGATCATGGCGGGAATTCGACCAAAAAAATTGGCCTGGTGGAAGAATTTGTGGCGTCAACTTCAAACTCCGATGTCTGTCACCCCCATCCGAATGCTGGAGTTGAGTGCTGCCGCTGTGGGCTTAATTTTGGTAGCCGTGGTTTTCCTGAGTCGAAATCAAAACGAAAACGATATGACGCTAACCTTGAACAACACTGCTCAGATCGAAAAACTTGTTGTGTTCACGTTGGATATGCCCGATGCCTCTCATGTTGAGTTAATTGGTTCTTTCAATCAGTGGGCGCCTGAAGGGTACCGGATGTATCGGGATAAGCAGCGCGGTGTGTGGAGATTATCTGTCCCACTTCAAAGCGGGCGATACGAATACGCTTTCCGGGTTGACGGCGAAATGGTCTTACCCGATCCTAAGGGATTGCTGCAACAAGACGACGGCTATGGCAACAGGAATTCTATTTTAATCATCAACGGGGAAAGTAACCGTGAGACTGCCACTTAAACGGATAACTCTTTTTTTGCTGTTAGGGTCTCTGTTCTTTGTATATTCGAGTTCGCCCATTTTCGCTGGAGATCAAGCGGATGTCATGACCGCGGTCGAGCAGGCAAGGGATGCGGGCGTTCCCGAAAGTTTACTCAACCGAATGCTGGCTTTTGGTTACAAATACAAGCTGGAAGAACGTGAAATGGCCCATTTTGTGCGCATAACGAAGGATGCCCAAAAAGAAAATCTGCCAATTGCCCCACTTGTGAGCAAAATCGAAGAGGGTTTGGCGAAGCGTGTGCAACATCGAGTCATTCAACAGGTACTTAAGAGAGAGCTTTCTCAATATCGTTTTGTCCAAAAGGTCGCCTCTGAGAAGATGAGTCAATGGGGCATGACAAAGGAGAGTCTGCGGTCTGGGGAACTGGTAAGGCTCGGCAAGACTTTATCGATGGGAATTTCCGAGCCGGAAATGAAAGGGTTTCTTGAAAAGGCTCCCAAGGCACCGCTATCTGAAATCGTTGATGCAGCGGAACTTATGGCGGCTCTCAAGCAGTCTCGAATGCAATCGGAAATCGCCGAGGAAATCGCCCTGAATGGACTAAGAGAAAACTTTTTTTCCAAAACCGCGTGGGATTTGCCTCGGATGGTGGATTCTGCCAAACGCCGCAATTTGTCCGATACAAAAATAAAGGCCGCCGTCATGGACGTAGTCAAGGGCAAGAAAAGCGTTATGGAAGCCCACACCGCGCTCGGGCTTGATCCGGATGATTTGACACGGGGACCTCAGGTTTCAGGCCCTGTCGGTGCAAGCAGCGGCCAAGGCGGGAGCGGGGGCCTCGGGCATGGCGGGTCAGGCGGACCCGGCAGCGGTGGGCCGGGTAGCGGCCCCAGCGGTTCAGGTGGACCCGGTGGCGGCGGTACCGGCCCTGGTGGACCCGGTGGTTCGGGTCCCGGTGGCGGCGGTGGAGGTGGAGGCCATTAAGCAAGTTACCCGAAAATTGTGACCAATCCCAAGTCTCCTTCGTATATAGAATAAACAAGAAGACGAAGGAGATTTGAAATGAAAAAAGTGACTACTATTTTAACGCTCTCTGCGATTTTTCTGCTGCTGGGGGCAATCTCGGCAAACGCGGTTCAGTTTCCACAAACTTCATATCCAGGCAACACCGGCACCGATTTCTTGATCCTCGCCCGCGGAGGTGCGGGTGGCGGCGGTGCCGGGTCGGGTGGACCGGGTGGATCGGGTCCCGGTGGAGGCGGTGGATCCGGTGGCGGATCGGGCGACGGCGGGATTGGACCCGGCCCCGCAGCGGGTCCGAGCGCGGGACCGTCGGCAGGCCCAGGCCCAGGCCCGGGACCGGGCGCGAGTGAAGGACCGGGGCCCGGTGAGGGTTACGGGCCGGGCGATGGGACAGGGTTCGGCCCCGGTTCCAAGGGGGATAATCCGGGTTACGGACCGGGCGACGGCACCGGCAATGATGGAAAAGGCCCTGAGGACGGGACAGGCTACGGCCCGGGTGGCAAAGGGGATACTGCGGGTTCAGTATAATTGTGAACCAACATAAGGATATCTCAAATCAATAAATTATAACCCCAATTGAGCGAAACCGCTCAATTGAGAACCCTTGGCTTACCCAACGGCGAACTCCACCTGGGTGACATAAACCTCTCATGTGGATGGTTTTAATTCCCTTTGGCAGTAATCCTGGGAACGGGTTAAAACAGGAGAAAATCGGGCTTTCCGGTCCTGTATAGGGGTTAAAGAGAAATTTGGTATCACATCTTGCATAGTAAATATATGTGGCAGTATCCGGCCTGCAAATCCGTCTCCATTTGCATTCTGATTCGCATGGAACTTAAGATATGGCTTATCGCGGAATAGCGCATGCCAAACAAACGGCCTGTTTCCTCGTTGGGCAGCCTGCAGGTCTTCCAAACCAAATAGACCCGTAAATCACGCGCATTCTTCATCGATTTGGCTATCCTCCGCGACTGCCGGATCAAATGGCGCCAACACAATCCCCGGAAACCTGTTGACCACCGCCATGGCAGGATACGGCGATATCAAGGCCAGAGCTGATCTGGACCAATTCTTCGCGCAGGTGGATCGGCCCCGGGGAATTCATCTCTGCGGCAACCCGGATTGGGACTTCCTGCTCCGGTTGGACCTTGACGTGCTCTCCCTGGATGTCTACACCAACGGAGAAATTTTTACTTCCTATGTTGAGGCCATCGGCAAATTCCTCGACCGGGGAGGCGTCATCGTCTGGGGAATCGTGCCCACGGGCTTCGAGGCCTTTGCTCAGGAGGAAATCCCCTCCCTGATCCGGCGTCTCGAAGACATCTGGAAGGCCCTCTGGTCCAAGGGGATCGATCGGGAGCTGCTGATCGCCCGCAGCATGCTGTCCCCTGCCACCTGATGCCTGGTCAATCCGGACAAGGAACGAACCGTCGAGCGTGCGTTCGCCGCCGTAAACCGGATGGCGGACGTCTTGAGGAATGCCTATATGTAGCGGGAACAAGGACTCTCTCTCAAGCCTTTACGATGCCGGATCGAGTATGAAATCGGATTTGGCCGGCGATACACTCAACGTTGCATCAAGGTTGAGCGCCATCGCGGGAGCTGATGAGATTCTGGTGGGCCAAGAGGTTTTTCGACAGGCTTCCCGAATGCTTCATGAAAGCGTTTGAATCCTTCAAGCGATGTGATGCGAAGACTTACCTTATGCAGGCGGAGGAAGCCCTTGCGTCTTTGAAATGACCAAGGCTTATTTTCAAAGAGACACTTGCCGGGATGTTGCCGCTCTTGAATATATCGATGTCCAATTATCTTCCGTTGATTAAACGACCGTGTGCTGTCATTCTTCAGATGAATCATTTTTAGAGATGGCGCTGCATGCAAGTCGGATTTTCTTCAGCTTCACAGACGTATCATTGCATGATCAAGTTGAAAGCCTTCTGACATCTTTCGAGTTTTAAGGGTTCGATAAGAACGGAAAATATCAACTCGGTTGCACAGCATGTTCTTTTAAGTCTTCAAGGAATTTTTGTGGTCTAAGCAGAATTGAGAGCAAGCACCTCTCCCCTCAAAAAATCAACTACCGAAATCCCGCCCGCTGCCCCATTTTTCGAGCAAACGGACCAGCTCTGTCATGGTTTGATGAACCGGTGCGGGAACTCCCTTAAGTTTTCCCATCGAATAAATGGCGCCGTTGAGAGCATCTATTTCCGTCGCCCTGCCATTCAAAATATCCTGTAACATCGGTGAGAGATTTTCCGCTGTTTTGTTACATACCTCAAGCAACCTGTCGTAAAGGTCCAGTTGGGGCAATTGCACGGCAAGCTCGTGAGCGACCAACTTCCCTTCATCGATCAGACGTTTGGCCACTGCTATCGATTCCATTTTCTCAATCAATTGACCATTTTTGAGTCTAAGGATTGCAGTCAGCGGATTTATGGCCGAATACACCAACGCTTTTGCCCAGATATCACCTTCGATATTTTCAGACAGTTTGGTTTGAATTCCGGAACTGTTAAATGCCTCTGTCAGATGCGTTACACGCTCGGTTTTGCCTCCATTGAGCTCTCCGATCAACGTCTCCCCAGAGCCGGCATGCCGAACCTTCGATCCATGCAGGGAGGTGGCGCCATGATATGTCACGCCGCCCACGATATTTTCCTGACTCGTTATCTTGCTCATGGTCTCGATGTTTCCTATGCCGGTTTGAACAGTCAGGATAGGGGTATGGTCGGTGATCAAGTGCGCGATGCTCTTTGTAGCAGCGGCAGTTGTATATCCCTTAACCGCAAGAATAATTAGGTCACAGGTCTCTAGGGCACCAGGAGCTGTCGTTGCCCGCACATCGGCCGTAAGATACACATCGCTGGTTTTGTCTCCGAGTTCTATGAACTGTATCCCTTTTTCGTTCAGTACGCTTACGATTTGAGGATCTTTTTCCAGGAAAACAATCTCATGGCCGCCTCGCCCGAGCATCCCGCCGAAAAACCTCCCAATACCGCCGGCACCAACTATTGTGATCTTCATTATGTCTGACTCCGGAAAGTTACAATTTTAAATCAATTTATTGAGAAACAGGGTAAACCAAAATTCAACACAAGAAAAGCTTTTTTTGGGTGATATGTCTTTCCCAAGCATATGT
>Ga0180434_10006051_pt1 | contig 14025 bp, 11 predicted proteins | sample SS_ome_7_FD_132453 | JGI IMG/M metagenome (GOLD analysis project Ga0180434, IMG submission 132453) | Hypersaline lake sediment archaeal communities from the Salton Sea, California, USA - SS_1_D_2 metaG | ecosystem: Environmental > Aquatic > Non-marine Saline and Alkaline > Hypersaline >... | reverse complement strand
GTTTTTACTTTCATTTTAATCGCCATTTTTTTACCATATAGGCAAGCCGATCTCACTGCATCTGCTTCGTTACAGGGTACTCGCGGTGAAGGACCACAGCTTCGCACCCTGTGCCTCGCATCTATAGCAACCTCGGCTTGTGAATAATCCAGGTTAATAGAACATATTTATGGTTTTAATAGTTGCATCAAAATTAGATTGATAATCTATATTAGCGGTATTCTTTGAATATTCTGCTGCCCGTCAACCAAAAATTTTTAAATATAAGTATGTCTGAAGCGGTGTTGAAAATCAAATACAGGGCATTTTCCATTTCTCATTTCATATTTTACAGCTCATCCCACGGATGTAGTGATTACGCAGGAGTCGATATTCATTGTAGGGAGCAAAGCCACGCGGCAATCTTATTAGGCTTCTTCACCGGATGAGATTGCTTCAATCACTCCGTTCTTCACAATGACATGAACAAAGCATAAATCATACCTATTATTTTAAGATTTATATCTCAAAAAGGCGCCTATACCCCCGTACCTTTCTAATTTAGAAGGAGAGTTTATATGCCTGACCTGACAGCTCAAATTAAAAGCAGCCTCAACAGACTCATCAACCACATCAATGACTGGAATTGTTTTCTCTTTGCATACGGGACACTCTATATCATCTAAATAGATCAATCGACACTTAGGACACAATCTCCCGGGCTTTGAAAACTTTCTAGTAACCAGAAGAGTCTTTACTTCTCCTTTATTCAAACTTCTAAGGGTATTTTTTATCCCTGAAACAGCCAGTCCACCTTTTTTGAGCACTGCCTCAAAATCATCCACAATCTGTGTTTCTTCTTTCTTCTTCAAATCTTCTTTGATTTCAAGAGCTTCTTTTAGTATTTTATCCTCACTATCACTGGGTTTGGCTTTAAGAACACCTTTCATTCTTTCTTTCAGGTAAGGATGAAAATGGGATTCCAGCTCTTTAAGATATTCCTCAGATGCACCCACAAAAAGCCAGCCAAAACCATCCTTTTTAAAAATTTCAAACGTTCTGTTCGATGCTTTCTTTATATGGGTTTGGAAAAGAAAAGAAAGGTGCTTTTCAAGGCTTTGTGAACCAAATCCTTCTCTTCCTGTTTCACCTTTATGGGCGGATAGATCAGTTTCCATTTTATCAATAAGATTGATCTCGCCCATGTATATGTCATACCATTTTGCTTCTTTTCGATCCATGATCAGAGCACATATCCTATGATACTGTTCTAGTATTGCTGATAAAGGCCGAACATAAGGGTTTCGGTCAAATATAACCATATTCCTCGGAGATTTGACCAGATTGAAAATCTTCCAGAAATCTTCTCCGCTGCAGGAAAATATGGATAATCCATAATAATCGTAAAAGGGAAGCTTTTGGGAACAGTAATCTTGGATTCTCTCCAGATCTTTAAACAGAGACTCTTTTTTTTTGTTTTCAAAATTTCTCTTTTCCAGTCGGGCGTGGCTTCGTCCCATTAGATTCTTGAAAGAAACCTCAATTTCCTTTTTTGTCATTCTATCTCGACTTGTGTCCAGAAAAAATGAGGTTGTGAAATAATCCTTGCTTCGGAATTCGGCCAGTTTTTCAATCTGTTCCTGGCTTATAAGTTTCATCAGCCCTCCTTAAATATATCCAGACTATCCATAAAAGGACCTCCTGTAAAATCCGATGAATAATCCGGGTGAAATGATTTTCATTGAGAAACAATGGTGTTAAATGATTAAAAAATAAGGGATTTAGCACTCATCTTTAAGATAGGTCACAATTCTGATTTGTCAAGTCTTTTTAAAGGAAACCTTCTCAAACAGACTATACATTATAGGAATAACAAAAAGGGTCAATAGAGTGGTCGCAAACAGCCCCCCAATAACAGCTATAGCCATTGGGGATCTCATCTCAGATCCTGATGAAGTACTGATTGCCATGGGGAGCATCCCTATCATTGTGGTCAATGCTGTGATCAAAACAGGACGCAACCGGACCGAACATCCTTTTAAAATGGCTTCCTTCTTTGTTATCCCTTTCCGCTTCAATTGATTGATATAGTCAACCATAACAATTCCATTGTTAACCGCAATACCTCCCAGTATGATAAATCCTATAAGGGAAACAAGACTGAGCGTCTTCCCAGTCACCAAAAGGGCTATCACAACTCCAATAACTCCCAAGGGAATGGTAAACATGATCACAAACGGATGGAGAAAAGACTCAAATTGAGATGCCATGATCATGTAGACCAACAGGGAAGCAAGAGCAAAAACACCTATCATAATAAGAAAGGCTTCCTGCATATCCTCATACTGACCGCCGTATTCAATAAAATAACCTCCGGGAAGGGCTCGTTCTAAATCTGCCAGACTCTCTTTGACATCATCCATGATGCTCCCCAAGTCTCTCCCAGCTATGTTTGCTAAAATGGTGACGACGCGTCCTTGATTTTCCCTGGTTATTTCTACAGGCCCTTCACCTTCTGTGATGTTTGCAATCTGATTGAGTTTTATCATGGATTGAGACGGGGTCATTATAGGGATGTTCTTGATGTCCTCCAAATCATCCCGATATTTTTCTTCAAGTCGTACCTTCACATCAAATTCATCGTCCCCTTCTCTATATTTTGTGGCTACTTTTCCCAGGGAAGCAGTTTGAACTGTATTTCCTACTTGAGCGACCAGTAACCCCATCCGGGCCGCTTTTTCTCTGTCAATTTCAATTTTGTACTCAGGTTTTCCTTCTTCTACTGAATGCCTGACATCTCTTAATCCCTCGATATCTTTTATGCGGCTGACAATATTATCCGCTGTTTCCTTGAGTCGGGTTAGATCTTTTCCAAATACCTTTATTTCCACAGGAGCTTCAGCGCCCCCTGTCATCATCTGGCTCATATCAATGTATTCATATTCTACACCTTTGTATCTTGGAAGTTTGCTTCTTATTTTTTCAAGGATTTCCAAATCTGAGAGTGATCTTTCCTCTTGTTCCTTTAATCCTACCCATAACAAAGCTTCGTGAACACCAGTAGCACCAAAACCAGAAGCAGCATCTGAAGGGTCTTCTTCCGCCATAGAGCCAACTTGAGCTGAAACGATCTCAACTTCAGGCTCATTCAGCAAAGTGTCCTCTACTAAAGAAGTCACTCGGTCTGTCTCCTCAAGAGATGTGCCAATGGGCATTTTAACTTTAAGAATAAGCATGTCCCGATCAGAACTTGGCATAAATTCAGTTCCGATAAAAGGGACCAGTACTAAAGAAAGCAAAAGCAGTCCTCCAGCTCCGCCCAAGACTCTTCCTCGGTGTTGGAGTGCCTTATATAGAGTTGACTCATAAAAATTCCTTATTCTGGAAAACACTTCTCTTTTTGGTCTTTCTTTTCCCTGTCTTTTTTTCTTTTTCAATTTGAAAATAAAAGAAGCCATCATGGGAACAACAGTAAGTGCCACAAAAAGCGAGGCCACCAAAGAAAAAGCAATAGCGAGAGCCAATCCTCTGGTCAATTTCCCGGTAATGCCTGATGCAAAAACCATTGGAAAAAATACAGCAATGGTTGTCAACGTGGAAGCTGTGATGGCCATCCCCACTTCTGATGCCCCTATTTTTGCAGCTTGTTTTCTGCTTTTTCCTTCTTCAAGGTGGCGGAATATATTTTCAATAACCACAATGGCATTGTCTACCAGCATTCCGATTCCTAAAGCTAGGCCTCCTAAAGTAAGAAGATTTAATGTATATCCTGCGGCATAAAAAGCAATAAAAGTGGCAATCACAGAGAGAGGAATCGCCACTGCAATGGTGACAGTGGGGCGCCAATTGCCAAGGAAAATAAATATAAATAAAATAGCTAACACTCCTCCTGCTAACGCATTCCCACCCGTTTTCCGTATCACATCCTGGATCATATCAGCCTGATCCATAGCAGTATGAAATTTAATCCCTTCAGGAAGATTCGGTTTTATGGCCTTAAGTTCTTTTTTGACGGCTTCTGCTGCCGTGACTGTATTGGCTCCAGATCTTTTGCTTATGAATAAATATACTCCGTTTTCTTTCTGAATGCGGGCCAGATAACGGGGCTCCTTTACGGTATCTTTGACCTCAGACACATCATCCAGATAAATGGGTTCACCGGCTGGAGTGCTGCCTACAACTGTTTTTCTTATATGATCAAGACTTTCAAATTCACCAAGAGTTCTGACTAAATATTCAGAATGCCTTTCCACAATATACCCTGCAGGAAGATTTAGGTTCTCCATTCTTAATGCTTGTATGATCTGGTCTGAGGCAAGCATACGGCTTTCTAATGCAGCTCTGTCCAGTTCAACCAATATTTCTCGAGTATCTGTAGAGAATACTTGTGCTGAGGCGACTCCTTCAATCCTCTCTAGTCGGGGGGTGACCTCTTCCTCAAAAAGCTCTTTGAGCTCATAGGTCGGCAAATCAGAAGTGACTCCCCAAAATATGATGGGCATCTGGGATATATCAAACTTAACCACGAGCGGATCAGACGCATCCTCTGGAAGATAACTCTGAGAAACACCTATCTGGTCTCTTATATCCTGGGCAGCAAAATCCAGATTAGTTCCCCATTCAAAGTCCACCATGATGACAGAAATCCCTTCTGAGGTCACGGAATTAACATTTTTTACGCCACTCACTGAATTAATGACTTGTTCTAAGGGTCGAGTAATGGTATTCTCTAGATCCTCTGGCGATACTCCGCTGTAATTGGTAATGACTGAAACAGTGGGATACTCAAGCTCAGGGAAAAAGTCCAATCCCAACCTGGTAAAAGAAATCATTCCCAAAACAACCATGATTAGAGACAGCATAATGGTAGTGACTCTTCTATTTACAGAAAATTCAGGTATCTTCATTTTATAACCTCACTGATTTCTATGGTCGTGCCGTCTTCAAGTCCATAATTTCCTTCTACAATCACCAACTCTCCTAGCTCCAGTCCTTGGAGAATCTCCAAGAGATTAGTATTCTGAAGGCCTATAATAATTTTTTTCTTTACGGCCTTGCCGTCTTCAGCTACCAATACATAATCGCCTTCCACCACTGCTTTTTGAGGAATAACTAGAGCATTTTCGTGAGTGCTGACTTCGAGCACCACTTCTCCAAAAGTATTAGGCCTTAGCAAAAGGTCGGTATTACGAACTTGGACTTCCACACCGAATTTTTTGCTTGCGGGATCAGCAGCCATATTGACTACAGTAACCTTTCCAGAAAAAGTTTTCTCAGGGAATGTCTTAACCGTCAGATTGGCTTTTTGACCTTTTCTGATGAGAACCACATCTTCATGGGAAACATAAATATGTATTTTTACCACGGAAAAATCCACTAAAGTCAACACCCCGCTGGGAGTGGTTGCAAACCCTCCTCCCATCAGGGGATTGATGATATCTCCCACTTCAGCATTCTTGGATGCGACCACTCCATCAAAAGGAGCTTTCATGATAGAAACATCAACATTATGTTCAGCCAAATCAAGAGCGGCTTTTGCCTGCTTTAATTGGGCTTCAGCTGACTCAAAAGCTAGCTTGATTTTTTCGTACTGCTGCTCAGATACAGCATTTTCCTTGCGAAGTCTCTCCATCCTTTCCATGTTTCTCTGTGCGTCATTATAGTTGGCTTTTGCCACCGCAAGCCCAGCCTCCGCCTGTTGGAGTTGGAGGTGCGTTGCTTTGGTGTCCAATTCCGCAAGAATATCCCCTTTATAGACTCTCTCTCCTTCCTCTACATGGATTTTCGCTATCTTTCCTCCCACTTCTGGAGTAATCACGATTTTTTCTCTGGCTTCTATCAAACCAGTATAAAAAATTTTTTCAGAGATTTTTTGTTTCTTTACCTCAGTGACTTTGACCGGAGCCGCTCCACCCAGTTCTTCTTCACTTTCTTCCTCCTGAAGAGGGACATTGCACGTTAAAACAAAAACAGCTATTAATGTCAGTAATGGGACTTTGATCCATATATTTGTTTTCACTTGATTTCTCCTGAATAAATAAAATTCACTTCCATTATTATTTTCTTTTCTATTCATTTTGGTTGACTCCTATGGCTTTATCCAATTCGGCTCTTGCCACAACATAATCATAAAGCGCCTGGGAATAATTTGTCTTTGCCTGGGCCAAGGCTGTTTGTGCCTGCTGAACATCCAGAATTGTGACAAGCCCTTCATTATAGTTTAATTCAGCAATGCGCAGACTTTCCTGAGCTTGTTCCACGTTTTTTTCTTGGGAAAGCAGAGCCTGTGCCGCTTCATTGATTTTCAAGACCGCTTGCCTCACTTCAAATTCGAGTCTTTCTACGAGTCCTTGTTGGTTCAGCTCAAGTTCTTTTATCATGGCTCTGGACTTAGCAATCTTTGCTGAAGATGATAATCCGTTAAAAATAGGGATATTTAAAACCAGATTGAGTGAATAGTAGTTCTGCCAGTTATCATTTTTGAAATTAAATTTATCTGCCCAGTAATTGTATTGACCAGAAACAGCTACAGAAGGAAGCCCTGAGGCTCTCGCCATATTCAGTCCTTGTTGGGCAATTCCTTCCTGGAAGGTAAGCTGTTTTAATTCAGGCCTGTTTTTTAAAGCTTTAGCTATGCACTCATCCAAGTCTATTTTGACAGGTTTATACTCCATCTTTCCTTTGATTTCAATTTCTCTTGAAAGATCAATCCCCAGGATTGTTTTCAAATTAAGCTTTGCAATTTCTAAACTATTTTTTGCTCTAATCAACTGAGGCTTCAGGTTGGCTAAACGAACTTCAGAGCGGAGCAAGTCAAACTGAGAAGCCACTCCGACTTCATACTGAACTTTCACATTTTTATAGAAGTCTTCCGCATCCTTGACTGCTTCCTGTGATACTTTGACAAAATCCTCTGCCAACAATATTCCATAAAATGCCCTTTTGGTATTAAAAACCGTACTCTGCCTGGACTGCTTCAATTCCTGCTTTGATGACCTCAGGTTGTAATCAGCCTGTTTATAGCCAGAAACCAATTGACCCCCTGTAAAAATAGGGATGGATAGAGACATGGTGAATTGATAATCACGGGTAAAATCAATCTCCACTCTTTGAGGCGGCTCACCAGGAACCATAGAAGGAAATTCAAGCTCCATCACTTTCTCATCCAGAGTCTTCATGCCCTGCCCATTAAGAGAGGGGAAAAATGCAGATACGGCTTCTCTTACTCCAGATCTTGCCGCATCTACTTTTTTTGTAGTGGCAAGATACTGTGGATTCTGCTTCAAAGCCAGATCAACACTTTGTTCTAAGGTCAGCTTTAACTTTTCCTGAGCAAAGCCAATGCCACCTATATAAAACATAAAACATAAAATTATGAATATTTTCGCCGCTTTCTTCATTCAAATCTCCTTTAATACTTTGCCTGTTATGGCTTTTTTATCCCATTAATAAAAATATCACTGATCAATTCAGTCCCTTTTTCTAAAGAAAACTCCTTAACTTTGGCAAATCCACTAAAATGAAATCCTCTGACCAGAGAACCCAAAATAAAGCAGGCTTCTCTGGGATCCATTTTTCTGAATTCACCAGAGGAAATACCTTCTTTGATAACTCCGCAGATTAGATTGAATATATCTTGAAAAATAACCTCTATGTTTTCAGGAATTTTTTTCTTTTTAAACCGGTGGAAAAAATGGCCTCCTTTTTCTACCTCAATAAATTTTTTCATCAAGTCTCTTTCAATAAACAAGATTCGGGCTAAATTTTTGTTCTTCTGGAAATACAAAAGGATGGAATGGATGATATGACTTACCCTCTTTTCAGCTGAAGCCTTCTCTTCAGTGATTTGGACTAACTCTTTTCTGTATCCTTCAATTGAATTTTTGACTATTTGAGTGAATATATCTAACTTACTCTCAAAATATCGGTAAATAGTGGCTTTAGAAAATTGGGCTTCTCCGGCAATATCATCCATGGCTGTCTTTCTGTAGCCATTTTTAACAAATAATTTCTCTGCCACTTCAAGAATATACTTTTTGTTTTCTTGCCTTCTTTTTAATTCTCTTTTTTTTCTTAGATCTATTTCACTCATCTTAATACCTTAGAGTTTTTGAAGTAAACTTATTAGTTTAGTTCGGAAACGAATAGGTTTAGTATAGCAACGAAGCCCATACGTGTCAAGGAACTAAAAAACATTCATTCCAGGTAAATGAGCTAAAAATATATTTTTAGCTCAACAAACAATCTATAAAAATATATAATCATTCCTATGTTATTCTTTTCTAATAGGAGATAAAAATGAGCGACCAAGTGAAAGATTTCCAAAAATTTCGAGAAAAAATGAATCAAAAAATACTTGAGAACTCAAGCCTTGAAACCAAGAGGTTCATGGCTCTAGATAAAAACGCCTATAAAGAGGGTGCGCTAACCAAGAAAACCAAAGAACTCATGGGTCTTACCGCATCCCTGGTCCTCCGCTGTGACGACTGTGTCCGATATCACCTGATCACTTCTGTTGATTTAGGAATAAAAGATTCTCAGCTTTATGAAGCTTTTCACATAGCCTTAGTGGTGGGAGGATCCATTATAATTCCCCATATAAGAAGGGCTGTTGATTTTTTAGAAAATCTCAGGCCCTGATTTAACTGGATTACTCACTTGCCATTTTTTTATGAATGGGTCAGGTTCATGACCTGGGATGACACCTATCGTAAACTTCTTTTATCCTTTTTCGGCTCACATGGGTGTAGATTTGGGTGGTGGTTATCTGGCTGTGACCAAGCATGGATTGGACAGACCTAAGGTCAGCTCCTCTTTCCAATAAGTGAGTGGCAAAAGAATGCCGAAGAGTATGAGGGCTTACTTTTTTTTCAAGACCTGCTTTTTGGGCATAACCTTTTAACAGCTTCCAAAAACCTTGTCTGGTGAAAGGTTTGCCCTGCTGAGTTATATACAAAAACTCACTATTTTCTTTTAGAAATCGTGGACGCGAAAATTCCAGATATTTTTTTAAAGCCAACACAGCTGATCCTCCTATCGGAACCACTCTTTCCTTGCCTCCCTTCCCTTTGCATACCAAAAAACCATCTTCCAAATTAGGAGCATCTAGCTTTAGATTGATCAGTTCAGATACTCTCAACCCTGTGGCATATATCAGTTCCATCATGGACTTATCCCTGATTCCATGGCTTTTACTTTCGTCAGGTTGGTCCAGCAACCGTTCGATCTCACTGATCTTCAGCACTTTGGGAAGAGAAAACCATGCCTTGGGAGAATTGATATTCTCAACAGGACTTTTCTTTATGTCATTATCCAAAACAAGAAACCTATAAAATGTTCTTATGGATGAAATGGCCCGTGAGATGGATCGAGGAGAAAGCCCTAACCGACTTTGTTTGTGAATAAATTTAGTTATGTCCTGTTCTTTGGTTTTGAGATAATCGATCTTTTCTTCTTTAAGGAAAACAAAAAACTTTTTCAAGTCTTGAGAATAGGAAATGACGGTATTTTCAGAAAGGCCCTTTTCTACAGCCAAAAATTCAACAAAAGCTTTGACGGCCTGACTGTAAGGAGGAGATTTTTGATTCATTCGAAGTAAGGATTGGATTTTCTTTCAAAACTCACTTTTGTGGAAGGCCCATGGCCAGGAAGAATCAAAGTATCGGGAGGAAGGGAAAAAATTTTTTTCTTTATGGACTCCTGAAGCTTTTCCCAAGAACCCCCTGGAAGGTCAGTCCTGCCCACTCCTCCACGAAACAAAGCATCCCCGGAAAGAACAAATCCGTCCCCAAACAAACTTATGCTTCCTGGAGAATGTCCGGGAGTGTGAAGGACTTTAAGATAGGATTCTCCCAATTCCAGTGTATCATTTTCTTTGATAAATCCATCTGGAGGAGGAGATTTTTTGGCCCCGATCATCAATCCAAATCCAGACTGCAGGGCGCTTTTTAATAGCTTTAAATCATCTTTGTGTATATAGAGCGGAATGTCAAACTCTTCTTTGATGGGCTTGTTAGCTCCTACATGGTCCACATGTCCATGGGTATTCACTATGGCTGTAGGTTTAAAATTATTGGATTTTACCTTTTGGATAATTCTATCTGGATCTGCTCCTGGATCCACAATAAGGCACTCTCTGGTGTTTTCAGAATACACCAGGAAACAGTTTGTTTCCAAAGCTCCAACCACAATCCAATCGAATTTCATAGCACTCCTATATTATTAGAGAGAATGAATGGAGTCAAGATAAGACAAATGCGACTTGACCACAATCAATTGATATCTATATAATTCTTTATAATGCAACAGGAAAAATGGCAGCTCAAACTGGTTCATAAATCCCTTAAAAAAAAGGAAAAAATTGACCTTATTCACAAATACCTGAATGTGGAACCCCAGGAGATTCTATTAGATCTAGGATGCGCTCAAGGTATTCTCAGTTATTTTCTTAGGAAAAAAGGAGGCTCCTGGATTAGTGCAGACCAGGATTTCATCAATGTCAAATCCAGTCAAAGAATTCTGGACAAAAACCTCGTTCAACTGGAACCCGGGCCTCTCCCCTTCAAAGATGCCTCAATCGATAAGGTGGTGTGTCTTGACTATCTGGAGCATCTTGAAGACGATCAGTTGTGTGTGGATGAAATTCACAGAGTGCTCAAAAAAGGAGGGGAGTTTATTGCCGCAACTCCAAGAACAGGAAACATTTTTATCCTTAACTTCCTTCGACCTCTCCTCGGTATGAAGCTTGAATTCTACGGTCATAAAAGACAGGGTTACTCTTTAAAACAGTTAAAAAAGCTCCTCAAAAAGTCTGAACTTCAGTTTATCAAGCACCGGTCTTTTTCTGGATTTATAACAGAACTCATTGAGCTGATTTTGAACTTTTTATATATAAAGCTGTTTTCTATAAAAAATTCATCCCCCATAAGAGACGGACATATCAGGCCCTCCACATCCAAGGAGTTCGATTCAAGTAAAAAAGCATTTCAAGCTTACTCTCTGATCTACCCGTTAATCTGGATAATCACCCGGATAGATAAAATTTTCTTTTTCCAGCGAGGATATGGGATTATGGTCTGGGCTCAAAAAAGAGAGTAGAATTTATTATAGAATTTATATTTATGAAATATAGTATCGGCGGTTTTTATGAATAATCCAGGATAATGGAGACAAGGAAAAAGATCGGCCTCTTTCTAGGTCCTCTCATTTTTCTTCTGGCTTATTTCTCTCCTATTCTCTCTCAAAATCCCAGGGCTCACAGACTACTGGCTGTTTTTTTTCTGGTCATAACCTGGTGGGTGACAGAAGCGATCCCCATTCCTATCACTGCCCTGCTTATACCTGTTTTGATCACTATTTTTAAAATCACAACCATTCATGAAGCTTTGGCCCCTTTTGCCAATCCTATCATCATGCTTTTCCTGGGAAGCTTCATCCTTGCCAGAGCCATGTGCGTGCATTCTCTAGATCAAAAACTGGCATACTCTGTTCTTTCTCTAAAGTCAGTCAGACACAGTCAAACCAGAATTCTATTTGCTTTTGGCTTGCTCTCTTTATTCCTTTCTATGTGGATAAGCAATACTGCTACCACAGCCATGATGTACCCCATTGCACTGGGTGTACTGAGTTCTTTTTATCAGGAAAAGAAAGAAGAGAAAGGCCTGTCTTTTAAGGTCATCCTACTTTTAACTTTAGCTTATTCAGCTTCTATAGGAGGAATCGGAACCCCGATCGGAAGCCCTCCTAATCTCATCGCTATCGGCATGCTGGAAAAGCTTGCCCACTATAAAATAGATTTCTTTCAGTGGATGGTCATCGGATTTATCATTCTTATTCCCATGTACACCGCCCTGTTCTTTTTCATGAAATACAGGGTAAAAAAACAAGGCCCTTCCAATAAAACACTAAAAGTAGACTCCATAGACAAATCTAAAACATTCCGAAAGCTTAACCGCCCTCAAAAAAATGTTTTGACCGCTTTTTCCATCACAGTTTTTCTCTGGACTTTTCCCGGCATTGTGTCGCTGACATTGGGACGGGCCCATCCTTTATCCTTATGGCTTCAGCAGCATATACCTGAATCAGCAGCTGCCCTTATAGGAGCGGGGCTACTTTTTCTCCTTCCCATAGACCTATCTAAAGGTCAATTCACACTCACACTTAATGATGCTATGAATATAGATTGGGGCACACTACTTCTTTTTGGGGGTGGCCTTACCCTGGGATATCATATATTTGAAACAGGACTGGCTGATATTATCGGAAAATATTTCATTTCCCTGGGAGGAGATTATGCCAGTACAGCACTCATCACTTTCATATCTATTGTCTTTAGTGTTTTGCTCACTGAAGTAACTTCCAACACTGCATCAGCCAATATGATTATTCCTATTATCATCGCCATATCACACGCTGCCTCTATCAATCCTCTCACTCCTGTTTTAGGGAGCGCTATTGCCTGCAGTTTTGCCTTTCTGCTTCCAGTGGCCACGCCTCCTAATGCCATTGTTTATGGTTCTGGAATGATCAAACTTCCTCAAATGATAAAGGTGGGATTTTGGCTGGAGGTTATTGGTATTTTTCTCATATGGGCCTGTCTGTGTCTGATTTCTATGGCTTTTCAACCTATTTGATATTTGTGGACCTGTATATTATCATTATCCCGATTTTAAACCGATATATAACCTCATGAATATTCAATTGATGCGCAAAATAGACCGGGGTATGGGAATCCCCCTCTGTTTTATGCTGACTTTGGTACATCTATTTTTCAGACTATTTAAAAAATCGTTTCCTATCAAATCTCCCCAAAAAATCCTTTTCATTGAAATGTCAGAAATGGGGAGTATCATATTAGCCTATTCTTCCTTTTTAGAAACAAAGAAAAGAAATCCACAAGCAGACCTTTATTTTCTTACCTTTAAGGAAAACAGACACGCTGCAGAGATACTCTCTATAATCCCCAAAGATCATGTCTTGACCATAAATAATCAGAATCTCTGGGTCTTTATATTTTCCACTATCAAGACTCTGTGGAATCTCCGCCAAATAAAGTTGGATGTGTCTGTTGATTTGGAGACATTTTCCAGGTTTTCAGTCATCCTGAGTTATCTCAGCAATGCTAAAAATAGGGTGGGCTTTCACAGGTTCAACCAGGAAGGCCTGTATAGAGGAAGACTACTCACTCATGAAGTTCCTTTCAATCCTCATATTCATATGACACAAAACATGCTCAATCTGATTTATTCAATGTCTTCTCCACAATCAGATCTTCCGCCTATAAAAAGGATACCTGATAATAAAGATATTCAAATCCCTTCATTCAACCCCCCTCTCCATATAGAACAAAAAATCCAAAAGAAACTCAACTCAGTAATACCATCCATCCATAAATATCATAAAATGATTTTGGTCAATCCTAATGCAAGTGATATTGTCCCTCTACGTCGATGGCCTATTGAACATTACATTCAGCTTCTTCGTCTTATCATAAAAAATTCTCAATCGCTCATATTGATAACAGGGACCTCTTCTGAGAGAAAAACAGCTCAAAAAATCGTCAAAGAATTGAATTCAGACCAGTGCTTTAGTTTTGCGGGAAAAACTTCCTTCCCGGAACTCATTGCTCTTTACAAAAAAGCGGACCTTCTGATTACTAATGACAGCGGACCCGTACATTTCTCAGCCATGACTGATATAAATACATTTGTGTTTTTCGGGCCAGAAACTCCAGATATTTTCGGTCCACTAGGAAAAAATACTCATGTGTTCTACAAAGGATTGGCCTGCAGTCCCTGTGTTTCGGCATTCAATCAAAAGTATTCCCCTTGTATGGATAACCAGTGCTTAAAAATGATTTCACCAGATGAAATCTATGAAAAAGTAAGTCAATACCTATCACTTGATTAACCTGACCTATTCGTAAAAAAAATGGCGATGTTCATTTATTTGTTTTGATCTCAAGGATATGCATACTTTTTAAAAAAATGACAACTGAAATATTTTTGTTTGTTTTTACTTTCATTTTAATCGCCATTTTTTTACCAT
>Ga0180434_10006041_pt1 | contig 14040 bp, 8 predicted proteins | sample SS_ome_7_FD_132453 | JGI IMG/M metagenome (GOLD analysis project Ga0180434, IMG submission 132453) | Hypersaline lake sediment archaeal communities from the Salton Sea, California, USA - SS_1_D_2 metaG | ecosystem: Environmental > Aquatic > Non-marine Saline and Alkaline > Hypersaline > Sediment... | reverse complement strand
ATCGAGGCTGATTACGGCCACCTTGCTGATTCTCGCCTTGCCGATTACTTGCATCGCGATATTCGTGGTCAACTCCTTCGGCGCGCAAATCGAAGCGGAGAAGGATAAGGCGCTAAAATCCTATCTGGCGACGGCGGGACTGATATATGAAAATCAGCTCGAAAAGCTGAAGGGCATTGCGCGAGGGATATCGCTGGACAACACCGCCAAGATGACTTTGCATCTCGGCGTGCAAGCTCAGTCGGCGGATCATCTCGCCGCGCTGATGCGGCAGCATGGCTTGGATATTCTCACGGTGACCGACGGCAGGGGCGTCGTCTTCAGCCGGGGGGGGAATTTTGAATTGCACGGGGACGACTTGTCGGACAACGGCTTGGTGCGCCGCGCGCTCTCCGGCGAGACGATCACGTCGACCGAGTCGGTCAAATTAGAGACGCTGCGCGCGGAAGGTGTCGAGGTCGAGGGACGAATTTGTCCAGGAGGCGCGGCGCTGACGGCGCAGGTCGCTTGCCCGATAGAGCTGAGACAGGAGGTGATCGGCGCGATTCTGTTAGGCGTGGTCTTAAACGGCAACGACGGTTTGGTGGATCGCATGGCCGAGCGTTGCGGAAACTCTCATGTAGTTATAATGCAGGATACGATAGGCGTTTCTGATTCACGACGAAACCGAGAGGCGAACGGCGACGCCGGCCGGGAGGGGCGGCCGGCGCGCGCTGCGGCGGGGGCGTTTAAGGGACAAGACGAATATGTCCTGAAAGACCACGACGGAAGGAAGACCGGCTCGATCGCGGCGGTGGCGGATCTGGGCGAGACTGAAGCGGCGGTCAGGTTGATGCGCGATCGCGTACTGCTGACCGGCGCCGTGGCCACCCTGCTGTCGATCATCGCCACGGTGCTGTTCGCACGCAGCATCGCCCAACCGATCAAGCAAATCGCCGAAGCCATGCGCGGCTTCGGGGAGGGCGATTGGCGCCGCGTCGTCGCGCCGCGCCGCACCGACGAAGTGGGGCAACTGGCGGACGGCTTCAATCAGATGGCGAGCAATTTGAAGATTCGAACGGCGGAACTCGAGGATTCCAGAAAGACCCTGAGCGATCAGGCGATCGCTCTTCGCAACGCTCACGACGAGATGGAGGCGCGCGTCAGGGATCGCACCGCCGAATTGGCGGCAGCGAACGAGGAGTTGGAGCGCGCCAAGCACGCCGCTGAAGTCGCGAATCGATCAAAGAGCGAGTTCCTGGCTAATATGAGTCACGAGATACGAACTCCGATGACGGCGATCCTCGGATTCGCGGAAACTTTGCTCGAGGGCGGCGAACTGAGCCGCATGCCTTCAGATAAAATCGACGCCATCCGCACGATTAAGAAGAACGGCGATTATTTGATCAGCATCATTAACGACATCCTGGATCTGTCCAAGGTAGAGGCGGGAAAGTTGCAGATGGAGCGGATCGAATGCAATCCTTGTGAATTGATCGCCGAGACCGTGTCGTTGGTGAAGGTCAAAGCCGACGGTGCCGGGCTTGCTTTCGACGTCAGATACGAAAGCGCGATGCCTGAAAGGATTAACACCGATCCGACGCGTCTGCGACAGATGCTCATCAACCTGGCGGGAAACGCGATAAAATTCACCGAGATCGGCAGCGTCGCTTTGATCGCTCGTTTGGCTGACGACAACGGGACGTCCAAGATGGAATTTGACGTCTTGGATACGGGAATCGGCATGACCGACGAGCAGGTATCCAAGCTGTTTCAACCGTTTACGCAGGCCGACACGTCCACCACGCGGAAATTCGGCGGTTCGGGATTGGGCTTGACGATCAGTAAACGCTTCGCGGAGATGCTGGGCGGGGATATCCGGGTCATCGAAACGAAGCTGGGCGGCGGAACGCGGATGCGCATAACGATCACGACCGGCCCGCTGGACGGAGTGAAACTGATTCAGAATCCCGAATCGATCGTTTATAAAGCCGCTGAAGCGTCCAGGGATAAGGTCGATGGCGCCGTGCTGGAAGGTCGTCGTATCTTGCTGGCCGAGGACGGCCCGGACAATCAACGCCTTATTAAGCACGTACTCACGCGGAGCGGCGCCGAGGTGACGGTAGTGGATAACGGCGAACTGGCCGCGGTGTCGGCGTTGGCCGCCATAGACGCCCGCTGTCCGTTCGACGTGGTGCTGATGGACATGCAGATGCCGGTGATGGACGGTTACGAGGCCACGCGAAGTTTGCGAGAGGCCGGCTATGAAGGCGCGATCGTCGCGCTGACCGCGCACGCGATGGCGAGCGACCGGAAAAAATGCATCGACGTCGGTTGCGACGATTACGCTCAGAAGCCGATCGATCGCCATGCCTTGATCAGGATGATAGACCGGATTTCGCTGGAGAAATCCTCGTTCAATCAGGCGAACTTCTCAGAATCCCGTGCGCAGGCGAGCGAACTTAATTAGGGACGGCGGGGCTGTTGAAAAACGCTTGCGTTACAGACGTGCTTGCGCTTGAATGTTGAGAGCGAAGAGACGCGAGATGTCGGGACGTCAGGAGCGTTGGCGGGAAGATCTTTTCGTGGCGAGTCCGTTACGCGATCTGTACGCCGGAGGCTGAGTGGATTCCTGGGATCTGCTCATATTGCCGGATAATAATGGCGGAGGCGAATGACGCCGGGGGATCCCATTCTAAGGACTGCTTAAAACTCATATTGTCGCAACATGTCCCGATCCTAGCAGATAATCTTTCTCGACACGTCATTGATGACATAACCAAGAGCTTATGAGAATAAAACGGTCCGGCGACTATCATGCGGCTGGTGCTTGGCGTGAGCGATGTCGATGGCGCTGACGTTTCCAAAGGCTTCGTCTGCGCGTATTACGGCCGGAGCAAAAGGCCCCCAGCACATCCTGCTCGCCGATTTCGACGCCGGCGCCTGTCGCAATCCTGGAAAAACAAATGACGCACGAACGCGCGGGCTGAAACCCGCGGCTCTTCGATGTTGTCGGGCGCTGGCGCAAATCAAATCAAACGCAGCGTCCGCCTGCCCGTGTCAGGCCTAGAATCGTCGAAATGTCCGCGGCCGGCAACGGCGTCGGTCGGTACATATGGATTCAATATGCCCTAGTATTACAAGGTCAGCGCGACGGCGCTGGATCGGATTAAAATCGATTTGGGGCGGAATTAATCGCGGAGTCGGTCGCCGAGCATCTTCGCCAGGCGCTTGCCCTCGATGCGGCCGCGCAGGCCGCGCATTAATTGGCCCATAAGATAGCGGTGTTTGTCAGTCGTCGATGGAAATTCTTGGTTCGCGGCCTCCTCGACCGCTTTAGTGACTGTCGTCGTCAATTCGTCGTCCGGAATCGGATAAATCTTCAGCTTGTCCAGAAGCCGCACGACGTTGGCCGGATCGTCGTCCTTGGCGCGCGGCGTTTTCAGCAGCAACTCGATTACCGCCGACACGCCCTCGCGCGCCAAGCGTCCCTCGTCATGGGCCTTGAATACGGCGAACAACGTTTCGTTCGGCAAGTATTCCGGTCGCAGGCCGGCGCGACGAAAAGCCTTTAGCCGCTCGGCCAGCGTCACGGCGGCGAAGCAGGCGTCGATTTTCAATTCGCCCATAAGGCGATCGAGGAGGTCGCACGTCGGGGGCAGGCACAACGTCTGGAGCAGTTTCTCGGGCACGCCGGCCGCTCGATAGCGCTCCGCGCGCTCGACGACGTTTTCGGGCAACTGTTCGCGTACGCTCTGAATGCGATCAGGCGAGATAACGATGGGCGGCAGGTCGGTGTCCGGGTACATGCGCTCGGCGCCGGGCAGCACTCGCTCGAAGCCGTTCGTGCCGTCCTTCAGCGCCTGACGCGTATCGTTCGGCACGCCTACGGCGGCTTCACGGGCTCGTAAGGCGATCTCCGTACAGGCAGTTTCGGCGTCCAACTCGTCGCCCCAGACCAAAACGAGCACGTCGTTCGCACCGGCTTGCGTGCGCTTGCGAAGCTGTTTCCAATCCCGCGCGGGGATCGATTCGGCCGCCGTATCCGAGTGGACGATGTTCGGCAGATTCGTGAGGCAGGCCACGACGCGTACGCGGTCGGAGAATTCGGTGGCGAAGGTCGTGTGTTCCTGCGTGGGATGTTTGAGCAGGCCGGCGTACCCTTTCAGCACTACGCACTTGACTTTCATCCCCCGCGCTAAAGCCTGTTGGATCGGTTCGTAAGACGCCTTGGCGACGATGTCGGAGACGTCGTGCGTGGAGTACTCGAAGGTGTCGTGCGTGACGCCGCGTTTGTTAAGTTCGTCGCGGATTTCAAGCAGTGCGCATTGCCGCATGGCTTCGTTGTAAATCAGGCGGGGGATGCGCCAGATTTGGGGCACGCCCTTGATTTCGACGCGGGCGCCGCCGCGCACGCTGACGTTAACGTCCTCGCGTCCCGCGCCGTATCCGGTTCGCGCCTTCCCCGTGCTACGGCAGATCATGCGGATAATCTGACACACGTCGGCGGTTTCCTGGGGCGTATGCATGTCGGGCTCGGTGACGATTTCAGCCAGCGGCATGCCCAGCCGGTCGGTCAGATAAACGCGGTCGTGACCGATGTCGGAGACCTCGCGGCAGGCGTCTTCCTCGATGCTGAGTTGGCGGACGCCGATGCGGCGGTTCTTGTACGGCAGCCAGCCGTCGACGCCGATGATCGCGGTTCGTTGAAACCCGGTCGGGATCGATCCATCAAGGTATTGCTTGCGTGCGATATGCAATTCACCCACCATGTTCAGATTAAATAGGAGGGAAAATTCTATCGAGATGTCGATGGAGTCGTCATCCACAAGGAAGGGCGGGGTGTCGTCGAATTCGTATGTACAGACGGAGTCGTGATGGATGCGATAGAAGACGTTTTTACGCGTCTTCTTTTCCATTAGCGCGGTGCCGTCGTACTCGCCCAACTCCGACAGCGTCGGCCGCATGTGCCGTACGATTTCCGCGTCATACTCGTTGCTGTAGCGCCTGGCCGGACATCGACAGAAGAGCTTGCGCTCAGTCAGCAGTTGTTGATGGACCTCGAGGCCGCACATCAATCCGATGTCGGCGTAGTCCTCGGCGGTCATCTCTTCAAAAGGTTTGAAGCCTGGCAGCATATCTCTCGTTTACTCCCGGCGGCGTCCCCGTGAAATCATGCAAAGCTCTCATTGTAGAAAATCGCCGCCGTCTAGGCAAATCATTCGGAAGCCCGGAGCACCGGCGCCCCCAGGGGGCGTGTATTACCGTGCAGGAAGTTAGAGAGGGGGATTATTCAGTGAACGGCAACGGGCGCTTCCGCGATTTCACGGGCGAGGTCGGTTATTTTTTCCGGAATGTTGGATAGCCGCGCCGTCGGCGCGATTTCCACCGCCAGAGCGGAGACGTCGTCCTCGAAGGGGCGGCCTGAGAACGCCTCGGCGGCTTTAAGCACGGCCTCGACGCTCTGCCGCAGGGGCAGGCCGCGATTTTCCGCGACGCATTTTATGACGCGATCGTCGCCGAAGAGCGCCTTTTCGACGTTCATGGCTTCACCGACGCCGTCGGAGTAGAGATGCAGTCGATCACCGGGGCGCAGCCGCAGGAGTCGTTCGCGGTATTCCGGGGTCGGCATCCAACCGATGGCGAAGATCGGCTGATGCAGGTTTTGGGGTTCGCCGTCGAACGGGATATACAGCGGACCGGGTTGGCCGCAGGAAATAAAGCGCAGGTCGAGCGTTTTCGTGTTCAAGAGCCCGTAGAACAGCGTGAAATACTGCCAGGTTTCCAAGTCCAGTTGAAAGCGCCAGTTAAGCTCCTCGGCCACGGCCGCCGGCGATGTCGGCACTAGTCGTCCGGTCCCGTGTTCTCGGCGCCGCAATATCGAAGGCTGATCCGGCAAGGGCGTTAGAATGCGGCTTAGAGTAACGGAGAGCAACGCCGCGCGAACGCCGTGACCGCTGACGTCCAGCAGGTAGAAGCCCACGTGATCGTCGTCGAGTTGGAAGACGTTCAAGCTGTCGCCCGCCAGGTCGGTGCATGGGCGAACGGCCCAGGTGAACTGAACGCCGGGAATGTCCGGCATGCTGTTCGGCAACAAAGCGCGTTGCACCTTGGCGGCGGACTGCATGTCCCCTTTCATCTGCCGAAACGCCTTATCGAGTTCGTCGTTGGTTTGTTCAAGTTGCTCGTTGCGCAGCTCGAGATTTTGTTCCAGCGCCACGATCTGATCGTAGGCGCGCTTTAACGACAGGTGCGTGCGCATGCGCGCGACGATCACCGAAAGTTCCAGCGGTTTGGTGATATAATCGTTGGCGCCGCCCTCCAACGCCTTGACGATCAGGTCGTGTTCATCGAGCCCGGTCACCATGATTACGGGCAGTTCGCTGCGCAGCTGATAACGCCGCACGCGAGACAGCACTTCGAAGCCGTCGATGCCCGGCATGGTTATATCGAGCAGGACCAAGTCGAATTCAGCGGCGTCGATGAGTTTAAGAGCCTGCTCGCCGTCCTCGGCCAGCGTCACCGAGTATCCGCGCGGCGTGAGGAGGTCGAAGAGTAATTCTCGATTGGCGTGATCGTCGTCAACTACCAGTAATCGCCCTGCTTCGCATTCCATTGCGCGTTTGGTCCTCCTGTAGCGACAACATCAATATCGGTATATCGCGGTCGTGTCAATCACGGCCAAGCACCAGATTTAAAAAGTTCAACTATCGTCTGAAAGTTACTGACAAATTATGCGCGGATCTTGCCGGCAGCTGCGCCGAACGGGCGTAAGAAAACCCGCTCGCGACGAACGCGGGCGGGCTGGCGGTCAGTTGAGCGTGGGGAACGGTCGGCTGATTACCGCCGGCGTTTCAGTAAAGCCGCGCCGCCGATGAGCAACAGGCATATGCTCGCCGGTTCGGGAATTCTGGCGAGGCTCGACAGGGCTACATTATCCAGGAAAACGCCGCCGCCCAGTCCGTCGAGTTCGAGCAGGACGGTGTCAGAGTCGGCGGTGACGATGCAGCTGCCCTGGCGCCAGTCGATGTCGCTTAGGCCGCGGCCGTCGGCCCTGACGACGTCGAGCGACTCGCCGCCCCACAAGATCTCGAATTTGCCTCCGGGCAAGCCTGGGCGCGGGGCGTATGCGAAACTCAGTTCATAGGCGCCCCCGGCCTCGACACGGACATCCTGGGAAAGGGTTTGCCCAGCCAGCCCGGCCCATTGCATACCGTCAGCAGCGTCACTGCGGTTCAGGCCGCGCAGAATTTCGATGCTCTCGCCGCGGTCGACGCTCCAGCCGGGCATTACATTGAAGAGCTCCACATTGCTCGCATGAGTAACGAGGGGGTCTTCAAAACTGCCGTTGGCTATCAGAGTGTCGGCGCCAGCCGTGCCGGCCGCGATGACGACGAACAGAACGCTGAGTCCGATTGGGCGTGAAATGCGATTCACCATGATTACGTTCCTTACTCTTAGTAATCCTTTGACTTCGATCCGCCCGATTCCAGAGCGGCGCCTGACGTTAGGTCCGCACATCGGCGATTGGCTACCTGGAAACGCATTTCCTCGATCCGTCCGGTATCGTTTTCGTTTCACGCTGTCCGCGCCCGCAGGTTATGGGACCTTTTGACGACAATCTCCATCTTCTTACATGAGAACGCGAGCCGAGATGATCGGGACGAATGGCGTCGAACGTTCCGGCGTGTACAATTCACGCGAATCAATCAATTTGCCGAGAGGAGTCGTCGTGAAAATCGTTCGCAGTCCGCGCGTGTATCTGGTCGGCCGACAAACCGTCGACGACCGGGCAGTGCGACAATTTCTGACCGATAACGAACTGAGTTGGCAAACCGACACCGAGGTCGGGGCGGAGAATCTCTGCGAGATGGCCGGACGCGTGTGTTACATGTCCTTCGGCCAGGGTCGCAAAACGAACGAGGAATACCTGGGCAATATTATAGGCGTGCATCACGGTTCGGTGCTCGAACACGCCGCGTGGAATTTCCTGATCACCGGCGTCTCGCGGTCGTTCACGCACGAACTGGTGCGCCACCGAGCCGGTTTCGGTTACTCGCAGCTTTCGCAGCGCTACGTCGACGAAAGCACGTGTGATTTTGTCGAGCCGGCGTGCATCGCCGACGATCCAGAGCTGCACACGATCTGGGAGGAATCGATCCGTCAATCGCATCAGGCGTATTGCCGGCTGGTCGAGGGATTGGCGCTGAAGTATCAGGACGAGCCGTCGGCGACCCTGCGCCGCAAACTGGCCCGCCAAGCGGCCCGCAGCGTGTTGCCCAACGCGACCGAGACGAAAATTTTCGTCACCGGCAACGGCCGGGCCTGGCGACACTTCATCGAAATGCGCGCCACCGAGCATGCCGAGATAGAGATTCGGGCCGCGGCGATATTGATCTTGCGCGTCTTACAGAAAGAGGCGCCTAATATTTTCGGCGACTACCAGATCGAAGAACTTCCCGACGGAACAGAGGCGGCGCGGACTCCGAATATCAAGGTATAGCGGACGGTTCCTGCGCCGAGTGCCCTTGCGGCGCCGGTCGGGCTCGGCCGCGCATATTGAGGAATTCGACGCCTAGCGAAAACGCCATGGCGAAGTAGATGTAGCCGCGGTTGATGTGTTGATGCAATCCCTCTGCCACCAGCATCACGCCGATCAGAAGCAAGAACGCCAACGCCAGCATCTTCATCGTCGGATGTCGCTCGATAAACGCGCTGACGGCTTCGGCGAAGATCAACATGACCACTACGGCCGCCACGACGGCTGCGATCATGATGCTGACGTGTTTGGCCATGCCGACGGCCGTTATGACCGAGTCCAATGAAAACACGACGTCGATCATCATGATCTGCCCGATCGCCCCCCACATAGTCGCCGCTACCGGGTCAGCGGTTTTGTGCGAGTCGCCGGGCGATTCCAACTTGTGATGAATCTCGTAGGTGGACTTGGCCAGCAGGAACAGTCCTCCGGCGATCAGAATCAGATCCTTGCCGGAGATCGCCAGCTCCAAAATCGTAAACAGCGTCGAGGTCAACTGCATGACCCACGTGATGCACAGCAGCAGCAAAATCCGCATCACCATCGCCGCCAGCAGGCCGATCCGGCGGGCGCGCGGCTGAACCTCCGACGGCAACCGCCCCGTGATAATCGCGATGAACACAATGTTGTCGATACCCAGCACGATTTCGAGAGCGGCCAGCGTCAAAAGCGCGATCAGGCTTTCTATCGTCAATAATTCAGCCACGGGCGGCGCCTCCTTGTCAGAGCGTCCCTCACGTCAATGTTGTTTCGACGCAAAGCCTACGGCGACATGCTTTAGAATGGAAGGTTTCTCGCGTCTGACCGGGCGGAAACGGTTGACAGGCGTTTTCTTATTCCGGGGGACCACCCGGCAAGGAGTCCAGAAAATCGCGCAAGATGTCCACATAGAGCGGATCCACGATCCAGGCGGTCGCGTGTTCCCCGCGAACCTCGGTCAATTGCTTCGGCTGAGGGGCTTCGAGATAAAGTTGGCGCGCGCCGGTAAACGGCGTGATCGTGTCGTTGCGCGACTGAATGAACAGCTTGGGTATCGTTATCTCGTCGATGTATGCAAGCGGATCCAGTTCCGGATAAAGCGTCTCGACTTCCACGGTCCACGGCAAGAGGCCGATCAACAAATACGACCTCATCGGCAAGGATTCGTACGTAAAACAGCCCTCGACAATCAGCCCGACAACGTTTTCAGGAGCGTTGGCCGCCTGGGCGATCGCCGGCAGCGTACCCAACGAAAAGCCGTAAAGTACGATTCGTTCGGCGCCCGGCGAGTCGCATTGCAGCAACCAATCCAAGGCCGCGTCAGCGTCGGCCAGTACCGTGTCGAGATCGGCTTGGTTGACGCTCTCGCCGTATCCCTGATAGTCGTAGATCATCAGGTTGTAGCCGAAACCGCGGAGGAAGAGGAAATTGCTGAGCGTGGCGCCGCGGTTCGTCAAGGCGCCGTGATGGATGAATATGGTACCCTCGGGCGTCTCCGCCGGCAGGAACCAGGCATGCACCGGATTGCCTTGTCGGGATTGCAACACCAGATTTTCATGAGGCACGCCCAGTAACTCCAGGGGCGGGAGCCAGTTCATATTCGGCGGCTCGAACTGTCCCTCAATCACATATGGCGGTAAGTTGCCCTCGACAATTCCAGCTACCAAACCTGATTCCGGCGGCATGACGCAACCACCGCCAAACCAGCACAGCACTGGCGCCATGAGAATTGTTCGCAATCGACTCTGACGGTCCATGGCTATCCTCGCGGCAACTTTCATTATACTTATCGGCGTCCGTTTCTCCCGACTTCAGAAGCCGCGATTCTATTGTACATAATTCTGCACAGCCATGTACAGAGCTGTTTCATCCGCCAGCGCCGACTCGAGCCGCTAACCAGCATTGCGAGGCCGGCGCCTATGTCTTAGTATGCAGCGATTATCAAGCTACAGGGAGAGCTTCGAACCATGCCAAAACGTTATCTGGTTACAGCCGGCCTGCCGTATTCCAACGGCCGCCTGCACGTCGGGCACGTCGGAGGCGCCTATCTGCCCGCCGACATCTTCGTGCGCTACCTTCGTGCTCGCGGCGACGAAGCCTGCTACGTCTGCGGCAGCGACGACAACGGCGTCGCCATCGAAATCTCCGCCGCCAAGGCCGGCTCGACGCCCCAGGAGGTCTCAACCCATTTCAGCAATCGCCAAAAGGCCGATTTCGAGGCTTTGCGAATCGAATTCGACGTTTATGGCGGCACTCATCAGCCGGATTTCGTCAAGCTGCATGAACAGTACAGCCAGGATTTCTTCAAACGCATCTTCGACAAGGGCTACTTCACGAAACGCAGTACGAAGCAGCTCTACGATCCCAAAGCTGAACGGTTTCTGCCCGACCGTTACGTACGCGGCAGATGCCATTTCTGTGACGCCGACGGGGCGGACGGGGGCCAGTGCGAGGCCTGCGGCCAGATGATCGATCCGCTGTTGCTGATCGATCCGATCAGCGAAATCACCGGCGAGCCCGCCGAGGTTCGCGAGACGACGCACTGGTATCTCCGCCTGAACGATTTCGAGAAGCCGCTCAAGAAATGGCTCGAATCGAAGCGGGGCCAGTGGCGCACGCAGGTGCTCAATTTCGCGCTCGGTCAGATCAAGCAAGGTTTGCCCGAACGCGCCATGACGCGCGACATCTCGTGGGGCGTGCCCGTCCCGCTCGACGATCCTGACGCCCAGGGCAAGGTGCTCTTCGTCTGGTTCGACGCGCCGATCGGGTACATCTCGTTCACCGCCAAACTTTGCGAACAACGCGACGGCGATCCGGGAGCCTACGAGAAATGGTGGTCCGATCCGGACACGAAAATCGTTCATTTCATCGGCGAGGACAACACGGTTTTCCACACTCTGATCTGGCCGGCGATGCTGATGGCCGACGATCGACACCAGTTGCCGTACGAAGTTGTCGCCAACAACTACATCAACTTCCGGATGAAAGGCGACGAGGCCAAGGTCAGCAAGAGCAAGACCCCCGATGAATCGCCCGTCTGGATCGAGGAATTCCTCAAACGATTCGACGCCGACGCTTTGCGCTACTACCTGACGGCGATCGCCCCGGAAACCGTGCGGACTGCGTTCGATCCCGAGGATTTCATCACTCGTAACAACAGCGAGCTGGTCGCCGCGTTCGGCAATTTCGTCAATCGAACGTTGACGTTCAACGCCAAATATTTCGACGGCAAAGCGCCGAATCCCGCCGCCCAGACCGACGCCGACAAGGCGCATCTGGCTCTCGGCGACTCGGCGTTGAAGAAGGTGGGCGAATGCATCGAGGGTCATCGCTATCGCGCGGGGCTTGAGGAGATGATGACTTACGCCCGGGCGTGCAACCTGTATTTCGGCACGCGCGAGCCGTGGCGCACGCGCAAGGAGGATCTCATCGACTGCGCCGCCGCCATCGCGACCTGCATTCACGCCATTCATTATTTGGCGGTGATGGCGCATCCGTTCATGCCGGGATCGGCGGAGAAAATTATCGCGATGCTGGGGTTGGCGGAAGAGCGTTTTAGCTGGGCGGCGCCCGCGCCGCTGCCCGTCGATCATCCGCTGGGCGAGCCGGTGATCCTCTTTGAAAAGCTCGAACAAGGATGCATGGATTGATGATAAGATCGCCCATGATGACAGCTCGTTTAAGTTCGATTACGGCCCTCGGCGCTCTGATGATCGTCGTCGGCGCGTGCGAGCGACAGCCGCCGGCGTTAGTACAGCTCCCGCCGGGCGAGGCGCCGGTCATCGATCTGGCCGCTCCGGAAAATGCGGCCAAAACCGCACTGCTGTCGCTGCAAGCCGAGCTGCGCGCCGTCGCAAACGAGGATGAGGAGACCTCCCGCACAGCGTTCGATCAGTTGCGTTATCTGATTGACGATGAGTCCGTTTTCGAGATGCTCAACCGCACGCCTCGGTATAAAGCGTTGCTGGGCGAAGACTTGATCAAAGGCTTAATCGAAAACTGGGGGTCGGCCATTGCATATTACGCCGAGGGATTGCATCTCGATCAAATGCGGCGGCTTTCAGAATCAGCCTCGAAGGTACTGGTCGTAGTGCCGGCGTCGGGCGCTCATGACGACGCGTTGATTCAAGTTACCTGCGTGTTTAGTGACGACGATAGTTGGCACGTCTCGCGGATCGAGTTCGTCCGCCCAGACGATGTGATCGAGCCCGCGGCGCCGGCCGGCTCGCAGCCGACCTCGACACCCTGACGCGGCCGTTTGGCGCCTCCCATGCACTTTCCCGCTCTCGACGACACGATTATCGCCGTGTCCTCCGGGTGGCAAGCCAGCCCGCTGGGGATTCTGAGATTGAGCGGGCCGGGCGCTTTCGAGCAAATCGGTCAGGCGGCGCCCTCGTTTCCATCCGCGAAAGACAGATCGAAATCCGGTTGGCGTCAGATGCGCGTCACTGTCGCAGACGAAGTCCAGTTTCCAAGCACGGTTTACTGGTTCACGCGCCCCGGCAGTTACACCGGACAGGATCTCGTCGAGATTCATACGATCGGCAGCCTGCCTGGCTTGCGCGAGCTGTCGTCGCGCTTGATCGCTCTGGGCGCGCGGCGAGCGCTGCCTGGAGAATTTACGGCGCGAGCGTACCTCAACGGACGGCTGGACGCCGATCAGGTCGAAAACGTACTTGCGTTGATCAACGCTCAAGATAGCGGCGCCGCTCGTCAAATCGCCCGGGGGACGCGCGCAACCGTCGTTCGGGATTACGGGAATATCGTCGATCGAATCCTGGAGTTGCTCTCGCGCGTCGAAGCGGGAATAGATTTCGTCGAGGAAGAGGATATTTGCTTCATATCGCCGCGCGAACTTTTGAGCGAAGTCGAGAGTCTGATCGAGGATATACAAGGATTTACCGGCGTGCGTCGCGGATCGGACCGTTCCGGATTTCCGCATGTCGCCTTGGCCGGGGCGCCTAACGCCGGCAAAAGCACTCTTTTTAACGCTCTGCTTGGTTATAACCGCGCTATCGTGGCGCCCGTGCTGGGAACCACGCGCGATGTGTTGTCGGCTGAGATCGACATTGAGGGCGCCGGCGTCGTATTGCAGGACTGTGCCGGACTCGGCGCCAGCAGGGATGAATTGGAAGCCGCCGCCCATCTGGCGGCGGAACATACCGCGGGTCAGGCGGATCTGGTCTTATGGTTGCACGACTGCCTGACTGAGTGGTCGCCCGAGGAAGCGCAAGCGTGCGCGTGCATTCCTCAATCGCGACGCATTTTGGTATTAAGCAAAGTGGACCAAACGCCTGGTTTCGAGAAATTGGATTCAGCGATCTCGTTTGACGAATGCGTATCAGTCAGCGCTAAGACTCATGCCGGTCTGAACGAGTTGCGTGACGCGCTCCATCGGCGGCTGCAGTCGTCCAGCATTGGGTCGGGCGTCAGCATATCCGGGCCCCAGATCGCTCGATCCATACAATCCCTGACAAGCATTATCGACATGGTCAATCCGAAAAGAGATCGACTTGATATGCCCGAATTAGTATCGCTGGAGT
>Ga0180434_10006038_pt1 | contig 14047 bp, 10 predicted proteins | sample SS_ome_7_FD_132453 | JGI IMG/M metagenome (GOLD analysis project Ga0180434, IMG submission 132453) | Hypersaline lake sediment archaeal communities from the Salton Sea, California, USA - SS_1_D_2 metaG | ecosystem: Environmental > Aquatic > Non-marine Saline and Alkaline > Hypersaline >... | reverse complement strand
TACAGATACGATTCATCCTCGTAACACGACCATCAAGGTATTCCCATACCAGTTGTTCTCCGTCGAGATAGCGTTTCACGACAACCGGGCCAAAACCGAAGGCATGGAAATCCAACACGCCGTTGTTCCATATCATACTGGCTGATGTTCGTGGACAAAAGGCCTTATTACCAATTCTGAATCCGAACACCAACCCCTCGGTGTCGTTCGTGTTTTCTCCCAGGGTGCTGTTGGGCCCGTAGTCGTGAATAGTACCCGCACTGGTGATCACCACCCGACGGCCGCATTGTTCAACACGTTCCACGTGGCCGCCACCCACTTCCTGCCACAGACCTCGAATATCATCGGCCCCTTCAACCAGGGGCTCGGTACATTCGGCCAGTATGGGCAACGGGAAATGCGTGTAACTGCAACCCGGGGTATTGCCTTTGGGAATATCTGCAGCCATCTTCCCGCTCCCGTCAAGCACGGGCAGCTCGCAATAATTAACCAGGCTGCCATCACCAGCAAGGGTTGCGGGATCGGTGGTAAGAGGTGGTCTCGGGGAAAGAAACAGAGCCCAGAATGCCAGCAATACGACAACTGCCAAACCGATCAATGTACGGATGATCGTCTTCTTCATTCATACATCCCACGAATGAAGAGGAACGCATGGGAGCCGGCGAAGGCTCCCATGCGGTTTCCGAGCATCAGTTGGGCCAGTAGATGTATTCATCCTCTGGGAACAGGATTTCCTCGTCGGTCTTGTCGATCGTAACATAATCCTGCAGAACACTCGGCCATATCGGCTCGACCTGGTCGGCGTTGTGCGTATCCAGCAAGCCCTGCAGTTCAGTAACCTTTGCCGGATTGGAATCCGCAACGTTGGTCTGTTCGGTGGGATCTGTGGTGAGGTTGTACAGCCACACCTTCTCGGGTATATCCGCAACGCTCATCTTCCACCAATCTCCCGTGCCGTCATCCTTTGAAAGCACCACCTTGTAATGGCCCGAACGCCAGAACAGGGTTTCGTGCGGGTCACCTGTCTCGACTCCGGTGACATAGGGGACGAGATCCACCCCGTCGAGTGTAACACCCGGTAACGTAGCACCGGCGGCAGCCGCTGCGGTAGTAAAGATGTCAAAGTGGGTTACGGGCTTGTCGTAGGTCGTGTCGGGGTCAATGACTCCCCGCCACCTCATGAAATACGGAACGTGTATCCCCCCCTCGAAGAAGGTCGTCTTCCAGCCACGATAGGGCTGATTGATATCCGGCAGGCCAACGTAGGACGCACCGCCGTTGTCACTCGTGAAGATCACCAGCGTGTTGTCATCCAGACCATTTGCTTCCAGCGCATCCATGACTCGCCCCACGCTCCTGTCCAGGGCCCGAATCATGGCTGCATAGACCCTCAAGCGATGATCCGGGATGTGCGACAACGCGTCATAGTCCTCTCTCTTGGCCTGCAGGGGGTTATGAATTCCCCAGTGAGAGAGGTAGAGAAAGAAGGGCCTGTTGCGGTTCGCCTCGATCACCTTGATGGCTTCGTCGGTGTAGTAGTCGGTCAGATACCCGCCCGGCTCGAACTCCGGGCCGCCGTTGAATTCTGCGCCGTACCATGCCGATGCCCAGACCATCTTATCGATAGGACTGAAATCGAGCTTGGCATTGACAACGTCGGGCGAGTCTTCGGGCAAATAGAGGATACCGGACATATAAAGGCTCTCGTCGAAGCCCTGATGTTCAGGCCGGCTTTCCCCCGTTCCACCGAGATGCCACTTCCCGATATGTACGGTATGGTAACCCGCCCCCTTCAGGGTCTCGGCAATCGTGATCTCGGATGAAGGCATACCCAGCTCCTCCAGCTCGGGCAGCGTATCTGCGAGTTCCATATCCAGGATGAGAGGGTACGGATCCGTACTGCACCCTCGGTCTATCAAGTCAAAGATCGAATAACCGACCTTGAAAATGGGCGTGAACTCAAAGCCGAACCGGGTCGAATACCTGCCCGTCAGGAGGGCCGCCCTCGAGGGGGCGCACGTCGCGTTGCCCGCATAGCCGTTTGTAAAGACGACGCCCTCCGCTGCGAGGGAATCTATCTCGGGTGTCGGGATCGTCGAGGTCGTCTCGCCATTGTAGAGCGAGATATCGTTGAAGCCCATGTCGTCCGCGAGAATAACGATGATGTTGGGAGGAGGATCCACCGGCGGGTCTTCAGGGCCCTGACTCCACGGCACCTCCTGATTCGGCCCGACAGGGTGCTCGGCAGCATTATTCGCCTTTGCCATTGTTATGACCAGATCAAGAAAACATGCCGTCACTGGATCACAGTCGAGAGGACCTGCTATCCTCCTCAGGCCTTCACCGTTCGCAGTCCAGGCGACAAGCGAGAAGAGAAGGAGCGGCAGAAGGAGTGCCAGAATGCGGGAAATCCACGTGCCCTTGAATTGGCTTCGCTGCTTCTTCATGTGGGCCTCCGAATGAGATGTTTTGCCTCTCTTCATTCTTCCAGGCTATCGAAGATCTTAACCGCTTCGGAGCGTCCCTGTCAAGAAATATTTAACGCCCGTTAAACCTTTCTTGACAAAAGACGCGAGCCGTGCAATCATTTAACGCTCGTAAAGCGGCTCCAACGCCAATAGGGGTCAGGTGCTCTTTTTGTCAAATGTGTAGGTTTGACCCCTATTTCCACAACTATTATGAAAAGGGGAGTTCCGTTATGAATGTAGAGGCATACAGGGAAGCCGGGAAAGAACTCTCCCACAGGCTGAATCTGCCCACGTCCCCCGTGGCGGTCACATACGTGAAAAAAGAAGACGACATCCCGAAGACGGCGCTGAGACCCTCGGCGCAGGGACAGAAATGGGCCCTTTGTCAGGCCTTTACGTATGCCCGTCGTTGGGGCTGGCACGTGGCCATGACCGCCGATGACAACTTCTGCGTGCCTGCCTCGGCCATGCACCACTGGGTGGACGTCTCCGCTGAGGATTTCATCCAGAGCCAGGTGGAACAGGGCTGGCACAAAGACAGAGAATCGGAACAGAACCGGTACAACTTCGGCCAAGGCCTGTTTCAGGGCCCCAAGGGAGAGGAGAGACTGAAGAAGGCCGAGGCGTGCGTCGGATTCGTGTGCTCTCCCCTTCCGAAAGCGCTCCTGGAGCCGGATACGGTCCTGGTCTTCGGCGACGGGGCCCATGTGACCCATCTCATTCACGCCCTGACCTACGATTATAAGATGCCGGTGTTGTCTTCTTTCGAAGGCTTCGGGGAGACCTGCATCAAGGGCGGGATGGTGCCTTTTGTTACGGGACGGCCTCAAGTGGTCATTCCAGGCATGGGCGACCGGGCCTTTTCGGGGGTTCAGGATCACGAACTGGCTGTCGGTATCCCGGCCAAGATGCTCCCCGAGGTTCTGGGGAACCTCTTCAAATCCGGCGGACGTCTGAACATGGGCCAGCCGGTGAAGCCGATACTCGCCACGGGACTGACCGAGTCCATTACCCCGGGCTTCGCCTTTCTGAGGAAGAAGGCAGACGAAAAGCGCGGCTGACAACCTGCAATGTGATGGAGGACTCGACATGAGTGAGCAAGTATACAAAGACATGGTTGCCGTGATGAGCGGGCGGGGTATGGCCTTCGGCGGCATGGACATCCCCGAATTCTACCGGGTCGTGGAAGAGCTGTTCACCCCGGAAGAGGCTGAAGTCAACAACGCGATGCCTCAGGGAACCTTCACGGCTTCAGACCTGGCGAGTCAAATGGGCAGGGACGAGGCCCAAATGGCCGACATGCTGAAGAGCATGGCGGACAAAGGGCTCTGTATCTCTTACGTGCAGGATGACACCCGTGTGTTCAAGGCCGCGCCCTTCGTGCCGGGGATATTCGAGTTCGTTCTGTACCGGGGAACCACCACCGAGCGGGACAAGCGGCTGGCCAAGTACATCTATGAGTACAAGAACGCATGGGAAGCGAAATCCCCCATCGTGATACCCTACCCTATCCAGCGTGTGATCACCGTCGACAGGGCCGTAGAGGGTGGGAACACGATCCATACCTACGATCAGGTAAAGACCTACATCGAGAAGAACGAGACCATTGCCGTGGGCAGGTGCTATTGCCGGCACGGGGCCCTCTTGCGGGGCGAGGACACGCACGGCATGCCCATGGATTCTTGCGTATTCTTTGGTGATATAGCGCAGTTCGGCATCGATTGCCTGGGCGCCAGGAAAGTAACCCGGGAAGAGGCCTTCAAATTGCTCGATGAATGGGAAGAAGCCGGCCTGGTCCACATGACCCAGAACGTGACCGAGGACATCACCTACCTCTGCAATTGCGACCGCTGGCACTGCTACGCGCTGAAGATCACCCTGAAACAGCCGAACCCGTCCAAAACGATGAACTCCGGTTTCGAACCGCGCTTCGACCCGGACCTTTGCACGGTTTGCGAGACCTGCATCGACCGTTGCCCGCTCGAAGCACTCACAATGGGTGACGACGATGTGCCTCGAGTGGACCTGGGCAGGTGTGTGGGTTGTGCGGTCTGTGCCTCCGGGTGTCCGGATGAAGCGATCAAGATGGTGACGAAACCCGGCTTCGAGGAGCCGCCCAAAGACGAAAAGGCCCTGATGGAGGCCCTCTTCGCGAGCTTCGCCAATCAGGGATAGGAGCTGTGCGGTTGATGATCAACCGTCCCTCATGCCGGGTTTTTGCGACGTAACCGAGCTAACCGGACCGATGTATTTGTATGCAATCCGTAATCTTGCTGTTGGTGCAGTCTTGTTGATTGCTTTCGTCCTGAAGGACGGAAGCATGCTGTTTATTCTCATTCTCGTCTTGACCTCGAGCTGGCACTAGAACTCGGGGCAGGTAAGAGCAAGGGCGCCTGTCTCCTTTTCTCTCGCGCACCCGGCCACTGCATATGGGGGTTTCTTCTCTTTGACACACAATTCCCTTCTGTCGTATTCTGTCCTGCCCGAAACAAGCTTCCTATCGATTCATCACAAACATATTTGAATATTGGCAAGAAGAGGCTGACATGGGGCTGCAGATGTTTGATCTGGACGGCAAAGTCGCCGTGGTGACAGGAGGCGCACGGGGAATCGGACGAGCGATTGCCGAGGGCTTTGTCCAGGCCGGGGCTGATGTGGTTATCGCCGACATCGACCTGGATGAAGCGAAAAAGACCTGTGCGGACATCAAAACGCTGGGCGGGAAGGCAATAGCGATACAGTGCGACGTCAGAAAGTCCGGGGATGCAGATGCGTTGATCCGAAATACAATGGATGCATTCGAACGCGTTGATATCCTGGTTAACAATGCCGGCATATCCGGGGCCGCCAAACGGATAATCGATATGCCGGACGAGGAGTGGCATAACACGCTCAGCATCAACCTTTCGGGAGTCTTCTTCTGTTCCCGGGCTGCAGCCAGAGAAATGATCCGGCAGAAGAGCGGAAAGATCATCAATGTCCTATCCATAGCCTCATTCCAGCCCGTGGCCGGCAGCGGTGATTACTGTGCCAGCAAGGGCGGAGGTCTGCTGCTGACCAAGGTGCTGGCATTGGAATTGATCAAACATAACATAAACGTGAATGCCATCTGCCCCGGTCTGTTCAATACAAACCTGGCCCCCAATCTAAAAGAAGCGATCCTGAAAAACATCAATGACCTGATCCCGATCAGACGAATCGCTGAAGTGGAAGAGATCCAAGGGTTGGCCGTGTTTCTGGCCTCTCCGGCCAGTAACTACCTGGTCGGATCCGCCGTCCCCATCGATGGGGGAGGGTCGATGTAAATAGGGGAAAAGCAATTCCTGCGCGGCAAGGCTCCCCGAATCCGCAACCGGGTGGCTCCAGAGATCGAGCAGATAGTGTTGTATGTGTCACAGCCACGATTCCCTGCCAATTGGGTCTCTCTTCGCTTGTTTTTCCGCCACGCAATGCGGTAGTCTGAAGGCTGCAAAACACAAGGAGGACCCCGATGATTCATTCGAAATTGAAACTGGCCCTTCTCATCGCGCTGCCCTTCTGTTTCCTTGCTGCCTGTGACGGCGATGACGACGACCCGAATGAGGTCATCCCTCAGGAATGCGCCGATGCAGTCCCTGAAGCCCTGCGTATCTGTATTCGCGAACTGAATCATGCGGCCCGCGCCTGCTATGCAGATCGCGGTGCGGCCTGTGCTTCCGACGATGCGGATTTCGCCCAAGTCCTTTCAAGGATGACAAACGCAGTCGAACAATCCTGCGACGACGGAGAGCTGTTTTCACTCTCGAAAGACGACCTCGTGGGCCGTCTCCATTATGCCTGCCAATCCAACGCCGACGCCATCGCCTGGAGAACCTTTGGGGGCCCCCAGGGGGCCGTATGGTCTGACCCCCCGGCCGGCGCTTGTTCCGGAGGATCGACAACGGATGCCGAGCAACGAGCCTGTCTGCTGGCCGCTCACGAAACGGTCTCAGGCTACGTGGATGACACGCTGAGGGCCATGAATAAATGCCTGTCCGGAGAGAGCTGTGACGCGGATTCCGTTGAGGCTCAGGTTCAAGCCCGTGCCGCCGCTGCCGCCAATGCCATCGCCAATGAGTGTTCGGCCTTGAGCCAGCTAATCGCGGTAAGCCCGGAGATCTACATGGATCGAGCTTCGGATCAGGTCGACTGCATTCTACCCACGGCACACCCCGACGTGGCGCCCATCGAACCCCTGTGTGGCCCTTCAAACGTCGACCACCAGGTGCCCAGAGGCGAGTGGACGCAACTGGTCCTCGACGGCGAAAAATGGGACACCCTGTGTGGAGACGGCAGTGAATTCGCCATGTGGATTCGCCTGGCGCCAGAAGGTGAGCCGCTGGATCGAGTGATTGTCGGCCTTCAGGGAGGTGGTGTCTGTTTGTTCGAAGACGACTGCCGCGCTAAACTGGACGGCCATCTGTTCAATGCCATGGATGATGAACCCTTTGGCGCCGGTGGCCTGGTAGATACAACCAATGTGAACAACCCCTTTAAAGACTGGACCATCGTCTACCTCCCTTACTGTAACCAGGATGTATTCGCCGGAGGCGGTGTCGTTGAACATTTCTCCGACTTTTCGGTTGCTCGTTATGGGGCTCTCAATTTGCGTGCCGGAGTGCGTGTGGTTCGGGACATCCTCTGGAAGATGATGGACGAAGAGGGTGGCAGAGGTTATCGCCCCGACGAGCTGATCGCGCTGTTTGGAGGTTGGTCTGCGGGTGGCTACGGCACGATGTACAACTATCACTGGATGCTGGACGACTTGCTGTGGCAGAGAACGGCGGCCTTCCCGGACGCCGGGGGTGGACTGGACAACAAGGAATTGCTGGGCGTCAGGGCTCTGGGATTCACCAAGATACCCGTCTGGGGTGCTCTGCCCAATCTACCGCCCTATTGCTTCAGTGGCAACTGCGCAGTGGGACCAGACAACTATATGGCTTTCGCACCTCGCTTGAAACAGGTGCCCGAACAACAGTACCTGATTCTTTCCAACCAGAAGGACAGGACGCAGCAGGGAGATGCCTTCTTCTCCGACGAGGCCGTGTGGATCGACACCATCCGCGGGGCCTACTGCGACACCAAGGACCTCAACGGCATACAGTGGTATCTGGGCAGCGATTCCGAGAACAGCGTTCACACGATTTCGATGCGCGATGAATTCTACTACGGTGAAGTGGCCGGTGAGCGCCTGGTCGACTGGTTTTGGCGAGCCGCAACCGATCCGGATTCCGTTACGGATCGTGCGGAAGAGGGGAATTTCACCACGGACATCCCCGGCTCGCACCCGTTTCCGTGTGATTTACCTTAAGGTCAGCGCAAAGGCTGCGGCAATCATCACGGCGCCCAGGCCGCCGAACATGCCGAGGCCCATCCACGCGGCCCGCGGTTGGTGCTCTTTGAAGGAGCCGACCAGCACATCGAAACCGAAGGCGACGGCCCCGCCTCCCAGAGCGAACAATCCCCAGCCGTACCAGGGAACCGGGTTCGGTTGAACGTAGAGCCACGAGGCCGTGATACCGAACAAGAATCCCAACAGAAGGTTCAGCATTTCTTCTTTCCTCCTCCGTGCTCAGCTCCGAGTCCTGTGACTGTCGAAGCCCTTGGTCGGCAGCGCGAGCTTCCACCAATCGTTGCGTTTCTCTGCAGGGACCAGGCCGTACCCGAACAGGTCGTCCATGAAGGCCATGAAGGGGGACAGGGCCGGTATCTTGGCCCCCAGGGCCTTGGCCACCGCGTGCAGGGATGTCTTGTTGTCCTTGTTCCAGGTGCAGGCGGCCAGGCAGGCGCCGCAGTAAAGGTGCTGGCTGCCCGTATAGTCCATGCATCGATCGCAGTCGTCATACCAGACCTTCTTGCCACGTGTAGAATACGGACCCTTCGGTTCCCAGGAAGGCTCGTCGTCCATGCTGAGAGCGTTGGCCGGGCAGGCCTTGGCGCACTTCTTACAGCCGCGGCAGAAGGCCTGAAGACCGAAGTCGATGGGTTTGTCCAGGGCCAGGGGCAGGTCGGTCACGATGGTTTCCAGGCGGATGGCACCCCCGTACAACGGGGAGACCAAGCGGTTCATGCGGCCCATCTCTCCCAGCCCCGCCATCAAGGCGAAGGGGATGGTGGGCGTCATGAGCCCGGGCATCATCTCCGCCCGGTACCCCAGGCCCTTGATGAAGTTGAACATCCTCTCCCAGGCCATCTGCCGGTTTTCATACCCGCTTCGATCGGCAGCGTCTCCGATCTGGCTCGGCGCCCTGATCTGTGCCTCCATGGGCACCTGGCAGCCCAGGACGATCACGTACTTCATCTTCTCGGGAACGAGTGTCCGGCCGTCTTCGGTCGTCTTGATCTCCTCCACCTCGGGATCGATCTCGACCATCGCCTGCAACCAGTCCGGGTTCAGGGCCGTAAAGCCGACCTGGGACGCCCCCAGGTGGAGGCCTGCCGCCTCCACCATGGAGGACGCTTCCTCTTCCGTGCCCTCCCAGCGGGGAACACCAAGTTCGTCGGGCGGATGGATCAGCTTGCTCACGGCCGCTCGAATATCAAACATGTTGGTGATGAAGCCGGCGGTGAAAATGTCAACGCCGGCGGCGAAGTAGGTCTCGGACGCGTAATGGAGTGCGAAGTCCTGGAGCCTTCCTCCAGGTTCGTTGTTCCTCATCTTGTCGAGCATCCGCTTCCGGGCCACTTCCAACTGGGCCTTGGCTTCCTCGTTCTCGGGCCCCAGCATCATCAGGATCTTGTCGACCACCTTTCGTTCCCAGGTCGAGGCGTCCACCTCCGTCGTGATCCGGTCCACGGATTGCACCCACCAGGGGTACCTGCCCCTTTGGTCTCGATAGACGAATCCCTCGGGCAGGGTCCCGGGATCCTCGAACGCTTTGTTCGTTCCAACTGATTCTTTTTCCATCTTCATGCCTCCGCGACAGGGTTGAGTGATGTCTCTTGCTACCCCAGCAAATAGGCAATGCTGAAGGCAATCTGGTCCCGGTCCCGCATGATGCCCAGGCTGACGAAATTGCCGATAAGGGCGCTGTACTGCAGCGCAAACCGGAACGGCTCCCGGATGTATTGGATCGAAGGCTGGACCATCCATGCCCCGCGGGGATCGTAAACCGCGGCGAGTTGTGGGTTCAGCGCCCCGGACATGTAGTTCGTTCTGATGGCGCACGTAAAGAGGCTCTCGATCTCTTTGATCTTGGGGTAGACCCGATAGTCGGGGTAAACGGTCCCGGTCGACGAAACGCCGAACTTGTCAGGCTCGGGGACCGGTCTTACAAGATTGGAGTCGTAGTCCGGAATCCAATTGACAAAGTACTGCATCGTGAGGAAGAACATACTCTTCCGATTCAAGGGTCGAATCCAGACCTGCTTGTCAAAGCCGATCACCCACCGCAGGATGTTCTTCTTCGGGATCTCACCGCTCTGCGGGTTCAGGGGTACCCCCTGGAGTCCCATGGAGCGTGGATCCGTTCCGGTCGCCTCGGCGACTAGATCCAAAACCGGATCCGGCAGAGGCAGCACGTCTCCTGTAACCGGTCGGTCGTTGACCCCCACGATGAATACGGGATGATCCCAGAACCAGGCGACCTCGGCCCGGAACACGGCATCCGTAAAGGAGTTCCAGTAGTTCATCGAGCCGCCGGTGACCTGGTACGACTCGTAGTGATTGTGGATTCGCACGGCGCTAAGGTCCAGGAGCGGCCCTTCGACAGGCTCCAAGAGCACGGTCTTCGTCATCGGGCTATCCGGAAAGGTCTTGTAATGGGCCAGCGAAACGTTCACCGAGGATGCCAGGACGCCCTGGATCCTGACCCCCCAGCGGCTGTTCGAGAGACTCTTGTCCGGAGGCATATTATAGAGATTCTCCCAGACGTCGTCCGGCAGGGGCGGGGCATAAGGGGTCCCACGAGGCGGAAAAGGCCCAACCCTTGCGTCCCACGATCCGGGCACCCAGAAACCCTCAATGGCAAATGAAGTGACGGGCCCTACCTTGCCGAAGTTGTAACTGCCCCGCAACATCCACAGGGGGATCCGCCGGTCGTCCAGATCCTCGAAGGGGCCGCCAAAGGAGTTGTCCAGAGGGTTGATCCCGTCCAGGAGCCGGAAGATATCCGTATCGCCCCAGGCCAGGTTCTGCCGGCCCACGCGCAGAAACCAGGGGCCCCTGGAAAAATCAAAGTAGAACTCCCACAGGTCGTAGGACTGCTTGAACTTGTCTATGTTCTCCGGGTCCTGATCGCGCACATCCCGAAACGTACTCGAGACATTGTAGATGGCGTCGTACATGAACCGGCCCACCAGCCGGTACTTGGTCCGGATCTTGAGCTTCTTGAGGGGCCGTAGAATGTCGAGCGTCTTCGTAAGCTGCTTCAGGTCATGATCGATCTCGATCAAGGCCAGGTTGCGCCACTGCACGGGGTCGCCCACGCCCACCATGGGCTTTGTGTACTGGTCCGCATCCTGCAGACGCAATGTAAACCGGGTCTGCGCCCTGACATTGAAGGAAAGCGTCTTCTTTCGATCCACGTAAAAGGCCTCTGCCCGCGCCCCCAGCCACAAGAGCAGCAGAACCACCCAAAACCCGATCCAGGCACGTTTCCTTGTGCGCATCCTGTCCCCCCTCGTAGTTTTATCGGACATCGGAAGACTTGCACCCTCTCGTCTTCACCCTTCCCTTCATCATTTGCACAGCTTCTGGAAACCACCGAGAGAGAAATCATTCCTGTCGAGTGACGCTTCGAAAAAGGATGTGATCTCGGGACTCATCGCAATCCCGATGCTTCCGTGCCGGGAACGATCGTCAACGGTCAACTGGCCGCCAAGGGCAACCATCTTCTTCTGCCCGTCTTCGCTCGCGAGTGCCAAGAGGAAGATCACTCCGCATTTCCAGTAATCGCCGGCGCGGTCATGAATGACCTTGTAGACGGGCATGTAGACATCCGCATCCACCCAGAGGTACTGGGTCCCGTAGTTGTAGTATCGATCTCGCGCCCTGCATTCCAGCACGTAGGTAGGTCGTTTGACATAGACCACGTTGAGCGGAAACCAGGGCGCTCCCTGATACCCCTTCGCCTCGTACCCCAAGCCGAGCGTCCTGTCGTGACGTGCGGTCTCCCACTCCCCTTCATCGTTGAGAAAGACTCTTATCGGGTCTCCTTCGCAGAACGGTACGAGCTGCTCTTCTTTCCGCAGTACCTTCCATTCAAAAGCGCCCACCTTGCCCGCATAGCCCCAGTTATCGTCCACGCACAGATCCGAGCCCAGATACGAATCCGACCGGCTGCCCGGGGTCATTCTTCGCAGTCGCCTTATGGCGGGCACGTAAACGTGGGTGTAGTCCGGCCTCTCGTCCCGGTACCGCCAGGCCAGGACGTTGGTACCGCTGATGTCGGGCGGATGCACGACCCTTGCTGAAGAAAGCACCAGCTCGTTGTCGGGGTTCGCTTCTTTCTTGGCTGCGGGATTGCTGTCCAGGGTGAGCATGCAGAATTCGGCTTCTATTGCACGCTCGAATCCCCTTCCGCGACCGATCCATTCCATTCGAAAGGGAGCGCGTGTACTCCCTATACCATACTGATAGTAGAACTTGTTGAACATGACCTTTTGCCCGGCCTTGGGGTCAGCAAGGTCAATGACGGGGAAGGGGATCCCGACGATGAATTCCGGGATTTTTCCGGTCTTCACGCCGACGACCACATCCTCCTTGTTCAGTTCGTACTTGCCTGCGTTTTCCGCAAGGGACTGCGCGATGGCGGGGGAGTAGAACTCCGCAGGATTGTAATCCAGTTCACCGATCTTGATCAAATCGCCCTGCTTGATCCAGTTCAGCAGGGGCTCGGGCACGAGCCCTTCGATCTTCTGCCAGTTCGACTTGTCGATCACGTCGCCCGGGACAACGTCTGCCGAGGCTGTGGTGCCCGGGAGCGTGAAGGCCCAACAGCTGATCAACGTGACTGCCAGCATTCTTCCGGCTCGAATCATGACACCTCCGTCTTCTCGGTCCATTCAAGGAGTCCCGGGGAACCTCAGAGCACACCTCGTTCCTTGGCCAGCTCGACCATCAGGTCGAGGTGCGTCTCGGGTGGCTCGCAGAGTTCGTCTTCAGTCTTTCGGATCAGGGTGACGGCCTGTGTCGGGCAAGTTGTGACACACAGGCCGCAGCCGATGCACCGGTCCCGCGAAACGACCGCAACCTCGTCGATCCGGATGGCATCCATCTGGCAGCGGGACAGGCAGGTTTCACAGGCCGTGCATTCCTCCGGATCCACCTCGGCATAGTAGCTGCTGTGCACCCCCTCGACCGGCTTTGCCTGCATCTTCAGGGACACGAGCATGCCGCAGCAGTCCCCGCAGCAGCTGCACATGCCGGCCACTTCCTTGGCGTTCAGGGGCTGAATCACGAGCCCCGTCTCTTCGCTCTGCTTCAGGACCTTTTCGGCTTCATCGGCGGTTATCAGACGGCCCAGGCCGTTCTCCACGTAGTAGTCGGCAGTACGGTCGAAGAGCATGCAGGTCTCAATCGGTTTTTGGCAACGATCCTCTTCGGCCCTCGTTTGCGCGGACAGTTGACGGCAGACGCACGGTGCCAGCGCGATCTTCTCGTGGCTGCGCACGATGGCTACAGCGTCTTCGTAGGGGGCCACCGGCCACTTGGTGACCAGGTCCGCGTTCACCGGAATCGCCCGATTCTGCGGTTGCCTCTGCGCCGCCAGAGTTATGAAGAGGCCTTGCGCAGCGTAGGCTTCCACCTTTTGGGCAAGCTCTTTGTCCCAGGCGAGCCTCTTTACCTGGAATTCCAGGATGCCGGGGATAAAGGGAACGGTCGAATACCTCGTCACGCCCTTTTCGCGCGTTCGCAGGAGCTGTCCCTTGGCGGTCATCTCCTCCAGGCGCGTGCCGAGTTCCCCCGCATCGCGACCCAGCCGCTCGGCCGCGGCCTCGGCCGTTTCCGGAAAAGGCGTGAGATCGAGAAAGAGCGCCGCCTCTTCTTCGCTGAAGATGCTCTTTAGAATCTCGAGCTCGATCCCTGTTTCGGTCGAGGGGTACCCCGTGGACATCTGGTCCAGTCGCTCCCTCAGGTCTTCCCATACATTTGCCATCTCTCTTTCTCCTCCTGGACGAATGTTCCCGATCCGTTTGCACCCTATTGGTTCGGCGGCGGACCTCCGGCAACTCGCCGAAGCTTCTGCCCGATGAATCGCCCCCCCCGGAATGCGACTGCGCCGAGCGCGACTGCGAGGATGAGAAGTACCCACCCGTGTTGACGAACCTGTTTGCGGATCGCATTGGCGCGCATCTGGTCATACTCCACATAGCCTGCGGGCATTTCGAGCACGCCCATGGTCTCGGTGTAAGCCTCGTAGTCACGCATGAGTTCCGAAAAGAGATCTTTCCGTTCCGTTGCCAGGTCCCGGGTTTCGCCCGGATCCCTGGCCAGATCGTACAGCCGCCACACCCCGTCGCCGTAACGCGGGTTGTTGCGCACGAGCTTGTAATCGCCCTTGAAGAGCGCGGCTTGCCCGGAGACTTCCATGCCCACCGGCGTGTCTGCCCCGTACACC